>Ga0207416_1000202_pt1 | contig 110531 bp, 102 predicted proteins | sample PaiPotPPM11metaG_FD_184107 | JGI IMG/M metagenome (GOLD analysis project Ga0207416, IMG submission 184107) | Iron sulfur acid spring bacterial and archeal communities from Banff, Canada, to study Microbial Dark Matter (Phase II) - Paint Pots PPM... ... | reverse complement strand
GTTGGGGAGGGGGCCAGGCGGCGGGCGGGCCGCGCCGTTCCGTTTGGGCTTGCACTGCTGGCACTCATTGCCGTGGCCGCGGGCGCCGCGGCGGTATATGCCCAGGACCAGACGCCGCAGGTCACGGTTACACTGGACCGCACGCGCGTGACGGTCGGCGATCCGATCAACCTCACGGTGGTCGTGCGGCATGCACAGGGCGTGCAGATCACAACCACCTCGATCGACGACCAACTCGGCGATCTGGAGCCGCTCAGCTCGGAACCGCCGCAGGAACGGCAGGCGAACGGCGCCATCGAGCTGCGGTTGCAGTACCGCGTCGCGGCCTATCACACCGGCTCGGTCAGTCTGCCGCAGCTTACCTTTGCGTATACGCTGCCCGATGGCAGCGCCGGCCAGGTGCAGTCGAAGGGTCCGCAAACGATCACCGTCCAGAGTGTCTTGCCGCCGGGTGCAACGCCGGCGGAGATCCAGGGGTTGAAGCCGCAGGAATCATTGCCGGTGCCCGCGTCGCAGCAGCTCATCTGGGCGGCGGGCATCGCCGGCATTGCCGCGGCGGCGGCACTGGCGGCGGGCGGTGGACTCTGGCTGTGGCGGCGGCGTGCTGGCCCCGTGCTTCAGCCGGCGCCGTCCCAGGCAGCGCTGGCCCGCGCCGAACTGGACCGCATCCTTGCGCTCGGCCTCGTGCAGAAGGGCGAGTTGGCCGAACACTACCGCCTGATCGCGATCTGCATCCGTCGCTATCTCACCGAACGCTTCGGCTTCCCCGCCGTCGCGCTCACGAGCGGTGAGTTGAGCAGACGCATGGAGACGTACGGCGTCGAACGCTGGCCGGCCCGGCTGATCTCCGGGCTGCTCAGCGAGTGCGACGCCGTGGCCTACGCGCGCTACGTGCCGGCGCCCGCCCGGATCGAGGCGGACAGCGCCATGGCGTATGAGATCATCGACGCAACCGAGGGTCTGGCGCCCGCGGCTCAGCCCGCCGAGGCCGTTTAGACCCGCTAAGGACGTTGCTGTGTTCGATTCGGCGTATCGCTTCGACAGCCCGTGGTTGCTGGGGCTGCTGGCGCTCGCCGCCGCCGTCTGGCTGCTCTCGCGCCGCGTGGGACGCCGGGGCGGCGGGGCGCTGGTCATCTCCAGCGTCGCCGGGCTGCGGCGCGTACGGCCTTCATGGCGCATCCGCTATCGCTGGACGCTCACGCTGCTGCGGGTGCTGGCCGTGGTGCTGCTCGTCTTCGCCCTCGCGCGTCCTCAGATCGGACGGGCCAGCGCCCGCATTCCCACCCGCGGCATCGATATCGTCGTCGCGCTCGACCTTTCCGGCTCGATGCTGGACCCCGGGCTCAGCGCCGGCAGCAAGCTCGCGGGCGCGAAACAGGCGATCAACCAGTTCATCGCCCAGCGCAAGAACGACCGGGTCGGCCTCGTCGTGTTCGAGAGCGAGAGCCGCGTTGTCAGCCCGCTGACCAACGACTATCATGCGCTGGAGCAACAGGTCGACCAGGTCAACAACGGCCTGCTGCCGGACGGTACGGCGATCGGCCTCGGCATCGCCGACGCGATCAACCTGCTGCGCGGCTCGACGGCCAAAAGCAAAGTCATCATTCTGGCGACCGACGGCGAGAACAACCAGCACCGCCTGGAACCTGAGCAGGCGGTGGGGTTCGCCAAATCGCTCAAGATGAAGCTCTACACGATCGGTATGCTGGCGCAGAACGAAACACCTGCCACCACCGAAGTAGACGAGCGCTCGATGCAGCAATGGGCCAAATCCACTGGCGGCTTCTACGGCCGGGCACAAACCGAGAGCCAGCTCCAGCATATTTTCGACACGATCAGCAAGCTCGAAACGTCGCAGCTCGAGCGCAACCACTACACCAGCTACGACGAGCTGTTCGGCTTCTTTTTGGTGCCGGCGCTCGGCCTGCTGATGCTTGAGGCTGGGCTGGGCGCGACGCTGTTCCGGCGAGCGCCGTAGGGGAGCGGGAGGCGATGCCGTATCTCGGCCTGGGCGCACCCCAGTTGCTGCCGCTGGTCCTGCTGGCGGCGGCGGCGGCGGCGCTGTATCTGTGGGTGGCGCGGCGCCGGCTGCGTGACGAGCGGCGCTACCGCGGCAGCGGCGTCGCCAGCCTGCGCGCTGCCTCAACGAGCCCGTTTCGGCAGATCGCACGGGCAGCACTGATCGTCGCCGCCGTGGCAGTGCTGGCGCTGGCGGCGGCGCGGCCGCAGATCGGCACACGCCGCACCCTCTTTCAGCGTCAGGGCACCGACGTGCTGATCGCACTCGACGTTTCGCTCAGCATGAGCGCGACCGACGTGCAGCCCTCGCGCCTGGACCGCGCGAAGGCGGCGATTTCGGCGTTGATCAACCATCTGCAGGGCGACCGTGTCGGTGTGGTGACCTTCGCCGGCAGCGCCGGGCTGCGATCGCCGTTGACACAGGACACGGAGGCCGCAAACGCCGTCGTGCAAAGCGTCTCCTTCAAGGACGGCGGCCTGCAGGCGGGCACCAGCATCGGGGCGGCGTTGCGCCAGGCCAGCGACGGGTTCACCAACGACCAGACGCGCAGCAAGACCGTGGTGCTGTTCAGCGACGGCGAAGATCTGGGCGACGATGCGGCGCAGGCGGCGCAGTTCGTACAGAGTGAAGGCATCACGCTGGACACGGTCGGCGTGGGCTTGCCGCAACCGTCGCCTGTGCTGGCGCCGAACCCGCGTACCGGGCAGCTCGAGCCGCGCAAAGACCCGGCCACCGGCGGCGATCTGCTGACCACCGCGGACCCCGCGGCCTTGCAGCAACTGGCGGCACAAAACCACGGCCACTACTACAATGGCAACAACGACGACTTTGCCGTGCAGATCGCCGATGAGATCAGCCGTCTGCAGAAGACGAGATTCGCCAGCGGGGAGGGCGATGTGCCGATCGAGCGCTTCCAGATCCTCGCCGCGCTGGGGCTGGCCCTGCTGCTGCTCGAGATGCTGACTCCTGCCGGCCGCGGCCGCGGGCGCCGGTTCGCGCTGCCGGCGCCGCTGCAGCGCCGGCGAGCGGCCGCGGCGCCGGCGGCGCCTGTGGACGGCGCCGCGGGAGGCGACTGATGCCGAACCGAAGCTGCGGCCGCGCGTTGCCGGCCGCCTTGAGACGGCTGCTGCCGCTCGCCATCGCGCCGCTGGCGCTGCTCGGCGTCGCCTGCGCCAAACCGTCGGCGCAGAAGCTCAACGAGGACGGCAATCAGGCGTACTCCCGCGGCGACTACCAGCCGGCGCTGGACGACTACCGCAAGGCGCAGGTGGCGCGGCCGGATCTGCCGGCACTGAACTACAATGCCGGCAATGTCCTGTACCAGCAGGGCGATTACGCGCGGGCGATCAGTGAGGCGCAACGTTCCACCAATGCCTCCGATCCCGACATCGCGGCGAAGTCCTTCTACAGTGTGGGGGAGAACTACTACCGTCAGGGCAAGCTGCACGATGCGCTGGACGCCTTCAAGAACGCGCTGCGCATCGACCCGAGCGACCACGACGCCAAGTACAACGTCGAGGTCATTCAGGCACAGCTCGACAAAGAAGCGGCCAATCTGGCACAGATTCAACAACAGGCGCAGCAGAACCAGCAAAACACCCCGAACAATCAGCCGCAAAGCGGACAGAATCAACAGAACCAGCCCAACGGTCAGAATCAGCCGAGTCCGCAGAGCCAACCGGGACCGCAGGGCCAGCCGAATCAGAACGGCCAGCCGCAGCCGGGCCAGGGCCAACCGGGAGCGCCGCAGCCGGGCCAGGGTCAGCCAAATAACCCCGGCCAACCCGGCCAACCCGGCCAGCCGGCTCAGAGTCAGCCGAACGTCAACAGCCAGCCGGGAAGTCAGCCCGGCCAGCTGGGTCAGCCCGCCGGCCAGCCGTCCAGCGGCAGCGTCCCGCCCGGCGGCACTGGCACCGCCGCCCCCTCGCGCCAGCAGCAGGCGCAGGAGTTGCAGGGCGAATTGCAGGCCGCGATCGACCAGTACAACCGCTCGCCCAGCATTGACGAGGCGCTGCAAATACTCGACATCGTCGCGCAGCAGGAACAGCTCGCGCAGGCACAGCAGGCGGGCCGCACACCGCCGGGTGTAACCGACAAGTGAGGCGCGTGCGATGATCCGCGCCGTGCCCGCGCAGGATCTGCGCGCCTATATGGACGCGGTGCACTGGCTGGAGAGCTTCATCCGGCCGATCACCGGCACCGCGCCGCAGAAGACGCCGGAGTCGTGGCGGGACGATGGGCCGCTGCGCCTCGCCCGCATGCAGCGGCTGCTCGACGCACTCGGCCAGCCGGAGCGGGCGTTTCGCGCCCTGCACGTCACCGGCACGTCGGGCAAGGGCTCGGTCTGCACCTATCTCGGCGCGGTACTGCGCACGGCCGGCTTCCGCACCGGCGTACATGCCACGCCGTATCTGCAGACCACGGTCGAGAAGCTGGAGCTTGACGGCCGGTTCGTGCAACCGGGCGAATTCGCCGAGCTGGTCACAGAGTTCCGCGCGTTGCTGGCGCGCGACGCCGGTCTGGCGGCAGAGATGCCGTACCCCGCCCTCTCTGTGGCGCTGACGTATCTCTACTTCGCACGCCAGCGCGTGGATATGGCGGTCGTCGAAGTCAGCACAGGCGGTCGCTACGACTGGACCAATACGCTGCAGCCAATCGTCTCGGTGGTGACGACCGTCGGCCCCGATCATCTCACGGCGCTCGGACCGAGTCTGGCCGACGTTGCCTTTCACAAGGCCGGCGTGATCAAGGCCGGCGTGCCTGCTGTCACGGGTGTGTCCGGTCCGGAGCTGGCGGTGATCGAGCGGGAGGCGGAGCTGCAGCGCAGCCCGCTCGCCCGGCTCGGCCACGAGTTCGCGTTCGCTGTGCGCAGCGTCTCCGCGCGGGGCACGGTCTTCGACTACCGCGACAACCGCATGGGCGGCCGTCAGCATGACGCGCTGGAGACCGGCATGCTGGGCCGCTATCAGGCGTTTAACGCTGCACTCAGCGTAGCCGCACTCGACGCCGCAGCGGAAACCCGCGCCGCGGTTTCGGACGAGGCGCTGCGCGCCGGCTTGCGCGCCGCGCGGCTGCCCGGCCGCATGGAGCTGATCCAGTACAACCCCGATGTGGTGCTGGACGGGGCACACAACCCCCAGAAGGCGGCTGCGCTCGCGGCTTCGCTGGCGGAGATCTTCCCCGATCGGCGCCTCGTGCTCGTGCTCGGGGCGCTGACTACCAAAGACGCGGCGGGCATCATCGCACCCTTCGCCGGGCAGACACGGCAGCTTATCGTCACCGTCCCGCACGTGCTGGGAAAGACAGGCGCCGATCCGGAGCGCATCGTCGCGTTGGCGCGGGGGCTGGGCTTTCCGGCGCGCAGCGAAGCCGCGCCAACCGCCGCGATTCGGCTGGCGCTGAGCGAAGCCCGCGGCGACGATCTCGTCTGCGTCACCGGCTCGCTGTATCTGGTAGGCGAGGTGCGGCGGCTCTGGGTGCCGGATGAGGCAATACTGGCAAGCGGCACCAGCACGCCCGGCGGGCAGCCGGCCCGGCGCTGACGCCGATACCTGCCGCGTGCGCGCAAAAACGAACCGGGCGGCGCATGCGCTGCCCGGTTCGCTGCCGGTTGCTCTGCAGGCGCTACTGCGGGATCGGGCGTGTGCCGATCGGCGAAGGCCGCTCCGTCTCCTCCGGCACGCCCACGGTGCGGTGCTCCGCCTCGAAGGTCCAGCCGAAGGCGACGATGCTGCTGACGACTCCGCCCCACAGCCACGTATCCGCGGCGCTGTTGGCCGCCAGACCGGCGATGAAGCCGATCACGCCCATGCCGAAGCCGAGCAGGCCGAACAGCAGCCCCAGCGTCGCAAGGCCGTTGCTGATGTTCGCCGCAGCGTGCTGCATGCGCTGCAACTCGTCGGTCATCGCGGTCAGCGCCAAAACGGCGCAGATGATGCCGCTGATCAGCCAGACGTTGCCAGTCGAATTGTTCGCGAGCCGGGCGATGAAGCCCACGGTGCCCAGGCCAAGCGCCCCAAGCATCAAGAGCGTACCGAGCATCGCGTCGAAGCGCCCCGCCGGCTCGTCGGTGCGCAGTTCATCGAGCAGCACCGCGCCGGTGAGTATGCCGAAGATCACCGCTGCCAGATACCAGGCAGTGGACGCCGAGTTCGAGGCGATGCCTGAGATCCAGCCGATAAATCCGAATCCAATCGCGGCGAGGGCGAAGAGCGTGCCGAGTGCGAGATCGACGGTTGGTGAGATCCTGCGCATGATGACCAGACTCCAGAACCAGGAAAACAAACCGGAGTGCGGGGCGATGCGGGGGGCTGCTGGCAGGCTGGATGCCCGTGAAGCGGAACGCTGCCGCGATGAAGCATCAGCCTTCCAGCGCGGGCTCAACGCGCCAGGGCGGGCGGCGCGTGCTCGCAGTGGCCGCATGCGTACATCGTGCTCACCTCCAACGTTCCCACGGCGCCGCGGCCGGTCGCCGCGTAGACTTGCGTTCAAACCAAGTATATCGCCTCAAGACACAAGTAGATGCTCCGTTAGACGTAGAACGGCCGGCGAAAGCGCTACTTCCGCCGGCCATCTGCGCCGAAGCACGCGCCTGACGCGCCTACTTGATGCGCAGCACGCGCTTGAACAGCCGGTTGCGCAGACGGATCCAGTTGCCGCTGAGCCGGGTCTGCTCGTCGCTCGTCAACGCCTGCCGGCCGTAGCGGAAACGCGCATAGGTCTCCGCAACGCCGCGCGGCTCGGCATCGAGGCTGGTGCGCCGCGTCAACTCGCCGGCGAACTCGTTCGGCGTTTGGTCCGGCTTCGGCCGGAGCCGTGCCCAGCGGGCCAGGCGCAGCGTTTTCTCCCACGTCTTCGCCGGCGGGTCGAGGCCGCGCACTCCCCACTCCCAGGCCAACCGCAGGAAACCGCCGCAGATCAGCAGCAGGGCCGCGAGCGTAAGCGCGAGGTAGACGGGCAGCCAGTTGAATGGCTGCTTCACCTTGAAGTTGCCCCCGAGGCCGCCCTCGCCTGGGATGTCCTCGGGGCCGAAGGGGCCGGCGAAGATCGGGGCGCCGAACTTGATGTCGGGCGACTCGTCGGCCTGGCTGCCGTTGTCGCTGCCGGTGAACGGACGCGAAACCAGCGGAGCGCCGCCAAACGGGCTGAACTCGACCCATCCGTATTCAGGGAAGTAGACCTCGGGCCAGGACTCCGCGTCCTTCTCGCGCACGATGTAGCGGTGCGTATTCAGGTCGAACTCCTGCACCGCGTAGCCCGTGGCCAGCCGCGCGGGCACACCCACGGCCCGCAGCAGCACGACCATGGCCGAAGCCTGGTAGTCGGAGTAGCCCTTTTTTGTGTCGAAGAGGAAGACATCGACCGCGTCGCGGCCGGGCGGAACGATCGGAATGTCGTAGGTGTTCTGGAACTGGCGCAGGTAATCTTCGAGGGCACGGGCTTTGTCGTACGGGTCGCTCGCTCCGGCCGTCTGTTTGATTGCGAGGTCGCGGACCTCTTGCGGCAGCTCCGCCGGCAGCTGCAAATAGCGCTGCTTGATGTAGTCCGGGTAATCTGTGGTGGCGGCACGCAGTTTCTCTTCCGGCGCCACCGAAATGCTGCCCACCGTTGTATATTGGTCGCCGCGCTTCAGATCTTTCTTGGGGTGAATCGCGCGCACGTCGGCGACGGTACCGATGTTGACCACATCGGCGCGGCCGTCGATCGACGACTGCAGCGGTTGGCCGATGCTGAGCAGCAGCCCGTCGGGCGTGTCCACGATGATGTCGGCGGGCACGTCCTTGCGGTCTTTGTAGACATCCTTGTCGATCGGCGGCACGTCAACGGTGCCGACGCCGTTCGGGCCGATCGTGCCCGGCTCGCTGGCGCCGCGCTTCCAGCCGGCAGCCGTGTACTCGTCATAACGGGTAGCCACGAGGTTGCGGCCCTGGTTGGACTGATCGCCGAAGTCGACCTCCGCCACCACGCGGTCGCTCAGCGTAACTTTGCCCTGCAGCGGCAGCGTGGCGCCGAGGCTGTGCAACGGCACTTCGCGCTTGGCGTCGATGCTGTTGAACAGGCGGCTCCAGTCGGCGCTGGCGTTGTCCAGCGGGCTGGTGAGGCCGTTCCAAGCGCTGGCGAAGACGCGCGACTCGCCGGCCAGCGGCACCCACCAGGCCACGATCAGCAGGGCGATGCCGATCCAGACCGTGATATTGAGCAGCGTCAGGCTGAGGAACTTCGGAAAGGCGATGCCCCGCCGCTCCCAGTCGCGCACGCGGTTGAGCATGTTGACGCGCATCACGAGCAGCATGCCGCCGAAGAGGAAGACGACGAAGTCGGCGCTGAACTGGCCCGGCAGGTAGCTGATATTGGTCAGCAGCCCCATACCGCCGGGGATCAGCGCCAGCCAGGCGTTGCGCCAGCGGAAGATGGCCCAGGCCGAGAGATAGGCCGCGATCCAGGTCAGCGCCAGCACGATCGTGACGAAGGGCATGTTGTCGGTCGTGATGCCGCCCGTGCGGATCACGTCGATCCAGTCGCCGAAGCGGTGCCAGAAGTGCGAGAGGCCAGGTCCCAGCGAGGTTTCGCCCATGAAACTCAGGGCGAAGCCGATGACCACCGGCACGCCCGTGAGAATCGCCAGCAGGTGCAGGAACAGTTCGTTGATCTTGATCTTCGAGAAGCCGAACCCGGCGAGCAGCGCGAGGAAGCTGATCGTCACCAGCGAGGGCATGCCCTCGACCCAGTGCGCGGAGTCGATCGACCGCGCCACGCTGAGAAACGTGAGCGTGACGATGGCGAGCGTCAGCCACGACTCCCAGTTCGTGGCCCAGGCGGGCAGCCGCTCCCAGAGCGGCTTTGGCCGTTCCACGTCGGCCGGCTGATCGCGAAACCACTCGATCCAGTTCGCCTGACTCATGGTGCTGCTCGCCTCTGCATCGCCACACGGCGGCGGTGGACCGCCTGCCGGGCCATGCGCGAACTCACGATACGCTCGGCGTATGCACCGACTCGTCGCCGCTCGGCGCCAGCGAAGACGAGAGGTTGTCACCGCGTTTCACCAGGTAGGTCCAGATATCCGCCGCGGCCAGGTCGCCGACGACCAGCAGCGGATTGGTTGATGCGCCGAAGGTGCTCGCTTCGAGCAGCGCCACCGCGACCTTGACGCCGCGTCCAGTAAGCTGCAGCAGGCTCAGCACCCAGGCTTCGTCGACCGAGGGCGTGATCGCGACCAGGGTTGTGTGCCGGCCGAAGCGCTTGCCCTCAACGTTGAGCAAAGCGCCGATCGGCACGTCGCCCACCGCGCGGGCCACGGCCAGCGCCTCAAGAATGTGCGTGAGCTGCTGGCCGCCGCGCTCGACCTCGATGATCTCCAACCGCTCGCCGTAGAGCATCAGCCCGACGTTGCGGTTCTGGTTGAGGAAATGGCGTGCGACCGAGGCCGCGACTTTAACGCCGTACTCCTCGGTGCTCTCGTCGCTGCTGCCGGCCTGCACGCGGCCCTGCATATCGAGCACGATCCAGATATCGCTGGCCGGATCGAGCTCGAAAACTTTGACCATCAGCTTGCCGGCGCGGGCGGTGCTGCGCCAGTGGATGCGGTTGAAACTGTCGCCGGGCACGTAGTCGCGCACGCCCGAGGCGTTCGGTGTGACGTAGTGCGTGCGCTTGCGGAAACGGCCTTCGCCCGGCAGATTCGCCGGCGGCACGGTGAAGTGCGGCAGGTCGTAGTAGGGGGGATAGACGATGATCGACGACTGCCGGCCGTAGCGGCGACTGACGCGGAAGAGGCCGAACGGGTCGCCGCTGGTGATCGTCAACGGGCCGACCGTGAAGACGCCGCGGCGCGTGAGCTGCGCCTGGGTGCGCCACGAGCGACGCTGCCGCCCGCCGAGCGTGATCACGCGGCCGGCGCGGTGGCCGGGCAGTGTGCTGGGGTCATCAACTTCGAGCCAGACCTTGGGGAACAGCCCCTTGTTGCGCACCGTGATACGCTCGTCCGTCATTTGGCCGACCTGTGCGCGATCGATCAGCCGCTCGACCGAGACTTCGAGCTGGCTGAGGTTGATGCGCGCCCACAAGTAGCAGAGCGGCACCGCGGCGAGCAGCACGTACGCGAGGCGGAACAGCAGCCAGAAGCCCGTCGCCAGCGCGAAGCCGATGCAGATGACGAGCAACAGGGCGATGATCGGCACGGAGCGCTGGACGTGAAAGTGGCGAAAGCCGTGCATGCTTGCCCCCGCGGACCGGCGGGCGCCGCGCCCGCTGCCGTGCAGCCGTCTAGCTGGCGGAGAAGGCGCCGCCGCGCGCCCGCGCGCCGGGCACCGGCACGCGGCTGAGGCAGTCGCTCACCACGCTGGCCGCGCTGATGTTCTTCACCCGCGCCGACGGGCTGACGATGATGCGGTGCCCAAGCGTCGCATAGGCGAGCGCCTTCACGTCGTCCGGGATCACAAACTCACGCCCGGTGAGCAGGGCGAAGGCCTGCGTCGTGCGGTAGAGCGCCAGCGAGCCGCGCGGCGAGGCGCCGAGATAGACCGCTTCGTGCTTGCGCGTCGCCTCGACGATCTCGACGATGTACTGCTTGATCAGCGGATCGACGTAGATCGCCTTCACCGCGTTTTGCAGCCGCAACACCTCGCTTGCGTCCGTCACCTGCGGCAGATCCTCGACCGGATGCACCATCTGCTGCCGGTCCATGATCACGATTTCGTCCATCTTGCTGGGATAGCCCAGATGCACGCGCAGCATGAAGCGGTCGAGCTGCGCCTCGGGCAATGGAAAGGTGCCCTCGTACTCGATCGGGTTCTGCGTGGCCAGCACGATGAATGGCGACGGAACTTTACGGCTGATGCCGTCCACCGTGACTTGCCGCTCTTCCATCGCTTCGAGCAGGGCGGACTGCGTCTTGGGCGTGGCGCGGTTGATTTCGTCCGCGAGCACCACCTGCGCCATGATCGGCCCGGCGCGGAACTCAAAATCGTCGGTCTTATTGTTGTAGATCGAAACGCCGGTCACGTCGGTCGGCAGCAGGTCAGGCGTAAACTGGATGCGCTTGAAGACGCAGCCGGTGGAGCGGGCGATGCTGCGCGCGAGCATCGTTTTGCCCACACCCGGCACGTCTTCGATCAGCACATGCCCCTGGCAGAGCAGCGCCGTCAGCGTCAGGCGCAGCTCATCCGTCTTGCCGACGATGACCTTTTCGACGTTGCCGATGATGCCCTCGGCGATCGAGCGCGGGTCTTCCACCGCCTCTACCCTCCACACACCACTGGAGCCTGCGCGGTCCGCCCGAGGAGCCACGCGAGCAGACGCTGTACACGGAATCTGCGCCACACGGCGCCTGCACGAGCTTGCAGGGAGTATAGCAGACGACGTAACGCCTTACGATAACGCGTCGTTACGTTTGGCCGGACGCGCTCGCGCAGAGAGGGCGTTGCTCAGGCGCCGCTCGCCGCCTTTGAGCCATCGTAACAACTACGTGTAGACTGGCGGAGCCAGATCTCTGCCGAGTGGGCATTCTTGACACTTTCGCTTGACCCTCGCTCCACCGTCAGCCGGCGCGGCTTCCTTTTCGGCCTCGGATCGGTTGGCGTGCTCGCCGGGACGGCGTTCGCGGGGCGGCTTGCCCTGACCGCGCGCGGCACCAATGCGGCCGTGGTGATGCAGCCCGACCAGGCGGCGCCGTTCACTTTCCTCTCAACGGGCAGCGTGGCGCAGGCCGGCGCCTTCTCGCTGCACCTGCACTCGTACTACGCCGACAGCGCCATCGCCACGTTCAACGGCTGGCAGTTTCCCCTGGTGGCCGACGGGGCGTACCTCGTAGCGATCATCGGCGCGGGCCAGCCGGTCGACAGTGAGATCGAGCTGGATCCCGGCAGCTACAGCGTGCATGTGGACGCGAGTTCCTCAGGCCTCGGCCAGTACGGCTACGACCTGCCGATGACCGTCACGCCCACCGCGTTCCCGGTGGACGCCATCGATCTGCCGCCCTCTCTCAATAACCTGCTCGCCCCCGACGTCGTGGCGCAGGAACTGGCGCAGCTGCGCGAGACGTACGGGCCGGCGAGCACGCCGCCGCTCTGGCACGGCCTGCTGATACAGCCGATTCAGGGCGAAATCACGACCCAGTTCGGCCAGGCCCGCTCGTACAACGGCGGTCCGGTCACGGGGCACCACTCCGGCGTGGATATCGCCGCGCCGCTGGCCACGCCGGTGCCGGTGGCCGCGCCGGGCCAGGTCGCCTTCGCCGGTCCGCTGGCCGAACGCGGCAACTTCGTCGCCGTCGGCCATGGCCTGGGCATGTATACCGGCTACGCGCACCTTTCGGCGATCAAGGTCAACCTCGGCGATGCCGTAAACACCGGCGACATCATCGGCCTCGTCGGCACGACCGGCCTCTCGACCGGACCCCATCTGCACTGGGAGTGCGCCGTCAGCGGCATCCATGTCGATGCGCTGCGCTGGACCCGTGAGGTGCTGCCCTAGCGGACGGCCCGCGCCTGCGGCGCCTCGGCGCGCCATTCGCTCGCGTGCAAACCGAGCAGATCGCCCAGCACGGCGGCGGTGTGCTGGCCCGGCGCCGGGGCAGGGCCGCGCCGCTCCCAGCGTGCGGCACTCATACGCACGGGCGGGCCGGGAACCCGTGGCCGGTCGCCCGTTACGGCCTCGATCTCGCGCCAGGCTCCGCGTGCAGCGAGTTGGGGATCTGCGGCCAGGTCGTGCAGCGTCTGCATCGGCGCCAGCATCACGCCGCGCGGCAAGGCCCAGTCAAACAATTCGCGGCGTGTTTTCGCGGCGAAGAAAGCGGAAAACGCCGCAACCAGACGCTGGCGTTGCTCGGCGCCGGCGCTGATCAGATCGAAGCTCTCCCAGTCGATCACGTGCAGCTCGTGCGGCGCCATGCCGTGCTCGTCCATCCAGGCGACGAGCTGGCGCATGCGGCTGCCGCCGATATGACCGGTCTGGAAGAGCCAGATCACGTGTCCATCGCGGGCAGTCCAGATCGTCGGCAGCCGCAGCACGCCGCCCATATCGCGGCTGGCGCCCTGGCGCTTCAGGTTGACGCCCAGCAGATCCCAGAACTGGTAGGTATGCGTCAGCATCCACGCACCTGTGTCGCGCAGCGCCTGATCGACGTGGGCGCCGCTGCCGGTGCGCCGCCGTTGGCGCAAAGCCAGCAGCGTGGCGGCAAAGGCATGCATGCTGCCGTGAAACCAGCTCTGGTATGGCGCCGAAACCTTGATCGGCGGGCCGTCAGCCGGTCCCGTCATGTTCAGGTAGCCGCTCATGGCGAGCTGCACGAGGTCCGAGCCGCGCCGGCCGGCGTACGGTCCGGTTTGTCCGAACGGCGAGATCGACGTGAGTACAAGGCCGGGATTCTCATCACGCAGCCGATCAAAGCCAAGCCCGAGTGCCTGTAGCCAGCCGGGGGGCGAGGCATCGATCAGCACGTCGGCGACGCGGACCAGCCGCAGCAGCCGCTCGCGCCCCGCTTCGGTCTCAAGCTCCAGCACCACGCTGCGCTTGCCGGCGGCGTAGGCGGTCCAGTAGAGGCTGCGGCCCGAGCGATCGAACGGCGGCAGCGAGCGGGCCGGGTCGCCCGCCGCGGGCTCGATCTTGATCACCTCGGCGCCGAGGTCGGCGAAGCTGCGGCCGCAGAGCGCCGGCTCAGCGCCGGGCAACTCCAGCACGCGACAGCGGCCAAGCGGGCGGTCGTCTCCGTTTGCCATGCCCTTCCTCGTGCACGATCCGCGGCGATGCTCGCGTCCCGGCGATCTCGAAGCATTCCCCGCGCCACCCCCATTGATACCACTCCTGCTGCCGGCGCACGACCGGCGAGGCGCCAGTCCGCCGTGCGATGATAACCGCGGCGGTACGCAAGCCCGGCGCTCGGCCGGGCGTTCCGCGGAGCAGTGTGATGACCGTCGAGATCGTCTTCGAAACCCACGCGATCACCACCGACAACGAAGCCGGCATCGCCACCGGCTGGCTGCCGGGCCGCCTCTCGGAACGGGGCTGCGGCCTCGCTCGCGAGCTTGGCGAGCGCCGCCGCGCGGACGGCTTCGCCGTCGTCTTCGTCTCGGATCTGGAGCGAGCGCTGGAGACGGCGCGGATCGCCTTCGCCGGAGCCGCGACCACCATCCGGCAGGATGCGCGGCTGCGCGAATGCAACTACGGCGAATTGAACGGTATGCCCACCTGGCGGTTGGCGGCCGAACGCCGGCGTCGTATCGATGAGCCGTTCCCCGGCGGGCAGAGCTATCGGGACGTTGTCGCGGCGACGGCAGACTTCCTACGCGATCTCGCCTCCGACTGGGATGGCAAGCGGGTGCTCGTCATCTCGCATTCCGCCAACCGCTGGGCGCTGGAGTGTCTGCTGCAGGGCCGCGCTCTGGAAGATCTCGTGGATGCTCCCTTCGCCTGGCAGGAAGGCTGGCGCTTCTCGCTCCCATCCGGCTGGAGCGGCCGCGTTTCGGCCGCGCCGGCTCAGCAGTCGCGGTGACCCGTGCCCGACGGGATCTTGAGCAGTTGATTGATGGAGAGCCGCGCGATCTGGTCCTTTGTCATGTTGTTGGCCTGAGCCAGCTCCGCGACGGAGATATCGTGGGCGCGGGCGATCGAGCAGGCGGTATCTCCGGAGCGCACCGTGTACTCGCTGCCGGAGCCGCCGGGCGTACCGCTGGCGGCTGCCGTGGCGCCGGGCGTCGCGGCGCCGGCGTGTGGCGTGCCGCCGCCGGAAGGCGCCCCGCCCGTGGGAGGGATCGCGATCGGCCCGCTCGCCGATGTCGGCGCCGGGCCGACGGGCGAGAGCGGAGGTGTGCCGCTCGCCGCCGGCGTACCCGCTGGAACCGGTGTCTGGCCAGGACGCGGCACGCGCAGTTGCTGGCCCACCTGAATGCGAGCCGGGTCCGTAATGCCGTTTGCCTGCGCGAGATCGGTAACGGAGACGCCCAGTTGCGCGGCGATCGCGCCGAGCGTATCGCCAGCCTTCACCACATAGGTATCGGGCGCGGGGCCGTTGGCGCCGGCGCCGCCCGTCGCACTGCTCGCGGCGATGGGAGAGGGCAGTGCCGCCGGCAGCGTCGCCGTGGGCGCGTTCTGCGGCTGGCTCAGGGTCTTTGAGTTAGAGCCATTCTTCGGCGGGCCACTGGACCCGCACGCCAGCGCCAGCACGAGGCCGGCGCACAGCACGAGGAGCAGCGTGATGGATCGTAGAACCGCGCGCTGGCGCATCGGTGCCTCGCTGCCGTCGTTGATGATCGCCGGATGGCCGGGAAAGCCGCTTTGCCCTCACGGGCCGCGCCGATCAGTCGCGCCGGCCGCCGCGACGCTGCCGCCACCACGCCCGCAGACGGTCAATCGAGCCTGAGCCCGGCTGTTCGTAGTAGCTGCGCGGGCGGCCGCGGAAGTAGGGTTCGCCGCCGCGGGCGCCGCTGCCCGAACGCAGCGAGAGCACGAACGCCGTGAAGAACAGGATCAGACCGAGCAGCAAGCCGTACTGCCAGACGCCGCGAAAGGCACTGCGGAACAGATAGGAGCAGATCATCAGCACCATCGCGGCCAGCATGACCTGGCCGACGCTGATATGCGAGGCGCGAACCGCGAGGCTGCGTTGCCAGGCGGCGATACGGCGGGCAAGCCCGCCTCGACGGCGCAGAGGTATCGGTCCGCGCGGAAAATCGTCGATCTTACGCAGAATCTCGTCGATCTCACGCTCGAACTTATCCGGCATGGCCCTCGCTCCCTGCTGCCAACCCTATCTTACTCCATGTGTGCGGCGATCCTACTGCCCCCGGGCAGTCTGCTCCGCCCCGGCAGGCGTATCCTCGGCCGGCTGCTGTCCCCAGCCGCCCCCTCCCGGCGACTCCACCAGCAAGCGGTTGCCCGGCGCGACCTGGATCGTGATCTTGGACGGCAGCTCGCGCGTCCCCAGCGGCGTTTGCAGCCGGTTGACGCCCGCCGCGCCGGCCTCCCCTCCCCGCAGGCCGTACGGCCGCGTTACCCGGCGGTCGGTCATCAGCGTGCAGGTGGCGGGCGCGGTGAATTCGTATTCGCGGACGACCCCATCACCGCCCGCATGCAGTCCCGCGCCGCCCGTGCCGGCGCGCAGCGTATAGGCGCGAATGCGGAAGGGGTACGCCAGTTCCAGCGCCTCGACCGGCGTGTTGAGCGTGTTCGTCATATGGGTATGTACACCCGAGAGGCCGGCTCGCAGCGGACCGCCGCCCGCGCCGCCCGCGATCGTCTCGTAGTACGTGAACGACGTGCCGCGCCGCTCGTCCCAGCCGCCGATCGTGAGGTTGTTCATCGTGCCGCTGCTGGCAGCGGGGATGCGGTCCGGCAAGGCCTGCGCCATCGCTCCCAGCACCACATCGGTGATGCGCTGCGATGTCTCCACGTTTCCGGCGCTGACCGCGTGCGGCGGGCTGGCGTTGACCAGCGAGTGGTCGGGCAGGGTGAACGTCACCGGACGGAAGCAGCCTTCGTTCGAGGGAACGGCGGCGTCGAGCAGGCAACGTACGCAGTAGTACACCGCGGAGCGCGTGACCGTGGCCACGGCGTTGACCGAGGCCGGCCGATCCGTGGCCGTGCCCGTAAAGTCGCAGTGCATGGCGCCGCCGCCGAAAGTCAGCGTGACGCGGATCGAGGCGGGCTCATCCGACGCGCCGTCGTCGTCGAGCCGGTCTTCAAATGTGTAGCTGCCGGGCGGCACGTCGCGGAGGGCGGCGCGGGTCATGCGTTCGGCGTAGTCGAGCAGGGCGGTCATCTGCCGCCGCAGGCCGCGCACGCCGTAGCGATCCGCCAGTTCCAGCAGGCGGCGCTCGCCGGTGCGGTTCGCGGCGAGCTGGGCGTCGAAGTCGCCCCGGCTCTGCTCCGGCGAGCGCACGTTGCGCAGGATCAACGCGTACAGCTCGTCGTTGGTTCGTCCTGCGGCGACGAGACGCAGCGGCGGAATGATCACGCCTTCCTGCCACAGCTCGCGCGCCACCGGCATCGAGCCGGGCGCCATACCGCCGATGTCGGCGTGATGGGCGCGGCTGGCGACGAAGCCGATCAAGCTGCGCCCGGCGAAGACCGGGCTGGCCAGGGTCACGTCGGGCAGGTGCGTCCCGCCCAGATACGGATCGTTCAGAATCGCCACGTCGCCCGGGCGGAAGGGCGCGAGTGAGCGGATCATACGGATCGCCGTCGGCATCGCGCCCAGATGCACGGGGATGTGCGCCGCCTGCGCGACCAGATCGCCCTGCGGATTGAAGACGGCGCAGGAGTAGTCGCGGCGCTCCTTGATGTTGGGCGAGTGCGCGGTGCGGCCCAGCGTGACGCCCATCTCCTCCGCCACGGAGGCGAACAGGGCGTTGAAGATCGCCAGCTCAGCCGGGTCGCTCCGCGCGGCCATCAGGCACGCTCCAGGATCAGATTGCCGATCGCGTCGATGCACAGCCGCCAACCGGGATTGAGCACCGTCGTGGTATCCATTTGGACGATCACCGCCGGCCCCGGCACCGTGGCGCCCGCGGTGAGGCTGGAGCGCTGCAGGATGGCGACCGCGCACGGACGGCCGAACCAAACCTCGGCTTCGGTCGCGGCTGGCGGCGCCGCCCTGGTCTCGTCCGCTGGCGCGGGAGCGCTCGCCGCTTCTGCTGTGGCTATCTGCCGGCCGGCGATGCGCACACGCAGGCGTGCATTGACGATCTCGACCGGGCGAAGGGGGTGGCCATGCCCGTAGCGGGCGGCGTGGGCCGCGTGGAAGCGCACCGCCCATGCTGCCGGATCAGGTTGTTCGACCGGCACTTCAACCTCATACGACTGGCCGGCGTAGCGCATGTCCAGGCTACGTTCAGTGGCTGCGCCGGCTGTGTCGTGGCCCGCGGCCGCAAGCTCGCGGTACGCCGTCTTCGCCAGCGCGTCGAACCGCGCCGAGACGGCGCCGGACAAGTGCGGATCGCCGTCTACATTGCGCAGCACGGCAGCGACATAATCGCGTGTTACGTCGGCAACGACCATGCCGAACGCCGAGAGCACGCCCGGATGCGGCGGCACGATCACGCGCGGAATGCGCAGCGCCTCGGCCAGGTCGCAGGCGTGCAACGGCCCGGCGCCGCCGAAGGCGAGCAGCGCGAAATCGCGCGGATCGTGGCCGCGCTCAACCGAGATCACGCGGATCGCCCGTTCCATATTGGCGTTCGCCACGCGCACGACATCGGCGGCGATCGCCTCGACCGTCCGCCCGCGGCGCCCACCGAGTGCAGCGAGCGCCTGTCGGGCAGCGCCAATCTCCAGCGGCATGCGACCGTCGAGGAAGCGGTCGGGGCGCAGCCGGCCGAGCACGAGCTGCGCATCGGTCACCGTCGGTCGCTCACCGCGCCCGTAGCAGGCCGGTCCAGGATCAGCGCCGGCGCTCTCCGGCCCGACGCGCAGCGCGCCGCCGGCATCGAGCCGCGCGATCGAGCCGCCGCCGGCGCCCACCGTGTGCAGATCGACGCTCGGCGTGCGCACGGGCAGCCCGTCGATCGTCAAATCAGTCCGGTAGAGGACGCGGCCGGGACAGAGCGCCACATCGGTCGAGGTACCGCCCATGTCGAAGGTGATGAGCTTCGCCACGCCTGCTGCCTGCCCGGCGACAAAGGCGCCGGCCACTCCACCGGCCGGCCCGGAGAGCACGGTGCGCACGGCGAGGCGGCCGGCCGTCTCGGCGGCCAAACTGCCACCGTCGCTCTGCATCACGCGCAGCCGTTCGACGCCGCGCCCGGCGAGATCGCGTTGCAGTTTGGCCAGGTAGCGCGCCATCACCGGCGAGAGATACGCATTCACCGTCGTGGTCGACATGCGTTCGTACTCGCGATACTCCGGCAAGACCTCGACCGAAGCGGAGACGAGCAGCCCGCGCCGGCGCAGCGCCGCGGCCAGCCGGCGTTCGTGCTCCGGATGCAGGAAACTGAAGAGCAGGCAGATGGCGACCGATTCCACGCCGGCACCAACGACCGCCTCCGTCAGGCGTTCGACCTCGCTCGCATCGAGCGCTTGCAGCACCGACCCATCGGCGGCGATCCGTTCGTTTGCTTCGAAGCGCAATTCTGGCGGCACGAGCGGTTGCGGGCGGGTCGGCTCGAGCGCATACATCTGGGCGCGGGCCTGGCGCCCGATCACGATCGCGTCGCGGAAGCCGGCGGTCGCAATCAGCGCCGTGCGCGCCCCGCGACGCTCCAGCAGGGCGTTCGTGGCGACCGTCGAACCGTGCACGATCTCATTCGGCGCGAACCCGGCTTCTTCGAGACCGGCCAGCACCGCCCGCGCCGGATCGTCGGGTGTCGAAGGGCGCTTGAACACGCGCAGCTCGCCCTCGCGCCACAGGTAGAAGTCCGTGAACGTGCCGCCGACATCGACGCCGAGAATCGCTTCCATGCGCGGAGTATAGAGGCGCGTGGGTGGAAATCGACAGGGGGCGCCGGGTACGCACGGGGTTAGGCGAGGCTGAACGGTTCCGGCGGTTGGAACTGTCCATCGACCGCGCGCGACACCGGCAGCACGGCGAGCACCGCGTCGCGGTTGAGCGGGTCGTGGATATGAGGGAATTCCATGTCGAGATCCGGGTGGCGGACGACGCGCCACGGCGCCGTCACGCGGTCGAGGTCGATCACCAGCGCCAGGTAAGGCCGGGCATCGGCGGCGCAGTGGCGATTGAGCGCGGCGGCGAGCGAATTGGGATCGGGCGAGGTGTGAATGAAGCCCTCGTCGTCAAAGCCTTCGGGGCGATAGGGCGCGGCGGCGTCCATCGTCTGCCAGAGACCGGTTGCGGAACTCCGTGATACGTCAGCATCGGCCCCTGTTCGCACGACGAGCCGCTCTGCCCCTTCCTGAGCCGATTTCCACCCCTGCGGGTGCCCGCTCCGGCGAGATCAGTCGCGCATCACGCCCGGCTGTCCACCCTGATCAGTGAGATCGCTTCGTTGAGGCTGCCGCTGCGGTAGCCGGCGAGGTCGAGGGCCACGAAGGTGTAGCCGGCGGCCTTCACTTCTGCGACCGCCCGCGTGCGTGTCGCCTCGTCAAAGAGCAGCGCCATACCGGCAGCGTCCGTTTCGATCCGGGCTACGTCGTCATGATGCCGCACCCGCACCTGGCGCAGCCCGAGCAGGCGCAGCGACGCCTCGGCCGTGGCAATGCGCGTCAGTGCCTCCAGCGTCACGGGCGTGCCGTAAGGGATGCGCGAGGAGAGGCAGGCCATCGCCGGCTTGTCCCACGTCGGCAAGCCGCGTTCGCGCGACAGCTCGCGGATCTCGGCCTTCGTCAGCCCGGCTTCGGCCAGCGGGCTGCGCACGCCGTGGGCGCGGGCGGCCTGCTGTCCGGGCCGGTAGTCGCCGACGTCGTCCGCGTTGAAGCCATCGACCAGCACACGGAACCCTTCGGCAATGCGAACCGTTTCGAGGCGGGTAAAAAGCTCGTCTTTGCAGAAGAAGCAGCGGTCGGCGCCGTTGGCGACATAGCGCGGATCATCCATCTCGCTGGTGGCGAGCGTCCGGTAGGCGATGCCGATACGCGCGGCCAGCGCGGCCGCATCCTCGCGCTCGGACGGAGCCACGCTGGGCGAGATGCCCGTAACGGCCAGGGCGCGCTCCCCCAGCACGTCGAACGCCGCCGCCGCCAGAAACGTGCTGTCGACGCCGCCGGAGAACGCGACCACGACGGAGTCAAGCTCGCGGAGGATCGTGGCCAGATGCTCCATTTTCGCTGCTGTCATCGCCCCGCCGCCTTCGCGCCGCACTGCACCAGCATCGATCGAACTGGTGCACAAACGGTGTATAACGTTCGCTCCAGAGGCCCGCAGCCCGGTGCGTCTGCGTTTGCTCAGCGTACCATGACCGCGCGCTGCTCAGCCGCTATGCCGCGGACGGTTTGTGTACTCGTCTTGCAATCGGTACTGCACGCTTTGCCCTGGCCGCATCGTGTACTGTGAGCATGGGACCGCGCCTCGATACCGCTTACGGGGATCGTGTTGCCAATCGATCGGCAAACCAAAGCGGCAAGAATCCGATGTGGAGGGCAGCTCTGGAGCTAACCGCCGATCCAGACGCAATCGCACGGGTGCAGTCGGCCATGCTGGCGTGGTTCGACGCCGAACGCATCGAACTGCCCTGGCGCCAGCGGCGCACGCCGTATGCGGTGCTTGTCTCCGAGTTCATGCTGCAGCAGACGCAGCGCGAGCGCGTGGTGCCGAAGTATCGCGCCTTCATGCTTCGCTTTCCCGATCTGCCGGCGCTCGCCGCGGCATCGACCGCCGATGTGATCCGCGAGTGGGCGGGGCTGGGATACAACAGCCGCGCCTTGCGCCTGCACCAGCTCGCGCGCCGCGTGGTCGCGGACGGGGGCGAGATCCCAGCGGAGATGGATTGTCTGCGGGAGCTGCCCGGTGTCGGCGACTACACGGCGCGAGCGGTTTTGTGCTTCGGCTTCGATCAGCCGATCGCCTGCGTCGACACCAACATCCGCCGCGTGTTGCGCCGCGTCCTGGTCGGTTCACCTGGTCCAATGGGAGCGCGGACAACGCCGGCGGCAGATCTCGTGCTGGCCGAGCGCGCGCTCGTACGCAAGCGCGCCGCCGACTGGAATGCAGCGCTCATGGATCTCGGCGCGCTGATCTGCCGTGCACGGATGCCGATGTGCGACCGCTGCCCCGTTTCGGTGTGGTGCGCCGCGCGCCCGGTCTTCACGGCCGGCGACGACGAGGCGCCACGCAAGGTCGCGGAGCCACGGCAGCCATACTCGGTCGGCGGCATTCGCGCCGGTGCGAAGGCGCCGTTTGCCGCTTCGGACCGCTTCCTGCGTGGCCGCATCGTCGATGTGCTGCGTGCCTTGCCCGATGACACCGCCCTCGCTCTCACCGAACTGGCGCGTTTGGCCACGGGCATGGCGTTGCCGCCGCAAACCGAGCGGGTGCAACTGCTGGTGGAACGGCTGGAGCGCGAGGGCCTGGTTGTTGCAGAGTCCGCCGGCGACGGCGAGACTCGCTACCGGCTGCCGGTATAGGAGGCATCCGTGCGCTTGACATCGACGGTGCGATAGACGGGGCACGCCGTCGATACTATACTGTGATTGGAAAACTCTGGTGCACGGGGCCCGGCAGACCCGGCCACGCGCCCGCGGATCTCTCGAAGGAGCATGGCATGACGACGATGCCCGCAGTGGTAAGTGTCACCGAACGAGCCGCCGAGAAGGCGAAGGCGTTGCTGGAGCAGCGCGGCCTGGAGCACGGCGCGCTGCGCGTGTTCGTGGTGGGTGGTGGTTGCTCGGGCTACCAGTACGGCATGGCGATCGCGCCGGAGGCCGAAGACGGCGACCTGGTCGTGGAAGAGTACGGCGTGCGCCTGCTGGTCGACCCGGACAGCGCCGCCCTGCTGAGCGGCGCTGAAGTCGACTACGTCGAAGACCTGATGAAGTCGGGCTTCACCATCTTCAACCCCAATGCCGTCAAGAGCTGCGCCTGCGGCTCCAGCTTCCAGACGTCCGATAACTCCGGCCAGCCGCGCAGTTGCTGCTAACCGCGGCTCGATCGCGCAAGGATCAAGCGCCGCCTGTCCTCCGGGCAGGCGGCGTTGCTGTGCCGGCTTGCGGGTTCGCAGGCCGCGAAAGGACGAGCAGATGCCCGATGGGCCGCGTTTCTACATCGTGGTGACTTCGCCCGACAACTGGGAGAAAACCGCCGACCGCGGCTGGTCGCTGCTCGGGCTGAAGAGCACGCGGCGCAATCTCGCCGGGCAGTTCAAGCCCGGCGACCGCGTGGTCGCCTACTACACGGGGCTCAGGCGCTTCGGCGCAGTGCTGAAGGTCATCTCCGCTTGCTTCGAGGACCACGAGCCTATCTGGGGCAGCCCAAACAAGCCCAACGAGGATTACCCGTACCGCGTGCGGACCGAGCCCGAGATCGTGCTGCCGCCCGGCGAGCTGATCGACGCGAAGGACCTGGCGATGCGGATGAGCTACACGAAAAAGTGGCCGGCCGAGCACTGGACGCTGGCCTTTCAGGGCAACATCCACGCCATTCCCGAGTCCGACTTCGCGCTGATCCGCGCCGAGATGACACAGGCTGCGGCCGCGCGCTAGCTGCCGCTTGCCGCTGTGCACGGGTTCGCCGCGAAGCGGCGCAGTCTCTAACTCCGGGGCCGGCGCTTCAGCGGCCCCTCGTTCGGCTCAGAAGCCGCGGCGCGCGATCGTCGTGCCTGGCACGATCGTTGCGGATGCCGCCCAGGGCCAGGACTCCGCACCAGGCGCAAAGTCGCCCGGCCGCGCCCGCACCAGTGCGTCGGCCATCCGCGCCACCCGCGCCATCGCCCGCACATCGTGCACCCGTACGATCTCCGCGCCGTTGGCGATGGCCAGCGCCGTTACGGCGGCGGTGCCTTCGACCCGCTCTTCCGGCGGCAGGCCGAGCACCGAGCCGATGAAGTGCTTGCGCGAGGCCGCGACCAGCAATGGCAAGCCGAGTGCGCGAAACTCGGACAGGCGCCGCAGCACGGTCAGGTCTTCATCGTGCGACTTGCCGAAGGCGATGCCCGGATCGAGCACGAGCTGCGAGCGAGGCACGCCCAGCGCCACGGCCGTGGCGATGCGCTCGCGAAAGAACGCCAGGTGTTCCCCGATTAAGTCGGCGTACTGCGGCGGGGCCGACGGCCGGATCTTCGGTCGCTCGTAGGTGTAGTTAATCACCAGCGGCACCGCCTGCCGCGCCGCCACGCGCGCGGTGCCGGCGCCGAGTTTGAAGCCGCCGATGTCGTTGATCAGCCGGGCGCCGGCAGCCACGGCCGCTTCGACCACCGCCTCTTTGTAGCTGTCGATCGAGATGACCGCATCGACCTCGCGGACGAGCCGTTCGATCACCGGCACGACGCGGGCGGCCTCTTCATCCGGTGCGAGCGTGCGCACGTCCGCGCGCGCCGACTCTCCTCCCACGTCGAGAATATCGGCGCCATCGGCGACGAAGCGCCGCCCGCGTTCCACCGCCGCATCGAGCTGACCGAGCAGGCCATCGCCGGAGAACGAGTCGCCCGTGACGTTGAGGATGCCCATGATGTAGGTATGGCGTCCGAAGGGCAGAATGCGATCTCCGCAAAGCAGCGGCTCCATTGAGCGGACTCCTGTTCGCCGGCGCACGGGCGCGACGCTAGCCGAGGCTGCCGGCGGCGAGCAACTCGCGGTGGCTGCGCACCTGCCAGAGGTGCTCCAGATCGTGCAGATGCAGCTCACGCGCGATCTGCAGCACGCTGAGCGGGCCACAATAGGGGTGCAGCCCCATGCGCTCCCACTCGGCCTCCGTCAGGCTCCAGAGCTCGTGCAGAAGCTCCTGGCGCAGGTGCGCGTACTGATAGGCGCAGCGGTCGAGATCGAGGCTGGCCGCGGGCGCGTCCATCGCGGTGGCGGCGACATCGGGCGCCGGCAAGATGGCGTTGCGCCGCGAGACGATGCGGCGGACCGCGTCGACCGCGGCCTGTTCGTTGTCGCGCACATGTACGGCGATCTGCGCGAAGCTCCACTCACCGGGCGGATGCCGGTGGGCGTCGCGCCCGCGGATCGCCTCAAGTTCGCCCAGCAACTCGCCGCCGGCCTCACGCAGCGCTTTGATCAGGAACTCGTGCGTCTGCGGCTCGCGGCTGATTTCGCGCACACCCGCGCCCTCCGGGACTGCTCACCCCGGACGCCGCTGGCTCCGCCGGGGTTCAGGGCTGGATCGGACGGCTGGGCCAGGGTGGCCGCCGCCCCGCCGGCGCCGCCGGCTGTGTCTCCCACCAGTCTTCGCGCTGCCAGCGCCGCTGCCGGTCCGTGCCCCAGCTTTTGCGCACACAGGACTTCAGCTTGCGGCACTGCAGACAGTGTTTCAGGGCGTAGTCGATCGTCTGCTCGCGGTGCCGGCCAAAGCACCGGCTCAGGTCGCGGGCCTCCGGCGCGTCGTCTGCCATTATACGCCACCTCGGGTGAAGGTTCGCCCGGCCCGCCCTGCCGCGCTTCCGCGCACTATAGCAGTTGACTACTTATCCGGCTATTCGTGCTATATTTGGCGGCCTTCTGGCGCTCGGCGACGCGCCGCAGTCGCGGTGTGGTATCTTCAGCGCACGGGCCGTCGCGACGCGGACGCAGGCGCGGCCCCACGACACGGAGCGGCGGCGTGCGCACGGGTGATCTGCTCTCCGGCACCGTGGCGATCTTCGTCATGGTGCTCGCGCTGGCGGGCATCTACTGGGCGGCGACGGGCATCTCGCCCTGGCCGGTCTTTCTGCTGGCGGAGCTGCCCGGCGCGGGCTTCGGCCTGGTCTTGCTCGCGCTGTCGTCTCCACACACCCGCTGATGCCGCGGCCAAGAGCAACGGAGTCCGTTGTCGACGACTAAACCGGCCAGATGAGCGCTTCGTCAACGCCGGTCAAGGCAAGCGGTAGCGGCCCGCCGCCGTACCGCTTCTGCCCGCACTGTGCGGCGCCGATCGGCAGCAGGGAGCGCGGCGGGCGGACGCGGCAGGCGTGCACTGCCTGCGGTTTTGTGCTGTTCCGCAACCCCGTGGTCGGCGTGGCCGTGGTCGTGCAGCGGCGCGGCACGATCCTGCTCGGCCGCCGTGCGGGCACGTACGCCGGCGAGTGGTGCATCCCCTGCGGCTACGTCGAGTGGGACGAAGACGTGCGCGCCGCGGCAGAGCGCGAATTCTTCGAGGAAACGGGGTTCCAAGTCCGCACCGGCCGGGTATTGGCCGTTCACTCGAACTTCCACAATCCCGCACAGCACACGGTGGGCATCTGGTTCCGCGGCCGTGTGCTGAGCGGAACATTGCGGCCGGGCGACGATCTCAGCGAGGCCGCCTTCTTCGCGCTCGACGATCTGCCCGACGCTCTGGCCTTCCCGACCGATCGGCTGGTACTGCAACAGCTACGGCAGGAACGGGCGGCGCAGCTCAGTCGCTCGGCGCGAACACCGAACCGAAGCTGAGCGGCCGGCGTTCCAGACCGAAGCGCGGCGCCGCGAGCCCGGCGATCTGCTCGTGCAACGGGCCGCCGTTGCTGGCAAGCAGCCCAAGCGGCCAGCCAGTCCGCTGCGGCTCGGCCAGCGCCTCGACCGTTCCGCCCGCCTCCGTGATCAAGAGCACACCGGCGGCTACGTCGTGCGGCGCGAGGTGCAGCTCATAGTGCGCCTCGCTGCGGCCCGCGGCGATGTAGGCGAGGTCCAGCGCCGCCGAGCCGCTACGCCGCGCGGCGCCGGCGCGCACCATCACCTCCGTGAATACCTCACCCCCGAGCCGGCGCCGCGCCGGCGGCCGGTAGGGGAAGCCGCTGGTGAACAGCGCGTCCGCGAGATCGGCGACGGCGCTGACCCGCAGCGGCCGGCCGTTCAAGGCCGCGCCGCTGCCGCGAGCACCGGTGAACAGTTCATCGCGCAGCGGGTCGAACACGACGCCGACCGCCGGCCCCTCGCCATCGACCAGCGCGATCGAGATGCAGAAGACGGGGTAGCCGCGGGCAAAGTTCGCCGTGCCGTCGAGCGGATCGACCACCCACATGCCGGCCTGTCCGCGCCGCGTCTGCCCTGACTCCTCGGCGAGCAGACCGAACTGCGGCCAGCGCCCGGCCAGAACGGAGAGAATAGCCCGCTCGGACGCCAGATCGGCCTGCGTCACGAGATCGCGCCGGTCGGATTTGACCTGAACATCGAGCGCCGAGCCAAACGCGGCGCGCAGCACGTCGGCTCCCGCCCGCGCCGCGGCGACGGCCGCCTCCAGCAGCGCGTCCAAAGCGAGCAGGCTGGGATTCGACATGCATCCGCCCCGCGGGCCGGTTGGCCCGTCCGTCATGCTACCGCGCCGGCCGGCGAACGCGCCCGTCGTCCGTGCAGCAGCGCCGGCGCCGTTGGTGAGAACGGCGCATGGGTCTAGACTGGGCATGCAGGCGAGCGCCGGCTGGGATACAACCATGAGTTGCGAGGCGGAAACGGCCCGTTTGCTGCGGGAGAGCGGTCACAAGCTGACGCCGCAGCGCATGATGGTGTTGAGCGTAGTGCGCCATGCACACGGCCACCTGCGCGCGGCGGAGATCTACGATCGCGTACGCGAACAGTATCCCTACGTGGATATCTCCACCGTCTACCGCACGATGAGCGTGCTCAAAGATCTGCGCCTCGTCACCGAGACCGACCTGGGCACGGGGGAAAGCGCGTTCGAGTGGGCCGGCTCGGCGCCGCACCACCATCTGGTCTGCCGTGCCTGCGGCGCGATCGACAGCCTCGATCACGAATTTCTTGCGCGGCTCGGCCAGGAATTGCTGCGCGACCGCGGCTTTCGTGCCGACCTCGATCACTTCGCCATCTTCGGTCTGTGTGAGGTCTGCCGGCGTGCGCACGACGCCGCGGCGCCGGCCGAGGGCGTCGCGCCGGCGCCGCCTCCGGGCTGAGCCGGCGCTCCACGGTCGCACCACGCCTGCGCACCCCAGCCCAAATCAGCCCGATCGGGCGCCGGCTCGGCCGCTGCCAACGCCGGCCGCCGTCTGCGCTATAGTGATGCGAGCGCTGGTGCCGGGCCCATAGCTCAGCGGCAGAGCAGGCGACTCATAATCGCTCGGTCGCAGGTTCGAATCCTGCTGGGCCCACCGGCCGCCGCTGAACGCCGTACCTGTGTCTACGGTTGTGCGCCGGCGGCGACGGGAGGATCCCATGAGCGAGCAGAGCTACTGGACACACGCGGCCCGGACACGCACGCCGCGACGCTCGCTGTTGCGCGGCGGCGCTGCCGCGGGCGCTGCACTCGCCGCGGCGGGCATTCTCGGGTGCAGCAGCAGTAACAACAACGGCGCGTCGCGCAGCGGCAGCGCGAACTCCGGCTCCGGCGCCGTTCCCGGTACGGCGGGTTCACCAGCGGCCGGCGGCGCGGCAGGGGCGACCGGCGCCGCGACGCAAGCGTCGGGGGCGCAGCCGAAGCCGGGCGGCACGATCAGCCAGCGCACGGCCAGCGATCCGCAGGCGCTGGACCTGCACCAGGTGAGCACCTACGTGGCGCTCTGGCCGGAGGCTCCCTGCTACAACCAGCTCCTGCAGATCGATCCGCAGGACGAGTCGGACGGCAAGATCCTCCCCGATCTGGCCGACAAGTGGGAGACGCCCGACAACGGTCTGACCTACGTCTTCCACCTGCATCCCGGCATCAAGTTCCACGACGGCACGCCCTTCACCTCGGCCGACATCAAGGCGAATCTGGACTGGATCAAGACGCCGGCGAACGGCAAGCCCAGCCCGCGATCCGGCGTGCTCGCCGCGCTTCAGAGTGCCGAGCTGCCCGACGCGAACACGGTCACGCTGCACCTCAGCCAGCCCAACCCTTCGCTGCTGCAAAACCTCGCCACGCACTACTTCGGCATCGGGCCGAAGGCGGTGCTCGACGCGAAAGGCGACCTCGGCGACCAGTTCACCGGCACCGGCCCGTTCAAGCTGAAGACCTATCAGCGCGGCGACCGGCTGGAGCTGGTGAAGCATCCCGGCTACTGGATAAGCGGCCGGCCGTACCTCGACGGCATGAACTTCTACATCGTGCCCGACGACAATACGGCGTTCACCAACTTTCTCGGTGGCCAGTACCAGCAGTTCTCGCCGATTCTGCACGAAAACGTGGACCGCGTGAAGTCGGAAACGGGTGGGAAAGCGCAAAACCTGCTGGTACCCAGCTACACGCGCGACGTGGTCTTCTTCAACACCAAAAAGAAGCCCTGGGACGATATGCGGGTGCGCCAGGCCGTCAGCCTGGTTCTCGACCGCGCGGACGCGATCAGCGTGGTCAAGGGCGGCGATGGTGAGCCCGGCGGCTACATGCGTTCGTCCGGCCAGTGGGGTCTGCCGCTCGACCAGCTCAAGCAGATCCCGGGCTACGACAAGAGCAACCTCGACCAGGCGAAGGCGCTGCTCCAGCAGGCGGGCGTGGCGCTGCCGCTCAAGGGCACGCTGCTCTCGCGCACGGATTTCAAGGACGACTTCACCTGGACGCAGCAGGCGCTGGCCAAAGCCGGTATCGCGCTCGACCTCGACGCGCGCGACAACGCCGCGGCCTACGACGCGGCGTACAAAGGGCAGTTCGATGTGATCATCTGGACGGTTTCCATCGTGCTGGACGATCCCGACGCCACCTTCGCCGAGATCTCCACCGGCACGCCGAAGGCGGTGCGCAACTGGTCGGCGCTGGTCGATCAGCAGATCGACGATCTGTACGCGAAACAGACCGTGGAGCTGGACAACGCCAAACGCAAGGCGCTGGTCAATCAAATGGATCAGCGGGCGCTGTCGATCTTCCAGACGGTGCAGCTCTTCTTCCACAAGTTCAACAACGGCATCTACAACACCGTGCAGAACTACAAGTACCATGGGTCGCTGTACACCAATAAGCGATACCAGGACGTGTGGCTCTCCAAGTAGGCTGGCGAGGCGGTCGGACGCCGGCTCTGGCAAGGCCGGCGTCCTGGTACGGAGCCCAGCGTGCAGCGCTACATCGTTCGACGGCTGCTCTCGCTGCTGCCCACGCTGTTCGGCGTCTCGCTGGTGATCTTCGTCGTGATGCGGGCGTTGCCCGGCGATGTGGCGCGGCAGATCCTCACAGGCGGCGGCTCCGGCCAGGGCGTGACGCAGGAGCAGGTGGACCGCCTGCGCAACCAGCTCGGCCTCAACGACCCGTTGCCGTTGCAGTACTGGCACTGGCTTTCGGGCGTGGCGCGGCTGCATCCCGGCGATTCGCTGTTTACGCATCACCCGATCATGGACGAGATCAGCAGCCGGCTGCCGGCTACGATCGAGCTGGCGGCGGGCGCAGTGGTCGTAGCGCTGCTGATCGCGGTGCCGATCGGCGTGCTCTCGGCGCTGTACCAAGATCGGTCGATCGACTATCTCTTCCGTGTGGTCAGCGTGGCGGGCCTGTCGCTGCCGGGCTTCTTGCTCGGCGAACTACTGATCTTCGCGCTGGAACGCTACTTCCACTATGTGCGGCCGGCCGGCTTCGCCAGCCTCTGGGCCGATCCGCGCAAAAACATCGAGCAGATGATCGAGCCGGTGCTTGTGCTCGGCTACGGTTTTTCCGCCATCCTCAGCCGCGTCACGCGCTCGGCGATGCTGGACGTGCTGCGCGAGGACTACGTGCGCACGGCGCGCGCCAAGGGTCTGCGGCCGGGGCCGGTCGTGCTGCGCCATGCGCTGCGCAACGCGTTGCTGCCGGTCGTGACGATCGCCGGGCTGCAACTGGGGGCACTGCTGGGCGGCGCCGTGATTACCGAGAGCGTGTTCGCCCTGCCCGGACTCGGCCGCTATCTCGTCACCTCGATCGTGCAGCTTGACTACCCGGTCACGCAGATGATCGTGATGCTGAGCGGCGTGACCTTCGTGCTCCTGAATACGGGCGTCGATTTGGCGTACGCGCTGATCGATCCGCGCATCCGCTACGATTGAGCGGCCGGACCGGCGGCCGGCCAAACGCGAGGCAGCCGATGCGCACCAGCGGCGAACTGACGATCGCACCTCCGCGGGGCGCCACGCTGCCCGGTCTCGGCGCGCTTGGCGCCGTTGGCCGCTTCATGCGCCGCAAGCCGCTGGGCGCCGTGGGGCTCAGCGTGATGGTCCTGTTCGTCGCGATCGCCCTGCTCGCGCCGCTGATCGAGCCGCACGATCCCAACGCGGGCGTACACGGCGCGTCGTACGTGGCGCCCTCGCGCGCCTTCCCGCTGGGCACCGACAAGTTCGGCAGAGATCAGCTCAGCCGCGTGCTCTACGGCGCCACGATCTCGCTGCAGGTGGGCGTCTTCACCGTGGCGCTCGGCGTCGGCCTCGGCGTGGTCGTCGGCCTCGTCAGCGGCTACTTCGGCGGCGCCACGGACTTCGCCCTGCAACGCGCCGTCGACAGCTTTCAGTCGCTGCCGAACATTATTTTCGCACTGGCGATCGTGACGGCGCTGGGCCGCTCGCTGCACAACGTCGTGGTGGCGCTGGCGATCGCCTCGTGGCCGGGCACGTCCAGAGTGATCCGCTCAAGCGTACTTTCGCTGAAGCAGCTAGCCTACGTCGATGCCGCGCGGTCGCTGGGCTGCAGCGACGCGCGCATCATCGTCCGCCACATTCTGCCCAACGTGGTGCCGATTGCGATCGTGCTCGCCACCGCCGGCCTCGGCGCCGCCATCCTGGCCGAGGCGTCGCTCAGCTTTCTCGGCGTCGGCATCCGGCCGCCGACTCCGTCCTGGGGCTCGATGATCAACGAGGCGGCCAGCGTGCTGCAGCGCTATCCTTATCTGACACTCTTTCCAGGCATCGCCATCAGCCTGGTCGTGTTCGCGTTCAACTTTCTCGGCGATGCCTTGCGCGATTACCTCGACCCGCGCCAGCGCGGCGTACGCTGATCGGCAGAGGCCGCTGTGGAGTGTGTATGCCTGGCGAATCGCACGACTATATCCAACTCAGCCGCGAGCGGCTCGTCGCCTACGCGCCGCACCGCATCGAACTCCCGACCGCAATGCCGGCCGCGGTGCTCGTGCCGCTGATCCATCACGGCGGCGCGGATCGCGTGATCCTCACCGTGCGCAGCTACGACGTGGAGCATCACAAGGGCCAGATCTCCTTCCCCGGCGGCGCTGTACATGCCGCGGACGCGGACCTGGTGACGACGGCGCTGCGCGAGACCTGGGAGGAGATCGGCGTCGTGCCACACGACGTGGAGGTCATCGGCCAGCTCGACGACATCGTGACGATCTCGAACTTCGTCGTGGCGCCGTTCGTCGGCGTGGTCCGGGGCGGGCCATACGAATTCATCCCGAGCCCGCTCGAAGTAGCCGAGGTGATCGAGCCGCCGGTGTCGCATCTGCTCAACCCCGCCAACCTTGCATGGGAAACGCGCGAGAGCGAGGCGGGCGTCTCACACAGCCCGGCCTATTGGTACGACGGTCACCGCATCTGGGGTGCGACGGCGCGGATGCTGTACGGCTTCCTGCAGCTCCTGGAAGGCGAACACGTCCGCTGAGCCCGCGACGCGAATGCCGAAGATTTTCGCTACGGCGTCACCGTGAAGCTCGCGCTGCCGGTGCAGATCTGGTTTGGCGTGCCGCCGCTCAGGTCGTATACGAAGACGGCGAGCGTATACGTGCCCGGCGGCAGATTCGGGTAGGTGAACGCAAAGCGCACGGCGTCCGCGCCCGGCTGCGGCTCTCCCACCGTTACATCGACGTCCTGCAGCTGCCCCGCGCTGTTGCGGACCTCGGGGCTGACGGCCGGCGGCCGCGAGAGGCCGCCGACACTGCGACATGAGCCGGTGGGCAGCAGGAAGAACGCCGGGGTTCCGGGGCGGCCGCTGGGCGGATCGATCGCGGGCGCACTGATTACGGGAGCCGGCGTCGGCACGGAGGCCGGCGTCGGCGTCGGGGTCGGACTGGGCGTTGGCGTCGCCGTGGGGCCGAACGCGGGCAGCGACTGGCCGTTGAGCAGCGCCTGGGCGAAGCTCCAGAAATCGTCTCCGTGCGGGATGCCAAGCACGATCGCCGGCAGCGAGCCGCGGATCAGCGCACCGTAGCGAGCGAGTGCCTGCGGCGTGAAGTCCAGATAGCGGGCGCCGCTACCCGATGAGATCCGCGCCAGCATGACGGCATCGTCCTGCGCTGCCTGGGCCGCACGCCGCGCCGCGTCGATGTCGCTATCCGCCTGTGCGACCTGGCCCGCCTGCGCGGCGGCACGCGCAGTGGAGAGTTGCTCCCGAATCGTCGCGAAGGCGTTGCGTTGCACGGCGTCGAGCGGCGGCAACGGGTCGCTGCCTTTGGCGCGCAGGCCGTCCTCCGTGGCCGCGGTAATGTCATCCAGCGTTGTTTGCAGCGATGCATAATCGCGGTTGCGGAGCAGTTCCTCTGCGGCGGCGGCGAGACGATCGAACGGGGCACGCGGCGTCGGATCGGTCGAAAGCTGGCCCTGGATGGCGCGAATGTCGTCAGCGGTCGTGCCGGACGGCGCCTTGCCAAGCGTGATTTCGCCGGCAGCGGCGGCGAGCGCAAACGCGCCGCGCCCCGGCGCCAGCTCGGTGACCTGCGCGTAGCCGTTGACCGGGTCGTAGCTGAACACCTGGTCGGCGCCCGAGATCGCCAGCGTCTGCGTCGAAGATGGGTTGCCGATCAAGACGTACTGGCCGGCGGGCGCGAGCGTGCGGCTGAACTCCGCCGCGGTTGGGCCGAGACTGACGGTCGTGTCCTGCGGAAAGAAAACCCAGGCGCCGCGGCCGGCGATCTCCTCGCCCGGCCCCAAAGCTTGATAGCTGCTCGCATCCGGTCCCAGTGCATACGCCGGCCCCTGGGCCTCGTCGAGCAGCGTCGCCGTCGGCGCCCCGACGAGATCCCACCCGGCGGCATACGTTACCGTGCCGCCGCTCTGCGCTCTTACCGCTGAGGAGCCGCCGCGCGCCAGCACGAGCATAAGGCACAACCCGATCAGGGCGACGAACGCCGCCGGCAGACTGAATCGACGGCGAGTGAACCGACCGCGGCGTCCAGGCATCGCACTACCTCGCATCCGTCGCTGCGACAGCCATGCAACTCGCAGCCCCTGTCCAGCTTCGGGCCATCGAAACCTTCCGGCAACGACGAAGCCAGATTCGTGCCCGCCGGCCGGACTGTCAAGCCGAGCCAGAGTGTGGCCGCCGGCTCAGGGCGCGATCGGCGGGTTGGGGGCGCCCTGCGGTGGCGACGCCGTCTGCTCAGCGGCGCCTGCTACGCCGGGATCGTAAAAGTGCGCTCCCGCCAGCTCATCGGGCAGATGCTGCTGATCCACGCGGTGGCCGGCGAAGTCGTGCGCGTACTGATAGCCCCGCCCGTAGCCGAGGGATCGCATCAGCCCGGTCGGCGCGTTGCGCAGATGCAAGGGCACGGGTGCGTTGCGCGTGCGTTGCGCGGCCTCGCGGGCGGCGGCGTATGCGGTCAGGGCGCTGTTACTCTTGGGCGCCAGCGCCAGATAAATGGCGGCCTCGGAGAGCGGCAGCACCGCCTCCGGCAGGCCGAGAAAGTGCACGGCCTGCTGCGCCGCGACGGCAAGGCCGAGCGCCCGCGGGTCGGCGAGGCCGACGTCCTCGGCGGCGAGGATGACCATGCGGCGCACGATGAACAGCGGATCCTCGCCCGCCTCGATCATGCGCGCCATCCAATACAGCGCCCCGTCCGGATCGGAATCGCGCAGGGACTTGATGAACGCGGAAATTGCGTCGTAGTGCTGGTCGCCGCCGCGATCGTAGCGGGCCGCGCCGTGCTGCAACGCGGCCGCCACAGTCTCGACCGTGATCGTGCCGCCTTCGCCCGTGTCGGCCGCGGCCAGCTCCAGCGTGTTCAAGGCGAGCCGCGCATCGCCGGCGGCGGCTTCGGCGAGCGCATCGATCGCCTCGTCGCTCATCGAGAGCCGCATCTCGCCGAGGCCGCGCTCGGCGTCCGCGAGGGCACGGCGGAGCAACGAAGCGATTGCAGCGGCGTCGAGCTGCCGCAGCACGAACACGCGTGAGCGGGAGAGCAGCGGCGCGTTCACCTCGAACGACGGGTTCTCCGTGGTGGCGCCGATCAGCGTAATCGTGCCGTCTTCGACATACGGCAGGATCGCATCCTGCTGGGCGCGGTTGAAACGGTGGATCTCGTCGATGAACAGGATCGTGCGCCGGCCAGCCAGGGCGCGGGCCTCGGCCACGGCACGACGCAGATCCGCGACGCCGGCGGACACGGCCGAGATCTGCAAGAACCGTGCCCGCGTGGCCCCGGCGATCAGCCGGCCGAGCGTGGTCTTGCCGCAGCCGGGCGGACCCCACAACACCATCGACGGCACACGGTCGGCATCGATCGCCCGGCGCAGCAGTGCAGTGGGCGCGGTCAGCGCTTCCTGTCCGACCATCTCGTCCAGGGTACGCGGCCGCATGCGGTGCGCGAGCGGCGCGAAGGGCCGCGGCTCCGCCTCAGCCGGACCGCCCGCTTCGTTCGGGTCCGCAAACAGCGCCGGCTGCTCCGCGGCGTCGGCTGGCCGGCCCTGCCCCGCTCTGCGTTCTCTCTGTTCCACGCAGCCAGTATAGCCGCCATAGCAACCGCACCGAAGATCAGAAACCCGTCGGGCCTTTCCTATATATCTCACATATAGCTATGAATGGGGTTAGTCCGATCCGACATGCCTTGGCCAAATGTGGCTATGTGGAAACTAGCTCGAACAACCATCATGGCGTATTGCGCGATATAGCGCTGAACACTGAGTCGCGCCGATGTGGACAACTCTGGTTCTCAATTGTCGCAACAAATCCGGCAGGAATGGTGCCGAACGTTGTCTCGATGGGTCTGGCACACGCCGCGCGCCCCGGTCGGCGCACGACACTCAGCCACGGAAGAGCAGTCGGGCGCGGCTTGCCGCACACGCGATCGAGGCGAAACGGGGCGTTAGGGGGCTCAGGTGTATGCCATCCGCGAGCGCTCGGGCGCACCGGCATGCCTGACGCCCGCGCCGCTGCTCACGCGACCTCCGGACGCGGGAACCGTCAGTCGCCCGGCCCGGTCAAGCGGACCGCGGTGAGTGCCGGCCAGGCAGCGGCAGCGCGCCGGGGAGTCTTCAGACGGAGAGGTGGGCGATGGTAACGCCCTCGCCGCCGGCGCGGGCGTCGGCCGGCTCGAAATCGCTGACCAGGGGACTCGATGCCAGCGCCTCGCGTACCACACGGCGCAGCGCGCCGGTGCCCTTGCCGTGGATGATGCGCACAAACGGCAGCCCGGCCAGGTACGCCGACTGCAGGTACTCTTCGAGGCGCGGAATCGCCTCCTCGGCGCGATGGCCGCGCACCTCAAGCTCAAGGCCGGGCGAGTCCGGCCGCGGCGGCAGCGAGACGGCGATCGGACGGGGCGCCGGCGCCGCGGCGGCGTGCGCGACGCGCTCGACCTGGTCGCGCTTGATGCGCATGCGCAGAGCGCCGAGCTGCACCTCGAACTCGCCGCGGTCGTCCGGCGCACTCAGCGCCTCGCCGGTCTGGTCAAGACCGCGCACCGTTACCAGGTCGCCGGGTCCGATGGACGGGGGCGCTGCAGGCAGCGCGGTCGCGGTGCGCTGCGCCTCCCGCGCCTGCAGCGCATCGAGCCGGGCCTGCACCTCGGCCGCAGTGGCCTCGGCTTCGGCCAGGTCAACGGTGGCGGCTGCTGCGGCCTCGGCCGGCAGACGTTCGAGGCGTGAGGCGCGCTGCAGCCGTCGTGACGCCTCGCGCATCGCGGCGCGCAGCTCCGCGACTTCAGTTTCAGCCTCGGATCGCGCCGCCTCCCGCAACGCTGCACGCTGCCGATCCAGCTCGGCAAGTTCGCCCGCGTAGCGGCTGCGCAACGTTTCCGCCTCGGCTGCCGCCTGCTCCGCGCCGGCGCGCTCGGCGCTGGCCCGGTCGCGTTCGCGTTGCAGATCCGCCAGCAGGTCGCCGACGCGCTCCTGCTCAGGACCAGCGGCCTGGCGAGCCTGTTCGAGCACGTCGGCCGGCATGCCAAGGCGGGCGGCGATCGCGATCGCGTTGCTGCGACCCGGCAGGCCTACCGCGAGCCGGTAGGTCGGCGCCAGTGTTTGCGTATCGAACTCGACGCTGGCGTTCATCACGCCGGGCGTTTCATGGGCGAAGACCTTCAGCTCGCCATGATGCGTCGTGGCGATCACGGTGCAGCCCTGCCGCAGCAGGCGTTGTACGATGGCGCGGGCCAGCGCCGCGCCCTCCTCGGGGTCGGTGCCGGCGCCGAGCTCGTCCAGCAGCACCAGGCTGCGCGGCCCCGCCTGCGCCAAAATGCCGACAATGTTGCGCATGTGCGAGGAGAAGGTGGAGAGCGACTGTTCGATGCTTTGCTCGTCGCCGATATCGGCATAGATCGAGTCGAAGACGGGCACGCTGCTGCCCTCGCCCGCCGGAATCGGCAGGCCCGCCAGCGCCATCAGCGTCAGCAGACCGGCCGTCTTCAGCGCCACCGTCTTGCCGCCGGTGTTGGGGCCGGTGATCATCAGCACACGGAAGGCGCCGCCCGCGTACAGCGTGATCGGCACGATCTCGCCGGTCAGCAGCGGGTGGCGCGCCTGCAACAGGCGCAGCTCGGCCGGCGCCTCGACGAGCCAGGGCTGCGCCTCGCCGTCGAGGGGCAGCTCGTACGCCTTCAGCAACTCACCCAAACGCGCGGCGGCGAACACGACATCAAGCTCGGCCAGCAGGTCCACGTCGGCCTCAATTTGGCCGGCAACATCGGCGACAAGCTCGCTGAGCTGGCGCAATACGCGCTGGGCCTCGCGCTGCTCTTCGAGCTGCAACTCGCGGTACTGGTTGCCGAGATCCACGATGGCGAGCGGCTCGATCCAGAGCGTGGCGCCGCTGCCGGAAACGTCATGCACGATGCCGCGCAACTGGCCGCGAAAGTCCGCTTTGATCGGAACCACGTAGCGCCCGTCCCGCTCGGTGATCAGCGCTTCCTGGGCGACGCCGCGGGCAACGGCGTTATTCAGGATCTCTTGCAGCCGCGCCTGCAGCCGGTCGTGCACGACGCGCGACTCGCGCCGCACGGCCGCCAGCGCGGGACTGGCGCTGTCGGCGATCTCCCCGCGCGGGGTGATGCAACGCACGATCTCGCTCACCAGCCGCGCCGGGTCGTACATGCGTCGCGTCAGATCCGCGAGCAAGGGGTACTGCTGCGCAAGCCGGCCGAGATTACCGCGCAGCGTGCGCACGGCAACCAGCGTGCTGTGGATCTCGAGCAGCTCGGACGGGTCGAGCACGCCGTGCAGCGCGGCCTTATGTGCGTGCGGCCGCACGTCGTGCGCACCGGCCAGGCCCAGATTCGGCCGCCCGGCGCGCAGCCGTCGCGCCTCGGCCCCGAGTGCCTGACGCTGCGCGGCCAGTGCGCGTGTGGCGGCAGGCCGCAGCGCCAGCGCCGCGACGCGGCCCGCGCTGAAGGCCGTCAGGCCCGCGAGGCGCGCCAGCACCTTATCAAACTCCAGCGTCGTCAGCGTCTTCTCGTCCGTGCTGCTCATCCTCGTGCCTGTCAACGGCCAGCGCGGCCCGCTCGCGCCCGGCAGCGGGACACAGAAACGGCGCCCCGCAGGGCGCCGCGCGTGCAAGCGGGGGAGATCCTCCGCCGGCGCTACATGTCCTGCTCGACGTGCGCCTCGCCGCTCGCCGTGACGACCCACGTCTTCATGCCGTCCCTCCGGCCGCCATCTACAAGGTAGCCCTTGCGCACACAGCTCGCAATCACGTCCGGGTAGTTCTGCGGGCGCTTCGTGCGCGAACGGGTGTAGCCCTCGACCAGATCTTTCGTGGTCACGCCCTGGCCGTCATGACGATGGTAGTGATGATATGCGATCGCCACCACGCGATCGGGGTGGGAGTCGATCCGGCGCTGCGCCAGAAACTCCGCCACCGGGATCGCCGTGGACGGCGGTGCAGGAGCAGCCGCGGTGTCCGCGTGCGCCGGGCGCTGAGTGCGCACTGCGCCGTCCTCAAGCAGGTGGGCGAGCACGCCGGCGAAGGCCAGCGAGCGGAACGGCTCCGGTTGATCCTCGACGACCCGCCGCGCCCGGGCGACGGCCAGCCGCAGATCGTCGTCCTCGTCGGCCGCGACAGGCCGCAGCGCCACGCCGCGATCCGAACCGATCCCGCGCTGATTCATAGCCCACCAACCTTCGCCATCGCTGTATAGCCGTTGCCCTACATCATAGCAGCCAGACCTCGCACGTCAATCGCGCTTGACGATCAGACTCCGCGACGCATGCTATATAGCCGTAGACGCGCCTGTGCGGCACACACCAAATCAACATAGCATGTAGCTATAATAGCGAGTGGGCTATGTGGACTCGTGTGGAGGAGTTCCGCCGCACGTTGCTGCGCATCAGGCCGGCGGTTGCTCGAGCGTGAGCACGGCGAGCGCCTCGCCTACCGCACCGTCTTGCTCGGGCAGCACGGTGCGCGGATCCAGCACCAGCCGGCCCTCCTCGATGCGCGCGACGATCGGCGGGTCGCGCCGGCGCAACTGGGCGGCCAGCAGATGCGGGCGGGCAGCATCGACGGCGAGGACGCTGCTCGCGATGCCCTCCTCCGGCAGGCTGCCGCCGCCGATCATGGTGCGCGAGGAGCGCAGCGAACACGGCAGCGCGCAGACCGCCGCCCAGGCCGCGGCACGTGCCTCGATCTCAGCCGCCGGCGCGCCGATCATGCGCCAGATCGGAACTGTTTGCAGCGGGTCATCGGCAAGATAGTGCTGAAGTGTCGCGGCAAGGGCAGCGATGCTGGTTTTGTCCATGCGCAGGGCGCGCGCGAGCGGATGACGGCGCAGTTGCGCCACCAGCGCCGCCCGGCCGACCACGATACCTGCCTGCGGCCCGCCCAGCAGCTTGTCGCCGGAAAACGCGGCGAGATCGACGCCGGCGGCGATGCTTTGCTGCACGGTCGGCTCCGGCAGCATGCCGAACTCGCGCGTGTCGAGCAGACAACCGCTGCCCAGATCGTCCAGCAGCAAGACGCCGCGCTCGTGGGCGAGCCGCGCCAGTGCCTCGAGCGGCGGGAAAGCGGTGAAGCCGATCACACGGAAATTGCTGGCGTGGATGCGAAGGATGGCAGCGGTGCGCTCGCCGATCGCGTCGCTGAAGTCGCGCTCGTAGGTGCGGTTCGTCGTGCCGACCTCGACCAGCGTGGCGCCGCTCTGGCGCAGCACGTCGGGGATGCGGAAGCCGCCGCCGATCTCGACCGCCTGGCCGCGGCTGACGATCACCTCGCGCCCCTGACAGAGGGCGCTGAGCATCAGCAGCAGCGCCGAGGCGTTATTGTTGACGGCGATGCCGGCCTCCGCGCCGGTGACACGGCGCAGCGGTTCCTCCAGGTGCGTGAAGCGGCTGCCGCGTTCACCCTCCTCCAGGTCGAACTCCAGGTTGGAGTAGCCGGCGGCGACGGCCTGCATGGCCGCGATCGCACCCTCCGAGAGCGGCGCCCGGCCGAGATTGGTGTGGAGGATGACACCGGACGCGTTGATCACGCCGCGGAGCGAGGGCGAGTGCAACCGCTCCAATATCTCCGCGCCGCGGCCGGCCAGTTCGTCCAGCGACGGCACAGGCCGGCCGGCCAGGAGCTGCTCGCGCGCCTCGGCCACGGCCTGGCGGGCGGCGGCCGTGCGCAGCGCTCCGCCCGGCGCCGCGCTCAGGCGCGGGTGCGCCAGCAGGCGATCCACCGAGGGCAGGTCGCGTGGAGATGCCATGCCGCCGCTCGCAGCGGTCGCCGCTGCTGCCGGGCGGCGCCGACTGGCATCGTAGCATGGGGCGGCCTTCGCGTTTGCGCGTTTGATCGTCGCCGTTGCAGCCGCCTATCATAGACGCAGAGCCGTCTTGTATCGCGCGGAGCGCGATGTCAGATGGACGGCTGGTGAGAGGAGTTGTTCGTGAACCTGCGCATCCCCGGTCCAACGCCGTGTCCGCCAGAGGTGCTGTCCGCGCTCGGTACGCAGATGGTCGATCACCGTGGCCCCGAGTTCGCCGCGGTGCTCGAGCGCGTGAGCAGCGGACTCAAACGGGCGTTCCGGACCGAGAACGATGTGCTGGTCATGACCTGCGCCGGCACCGGCGGGCTCGAAACCGCCGTCGTCAACACACTGTCGCCCGGCGAGCGGGTGCTGAGCGTCTCGATCGGCGAGTTCGGCAAGCGCTTCGCCGCGATTGCCGAGACCTACGGCGCCGCTGTCACGCGGCTTGAGTTCGAGCATGGCCAGGCCGCCGCCGCCACCAGGGTTGACGAGGCGCTGGCCAACGATCCGTCGCTCACTACCGTGCTCCTGACTCATAACGAGACGTCCACCGGCGTCACCAATCCGCTGCGCGAGCTGGCCGGCGTGGTGCGGCGGCACGGCAAGCTGTTGCTGGTCGACGCGGTCAGCAGCATGGGCTCGATGCCCTGTGAGGTCGATGCCTGGGGACTCGACGTGGTCGTTTCCGGCTCACAGAAAGGCTGGATGGTGCCGCCCGGCCTGGCCTTCGTCTCGTTCAGTCCGCGCGCCTGGCAGGCGTACGAGCGCAGCCAGATGCCGCGCTTCTACCTCGACGCGGGCAAGGCGCGCGAGTCGGCAGCAAAAGGCCAGACGCCGTGGACCCCGGCGGTTTCGCTGTTCTACGGCATGGATGTCGCCCTGGAGATGCTGGAACGCGAGGGCTGGGAGTCGGTGTTTCTCCGGCACCAGCGCTGCGCCGACGTGGCGCGGCAGGGCGTGCGGAGCCTCGGGCTTGAGCTGTTTGCCGATCCGCGCTTCGCCTCGAATACGGTCACGACCGTACGCGCGCCGCAGGGCGTGAGCGTGTCGGATCTGCGTAAGGCGCTGCGCGAGCGGCATGGCATCGTGCTGGCGGGTGGCCAGGGGCCGATGACCGGCAAGGTGTTCCGCATCGGCCATCTCGGGCTCGTCAGCGAAGCCGAGGTGCAGGCCGTGATCGCTGCGCTGGCCGTCGAATTGCCGCGGCTCGGCTTCGTTGCGCCGGTCGGCGTCAGTCGCAGCCCGGCATAGCAATCGTCGCGGCTGCCGAAACCGCACTTCCACCGAGACCAACGCGCGGGCAGCCCGGTCCGGGGCTGCCCGTGGCGCGCGCTGCCGGACGGGCGCCGGCCCGCAAGGACGATCGCAGATGGCTTTCAAGATCCTGGTCGCAGACCCGATCGCTGCCGACGGCGCGGCGATCCTACAGCGCGCCGGCGTGGTTGACGTGCGGACCGGACAGACCGCCGAGCAGTTGATCGGCTGCATCGGCGAGTACGACGCGCTGGTCGTACGTAGCGAGACGAAAGTCAGCGCAGCCGTGATCGAGGCGGGCAAACGGCTGCAGATCATCGGCCGTGCCGGCGTGGGCGTGGACAACATCGACCTTGAAGCGGCGACGCGCCACGGCGTGATCGTCGTCAACGCGCCGACGGGCAACACGATCTCCGCGGCGGAACATACGATCGGGCTGATGCTGGCGCTGGCACGGCATATCCCGCAGGCGGACGCCTCGCTGCGGCGCGGCGAATGGAAGCGCAGCGCCTTCGTCGGCGTCGAGCTGCGCGGCAAAACGCTCGGCATCATCGGGCTGGGACAGGTCGGCTCGGAGGTTGCACGCCGGGCCGCCGGCCTGGCGATGCATGTAATCGCCTGCGATCCGTTCGTTTCTGAAGAGCGGGCGCGGGCGCTGGGCGTCGAGCTGGCGCCGTTCGAGCGCGTGCTGGCCGAAGCGGACTTCCTCGCCGTGCATACCACGCTGACCTCCGGCACGAAGGGCCTGATCGGCGCTGAAGAGTTGCGGCGGATGAAGCCCGGAGTGCGCCTGATCAACACGGCGCGCGGCGGCATCATCGACGAGGCGGCGTTGCTCGCGGCGGTGCAGGCCGGTCACGTTGCCGGCGCGGCGATCGACGTCTTCGTCAAAGAGCCGGCGCCTGACACGATTTTGGCCCGGGACGAGCGCATCGTCGTCACGCCGCACCTCGGCGCCTCAACCTCGGAGGCGCAGGAGCGTGTGGCGATCGACGTGGCTGAGCAGATCGTCGCTGTGCTCGGCGGCGAGCCGGCGGCGTACGCGGTCAACGCGCCGATGATCGCGCCGGAGACGCTGTCGACACTCAGGCCGTTCGCGGAAGCGGCGGTGATGGCGGGCTCACTCGCCACGCAGCTCAGCAGCGGCCAGCTCGGCGCGGTCGAGATCGCCTATACGGGCGAGCTGTCGCTGCACGATACGGGCCTGCTGCGCGCCGGCGTGATTCGCGGCCTGCTGAAGCCGATCTCCGAGGAGAACGTCACGATCGTCAACGCCGACCTCGTCGCCCAGCACCGCGGCATGCGCATCACGGAGCGCAAAGACCCGCACGGCGGCGACGGCGTCGGCAGCCAGGTGGCCGTGCGCGTGACCACGAGCACCGGCGCGACCGAGGTGGCGGCCACGGTGGAGCACGGCGAGCCGCACATCGCGGTCCTCGACGGCATGCGCGTGGACGTGAGCCCGGCGGGTCACAACCTGCTGATCCTCGACAATCAGGACATTCCGGGCATGATCGGCCAGGTGGGCATGCTGATGAAGGAGTTCGACATCAACATCGCCTCGATGCAGGTGGGCCGGCGCGAGGCCCGCGGCCGTGCGATCATGGTGCTGCAACTGGACGAAGCGCCCAGCGAAACGCAGATCCGCCGGGTGGAAAGCATCCCCGACATCTTCTCGGCACGGCTCGTACGGCTGTAGTCGGGGCTGCAGGCGAAGGCGAAACGAACCCAACGCCAGGTCGACCAGACCTCCGATGCGAGACCTTCCTGCGACTTTGCGATGCGACGTAGTGCTCTTTGGCGCTCCATTTTGGTACGGCGGTCGACATGTAGCAAAACCGTGCGGGTGGGGAAGACCGCCACCGTTTGTGAAACAGTGTCTCGTCAGGTGAACGGGTCCGCGTCCGTCTCCGTCGCGAGTAGCTGCTGCAACTCCGCGACGACGGCGAGCCCGAACTCGATAGCGGCATCGGCCGAAAGGGCCTTGCCCGCCGCCCACGCCTCGGCGAACGCCGCCGCATCGAGCGCGGCCCGCACCCGCTCCACCGCCGCCTGCTGCTCCGCCTGCAAGCCGGGCACCTCTGCCGCGAATTGCCGCCGCTGGGCGTCGACGATGGCCAACAGCCGTGCGCTGGCGCCAGGCAGGCCGGACTGCTCCGCTGCCCGGGCGAGCACATGCAAGAGCGCCGGGAAATAGCGCGAGGGTCCGACGCGGTGCTGCACCGCGAGACTCTCCGCGCAGGCGGCCACCGCCGCCGGCGTGTCCCCGTGGCGCAGCCGCGCCCGCGCGAGTCTGGCGAGTTGATGCAGCCGCAGTGGGCTCTGCTCCCCCTGCTCAGCGACCGTGGTGCGCACCGCCGCCTCCAGGAACCGCCGCGACCCCGCCGCGTCGCCGTGCGCCTCCGCGAGCAGAGCCTCAGCCACCAGCCCCACGGACGAGCGGCTTGTGCCCTCGAGCGCCTGATTGGCGGCGAGCAGCGCTTCGGCGGCCGCAACATCATCACGGGCGAGCGTTGCCACGATGAGGTAGGCCTGCATGTTGGTCACCCCGCGGACACTACCCGCGGCAAGATAGAGCGCGAGCCCTTCTTCGGCCGGCAACACCGCGGCGTCGTACTGGCCCTGATTCAAGCGCAGCACCACCAGCCAGCTAAGCGCTTCGGCGCGGCAAGGCGCATCGCCGAGTTGGCGGCTCAGCGTAATCGCTTCCTCGATCTCAGCTACCGCGTGCGCCTGGTCCGCAGGAGAGAGCAGGTCAAAGGGCGGGACGGCCAGCAGCCGTGCCCGAGGAACGCTCGGCGGCGCGGCCTCCGGCAACGCCAGCAAGCGCCGCCGCCACGCCGCGAATTCGTGCCCGTGTCCGCGGAGGAAGAAGTACAGGCGCAGGGCCCAGAAGAGGCGCACGCCATCCACCAGCTCGGCCCGCTCCACGCACCAACCCAACACCGCCCGCACGTTATCCAGTTCGGCATCCAGCCGCGGCCAGGTGCTCGGGGCCGCCGCGTGTCGGGCCAGCTGCAGCACCTGCACCGCGAGCTGGCGGCGCACGGTCTCGGCTTCGCCGCTCGCCGCAAGCTCCCCCAGCGCAAACTCGCGGATGGTCTCGAGCATGCGGTAGCGAGGTTCGCCGCCAACGCCCTCGCTCTCGCGCAGCAGACTCTTCTCCACCAGTGAGCTCACGCCGTCCAGCACCTCCAGGCCGAGGTCGCCGTCGGCATTGCAGACCGCTTCGGCCAGATCCAGCGTGCAGCCGCCGGCGAAGACCGCGAGCCGGCGGAACAACCGCTGCTCCGCCGGTTCCAGCAGGGTGTAACTCCAGGCGATCGCGCCGCGCAGCGTCTGCTGGCGTGCCGGTGCAGTGCGGGCGCCGCCCGTGAGCAGCGGCAGCCGCCGCTCCAGCCGCGCCAGCAGCGCCGCCGGCGGCAGCACCCGCACCCGCGCCGCCGCCAGTTCGATGGCGAGCGGCAATCCGTCCAACTGCGTGCAGATGGCCGCCACGCTGGCGGCGTTCTCCGTGGTCAGCGCAAAGTCCGGCCGCACCGCCTGGGCGCGCAGCACGAACAGGCCGACCGCCGGGTTCGGCTGCACGGCCGCCAGCGACGCCTGGTCGGCGGCGGGCAGCGGCAAGGGGCTGATTGGGTACTCCCATTCCCCGGAGATGCGCAGCGGCGCCCGGCTGGTCACCAGCAGCCGCACGCCTGGTCCGGTCTGCAGCAGTGCGCCGGCAAACGCCGCGGCTGGCAGCAGGTGCTCGTAATTGTCGAGGATCAGCAGTAGCTGCTTGTCGCGCAGGAAGCGCAGCACACTCTCGCGGACCGGGGTCTCCGGCAGGCCCTGCACGCCGAGGGCCTGGGCAACGGCGGAGGGCACGAGTGTTGGGTCCTGCACTGGGGCGAGGTCCACGAAGAAGACGCCATCGGCGAAGCCGTCCACGGCCTCGGCCGCGAGCTGCAGCGCCAGCCGTGTCTTGCCCGTGCCGCCGGGACCGGTGAGCGTCACCAGCCGGTGCTGCTGGACGAACGCCGCCAGGGCCATGAGCTCCGGCTCGCGGCCGACGAAGCTGGTGAGCTGCAGCGGCAGGTTGTGCGGGCGGGCGTCGAGGGTCGCAAGCGGCGGAAAGCGGTCCGCGAGGTCCGGTGCGGCGAGTTGGTAGAGCTGCTCCGCCTCCGCCAGGTCTTTGAGGCGATGCCGGCCCATTTCCAGCAGTCCGGTATGGTCGGGCAGGCGGGTCCGGACCAACTGCGCCGTCGCGTTGGAGACGAGGATCTGGCCACCGTGGCCGGCAGCGCGGATACGGGCACAGCGATTCACGGCGCTGCCGTAGTAGTCGCCCTCGCGCAGGTCGGCCTCGCCCGTGTGCAGCCCCATGCGCACTCGCAGCGGGCCAACCGTGTCCCAGTCCTCGGCCGCGAGCGCCCGCTGGCCGGCCAGCGCCGCGGCGACAGCATCGGAGGCCCGCACGAAGACGGCGAAGAGCGAGTCGCCCTCGCCGCGGGGACGGACCACGACGCCGTCGTACTGCGCAAAGACCTCGGTCAGCAGGGCATCGTGACGCGCCATCACCGGCCGCATTGCCGTGGAGTGTTCTTCCCACAGCCGCGTGCTGCCCTCCACGTCCGTGAAGAGGAAGGTCAGCGTGCCGGTTGGCAGTGCAGGCCCGGACCACGTGCTCATTGCCGCCAGCATACGGGTCTGCGCGTTCCCGTGCAGCCACTGGACCGTGAGGTCACGTCGCCGCCGCAGCAATCAAAGTAGTCGCGTCTCTTTAGCGACGGGATTCGCGAAGGGCCGGATCGGCATCTGAAAGCGTTGCCTTCACGGACCCGCAACTGGCTCACAACTTGCTGCACAATCAATGTCTCGAAATCCTGCCTCCTCAACGAGGATTGACACCCGTCAGCGCGTCGGCCCTCGGCGGATTCCTGGCCGAGCGTCACGCCGAAGAATCGGGGCCGAAGCCGTCTGACAGGAACCAACGGCTGGCTCCCGGCAGGGGCGCCCGAGCCGCCGGCCGTGGCACGGCGCTCGCCAGCGGACGAGATAGCGGCCTACTCCAGCGGGTTGAGCACGAGGCCGGTGCCGAGCTTCGGATAGAAGTAGGTGGACTTCTGCGGCATGCGGTCGCCGGTGTCGGCCACGGCGAACATCTGCTCGGGCCGTACGGCGCTGACGAGGAAGGCGAGCGGTGCATGGCCGGAGCGCACCGCGCCCACGGCCTCCTCGGCGTCTTCGGTGAACTCGACGGCGCCGCCGGCGGTGATGTCGGCGATGCCGATGCCCAGCGCCGCGTCCAGCACGCCGTACTGGAGCACGTTCACGTCGAGCGCCTTCCAGGCCGCCGAGCGTTCGGCCGGCATCCGCGCTTCCACGGCGGCGCGGTCGCGCAGCGTCAGCAGCGCCAGCCGGTCGGGGAGCAGACCGCAGACGACGAACGCCGTCGAGGCGGCGCCGGCAATGCGGGCGAGCGCCGCGTCCTGCGCCTCTTTGCTCGTCGGGTCGCCGGGCAGTTCCTCCACAGAGAACGTGCCCAGAAGGCGCTCGCGCAGATCGGCGGGCACCAGTTTCGGCCGCACGATGCGGTGGATCGGCAGGATCAGCAGGCCCGGATTCGCGGCGCTGGTCACGGCCATCAGCAGGAAGTTCTCCGGCTCGTCGCCGGTCCAGGCCGAAGCCGCGGCCCGGCGTTCGTCGCGAAAGCGCAGCGCGGTCTCGTAGCGGTGGTGGCCGTCGGCGATGTACAGCGTGCGCGGCGCCAGAAAGGCCTCGATCTCACTCAAGCGGGCCGGATCGGTCAGCGGTGCGAGCGTGTGCTGCTCGCCGGCCAGATCGACGGCGCGGGCGACATCGCCGCTGCCTTCGTCCAGAGACAGCGACGCGATCGGATCGGCGGCGCCGGGTTCGTACAGCGAGAAGATCGGGCTGACGTTGGTGCGCGTGGCGCTGAGCAGGCTGAGACGGTCCTCTTTGGGGCCGCTCATCGTGTACTCGTGCGGCCGCACGATGCCGCGCTCGAACGGTTCGATGCGGCAGCGGCCGAAGAGCGAACGGCGCCGGAAGGTTGCGCCGCCGTGGCGGAACGTCTGCTCGTACAGGTAATAGACTGGCGCCGCCTCGCGCCGCAGCATGCCGGCGCCGCGCCAGTCGCGCAGCAGGCGGGCCGCGGCCGCATAACGCTCGGAACCTTGCCCGCGGCCGTACTCGATGCGCACCACGTTGTATGGGCTCAACTCGTAGAGAGCCTGCTGCTGCGCGGGCGAGATCACGTCATAGGGTGGCGCGATCACGCTGCCGAGCGCGCCGGCGCGATCGCGGTCGTAGCGCAGCCCGCGGAAGGGCTGGAAGTCGGCCATGGTTCCATCCTCGATGACAGGTTGCCGCACGAGCTGGATCGGTGCAGCGCCCCGATCGTAGGAGCGGCGGACAGGGGCTGTCAAAGCCGCGATCCAGTTGCTGGAGGCAAACGCGGCAATCGGCCCTCATCCTCTCCTGTCTCCTTCTCCCAATCCTGGGAGAAGGAGACGATCCTGTAGTGAGCGTTCCGTGGCCGGTGCGGTTAACCCGACGCCTTCTCGATCCTGCAACCAAGGATCGCCCCTCGCCCAGGATTGGGAGAGGGGACGGGGGTGAGGGCCGAACGCCGCGGGCGTGATCCCCGGCACGCGGACGATCGCGGCGGCGATGCTAGGATGGGGGGACGACGAGCGATTTCGTCGCAGGCGGGCGCGGCGATGAGCAGCAGAGCGACGAACCAGTTCCTGCTTTGGACCAGTTTGTTCGCTGTCCTCAGCGGCGTCGGCGCGATGCTCGCCGGCTCGCCGGGCTGGCGGCCGGTGCTCTGGCTGCACGCGGTCGCCGGCTTCGCGCTGGCGTTGCTCTTCTACTGGAAGCGCCGCGTGATTCTGCGCTCGCTGCGCCAACATGGCGGCGGGCTCTGGCTGATCCCGTCGGTCGCCTTGCTCAGCATCACGCTGGCGACGGTCGTTTCCGGCATCGGCTGGAGCACGGTGGGTCTGCCGTCGTTCGGCGCCTACAGCGGCATGACCGTGCATACGGCGCTGGGCGGCGGCCTGCTGCTCTTCCTGCTGGCGCATTTGGCCGGCCGCTGGCCGGGCGTGCGGCGCCGCGATCTCGTCGGACGCCGCGCCTTCCTCCGTTCGGGTCTGCTGCTCGCGGGCGGCACCGTTGCCTGGCGCGCGAGCGAAGCCGTAACCACCGTTGCCGGCTGGAGCGGTGGCCGGCGGCGATTCACGGGTTCGCGCCGCGTCTCCAGTCCCGACGCCCAGGGCTTTCCCGAAAGCAACTGGCTGACCGACAACCCCGATCCGCTCGACCTGAACCGCTGGCGCCTGTCCGTACGCGGCCACGTCGAGCGGCCGTTTGTTCGCCGCCTGGCCGAGCTGACCGCGTCGGCGCAGCGATCGGCCACGCTGGACTGCACAGGCGGTTGGTACGTTGAGCGAACGTGGCAGGGCGTGCCGCTGGCGGACGTGTTGGCCGAGGCGGGCATGCATGCCGGCGCCCGCAGCGTGGTTGTGCGCTCGGCCACCGGCTACTGGCGGCGCTTCGACATCGCCGCAGCGCGCACGGCGCTGCTGGCAACGAGTGTCGCCGGCGAGCCGCTTTCGCACGGCCACGGCGCGCCGCTGCGGCTGATCGTGCCCGGACGGCGCGGCTATGAATGGGTGAAGTGGGTGACGGAGATCGAGGTCAGCACGGCGTTTTGGTGGCTGAAGTGGCCGCTGCCGATCTCGTAAGCTGAAGCGGCCCCTGGCGATTGCGCGGCCAGATCGAGGCAGGAATGCGCGACGATTCCATCCAGCGCGTGCTGATCAGCGCTGAGCAGATTCAGCGGCGCGTGGCCGAGCTGGCCGCGCAGATCGACCGCGACTACGCCGACCGCGATCCCCTGATCGTGTTTATCATGAAGGGCGCGCTGATCTTCGTTGCCGATCTGCTGCGAGCACTGCGCAGCGACGTGCGTATCGATTTCATGGTCGTCAGCAGCTATGGGGAGCGCACTGAGAGCAGCGGCTCGGTGCGCATCGTTGCCGATCTGAAGTCGGACGTGCGCGGCCGGGACGTGCTGCTGGTTGAAGACATTATCGACAGCGGCCTGACCGTGCACGAGGTGATCGAGCATCTGCGGGTGCGCATGCCGGCCTCGCTTGAAGTCTGCACACTGCTGAGCAAGCCGTCGCGCCGCCGCGTGGAGGTGCCGGCGCGTTACGTCGGCTTCGAGATCGAGGATCAGTTCGTCGTCGGCTACGGCCTCGACTACGCGGAGCGCTGCCGCGGCCTGCCCTACATCGGCGTCTGCGATCCGGCAGGTGCGCTGCACCCGGCGCAGGAGTGAGGTCCGCGGCCTCGGCAGTCCGCGCTCCGCGCGCTCGGCTCAGTCTTGGGAGAGCAACAGACGCGCCGCGTTCCAGAGCCCGTCGTCCCCCTTGAGATGGCGGGCATACCACCACTCGGCGCCCCACAAATAGGCGCGCTCGGCGCCGCTGCGCCGGGCCAGCGCCGCGTTGTCAAGCAAAAGCCGCGGCGAGATGCTTTGCGCGACGGCCGGATCGAGCTGCAGCAGCGACTGCCGCTCTTCCGGCTCGGCCTGCAGTTCGGTAATCCAGAGGCGCTTGCCCGCCCGCCGCGCCGCCGCCGCCTGGCCGGGCAGATTGGGCACGAACGGCCCCATCTCATAGGGAAAGAAGTACCACCAGTCGCGGATCCACGCTTTCTTCGTAAACACGTTCTGGCCGAGCACGTCGCCCAGCGCGAGCGCATCTTTCCAGCGCCGGTCGTACAGCGTCCAGCTTGAATGCGTGACCACGATCGGCCGGTGCAACGGATCTTGTGCCCGGACGCTGGCGGCTTCCGCGGCCGTCATCTCCTCGGAAACAGTCCAGCCGTGAATCTTGTCGAAGTTCTTGATGAACGGCTCATTTTCGACCTGCCAGCCGGAGACGCTCGGCTCGCCGGCATAATGCTGCACCGCCGCCGCGACGTAGGCGAGCGCGGCCTGGCGTACACCCGGCTGCCGATCGAGCACGGCGCCCTCCGGGTAGACGGCGCCCGCTTGCAGCCAGTCCGGCAGGTAGACCTCGGGGTAGCGCTGCGCCTTGATGCCCACGGTCAGCAGCACGTCCGCACCGCGCAGCGCCGCCTGCCGGATCAGGGCGTCGGTTTCGCTGAAATCGAACCCGCCCGGCGCGGGCTCGACCTGGTTCCAGTACAACGAAAGCCGCACATGGCGCACGCCGAGATCGTCAAGCAGCGCCGCGAACGCGGTCGCGCAGTCGCCGTCGAGATAGCGCACCTGCTGGCAACTGAAGCTGGCCCCGAATTGCACCGGCCGTTGCGGCGCCGCATCGTACCAGTAACGGCCCACGAACAGCGCGAGCAACACCAGCGCGGCGACGACGACCTGCCGCAGGCGGTGCCCGGCGCCATGCGGCAGCAGGCCGAGACGCGTGCCCTCCGCGTCTGCGCCTCCGCGTTGGCGCGCCGCCGCCGCCGGTGTACGATCGTGGCGGCGCGCGGACAGCGCGGCGACGCGGGCACGGAGGCGAACGATGAGTGACGAAATGCTCGACATCGTGGATGAGGATGACCGGGTTTTGCGGTCCGCGCCGCGGCGGACCGTACTGGAAGAGTATCACCTGCACCGCGCGGTGATGTTCTTCGTCTTCGATCGCGATGGCAACGTCTTCGTCAACAAGCGCTCGCAGAGCAAAGAGATCTACCCCGGCTACTGGAGCATCGGCTTCGGCGGGCACGTGCGCGCCGGCGAGAGCTACGATGCAGCCGCCATTCGCGAGGTGCAGGAGGAGACCGGGCTGTTGGACCGCCCCGTGCAGATCGGATCGTTCAAGAAGCGCACGGCCGACGAGCGCGAAAACGTCGGCGTCTATCGCGTGATCGCCTCGCAGGATCTCGATCTCTTCCCGGAGGAGATCGAGCAGGGCGAATTCGTGACGCTGGCCGATCTCAACGTGTGGCTCGGCCGCTTCGACTTCCTGCCCGAAACGCCCGACCTGCTCAAGATCCTCGTGGGGTACACCTCACGGCCGTCCGGCGCCGTCTGAATCCTGAGCACGCCGGTCGTGCGGGTTGGTCGTGCCCGCCGGCGGCAGCGGCCGTTGCCGACGCCGCCCAGCCGCTCGAGACTTGCCGCCGTTGCTTAGACCGGCAGTTGCTCGGCGATCGCCAGCGCACAGATTCGCGTCCAGTTTGTCCAGCGGCCGTACACCGCGCGCAACTCGTCTCCGGTAAAACACTCGCGGCTGGCGAAGGGCACTTCCGGCCAGCTCAACGAGACCAGCCAGCCGCCGCCCCGCTGCGGCTCGACCCAGGCAGCGACGCTCGGCGCGATCGGGTACACTTCATTCATCAGCCGGGCGCGCAGGAATTGATGGGCGGCGGGAAAGCGCCGCCAAAGCGCTACACGATCCTCATTCACGGACATGCAGCGATCCTACCGCATCGCGGGGCAGTCCGCTCGAACCGCGCCTTGAAGCCTCCGTCCGTTCGGAGCGGCGCGTAGATCAGCTTCAAACTGTTGTGTACTTCACACGGCGCCGGTACACTCGCCAACATCGCGGCTGAACAGTCCCACGGCAAGATGAGTGCACGGACGCGGTCCGATCCGGCCCAGCGCCGCGTTCATCTATGCAGAATGGCAACACGGTACGGCGCCGGCCAGCCGGTGTTGCCGCGACGGATGGGAGGTGCCAGCGTGCAACAGATGCTCGAATGCGTTCTCGATGAGGGCGCTGCAGCCGACGTAGCCGAGGTGACCGCACGGACGCCGCGCACAGGCGGCCGCATGACCGATGCCGAACGTCGTCGTCGCCTCGACGTGTGGGCGGAGTTCGTCAACGATGAGCTGGAGGCCCGCGCGATGCGCCCGGCGCAGCTCGCGGTCTACGCAAACGTCAATGCCAGTACGGTCAGCGTCTGGCGCCACCGCAAGTCCCTGCCCGATCGTGAGGCCGTCGTCGGTGTGGCCCGCTGCTTCCGCCTTCCGGTCGAGTTCGTGGCCGAGAAGGCGGGCATGCTGCCGCCGGTGCCACAACGCCCGCTGAGCCGCATCGAGTGCGACCCGGAGTGGCGCGCCCTGCTGGCCGACATCGACCGCCTGCCGCACGAGCAGTTCTGCAGCGTCAAGCTGGCGCTGAAGACGGCGCTGCACGGCCCGCGCCGCCGCGCCGTCTAAGCCATCTCATCCTACGCGCTACGCGCCCGCTCTGGCCCTGCTCGGCACGCCGACTTCGTTGAGGAAGCCGAGCAGGGCTTCGTTGAAGGCCGCGGGCTGATCGATATTCGACGAATGCCCGGCGTTGGCGATCACCAGCTTGCGTGCGCCGGGAATCCTGGCTGCCATGTAGTCGGTGCCGGCCAGATACGGCCGGTCGTTTTCGCCGACGATGATCAGCACCGGCACCGTGATGTTTGGCAAGCCTTCGATGATGCGCGCGTCAAACTGCTTCAGCATGCCGCGCGCCGCGTTGGCGAGACCCTGCGGCGTGCGATGCGCGCTGGCCGTTTGCGCGACCTCCGGACTGCGGCCGAGCGCATCGAAGCCGCGCGTCTCGAAGGCGACGGCGCGCTGCTCGGCCGTTTCGTTCCACTGTTCGCGGGCCGTGGGATTGCGGTAGCCGGGCCCCGTGTCGCAGAGGACCAGCGCCCGGCAACGCTCCGGGTGCGCGTGCCAGAACGCCAGCGTCATGTAGCCGCCCAGCGAGAGACCGCCGATCACCGCTTGATCGGCGCGTTCGGCGTCCAGAATCGCCAGCATGTCCGCAACCGTGGCCGCTTCGCTGTAGGCGTCGAGCGCGTCCGGGCTGTCCGTGCGGCCGTGTCCGCGCATATCCCAGGTGATGAAGCGATAGCGACTGGACATCGGTTCGAGTTGCGGCTGCCACATCTGCGCCGTCGCCGAATAGCCGTGCGTGAAGAGCACGGGGTAGCCCTCGCCCTGTGACTCGTAGTAGATTTGCGCTCCGTCGCGGTCGATCGTCGGCATCTTGCTCCCCTTGCACCGGCACTTGCCTGGCCAGCGCTCACGCTAGGCAGCCGGGCGACGGCTGTCAAGCGCCGGAGCGCGCCGTGTCGTGCCGGCTGCCTGCGCGTGCCGCCGACGCTGCTGTCGCTGGACCCGTGCGCGGACCGTTGCTAGGATGGGGCAGCCAACGCAGCGGCGGCGGAGGTAGGGCGAGCATGGCGGTTCGACCGATTCGGATCCTGGGCGAGCCCGGCGACGATGTGCTGCGGCTGCCCGGTCAAGAGGTCGAATGCATCGATGGTTCGTTGCAGCAACTGATCGACGACATGATCGAGACGATGCGGGACGCGCCGGGCGTCGGCCTCGCCGCCCCGCAGGTCGGCATTCCATTGCGCTTGATCGTGATCGGGGTGCCAGAGCTGCCCGCCTTCGCCCTGGTCAATCCAGAAGTGGTGCGTAAGAGCGGCCGCCGCTGGCTGGATGAAGGCTGTCTTTCCATCCCCGGCTACCGCGGCGATCTCTTCCGCTCCGTGAAGGTCACGGTGAAAGGGCTGGACCGCCAGGGACGCCCCGTCCGCATCCGCGCCGCCGACGATCTGCTCGCGCAGGCGCTCGAACACGAGATCGACCACACCAATGGCCTGCTGTACGTAGATCTGCTCAGCGGTCCCGAGCATTTACACCGCAGTGATCGCGACGACGACGAGGCCGAGATTGAAGCGCCGGACGAGCGCGCGCCCGAAAGCGCCGCTGCTGGCGTGCCGCGGCGGCGTGGGCGCGCGCCGCTGATCTATGTTGCGCGGAGCAGAAGGCAGGCGCCGAACGCCGGTGCCCGCACGCGCACGCCGCGGCCGCGGTGACGCGGACGGCAGCGCTGGACTTGCGGACAGCTTAGGCGCACAGTACACGCAGGAGGCAGCGATGCCCGTGTATCTCTTCCGCTGCACCACCTGCAGCGAGACGTTTGAGCGCTGGCGACCCGAGCGACGCCGGGACGATCCGCTGACCTGCGCCCGCGGTCATGACACCGTCGCGCGGCTGCCGGGTCTGGAGCCGCGCGAGGGCGACGGCGGCTCCGGGGCGCTGCGGCGTCCGCCGGAGGCCGGCCAGACCACCTGAGCCGCGGCGCTAACGGGCGTAATCGACGGCGCGCGTCTCTCGCACGACCGTCACGCGAATCTGGCCGGGATACTCGAGTTTCTCCTGAATCGTGTCGCTCACCGCGCGGGCAAGGTGGGCCGCACCCGCGTCGTCCACCTGCTCCGGCTTCACCAGAATGCGCAGCTCGCGCCCTGCCTGAATGGCGAAGGCACGCTCGACACCGGCGAAGCTGTGCGCCACGTCCTCCAGCGCCGTCAGGCGGGCCAGATAGCGCTCCAGAGACTCCCGCCGGGCGCCGGGACGGCCGCCGCTGATGGCATCGGCCACGATCGTGAGCCGTGCCTCGAACGTTTCCGGCTCGATCTCCTCGTGGTGCGCAGCGATGCAATGCACAACCGCCTCCGGCATGCCCGCTCGACGGCAGATGTCGGCGCCGAGCATCGCGTGCGTGCCTTCGGTGTCGCGGTCGATCGCTTTGCCCAGATCGTGCAGCAGGGCGCTGCGCCGCAGGATGTAGACATCAGCGCCCAGCTCGTAGGCCAGCATGGCGCCGATGTGTGAGGTCTCGATCGCGTGCTGGAGCTGGTTCTGGCCGTAGCTGGTGCGATAGCGCAACCGGCCCAGCGTCTTCATGACCTCGCCGGGCAGGTCTTTGCACGCGGCCTCGGCGGCGGCGATCACCCCCGCCCGCTCGATGCTGACAGCGACTTCTCGCTGCGCGCGTTGGATGATCGCCTCGACTTTGGCCGGGTTCATCGCGCCGTCCCGGATCAGCCAGGTCAGCGCCGTGCGTGCGATCTCCCGCCGGACGGGATCGAAACCGGCAAGCGAGATCGCCGGCACCGAGCCGGGAATGTCCTCGATCGCCAGCTCGCAACCCGTCGCGGCTTCGAGTGCCCGCAGAGCGTGGCCATCGCGGGCCAGCAGCTTTTGCCGTGCGTCGGCTGTGGCGGCGTGAAGCGGATCGGCGGCCGGATCGGGAACCTCCGGCGGGTCGAGCCGTTGAATCGCCGCGGCGATCGCGCCGCGCCCGCGCCGTTCGGCCTCGGCAAGCAGTGTAGCCTCGCGTGCCCGCAGCCGGCGCTCGGCGTCCTCGTGCAGCTCGGATTCGATGGCGGCCAGCGCCTGGTCCTTCGCCTCAGCCAGCGTGACGCCGGCCTGCCGCTGCAGCGCATCGACCCGTTGAACGCGCAACTCGCCCAGGCCCGCTTCGATCGCGGCGCGCTCCTCGACGCTTCGACGCAGCGCCGCGTCGCGTTCGTCCAGCACGGCCGCGCGGCCGGCGATGCGTTGCTGACGCTCCTCCAGGCGCTGGGTTGTCTCCTCCAGGTTCTCGCGATGCGCCTGCTCCTCCGCGAGTCCGCGCTCACGCAGTGCCACTGCCTCCTGCCGCGCCCGTGCGATGATCCGCTCGCCCTCGGCTCGCGCGGCTGCCTCCGCCGCCTCAATCGCACGCCGATCGGGAGCGGGTGCGCTGATCGTTGGCCTGGGGAGCGGAGCGGCCCTGCGAGCGAGGAGTGACCTCAACCATGAAGGGAAGCGGATGCGGTTCATCGTTTGCCCGAATCTTTGCCCATACCGGGCGGCGCGACGTCGTACCTGACGACTCAGCGCCGCGCGCCGACACCGGCGGCATCGGCGCCGGCAATGCCGCCGACGTTGTCGTAACCGGAGATGAACGTCTCGGCGCGCTTTTCCTCGGGATAGAACAACTGGCGGCGGATCTTGCCCAGGTCGTTGCCGAGCAGGTGGATGGAGATCGAGGGGGTGTCGGAGAGCGTGGTGATGATGTGGATATCGTCGACCGGCGGCAGCAAGCGCGTGATATCGCCGCGTTCGAGGCGACGGCGCTCGGTCTCTTGCAGCTCGGCATAGTCGGCATTGGCGCCGTCGTCGACGCGGCGGTACTGCACTTCGAACTGCGTGCCCTGCCAGAGCCCGATCAGCCCCCACGCCAGATGGTTGTGCACCTTCGTGCTTTCGCCCGCGGGCAGAACCATGCTGAACAGCACGTACTCCGGGTCTTGTGAGCGCAGCAGCGCGTAGCTGGCGGCTTTCCCCGGAATCGGCACGCGGCACGGCTCGGGCAGCCAGCCGTCTTGCCGGAGGAAGGCGCCGAACGGCGCTCTCAGGCGATCGATCGTCGTTTCCGGGCTGCTGCCGGAAGCGATGGCGGACTCTACCGCTTCGTGCAGCGCACGCAGCGCCGTCCGGCCCTCACTGCCGATCACAGCGCCGACGTCGGGCATCGTCGCCGTTTCGAAGTCGCACATGCGGAACTCCTGCGCCACCAGGCGTGGCTGTGACTGGATCGTCGCTCTCAGTATAGGTTCGCGCCGTGCGCGGGCGCCAATCGCCGCGCGGCGCGTCCAGCCACGTCGGTCCGCGCGCGGGGTCAGCCCGTTTGCGCTGCGCAGAGCTGCGCGACGAGGCCGGGCAGATCGCTGCTGGCGAGCAGGCCCTGCAGCATACGGTACAGCTCGAACCCGGAAGAAGTGAGCGCGCCGGCCGCGTCCGGGGGCGGTGCGCCGAGCTGGTCGATCAGGTAACCGGCATACGCGACTTCGTTGCGGCGGGCGGGCAGCTCGGTTGGTACGCAGCCTGCCGGCCCGGCATCGAGCCGCTGGCCGGCGCTGTCCTGCGCCGCGTGCGTTAGCTCGTGGGCCAGCACATCGCCCAGCAGCCAGCTCGGTGCACCGGCGAAGCGGGGGTCGATTTCAACCGTGCGTGTCCGAGCGTCATAGCGCGCCGCCGCCTCGGCCCGGCCCTGGCTCGCGGCAAAGACCCGAAAGCGGGCGGTGACGCCGTGTGCGGCCGCCGTGCGCAGGAGTTGCCGGCCGTCGGGCCAGGTCCAGACCCAGAGCACCGCCTCCGCCAGTTCTGCGTCCGCGGCGAAGCCGGAGCCCAGGGGCGAAAAGCGCACGCGCGCCCCGGCCGGCGCGGGCGACTGCAACAGCGCCTCTCGCCACCACTCGTCGTGGCGGGCGCAACTCGGATTGCTGGCGAGGCACGACCACGAACCCGGAGCCGGCCCAGCGGGGTCGAGCGCGACGATTACCGTTTGCGGCGCGCCTTCAGCGGCGTGTACGCGCGACGGTCGTGCGGCGCCGGTGAGCGAGGCCAGGACGATCAGGATGGCAGCAGGCAGCAAGACACGCCGGAGAACAGCTTTTGGCACGGCGGGGCTCCATTCACAGGCTTATGAAAGGGGACAATCTAGAAGCTAACGACCGGCGTCCGCGATAGTGGACTCCGGTCCTGCCGCACAGCATAGCGCATCTTACCGTTTTGTGTCGGACCCGGCTCAAGGGACGTGATGGAACGTGCAGATGACGAGTTGGGCGGAAATGCCTGCCCGGCGCCTGCGTGCCCGGCGCTCCGTGTCCTGGCTGCCCGCCATGAGCTGCGCGAAACCGGCGAGGTGCACCATGGCGACAGTACGATCGCCTACACGGTCACGCGCAGCGCCCGCCGGCGCAAGACGGTGACGATCACGATCGAGCCGGGCGCCGGCGTGCGCGTGGCCGCGCCGCGCCGTGTGCCCGCCGCCGAGATCCGGGCGCTCGTGGTCCGCCGCGCCGGCTGGATTCTGCGCCGCCTGGGCGATGGCGCCGCGCCGATGCGGCCAGCCCGCCAGTTCCTGAGCGGCACGTCGCTGCCGTATCTTGGCCGCGACGTGCCGATCGTTGTCGTGCCGGCGGCCGGCCGGCGTGTGCTGATCGAGTTCCCGCAGGGACAGTTCGTCGTGTGTGTGCCGGCGGCGCTCGAAGGTGAAGAACGCCGTCTGGCGGTTGTCCGCGCTCTGGAACGCTGGTATCGCGCCCGCGCGAATGACGAGATCGAGCGCCGCGTGCAGCACTGGGCGCCGCTGGTCGGGGCGGCGCCTGCCGCCGTGCTGGTGCGGACGCAGCGGCAGCGCTGGGGCAGTTGCAGCGCGAAGGGCGTGCTGCGCTTCAACTGGCGGCTGGTGATGGCGCCCCCGGCGCTGATCGATTACGTCGTGGTGCACGAGTTGGCGCATTTGCGCGTGCAGAGCCACGCGCCCGCCTTCTGGGCCGAAGTTGCACGCCTGCTGCCCGACTGGAAGCTGCTGCGCCGGCGCCTGCGGGAGATCGGCCCGACGCTCTCATTCTGATGTGCGGAAGACACGGATGATTTGACCAGATGCGTCCCTGGCTCAGGCGCATGGCCCCCGCGTAAGTGCCGGCGTGCGATGGCAGCAGGCTCAGTGCGCGGTCCAGGGGCGTGGTGTGGCCCTGGCGCGGAAGTAGTCGCCGCTCCCCGCCGCAAGACCGTCCGCTCCCGCCAGGCGTGACGGCGCCACCTGCGCCAGCAGCGGAATGTGTTTCGAGCAGTGGATATACGCCTCGGCGACCTCGATCAGGACCCACTGCTGACCTGAGGGTTCGGCGCAGCGGGCCTGCATCTCGCTGGCACCAACGGCCTTTGTCTCCAGTTCGGGCAGCTCTGCGGCATCGACGATCCGCGCGCGACCGTTGATGTGCAGACCCACCCGGCTCGCGAAAAAGTCGATGAACACCAGCCCGATGTGCGGATTCTCGCTGATGTTCCCCAGACTGGCCATGACCCCGTTGCCGCGATACTCCGGAAAGGCACACGTTTTTGGATCCACCACCCGCACGAAGCCAGGGGGACCGGCCCGGAACGAGCAGTCACATTCGCCGCGGGCGTCCGCGGTCGCGATCCAGAGCAGTTCCTGACGAGCAATAAATGCCTGCATCGTCGGATTCAGATGCTCGAGCACTTGCTGGTTGTAAAACGCGCAGGCACGTCGCGTAGTATCCCACTGTTGCTGAAGCCGGTGCTCTCCAGCCGAACCAGGCATGGCCATATCCTCCTCCTCCACTCAGGTAGGCAGTCACAGAGCTTGTCCAGCAGGTTTTGGCCTCCCGCTCCGCCCGTAGATCGGGCGTGAAGCCGGGCGCTGCCAGGGGGAAACGGTGAGAACGCCCCACAGGTGAGGGGGTCGCTGGCCCCCGCTTACTAGGCATACGCCTCCAGTCCGGCCCTGGATGCATGCTGCTGATCTCTCAGCCAGTCCACGACGTCTCGATCGTGCGGTCGGGCACGAGGTCCACCGGACAGCGACGCTCAAGGTCGCCGCGGATCGTGCCGAAGCGCTGCCCTCGCAGCCGGAAACACGACCACGTGTACAATCATCGAACGGTTCGGAACGCTCGTGATCGCGGGGCGATGGACCCGCGCGGCCGCCATTTGCCGCCGGGATGCGGCGTCGAGCCTGGAGGTACCGATGGCGCCGGACGCGGCTGAACTGCGCGACGTTGCCGACTTCTACGATGCGCCGGGCGTGTGCTGGGCGCTGCGCACGGCCGGACTGCACCTGCATGCCGGCGGAGAGGACGCCACGGTGCTGCTGGCGCAACGGCTGGAGACGTACGGCTACACCGGCGGCGGCCGGATCGTCGAGATCGCCTCGGCGCTCGGCGGGCCGGCGCGCTACCTCGCACGCCGCTTCCTCGCAACCGTCCTGTGCATCGACGCCGACCCGCGCATGCATGCCGCTGCTTGGCCGGCAGCGACCGCGGAAGGGCTTGGCCTGCGCACTCCGCTGCTGCTGGCACGCAGCGAGGCGCTGCCCCTCGTCTCGGGCTGCTGTGACGTCGCCTGGAGCCAGGATGCGCTCTGCCACATGGATAAACCCGCCGTCGTGCGGGAAGCGGCGCGGGCGTTGCGACCGCTCGGCCTCTTCGCGTTCAGTGACTTCATCGCGCGCGTGGAACTGACGCCGGAAGAGCGCCGCTCGCTAGCGCGGCTCTGGAGCTTCCCTGTACTGCTGCGATTGAACGAGTACGTGCGGCTGTTGGACGAGAGCGGCTTCGATGTACTGCTTGCCGAAGATCGCACGGCGGTTCTCAGCGCGCGTCCGCAGGCGGAGCCATCCGACCAAAAGGAATGGGAGCGCTCGTTCGTCGCCCGCTACGGCGCCGCGGAGCTTGAGCGCCAACGGGAGCCCTACGTGGCGTGGAGAGCCCTCGTGCAGGCGGGGCGTGCCGGATATGCGCTGTTCATCGCTCGCCGGCGTGCGGAGCCTTAACTTTGTCGTCCCTTCGGGTGCTGCTCCTCGCGGTCGAGTGCGAAGGCTTGCAGAATCGGCCGATCGCTGAAGGAGAAGAGTACGGCTTCGCCGCCCTCGCTGGCGTGCTCGTGCCAGGACCACGCGGGCACGACGAACGTATCGCCCTCCTCCCAGCCGTACCGCTCGCCCGCAACGATGCTATGGCCGCCGCCTTCAGCCACGTGGTAGACGGTGCTTGCCACATGGCGGTGTGCCCGCGTGTGCTCGGCACGGCGCAGCAGTTGCAGGTAGGCCGCCATCGTCGGCAGCACGGGGCCGCCGGTGTTCGGGTTCTGATACTCCATGATCACGCCGTCGAACGGACTCGCCTCCGCCTCGCGCAGGGCGTGCAGCGCCGCGCGCGACGCCGACCAGGTGTAGTTGAGCACGGGCGAGTAGGGACCGGGCGGCGTCTGCCAGGTCGGGCGCAGGTTCGCGCCCCAGCGGTGCCGTGAATCGTCGGGCGGCTTTGTGATCGGCTGGCGCTCCTCGCCGAACTCTTCGTAGAAGATGGCGTCCAAATTCGTGACGAACGGAATGTCCAGGCCGTCGAGCCAGATCACGGGATCGCTGCCCTCGTTGCCGTGGTCGTGCCAGGTCCAGTTGGGGGTGGTGAGAAAGTCGCCCTTCGCCATCGGCCCCTTCTCGCCGTTGACGGCGGTGTAGCCGCCCTCGCCCTCGATGATGAAACGGATCGCGGCGGGCGTGTGGTGGTGCGTGCGCGCCACTTCGCCCGGCAGAATGAGTTGGATGCCGGCGTAGAGCGTCGCCGTCGCGGCCAGCTTCCCGTCAAGGCCGGGATTGAGCAACATCACCACGCGCCGCTCCGCCTCTTCGGCCGACACCAGCTCGCCGGCGCGCAGCACGCGCGGTCGCACATCGGCGTAGCGCCAGAGACAGGGCACGGACCTGACGCGCGGCTCATGGGTCAGCGCCTCGCCCAGCACGGCCCAGAGCGGCCCCATGCTCTGGCTCTTGAGGTCGTCATAGAACGCCTGGCGCTCGGCGGCGAGCGCCGCTGGTGCATGTTCCGTGCGCGAACTGGTCATGGCCGGGCCTCCTCCGATCTCTCCGCGGCTGAAGCGGTGCCGATGCGGCGACTGTAGCACGCCGAATCAAGCGAGCGCTGTCAGGCTGAGCCGCGCGCTGCTATAATGGCCACACAGCACTGAACGGAGTACCGAAATGAATACCATCCCGGCGCGCGAGATCAAGCGGCGCGGCATCTCGGCGGTGGACGAGCTGCTGAAGTGCGGCCCGGTGCACGTGATTAAGAACGACAGCCCCAGCTACGTGATCATGGACGAGATGCGCTACCGCGACCTGCTCGACGCCGAGGAGGAAGCCGGGATCGCGCGGGTCAGAGCCTCATTGGAGGATATCCGTGCCGGTCGAGCGCGCCCGGCCAGCGTGGAAGAGTTGATGGCGCAGATTGACGCCGAGGAGTAGCGGTGCCGTATGAGCTGGTCCCTACTCGCCAATTCGAACGAACCAGCGCACGCTTTCTCCGTCGCCACCCTGAACTTCGCGACCGATTCACGCGAGTGCTGAATGAACTTCGGGTAGACCCATTCCAGCCTCACCTGCGATTGCATTCGCTGCGAGGGCGGCTCGGTGGCTCCCATGCAGTCAGCCTTACATACGAGTACCGCATCGTCCTGATCCTCTTTGTGGAGGAAGAACGCATTACCCTCGTAGATATCGGCAGCCACGACGACGTGTATCGCTGAGCGCGCCTCCTTCGCCCCGCCGGTCGGTGGCTGGACGCGCCGCGTGTACCGAGCGTACGCTGCTGCACGCCGCCTGCCAGCCGCGAGGTGCGCACGCCATGGCCGATCCGCTGGAGATCGTCTTTCTGGGCACGGGCAGCCCGTTGCCCAGTTCCGTGCGCTGCGGCGCCGGCCAGGTCCTTCTCAGCGGCGGTTCGAGCCTGCTGCTCGACTGCGGCTGGGGCGTGGCGCGGCGACTCCTTGCCGCGCGCATTCCACCGGCAAGCATCGATGCCGCCTGCTTCACGCACATGCATTCCGACCACATCACCGACGTGCCCGACTTCCTGATCACGCGTTGGACCGGCGGCGCCGTGCGCCCGCTCCATGTCTACGGGCCGGAGGGCACGCGCGCGATGATCGAAGGCTTTGTGGCAGCACTCGATCGCGACATCGGCTACCGCTTCGCCCATCATGGCGAAAAGCTCTCGCGCGACGGCATCCGCTGCGAGGTGCATGAGGTGCCGGCTACACCCGAGCCGGCGACCGTCACCGCGATCGACGCCATGCAAATCGAGAGTTTCGAAGTCGATCATCGCCCCGTGGTGCCGGCGCTGGGCTATCGCGTCAGCGTGGACGGCGTGTGCGTCGTCTTCTCCGGCGACACCACCGCCTGCGAGTCGTTGCGCCGCGCGGCCGAAGGCGCCGACTTGCTTGTCTGCGAGGCGCTGAATGTCGGCATGCTGGCGCAGAACATCGCGCTGCTCAAAGCGTCGGGCAACGCGCGCGTGGCGGCGCTGCTGGAGGATGTGCCAAGCTATCACGCGCCGACGCTCGACGTCGCGCGGCTGGCGCACGAGGCAGGCGTCAGGCGGCTCGTGCTCTCCCACGTCATCCCGCCGCTCCCCAATGATGGCCCGCAACTCGCGGCCTTCACGGCCGGTATGGCCGAGATCTACGCCGGCCCGATCGAAGTCGCCCAGGATCTGCAGCGCATCGGGGTGTCCCGCGTGGCCTGAACTCCCAGTGCCCCTTTTGGTCAACAGAAAAACTCTACGCTCCGACTTCACTCAGAAACGCGCCCAGAACGCGGTTGAATTCGGCAGGGCGCTCGAAGTAGACCGAGTGGCCCGCGTCGGCAACCATCTGCATGCGGGCGCCGGGAATGAACTGCTGCGCGACTTTGATCACGTCGGGCGGAATCAGCACGTCGTCCGCACCCTCGATGAAGAGTACGGGCAGCTTCATGGCCGCGGCCTGCTCCGCGGAGACGGCAAGGCGATTCAGCGGTGTGCCGCGGCCCAGCGCCTGCTCGCGCGGCGGATTGAGCGCGAAGATCTGCTCGTAGAGGAAGGCGCCGGCCGAATCGCGCTGCCGAAAGTTCTGGCTGAGGGCGCCGCCCAGCAGCGGCAGATCGCCGCGCCTGGCCTGCGCCGCCGCCCGCGCGTGTTCCAGCTCCGGCGAGGTCAGGCCGCCGGCCGTGTCGGCCATCACCAGCGCCCGCACGCGCTCTGGGTGCGTGATCGCGTAGCCGAGGCAGGTCCAGCCGCCCATCGACTGGGCCACGAGGCGTACGTCGGATAACTGCAAATGGTCGATCAGCGCCGCCAGGTCTTCGTCGAACCGCGGGCGCTCTTCGGCCGGCCGCGCATCGAGCGAGCGCCCGAAGCCGCGGTGGTCGAAGGTCACGCAGGTATAGCGATCGCGGAAGCACGGCACCTGTTGAAACCAGGAGAGATGGTTGCCGCCCGCGCCGTGCGCGAAGACGATCGCCGGCCCGGCGCCGTGTGTCTCGTAGTAGAGGTCGGCTCCGTTCGTCGTCAGCATTGGCATTACGCTGCCTCCCATCGCCGCCGCCCAGCGTAGGGCAAAGACGGCCGGAGGAGATCATAGCGCAACGGCCCAGCGCCGCGCGCCGGTGCTGCGGGCGAATCGGTCTCAGTTCAACCCTTCACCGATCCGGTCAGAATTCCGGAGACGAAGTAGCGCTGCAGCGTGAAGAAGACGGTCAGTGGCAGCGCCATCGAGATGAAGGCGGCGGCGGTCAGCAGTTGCCAGTTCTGGCCCAGCGAGTTGACCAGATTGCTGATCGTCACCGGCATCGGCGCCACGCTCGGCGCGCCGCCGAGATACACCAGCGCGATCAGCAGATCGTTCCAGACCCACATGAACTGGAAGATCGCCAACGAGGCGAGCGCCGGCACCGATGTCGGCAACACCAGACGGAAGAAGACCGTAAACGGCCCGGCGCCGTCGACGTAGGCCGACTCCATCATCTCGCGCGGCAGCGAGCCGAAGAAGTTGCGCAGCAGGTAAACGGCGAAAGGCAGTCCGTAGCCCGTATGCGCCAGCCAGAGGCCGGGGAACGTGCCCGCGAGGTGCAGGTTCGTGTAGAGCCGCAGCACCGGGATCAGCGTCATCTGCGGCGGCACGACCAGCAGGCCGACCACGATGAGGAAGAGCCAGTCGCGCCCGGGAAACTCCATCCAGGCGAAAGCGTAGGCCGCGTAGGCCGCGACGAGAATGGGGATCACGGTGGCGGGCACGGCGATGAAGAGGCTGTTGACGAAGCTCTGGCCCATGTGATTCGTCGTCAACACCTTCTGGTAGTTGTCCAGCGTGAAGTGGAACGTCGGATGCAGCGCGGTCCACCAGCCGGTCCGCGTGACGACAGACGGAGGCCGGAACGACGACACCAGCAGGCCGACGGCCGGCACCATCCAGAGCAGGCAGATGGCAATGATGATGATGTGCAGCGGCCCGCGCCGCAGCGCGTGGCCCAGCCGCGCCGGGAAGGAGACGGCGACGCTTTTGCGCAGGGCAGCGATCTGCATCAGCGGGTCGCCTCCTGCGTGCGAAAACTGCGCAGGTTGTAGAGCATCACCGGCACGATCGCGCAGAGCAGGATCACGGCGATCGCGCTGGCACGGCCGAAGTTGCGGAAGTTGAACATCTCCTTATACATGCGGTTGGCGATCACATCCGTATCATAGTTGCCGTTCGTCATCACATAGACGATGTCGAACGCCTTGAGCGCGATGATCACGACGGTGGTGGTAACGACCGCGATCGTGGTGCCGAGCAGCGGGAAGATGATCCGCCAAAACACCTGCCACTCGCCGGCGCCATCGACGCGGGCTGCCTCCAGCACGTCGGCCGGTACGCCTTTCAGCGCTGCGGCCAGAATCACGGCTGCGAAACCCGTCCACATCCAGACCGAGGCGCCGATGATCGCGAAGGTGTTCAGCGGGCGCTGGATCAGCCATGCGTGCGGCGTGAAGCCGGGCACCACGGCGCCCAAGAGGGCGTTCACCGTGCCGGTCTGCGGCAGGCTGGGCGGGCGGTAGTCGTACATGAACCGCCAGATGACGCCCGCCGCCACGAACGAAACGGCCATCGGCAGGAAGACGACTCCGCGCGCGAGCGACTCGTAGCGTACGCGGTCGGTGAGCACCGCGATCAGCAACCCGAAGGTGACGACGGCGCCGGTGAAGAAGATCACCCAGAGCACATTGTTGCGCAGCGAGATCAGATTCGTGCGGTCGGTGAAGATATAGCGATAGTTGTCCAGTCCCACGAACTTCTGCGAACTGGCGTCGAGGAAGCTGAGGTAGATCGTCTTCAGCGACGGATAGACGAGGTAGACGCCGAGGAAGGCGAGCACCGGCAACAGCCAGAGCCACGGCCGCAGCCGCGGGCGCCAGTGGTTGGAGACTCCGCGCACCAGCCACTCGATCAGCGCGAGGTAGCCCACCAGCGCCGCCGGCACGCCGAGCACGACGACGAGGGCGAGGATGATGCGGTCGCTCATACGCTGTTTGAGGAGAGTGGTGAGTAATGAGTGGTGAGGGGTTGATCTGCCACCATTCACTACTCACCATTCACCACTCACCCTCCCATCACTGCTTGTACGCGTCGGCCTGCACTTTGTCGAGGTTGGCGAGGATGCTGTCCAGGCTGCCCGGATTCTGGATGTAGTCCAGAATCGCCTTGTACTCCGCCGTGCTCATCGCATCGGGCATCAGGTCCGAGGCATCGAACTTGGCGGTCTTCGTCGTCGTCACGATCTGCGCCTGCTCCTGCGCTAGCTGGTCCGGATAGATGTCCGGCGACACCAACTTATTGGCGGAGAGTGCGCCGCCGCGCTTTACCCAGATCGACTGAGCTTCGGGCGTGGCGAGATATTTGATCAGCGCCCGTGCCTGCGGCGTGTCTTTGAACATGCCGAACAGGTCGCCGGCGACTTCAGCCGAGCCGGTGTACTTCGGATCAATGTCGGGGAACATGAAGAAGTTGAAGTCGGTGATCGGCTTGATGCCGGGGGTGCCTTTCACGAAGAAGTCGGTGATGAAGCTGCCCTGGTGCATCAAATAGCACTTCGGCGGGTTCGAAAACATGGGGTTGCCGGCGTCGCCGAAGTTGGTGGAAAGCACCGTTTGCGATCCACCGAAAACGTACTTCGGGTTGGCGATAATCTTGCCCCAGGTCTGCCAGGCCTGCTTGATCTCGGGCGAACTCCACTTGATCTTGCCCTGATACCACTGGTCGTAGACATCCGGCCCCGCCTGCCGCAGCACAATGTCTTCCAGCCAGTCGGTGCCGGGCCAGCCGCTCGCGGCGCCGGACTCCATGCCCTCGCACCACGGTGTTGTGCCGCTCTGCGCGATCTTGTCGGAGAGCGCGAGCAGGTCATCGAAGGTTTTCGGTGTCTGGCCATTGGAGAACTTGCTCAGCGTCTTCGGGTCGTACCAGATCGGCCCTTTGAGCGCGACCTTGATGAAGATGCCGACCTGCTTGCCGTTCACCTGCGCCAGTTGCAGCCAGGAGGCCGGATACTGCTGCTGCATGGCGTTCACGTCGAGCACACCGCCGAGGTCGATGAGCTTGCCCTGCTGCGCGAACTGCGCCATCTGGCCGGGGCCCGGCAGGCCGGCAAGCTCCGGCGGATTGCCGCCCTGCACGCGTGTCGTCAGCACGGCGTTCAGGTCGCGCGTGCCTTCGTAGTTCACTTTGACGCCGGTTGCATCCTCGAACGGCTTCACCATCGCCAGGAAGCTGTCCTGCTCGCTGCCGCCCCAGGTGCCGAGCACGTTCACCGAGCCGCCGAGCTTCTTGCCGCCCGCGGCCGCCAGCGCCGCCGCGCCCGGATCTCCCAACGTGCCGCCCGCCGTCGGCGAGCCGGCCCGCGCCGTGGCCGCCGAAGCGGTGCGCGAAGCTGCGCCGGTTGCTGCCGCGGCCGGCGAGCCAGGTTGTGCCGTGCCCGCGGCGCCGGGCGCGGGCGCGATCGAACTGGCCACCGGTTTGGCGGCGTTGTTGGCGGCGTTGCCGCCATTGGCCTTGTTGTTATTGTTGCTGCTGCACGCGGCCAGCAAACAGACGAACGCCAGCAGTACCAATGGCTGGCGGACGATGAAGAACCGACCAGAGCGCATGACGGCCTCCTCTGCGACCAGGCGGGGCGGCGCCGCTGGCGGACGCCGACCCCGGTTGGCGCCGCTGCGGTTGCGGGACTGTTCCTGCTACGGTCCATCGGCCGCGGGTCGGTGGGCTATTCCTCAAAAGAATTACACTGCCTTAACGGCCGCTGTTCGCAAGCCTTCGTTGGCTCGACGCCGAGCGGATCGTGCTAGATTGGGGGCGCTCTGCCAGCGGGCAGATCCGGGGGCCGGCGGTGCAGTTCGCCGGCAGGCATAGCTGCGCGGCAACGCGAGGAGGCGGGTCGTGGAGTATCTGATCGGCACGAGCAGAGGAGTTTTTCGCTCAGACGGCGGCGAAGCACGCGAGGTTGAAGGGCTGAAGGACCAGAGCGCGCGGGCGCTGGCGCAGATCGGCGGGGCGCTGTTCGCCGGCACCAAGGACGGCGTCTTCCGTTCGGCGGACGGCGGCCGAACCTGGGTACAGGCGGGCATCGCCGGCCGCGAGATCTGGGACATCGTGCAGTCGCCGGGCGATCCGCAGACGATCTTCGCCGGCGCCCAGCCGGCCGGCCTTTTTCGCAGCAGCGACGGCGGCCGCTCCTGGCAGGAGATCGAGTCCTTCGCGAAGATTCCCGGCGCAGAGAAGTGGTGCGTGCCGGTGACGCCGCCGCAGGGCGGCCGCGCCCGCACCGTGACGATCGATCAGCAGCACCCGGAGCGCTGGTGGGTCGGCGTGGAGGTCGGCGGCGTGGCGCGTACGGAGGATGTCGGCAAGAGCTGGTCTGTGAGCCTGCCCAATAACAATCCGGATATTCACGTGATGGTCAGCCATCCCAGCCGGCCCGACACCGTCTTTGCAACGACGGGCTACGGCCGGCTGCAGGGCGTTGCCGAGCAGATCGAGGGCAACGCCGGCCTCTTTCGCTCACAAGACGGCGGCGCGTCCTGGCAGTATCTCTGGCAGGGCCGGCTGCCGCGCTACACCCGTCCGATGGTGATTGATGCGCGCGACGAAGCGCTGACTGTGGCCTGCGCGCCCACGGCCTTCAGCAGCTACAAAGACGAAGGCGGCGCCAGGGCGATGCTCTACCGCAGCGACGACGCGGGCGAGAGCTGGCGCTCGCTCTGCGACGCCGCGCATAGCCCATCCGCGACCTGCCTGCTGGGCGTGGCCGTGGGCGAGCGGCCCGGCGATGTGCTGGTGACGACGGACACCGGCGAGCTGTGGAACGTCACGCCCGCCGCACAGTGGAGCATGCTCGCCAGCGGCCTGCCGCCCGCGTGGAGTGTGCTGCAGGTGTGAGACGCGGCGAGGATGCGGATGCGAACCGCGGGGCGTTCCGGCAGACATGCCGGGGCGCCTCGCCTCGTGCATCGGCCGATCAGTCATACTGAAACCAGAACCACGCTGCTGATGTTCCCGCGCGCGAATGAGGAGCCCGTATGGCGACGAAGCACGCAACCACACGTCAGCGCGCCGCAGCCGCGCCCCGGCCGGCAGTGAAGCGGCGCCTGTTCACGGTCGATGAATACGATCGCATGATCGAGGCCGGCATCCTGTTCAGCGGCGAGCGCGTCGAGCTGTTGGGAGGGGAGATTCTGCACATGGCGGCAATCGGCGCGGACCACTCCTGGTGCGTCACCCGGCTCACCAACTGGTTCGCCCGCCGGCTGCCGGAGACGCTGCTGGTCCGCATGCAGGACCCGATTCACCTGCCGCCCGATTCCGAGCCCGAGCCTGATCTCACGATCGTGCCCGCGCCCGCTCGGGTGCCTCATCCGCCGCTGCCGGGACCGGGCGATGTATTGCTGCTGATCGAGGTAGCGGATTCGTCGTTGCGTGCGGATCGGGAAAAAAAGCTTCGGCGCTACGCCGCTGCCGGCATCCCCGAGACCTGGCTCGTCGATCTGCCAGGAGAGTGCATCCACCGATACCGCGAGCCAAAGGACGGCGCCTACATCAGGATCACCACCTTCCGGCGTGGAGACATGCTGACGCCGCTCGCCTTCCCCGACCTGACGCTCGCTGTGGACGACATTCTCGGCCCAGCGGCAGATCCGGCGTGAGCGCGTCCGTGCTCGTCGGTCGCGAACGCGAGCTGGCGACGCTGCGCGGACTGTGTTTGGTGATCCCTCGGTCGCGTGATGGCGTGGAGCAGGCGCCGGCGGCGTCCGCCGGCCAGCGTCACAGGATCGTGTTATTCGCCCGGCCCGTTGGCCTCGTTTCCGCTACATCGAGAATCCCCGGACTCTGCGATGGCGCCCCGCCGGCGTTGCGCGAGCATACGCCCATGAAGCGCGGCGCAACTATGGCGCCGGAAGGAGCGGGCGATGTTGGCGGAACTGGCGGCGGGCACGGCAAAACGGCCTTCTGAGCGCACACGAGTTGGACTGCGCGAGGTGTTGCTGAAGGCGGCGACGGCGCTGATGGGCTGCTGGCGCGGCGCGGCGCTGGCGATGCCCGGCATGGCCGGCTTGATCGCCGTGCGCGCCGAACTCACGCTGCACGGGCGGCGCGTTTCCGGCGGCTGCGCGACCGGCAGGGCACGGCGCGTCGTCACGGTGGCCGACGCCGAGGCGTTCCAGGCCGACGACGTGCTGGCGGCGGCTGACTGCAGCGACGCGGTGCTGGCCTGCCTGCCGCTGGCCGGCGCCATCGTGCTGGAAGGCGCGGGCGAGCTGTGCGCCGCGGCCGCGCTGGCCCGTGAGCTGGGCATCCCCGCGGTCTTCGCCGTGCGCGAGGTCATGCGTTCCGTCTGGGGCGGCGCCTGGCTGACGGTGGATGGCGATTGCGGAACCATCAGCCTGACGGAGGGGTGGTAGCGATGTCGGAGATCAAGGCGGTACTCTTCGACCTGGGCGGCACCCTGATCAGCGGTGATGGCTTCGCCGAGGCGAGCGGTCGCACCCTCCGCCGGATCGCCGGGCTGGAGCACGATTGCTCGGGCGGCGAGCGCGCGGCGCGGGCGATGCGGACGGCGTTTGCCAGCGCCGGCGCGGAATTCTTCGCGCGGCCGTTCTATCTGCACCGCGACCTGTTCGCCGCGGTGGCCGCGGCGGCGCTGCGGGAGCTGGGCGTCGAACCGACGGCGGCGCGGCTCGATGTCTTCGAACAGCTAATGGCCGCGGCGATCACGGAATCGGCGCCGTTGCGCGAGGGCGTACACGAGACGCTGCGCGAGTTGCGCGCCCGCGGACTGCACCTTGGTATGGTCAGCAATGCGGACGAGGCGCACCTGCGACCGCTGGTTGCCGGAGCCCAACTGGAGCCGCTGTTTGATTCGCTGCTCTCCAGCGAGGCGGCCGGCTCCTGCAAGCCGGATCAGGCGATCTTTACCGAGGCGCTGCGCCGCGCCGGCTGCCGGCCCGAGCAAGCGCTGTTCGTGGGCGACATGCTGCCGTTCGATATCGCCGGCGCCAACCGCGCGGGCATGCGTTCGGCGCTGATCCTCGACGGCTTCGAGGTCGCGACGACAACCTGCAACGCGCGGCCCGATCACATCATCCGCGCGATTCCCGAAGTGCTGGCTCTGCTAACCTGAGTCGAGTTTTCCCGCCCGGCGCTCCAGGCGCCCCTGTTCCCTGTTCCCTGTTCCCTGTTCCCTGTTCCCTGTTCCCTGTTCCCTGTTCCCTGTTCCCTGTTCCCTGTTCCCTATGAGGCCCAGTAGTTCGGCGCCTCTTTGGTGACGATGATGTCGTGCGGGTGCGACTCAAGCTGGCCGGCGCCCGTGATGCGGATGAAGCGCGCCTCCCGCTGGAATGTCGGGATATCCGGCGCGCCGAGATAGCCCATCGCCGCGCGCAGGCCGCCGATCAGGTGGAAGAGCAAGTCCGCGAGCTGGCCCTTGTAGGGCACACGGCCTTCGACGCCCTCGGCCACGAGCTTGCTTGGCCCCTGCACGTCGTGCTGGAAGTAGCGATCCTTGCTGTAACCGCGCTCCTGCATGGCGCCCATCGAGCCCATGCCGCGGTAGTCCTTGTAGCGTTCGCCCTGGTACAGCATCACCTCGCCGGGCGACTCGTCCACGCCGGCGAGCAGCCCGCCCAGCATCACCGTGCTGGCGCCGACGGCGAGCGCCTTCGCCAGATCGCCGGAAAAGCGCACGCCGCCATCCGCGATGATCGGCACATCGTGCGGCGCAGCGGCGGCTACGCAGTCGGCGATCGCGGTTACCTGGGGCACACCGACGCCGGCGACGATGCGCGTGGTGCAGATCGAGCCCGGACCGATGCCGACCTTGACCGCGTCGGCGCCCGCTTCGATCAACTCAAGGGTGGCATCACTGGTCGCCACGTTGCCGGCAACGAGATCGATCTGCGGGAACGCGTCCTTCAGCCGCCGCACCATCTCGCCGACGCTGCGCGCGTGGCCGTGCGCGGTATCGACGACCAGCAGATCCACGCCGGCGTCGATCAGGGCGCCCGCGCGCTCCCATGCATCCGGCCCGACGCCGACGGCGCCGCCGACGAGCAACCGATCCTGCGCGTCGCGCGAGGCGTTCGGGTGCTGCAGCTTCTTCTGAATGTCCTTAACCGTAATCAGCCCTTTGAGCTTGCCGGCGCTGTCTACCACGGGCAGCTTTTCGATCTTGTGCCGCCGCAGGATCGCACGCGCCTCGTCCAGCGTGGTGCCGACCGGTACCGTGATCAGATTCTCACGCGTCATCACGTCGCCGATGCGCTGGGTCAAGTCCTCTTGAAAGCGGATGTCGCGGTTGGTGAGGATGCCGACCAGGGTGTTCTCTTCGTCGGTTATGGGCACGCCGGAGATGTGATAACGGTCCATCACCGCCAACGCGTCGGCGAGCAACTGCCAGGCTTTGAGCGACACCGGCTCGACGATCATGCCGCTCTGACTGCGCTTGACCTTGTCGACTTCATCGGCCTGGGCACGCACGGGCAGGTTGCGGTGCAGCACGCCGACGCCGCCCTCGCGCGCGAGGGCGATCGCCATGCGCGCTTCGGTGACGGTATCCATCGCGGCCGAGATCACGGGAACGGCGAGGCGCAGGTTGCGGCTGAGGCGCGAGGCGGTGGAAACCTGCGAGGGGAGAACATCGGAGCGGGCGGGAAGCAAAAGCACGTCGTCGAAGGTAAGCCCTTCGCGATCGAACCGGTCCCAGCGCGGCAAGAGGCCGCTCGGGACCGGTTGGGAGGCCGGTTTGGTCAGTATCTCTTCCACCATCGCTCGCGTCCCTCCCCCGGGCGCCGTGATCGCTCCTGCCGCCGCCGTGTTCTCCCGATCGTACGTGGCGCGGCCTACGCGGTCAACGGCGCAGACATCCGGGAAACTGCGTAAATGCTCGATCGCATTGGTTGATGTTCACCGGTCATAGCCGACCATGAACATGCTACGCTGAGCCTCGCCGCGCGGCAGCGAGAAGCGGCGTGAAGTACTGCCTGGACGAGAACCTCTCTCAGGTCTCGGCACGTCTGGCGCGAGATGACGGCGTTGATGCCATCAGCTCGCACGAAATTGGCATGGATGGGCGCAGCGACATTGAGCAGGTGCGATTCGCGACGCGTGAGGAGCGCGTACTGATGACGCGCGACTACGGAGACATGGGCCGGGCGCTGGATGAACTCGTGTCGCAGGGCGAAGCGTACGCGGGCGTGCTCTTCGTATCGGGTCGATTCGACTCGACGATTTTTGCCGACGTCGCCCTCGCCCTCGCTGACTGGGAGCAGGCGCATCCTGAGGGCGTGCCGCCGGGCTTCGTCGGATAGCTGCGCAATCCGCGGCTCAGCCGATGAAGCGGTCGCCGAAGAGCTCGCGGAGATACCCTGGTGTGTACCGGTCTTCCAGCGCCAGCCGCGCCTCGATCTCAGCAGGAAAGAGGCCGTAATAATCAAGAGCCGCACGCAATTGGGCGGACGATAGCCAGTCGTATTCACGGGCGAGCAGATGCTCGTCGTGGTCACAGCGCTCGATATACCCCTGAATCACTTCCCAGACGCCGAGGCCGGTGCCCGGCACCTTGGCACAGCGGCCCGCGGGCTCGTCCATGAAGTGAATGCCCGGCACCAGACGCCCCTTGTCCGCTTCGCTCAGCGTGTGTGTCGTCATCTCCACCGCTCCACGATGCCCCGGTGCTCGCCTCCAGTATGGCATGGCCGGGCGAGGGTCCGTGATAGCCTGACAAGGTCGCGCCTGCGATGGAGCGAGGAGCGTGCCGTATTTCCTTGACGAGAATCTTTCTCAGGTTTCGGCTCAGATCGCGCGCGATGCTGGAGTCGACGCGATCAGTTCACATGAAGCCAATATGGACGGATGCAGCGACGTCGAGCAACTTCGATTCGCTGCGGCGCAACGGCGAATCTTGGTTACGCGCGATCGCGGAGATATGGGCAGGGCACTGGACGAGCTTGCCGCCCTGGGTGAACCGCACGCGGGCGTACTCTTCGTCCCTCGGTCGATTCGGCTCGACGATCTCGCGGGTGTGGCTCTGGCCTTGATCCAGTGGGATCGAGAGCATGCTGATGGCGTGCCGGCAGACTTTGTCGGCTATCTGCGTAACCCACGGCTCAGCCAATAAACTTGTCGCCGAAACGCTGACGCAAGCACTCGGGCGTAATGCTGTCCTCCAGCGCCAGACGACTCTCGATCTCGTCAGGAAACAGCCGCGCATATGCCAGTGCGACATCGATCTGTTGACGAGTCAGCCAGTGAAAGCCTCTGCGCAGCGCGGCTTCGTCTCCATCCACGCTGCGCAGGCCGTCCATGACTTCCCAGACGCCGAGGCCAGTGCCCGGCACCTTCGCGACGCGGCCAGCCGGCTCATCCATAAAGTAAATGCCCGGCACCAGCCGCGCCTTCTCCACTTCGCTGACCATGCCAGCCGTCATCGCCACCGCTCCACGATGCCCCTGTCTTCGCCTCCAGTATACCGCGACGTTCGCTGCGCCTCGCTCTCCACATCGAGCAGCCGATTAAGCGGCGTTGCACTCGATCGACACCAACGCTGCCCATCATGTGCCTTACACGCCGGTGCCTGTGAGCGCAGGCCGCTTGAGGTGCCATTCCGTCGCCTGCTCGTAGGCGTGGCCGGCGCGCAGGACGGTGGCCTCGTCGAAGGGCCGGCCGACGAGCTGCAGGCCGATCGGCAGGCCGCCGGCGGTAAAGCCGCAAGGCAGCGAGAGCGCCGGCAGGCCGGAGGCGTTGAACGGACCGGTACAGCGCACGAAGGCGACGATTGCCGGGTCTTCGGCGCCGCCGTAGTGCACCGTCTCCTGACCGATCGGGATCGCGGGCAGCGGCGTGGTCGGCGTGAGCAGCAGATCGACGGCTTCGAGCTCGCGGCGCATGGTCACGGTGAGCGCGTCTTTGGCGCGCAGCGAAGCGGCGACGGCGGCGGTCGGCGGCGTGGGCTGCGAGAGGATGGCGCCCACGTCTGGGCCGAAGTCGCCGGGGCGCGTGCTCAGCGGCTCGGCATGGATCGCCTGTGCCTCCACCAGCACGATGCCGAACAGCGAGGCGATCACTTCTTGAATGTCGGGAATCTCAACCTCGCGCACCTCAACTCCAAGGCTGCGCAGCGTCTCGATCGCGGCTTCCACGCTCGCACGTACCTCGTTGTCGAGCCGGTCGAAGAAGTAGGAGCGCAGCACACCCACACGCAGCCCCTGCACGCCGCCGCGCAGTTTCGCCGTGTAGTCTTCGACGGGGATGCGCACCGTCGTCGCGTCTTCCGGGTCGTAGCCGGCGATCACGTTGAGCACGATCGCGGCGTCTTCCACGGTCTGCACGATCGGGCCTGGATGGTCGAGCAGGTAGGAGAGCGGCAGCACGCCCGCCTTGCTGGCACGGCCATACGTCGGCTTGAGGCCGACACAGCCGCACAGTGAAGCGGGAATGCGGATGCTGCCGCCGGTGTCCGTGCCCAGCGTCGCCACCGCCATACCGGCGGCGATCGCGGCGCCGGAGCCACCGCTGGAGCCGCCGGGAATATGGTCGAGTTTCCAGGGATTGTGCGTGGCGCCGAAGTGCGGATTGTTGGTGGTGACGCCGTAGGCCAGCTCGTGCGTGTTGAGCTTGCCGAGCAGCACGGAGCCCGCCTCGCGCAGCTTGCGCGCCGGGGTGCTGTCGCGCTGCGGCACACGGCCGCGCAGGAACTTCGCACCGCCGGCCGTCTCGATGCCGGCGGTATCGTACAGATCCTTGAGCGCGATCGGCACGCCGTGCAGCGGGCCGCGATAGTTGCCCGCGGCGATCTCGTCGGCGGCGCGGCGGGCGTCGGCGCGGGCGCGCTCGGCGGTGACGGTGACGTAGGCGTTGATCGACGGGTTCAGCCGCTCGATGCGGGCGAGATACTCGGCGGTCAGCTCGACCGGCGAAACCGCGCGCGAGCGGATCAGCTCCGCTGCGCGGGCGATCGTGAGCCCTGAGAGATCAGTGGCCTGCATGGCGACGCCTCCTCTGCTGTCGGGTCATTATAGAGCGCCACGTCGCCCTCTGGTTCGTGTTCCCTGTTCCCTGTTACGTTCAGCGCATGAGCATGACCACACCTGCCGTCAGCCACGCGCAGGCCGCAGACTATGCCGAGTTCGTGCTGCCGCTCACCAGCCAGTTCTTCGGCCCCTTCTTCAAGCTGGCGGCGGTGCAGCCGGGCGAGCGCGTGCTCGACCTCGCCTGCGGTCCAGGCGAGACGACGATCGAGGCCGCGCTGCGCGCCGGGCCGGCGGGCGAAGTTGTCGGCGTCGACGTTTCCGCCGAGTTCACCGCGCTGGCGCAACGACGCGCGACGGAAGCGGGTGTACGCACCGTCCGCTTCGAGACGCTGGATGCCTGCGATCTCAGCGCGCTGGCGCCGTCGTACTGGGATGTTGTGCTCTGTCATCTGGGCATCGCCGAGTTCGGGGATCCGCGTGCCGCGCTGGCCGGAATGTTGCGCGTGTTGCGGCCGGTGGGCCGCGTCGCCTTCTCGACCTGGGGCGAAGCGAGCCGCAGCCCCTGGCTGGCGATACCCTTTGACGCCGCGCACGCTGTGGTTCCAACGCGGCCGGCGGCGGTGAACGCGCGGCCGTTCCGCTACGGCGAGGCTGGCGTGCTCTCGCGACTGCTGTCTGAGGCCGAGTATCAGGATGTGACCCCGGATCGCGTTTCCGCCGCGCTGGAATACGACAGTGCGATGGAGTACTGGCAGGCGGTGGCGCGTGGTCTTGCCTATGCCGGCTCATCGCTCGCCGAGCTGAGCGAGGAGCAGCTCACGTCGGTACGTGAGGCGGGAGCGCCGGTGCTGCGACGCTGGCAGCACCCGCGCAGCGGGCGCTTGCGCCTGCCCGCGCAGGCCTTTGTCTGCGTGGCGGTCAAGTAGCATCGGCGCCGGCCAACGGTCCCCTGCAGCAAGGGCCGCGCCGTTCAGGATTCACTGGCCTGGACGCGAGAATGACGGGGAGGCGGGCGAGCCGTCTAGCGGACGGGTTCGCGGCGGCCGTGCGGCACCAGCACTTCGAGCAGATCGTGCAACGGCAGATCGTCCACCTCAGGCGCACGAATGCCTGCCTGCTCGTTCACGACATAACGGTTCTGACGGCCCCGGCGTTCGCGGTGCAGCATGCCCGACAGCTCAAGGTCGCGCAGCACGCCCATAATGCGCCGTTCAGAGAAGTTCAGCGCCGCCGCGAGGCCGCGCACGGTCACGTCCGGGTGCGCCGTGACGTACACCAGCACCTGACCGTGGCTTGACAGCAGACCCCATTGCCGGCGTTCGCCGTGCCGTTCCGCCACCGCGAGCGTCCCTCAAAACCGTTTTGTATACGCTGTATACGAGCCTAGCACAGCCTCACATACACAACCTATGCCATCACGGGCGAATAGCGGCACTACAGTTCCACTACAGACTGATGACGGCGACGCGATCCCGACCGGCGAGATCGGTCTCGATCCTGACCGTCGCGCCGATGTTCGCCGCAAGGGCCACCACCGCCTCTGCCTGCTCCGGGTCGATCTCCAGCACGGCGCCGCTGTCCGGTCGCAGATGCCGGGTTAGTTGCCCAATCAGGCGGCGAATCTGGTCCAGACCGTCCAGCCCGCCGTCGAGCGCGCCACGCGGCTCGCAGTCGCGGACTTCGGGCGCCAACGTCTCCCAAACGGCAGCAGGGACATAGGGCAGGTTGGCCGCAACCAGATCGACCTGTCCCGGAACGGGGTCGAGCAGATCGCCGTGCAAGAACTTCACGCGGCCGGCCAGCCGCAGCCGACGCGCATTGTAGGCCGCCACGGAGAGCGCCGCCGGCGAGCAGTCGGTTGCGAAGACCTCAACCTGCGGCAGGTGCTTTGCGACGGAAAGCGCGATGGCGCCGCTGCCTGTGCCCACGTCCACGAGGGTCACGTGCCGGCCGGCGCGGCTCAGCGCTCGCGCGAGTTCGAGCGAGCGCTCGACCACCAGCTCGGTTTCCGGCCGGGGGATGAGGACGCCCGGTGCGACGTGCAGATCGAGGTCATAAAATTCGCGGTGGCCGGTGATGTAGGCCAGCGGCCGTCGCTTCAGACGCTGGTCCAGCAGATCGAGGATGCGATCGTTCTGTTCGGCCGTCAGCGCCTCGGGCAAGCGCAGATAAAAGCAGGTTTTGTCCTGACCGAGCGCGTGGCGCAGCAACAGCTCGGCTTCGAGCTGCGCCTCCTCGATACCGGCGGCGCGTAGGCGCACGATCGCGCGCTGCATGGCGCCAGCAGCGGTCGGTACGGTGTTCGAAGCGCGCGGGGGCATCAGTCGGCCGCCGCGATACCGTCGCCGAACCGCCGCTGCTGATCCCAGAGCGTCACGGCGTCGATAATCTCGTCGATCTGGCCGTCGAGGATCGCCGGCAGGTTGTGCACCGTGAGCGGGATGCGGTGGTCGGTGAGCCGGTCCTGCGGGAAGTTGTAGGTGCGGATCTTGTCCGAGCGCTCACCGGATCCAAGCTGCGAGCGCCGTGCGTCGGTCAGCTCCTGCTCCTGCTTGCGCACTTCGAGATCGAGCAGGCGCGAGCGCAGCAGGTTCCACGCCTTGACGCGGTTCTGGAGCTGCGAACGCTCGTCCTGGCAGGTAACGACGATGCCGGAAGGAAAGTGCGTGAGCCGGATCGCCGTGGCGACCTTGTTCACGTTCTGGCCGCCGGCGCCGCCGCTGTGATAGACGTCCTCGCGCACATCTTTGAGGTCGATGTGCAGGTCGACCTCTTCTGCTTCCGGCAGCACCGCGACGGTGGCGAGCGATGTGTGGATGCGGCCCTTCGCCTCGGTCACGGGCACGCGCTGTACGCGGTGGCCGCCGCTCTCATACTTCAGCCTGGAGTAGGCGCCCTTGCCGCGGATCTCGCAGATGACCTCTTTGAAGCCGCCGATGTCGCTGGGCGTACTGGAGAGCAATTCGCTCTTCCAGCCGTGGCGCTCGGCGTAGCGTGTATACATGCGGAACAGCTCGGCGGCAAACAGCGCGGCTTCCTCGCCGCCCTCGGCGCCGCGCACCTCGAGGATGACGTTCTTCTCGTCGCGCGGGTCATTGGGCAGCAGGGCGATGCGCAGTTGCTGCGTCAACGCTTCGACCTCAGGCTCGAGCGAGCCGATCTCCTCGCGCGCCAGCTCCCGCAGCTCCTCGTCCTCACTGTCGAACGCGGCGCGGGCGTCGACCAGGCCCGTTGCAAGCTTCTGATAGCGGCGGTAGAGCGCGACCGTACCCGCGAGCGGCGATTGCTCTTTCGCCAGCTCTTGATAGCGCACGTAGTCCGCCGCAACCTCCGGCCGCGCCATCTCGGCCGTGAGCTGCTCGTAGCGCCGTACCAACTCTTCGAGTCGTTCCCACATGTCGAAGCGAACCGCCATCCAGTGTGGGCGCACGGCCTGCGCCCTGCCGCGTGCAAGCAGGCGCGCGGGCAACGTCCGGCAGCGCCTGTCGCTGTCCCGCAATAGAGTGTACTACGCGGCCGAGCCCCGGCTATTCCGCGCGCTGCGGCAGGCGATCGATCAGGTCGTCCGGCTCGACGGCCTCCTGCGAGCTAGCGGGGAGATCGCGCAGCCAACTCTCGCCCGGACCGCTGCCCACGATGTAGGCAAAGCGTGCCGCGGCGCGGCCGGCGTGCCGCATCTGCGCCTTCAGGCTGCGCCCGCCGGTGGCACCGAGCGCCCCGATCCCCGCGTGCCGCAGCCGCGCTGTCAGCAGCACCGCCTGATCGCGCTGCTCCTCGGTGGGATAGGCGACGTAGACCTCGGGCACAGGCAGCGGCGGCGGCTCGATGCCGGCCTTTTTCAGATTGAGCACGATGCGCTCGATGCCCGTGGCGAAGCCGATGCCCGGCGTCGGGTCGCCGCCCAGCACCTCCATCAGCCCGTCGTAGCGGCCGCCGGCGCCGATCGTGCCCTGGCTGCCGGCGTCTGCCGGCACAAACTCGAAGACCGTGCGCGTGTAGTAGTCCAAGCCGCGCACCAGCCGCGGCTGCACGACGAAGCGGATGTCGAGCGCGGCAAGGTAGTGTTGCACGCGGGCGAAGTGGTCGGCGCATGGCTCGCACAGATGCTCGGCGATCGTCGGCGCGCCGGCGATGATCGGCTGGCAGGACGACACCTTGCAATCGAGCAGCCGCAGCGGGTTCTTCTCAAAACGGGCGCGGTCGTCCTTGCAGGCCAGATCGAGCTTGTCGGCGTAGTAAGAGCGCAGGAGCTGCACATACTGCGGCCGGCAGTTTTGGTCGCCGATGCTGTTCAACAACACGGTCAGGCCGCGCAAGCCGAGCCCGGTGTAGAACTGCCAGAGGAAGTCGATCAACTCGAAGTCGATCGCCGGATCGGCCTCGCCGATCGCTTCCAAATCGAGCTGATAGAACTGACGCCAGCGTCCGGCCTGCGGCCGCTCGTGGCGGAACGCCGGTCCGACCGTCCAGAGCTTCACCGGCTGCGGCAGATTGAAGAGGCCATGTTCGAGGTAGGCCCGCATCACGTTGGGCGTGAACTCCGGCCGCAGCGCGTAGGTGTGGCCGCCGTCGCGGTCTTCGAACAGGTACATCTCGCGCTGCACAATGTCGCTCGACTCGCCGGTGCCGTGAATGAAGACCCCGGCATCCTCAAACGTTGGCGTATCGATCCGCTGATAGCCGTAGCGGGCGCAAAGCCGCTCGGCCGTGCGGATGACATGCTGCCAATACGGCTGATCGGCTGGCAGGACATCGGCCGTGCCGCGCGGAGCCTGGTACATCGATCGCTCCTGTTCAAATGCCGCGGGCGCTGTCGACGCGCCGGAAAAGACGTGACCTTCGCCGGGTATGACCGGCACGGCAAAGCCGTTATGCTAGAATAAAGGGTCCGGCTCAAGCATTGAGCGTCCCCGCCAAACGGGTGCCCATGGACATTGCAGAACTGCTTGATCGGGTAGCGGAGTACTTGCCGGAAGACAAGGTCTCCGTGGTTGCCCGCGCCTACGCCTTCGCCGAACAGGCGCACGATGGCGCCTTCCGGCTCTCCGGCGAGCCGTACATCCAGCATCCTCTGGAAGCAGCATACACCGTCGCCGACCTCCGGCTCGACGCGTCGGCCGTCGCCGCGGCGCTGATGCACGACACGATGGAGGACTGCGGCGTCACGCCTGCGCAACTCGAAAAGGCGTTCGGACCGGAGATCGCGCGGCTGGTGGAGGGCACCACCAAGCTGAGCAAGATGCACTGGCGCCCGCCCGAGGGCCAGCCCGCGGACGGCTCGCAGGCCGAGAATTTGCGCAAGATGTTCCTCGCCATGGCCGAGGACGTGCGCGTCGTGATCATCAAGCTTGCCGATCGCCTGCACAACATGCGCACACTGGACGCCAAAGAGCCGGAGAAGCGCCGGCGCATTGCTGCCGAGACGATGGAGATCTACGCGCCGCTGGCGAATCGGCTCGGTATCTGGCAGATCAAGTGGGAGCTTGAGGATCTGTCGTTCCGCCACCTGAGTCCCGAGCGCTACCGCGAGATCGCGCAGCTTGTGCAGTCCAAACGCACGATGCGCGAGCAGTACATCAAGCAGGTGGAGCGCATCCTGACGGAAGAGCTGGACAAGCACGGCGTCAAGGCCGAGGTGAAGGGCCGCGCCAAGCACATCTACAGCATTTACCAGAAGATCGCCCGCTACGAGGCGCAGGGCAAGAGCTTCAACGAGATCTACGACCTGCTCGCCCTGCGCGTGCTGGTCGAATCCAACGCCGACTGCTACAACGCGCTCGGCCTCGTACATAACCTCTGGCGGCCGATCCCCGGTCAGTTCGACGACTATATCGCCAGCCCTAAAGACAGCATGTATCAATCGCTGCACACGACTGTCATGTGTCTGGGTGCGCGGCCGATCGAGGTGCAGATTCGCACGCAGGAGATGCATCAGATCGCCGAGTACGGCGTAGCGGCGCACTGGCGCTACAAAGAAGGCGGCAAGCGCGATCTGCGCTTCGAGGAGCGCCTGGCCTGGCTGCGGCAACTGCTGGACTGGCAGCGCGAGCTGAAGACGGCCGACGATTTTGTCGATTCTGTCAAAACCGACATCTTTGGCGACCAAGTCTTCGTCTACACGCCGAAGGGCGAGATTAAGGACATGCCCGCCGGCTCTACGCCGCTCGACTTCGCCTACCGCATTCATACAGACCTCGGCCATAACTGTGTCGGCACCAAGGTGAATGGCCGGCTGCTGCCGCTCAACCACACGCTGCACAACGGCGATGTGGTCGAGATCATGTCGAGCAAAAGCTCGCGTGGGCCATCGCGCGATTGGCTCAACGCCGATCTCGGCTATCTCAAGACCAACCACGCCAAGGAGAAGGTTCGCGCCTGGTTCAAGAAGCGCGAGCGCGTCGAGAACATCGAGCGCGGACGCGAGTTGCTGGAGAAGGAGCTGCGCCGGCTCGGGGTCAGTCTGGCCGAAAAGCATGGTGAGCTGCTCAAGCTCTATCACCTCGACTCGACCGACGACCTCTTTCAGAAGGTCGGCTGCGGCGATCTGAGCCTGCATCAGATCACGTCGCGGCTGGCGGCGGCGATGGAGGCGCAGCAGGAGCCGATCCTGCCGCCGGCGGTTGCGAGTCCGCGCCGCGTGGTGCCATCGAACATCCGTGTGCTCGGCCAGGACGATCTGCTGACCTCGATCGCGCGCTGCTGCACACCCGTGCCCGGCGATGAGATCGTCGGCTACATCACGCGCAGCCGCGGCGTAACGATTCATCGCTGCGATTGCCCGAACATCGCGGCCGGCGGCGAGGACGAGCGCATTGTGCCGGTGCAGTGGGGCCGGGCGGAAGACTTTTATCCGGTGGCTCTGCACATCACCGCGATGGACCGCGTCGGCCTGCTGCGCGACATCACCACGCTGATCAGCGACGAAAAGGTCAACATGAACGGCGTGCGTACCCAGCGCCGCAACGACCACGAGACCTCGATTCAGCTCACGGTCGAGATCAAGGGCATCGAACAGCTCAGCCGCCTGCTGAACAAGATCGAGGGCGTGCGCGGCGTGATCTCCGTCGGCCGCGCCCGCGAGGGCATACGCGCCGAGGTGTGACTGACCGCGAAACCCGCGGGTTGCTGGCATAACGCGGCGACTCCTTCAGCCTTCCGGCGTGGCTTCGATATTCCTGGCGAGCACCGCTGCGCCGGTCCCCAGGCGTGCGGGCGGGAGGCTGACATGGTTGGCGGAATCGGCAGCTCGTTGCCGCAGGTGAACTACAACCCGACAGATATCACCAGCGCGCCCGGAGATGTAGTCCAGGCCAAGATCCAGATCGCGGTACTGAAGATGGAGCAGGACGCGATGAAGCTGGAGGGTCAGCAGGTCGCGCAGATGATCGAGCCGAACAAGGGCCAGAATCTCGACGCGTACGCCTGAGCCTCGCGCGGAGCGGGACGTTATACTGAAGCCGGAGCACACGCTGCGCCCCGGCTGTTCGGTGTGCCGGTGAAGCTGCGGCTGAGCACGGCGGTTCACGGGTGAAGGAGCGAAGGCAGAATGGAGGCACTGCTCACGCGCCGCCGCTTCACAGTCGCTGAGTACGAGAAGATGACCGAGGCCGGCATTCTCTGCCGCGAGGATCACGTGGAACTGCTGGCCGGAGAGATCGTGCAGATGGCGGCGCAGGGGGTTCGGCACGTCGGCTGCGTTGTGCGAGCGAACCGCTGGTTCTCCACCCACGCGGCGGATCGTGTCGTCGTCCTGGTCCAGTCTCCCGTCCGCTTGTCGGAGCACTCGTTGCCGGAGCCGGACATCGCGCTGCTTCGGCTCGAACCCGGCCTGTACTCAACCGTCCGTCCCGGCCCGAACGATGTCTATCTGCTGATCGAGGTTTTGGACACCAGTATCGGCCGGGATCGCGGCGCGAAATTGGCGCTCTACACCGCAGCGGCGATCCGCGAGGTCTGGATCGCGGATCTTGCCGGCGAGGCGATCGAAGTCTATCGCGACCCGTCGGCTGCGGGGTATCGCGAGATGCAGCGAATCGGACGGGGCGCCACGATCACGCTGAGCGCGCTGCCGGATCTCGTGGTTCCCGTGGATGAGATCCTGCCATAGCGTCTGCGTCGCCGTTGCGCGTCTCGGCGCTTCCCCGCACATGCGTTCGTTGCTACGATGGCGCCGCCCCGCCGCAGCGTCACCGCGCGCGGGCCGTGGAGGCGCGTGTTGCCCCTCGCCAAAGTTCTCGCCTGCACCGTGGTCGGGTTGCAAGGACGGCTGGTCGAGGTCGAGGTCGACCTCGGTGGCGCCGGCGTGCCCTCGCTCACGATCGTTGGTCTGCCGGACGCGGCCGTGCGCGAATCGGCCGAGCGCGTCCGTTCCGCGATGAAGAACTCGGGCTTCGCGCTGCCGGCGCGGCGCATCGTCGTCAACCTTGCGCCGGCCGACGTGCGCAAGGAAGGCCCCGCGTTCGACCTGCCGATCGCGATCGGGCTGCTGATTGCGACCGGCCGCGTCGTGGCCGACGTCAGCGACAGCGTGTTTCTTGGCGAGCTTTCGCTCGACGGCACGCTGCGGCACACGCACGGCGTGCTGCCGATGGTGGGATTCGCACGTGAGCTGGGGCTGAAGCGGGCGTTCGTGCCCGCCGAGGACGCCGCCGAGGCGGCGCTGGTAGAGGGCATGCGTGTCGTGCCCGCGGCCTCGCTCGGTGAGTTGGCCGAGCATCTGGCCGGTCTACGCGCGATCGAGCCGGTAGAAGGCCGCCTGCCCGAGGACGCAGACGGTTTCGAGTGGCGCGGCACGGATCTGGCCGAAGTGCGCGGCCAGGAGCACGTGAAGCGGGCGCTCGAAGTCGCCGCGGCCGGCGGCCACAACGTGCTGATGTCCGGGCCGCCGGGCTCGGGCAAGACCTTGCTGGCGCGGGCGATTCCCGGCATCCTGCCGCGTATGGGCGGCGAAGAGCGGCTGGAGGTCACGCGCATCTACAGCGTCTCCGGCATGTTGCCGCCCGGCACGCCGCTGATCGCAGAACGGCCCTTCCGCTCGCCGCACCACACGATTTCCCACGCCGGCCTGGTCGGCGGCGGCAGCCGGCCGCGGCCGGGCGAGATCTCGCTCAGCCATCGCGGTGTGCTGTTTCTCGACGAGCTGCCCGAGTTCGGCCAAACCGTGCTCGAAGTGCTGCGCCAGCCGATGGAAGACCGCGTGGTCACGATCTCGCGGGCGCAGGGCACGGTCACGTTCCCGGCGAACTTCGTGCTGGTCGCGGCCATGAATCCCTGCCCCTGCGGCTACTACGGCGATCCGGCGAAGCCCTGCACCTGCTCGGCCAGCGCCGTGGCGCGCTACCAGCGGCGCATCTCCGGCCCATTGCTCGACCGCATCGACATTCACATCGAGGTGCCGCGCGTCGAGTTCGAGAAGTTGGCCGGCACGGCATCGGCCGAACCAACCAGCGCCGTGCGCGGGCGCGTCGAGACGGCGCGCACGCGGCAGGGCGAGCGCTTCGCCGGCACGCGCGTGCACACCAACGCGGAGATGACGCCCGCGGAGGTGCGCCGCCATTGCCAGTCCCTGCTCGACGACGGCGCCCGCGCACTGCTGCGTCTGGCGATGGAACAGCTCGGCCTCTCAGCGCGGGCCTTCCATCGCACACTCAAGCTGGCGCGTACGATCGCCGACCTCGCCGGCTCGGAGGGCATCGAGTCGGCGCACGTCGCCGAGGCGGTGCAGTACCGCCATCGCGCGGCGGGCTGAGCGTGTCGCAGCCGGGCGAACCCGTGGCGGTCACTTCTTCTCGTCTCGCTCTTGCTGAGCAGCCTCGATACATTGCCAGGAGAGGCCAGGGCTGTGAGCGATGCAAAGGTGCAGCGACGTGACTCTGCGCGTGAAGCTGAGCAGCAGGAATCAGATTGTGGTTCCGGCAGAGGTCCGGCGCCGACTCGGCATTCAGAGCGGCGACACGTTGCTCGTGGATGTTCGCGCCGGCACCATCGTCCTGCTGCCGGAGCCGTTTGACTATGCGGCCGCGCTGAAGGGTCTCGGCGCCGAGGTCTGGCAGGACGAAGATGCGCAGGAATACCTGAACCGTGAGCGGGCCGCGTGGGGCGAGTAGAGGAACTCCTCGCCTTTCAGCGCATTTCCCATTTTGCCCGTATCCCAGTTCGATGACCTCGAAGAATCCGGCTCACTGTGAGCGCCGCAACTACGGTGACGACGGCGTTGGCGAGGCGGGCGGCGGTGGCGCGGGGATCGGCATCGAGAGCGACGACGCATCGCTGACGCAGACGGTAATCGTGTCGCCCTTGCTGACTGTCTTGAGCGTGTTGTCGGCGTCCTGACCGTCGGGAAACCAGCTCTGCCAGTCTTTGGCCGCATGTTTCCAGATCGCCTGCAGGTTCTCGGCCGGCTGAACCAGTGAGACGAGATCGGCAATCGTCGTGTTGTTCGAGAGGGTCACCTTGATGCCATCGGTGCAACCCGGCTGCAGATCCGTGCTGTTCAGGCGGGGCGCCGAAAGGTCGAGGTCCTGAAAGGCGCCCGCCTGCCACTGGCCGGTCTCATTCGCCCAGTAGTCGCCGATCGCAATCTTCACATCCGCGTTGTCGGTGCCGCAGCCTGGCCGGTCCTGGTCCGAGAGCACGTTCATGGCGTAGGTGCCTTTGAGCGTCCCCGTACCGCACAGCGTGGCGCCGACGTAGGCGCGAATCGAAGCTCCCGGCGTGGGTATCCTGCCGAACACGGCGACTCCGCCGGAGAAGTGCGCCGGCGCCGGCCGCCCGGCTACGCGGCCATTCGCCGCGATGGCGAGCGCGCCGGCGAGGGCGAGACTGAGCCCGGCGATCGCGGCAGACACGCGGAGCAAGCGACGCGACATGATCGTCCCCCAGCCGCGGAAGCGCGGCTGGAGCAAGTCTCGAAGGCGTGGGCGCAAAGTTTAGGCCGGGCGTGCGGCGCTCCCGACGAACGGTTCGGCGCTCGTTCAGGTGCCCGTGGCGTGCAAGCCATGCGTCAGCCCCGCAAAGGGCCGCAGCTCCTCGTAGTTCACGCGGCGCACGACCTGATCGCGCGCGGCATCGCTCAGCGAGGTGAACTGGATCGCCAGATGCCAGTGTTTGCCGACCGGTTCGGTTCTCACCACGCGGCCGGGCAGATCCTGCGCTGGAAACACGTCTGCCGCTGGAAGATGGAGACGCACGGCGTCGCCCAGGCGCAGCTCCCGCGGCGACCAGATCAAGGCGCCGCCGCCGCTCAGATCGATCATACGAATCACGAAGCGGCTGGCGCGGCCGTCGCAGATGCCCGTCAGGCGTGCCTCGGCCATCCGCAACGAAACCCGGTAGAACGCCCTGCGGTTGGAGTCCATCGTCGCAACCAGCGTTGCCGGCGCCCGTGCGCCGTTTTCTTGAGTATCGGAACCTGATGGAGTTCCTGCAGTTCGAAGCGCTGCCGGATACACCCGGTGTGTCGTGCCGCGGCCGGATGTTCGGTACTCGACGTACGTGCGCGGAAGCGTCAGGATCGGTTTCGCGGCGCATCGGGGGATATGCCTCAGGCCGCGGTAATCCACCCACGAGAGGCGACCGATGTCAGCGCTGCGCCTGGTCGTGTTCGATCTGACCGGCACGCTGGTGGACGACGGCGGCGCGGTGCTCGACGCCTATCGCCGCGCGCTCACGGCAGAGCGGCTGCCGTTCGAGGAAGGCGATCTGCAGGCCGCGCGTGGCGGCAGCAAGCAGGCGATCTTCCGCGCCTTCGCCGAACGAGCCTTTGGCCCGGGAGAAGCGGCTCGCCGTGCGGCAAGCGGCGCCTTTGAACGCTTCGACGCGGAGCTGGCCGCTGCCTATCGCGATGGACCGCTGACCGAAATCGCCGGGGCCGGCGCCTGCCTGGCCACGCTCAAGCAGCGCGGCCTCAGACTCGCGACCAACACGGGTTTCGGGCGGGCGACCGCCACGATCATGCTCGAACGCCTGGGCTGGCTGGGGGCGCCGTTCGATGCACACGTGGCCTCGGATGAGGTGCCGGAAGGCCGCCCGGCGCCGTATATGATCCAGCTCGCGATGCAGCGCACCGGTGTACTGGATACGCGCGAACTGCTGGTCGTCGGCGACACGCCGCGCGACCTGGAGGCCGGCACCAATGCCGGAGCCTGCGGCGTTGTCGGCGTGCTCAGCGGCTCGCACGGTATCGATAGCCTCGGCCGGGTACGCCACACGCACCTGCTGCGCAGCGTCAAGGAATTGCCGGATCTGATCGCGGATCAGTTCGGCGCGTAGCCTATTCCCGCCGTTCCCGCCCGACTCAGGACGAATCGATCGACGCCGGCGCTACGCTTTCGGGTGGGCGAGACGCTCTTCGCGGGCTACAGACGCGGACGAGCGTCCCGCGTACGGTGAGTTGGGCGCCGCGCTCGATTTTGTGCGAGCGCGCCCCCGCGGGCGAGATTCTGGAACGGAACGCACGGCGATGACGGCACGCACGGGGGTCGAACGCACGGCCGTTGACGCGGGCAACCGGGTGCCCGTGCCGTTTACCGGCACGAGCCGAATCGGTCTCGGCCGCTTGATACGTCAGGCATTGCAGCGCGCCGAGCAAAATAGCCTGCCTGTGCGCGCCGGCAACGTCGCTTTTCATGCCGTTTTTGCGTTGTTTCCCGCCGCAGTCTCCGCTCTCTGGCTGCTGACCGCCCTGCATCAAACACGCTTCGTCGGCGCAATGGTGGACGTCGCCGGCGCGGCGCTGCCGAAGACGTCCGGCGCGGCGTTCAAGCAGCAGATCGCCGGCGCCTCCGGTACGCAGGTGCATGGTGCCTTGACGTTTGGCGCCGTGCTGGCTTTCGCCGGAGCGGTCTGGGCGATTGCGACTACGTTTCTGGCCGCGATGGAGGCGCTGAACAAAATCTACGGCGTCAAAGAGCACCGGCCGCTCTGGAGACGATGGGGTACCGCGCTCTTGCTCTCGCTGAGTGTGGCCGTGCTGCTGACGGCCGTGGTGGTGGTGGTCGTGTTCGGAACTCATCTCGCCGACAAGCTGTCGCAGGCGCTGGGCGCCGGGCAGGCCTTCGCTGTCCTGTGGGCCGCCGTGACCTGGCCGCTGCTGGTCTGCTGTGTGGTGATCGCCTTCGCGCTCGTCTACTACGTCGCGCCGGATGTCGAGCAAGAGTACCGCTGGATTCGCGCCGGATCGCTGCTGGCAGCCGTGCTCTGGCTGCTGTTCACCGCCGGATTCTCGATCTACATCAATAACTTCGCCACGCCGACGGAAGCCTACGGCGCACTGGCGGGCGTCGCCGTGATCATGATCTACGGGTACATCACGGCGTACATCTTTCTGCTCGGCGCCCAGATGAATCAGGTGATCGAAGCGGACGCGCCGGTGGGGAAGGATGCCGGCGACCGCACCGCGCCCGACGCCGTGCCCAGCGGCAGGTGAAACGCGATCGATTGAATTTCGGTCGGCGAGCGAAGGCAGGAGCACCGCGGACGCCGCACGGCCGGCGTGGTACCCCCAAGGGGATTCGAACCCCTGATCTCCGCCTTGAAAGGGCGGCGTCCTGGGCCACTAGACGATGGGGGCGTCTGTATAACGAGTGTAACATGGCCGCGCGGCGTCAGGGACGGCGCTTCACTCCGCTGCCGCGCGTTTCCGGCTCCGCGCGGTCAAGCTCCTGTACTGCTTCGACCAGCCGCGGCAGCAGTTCCCCGGAAGGGCCGTTCAGCACGGCGGCGCAGTAGGGCGTGAGCGCGGTTTCGTCGACGTTCACCTCGATCAAGGCGCCGCCCGCGCGCCAGACCGTCACCGGGATATCCGCCGCGGGTGTAACCAGCGCCGAGGTGCCGGCGACGATGCAGAGATCGGCGCGCTCGGCGGCCTCGAAGCAGCGCTCCAGCACCGAGCGGGGAATCGGCTCGCCGAACATCACCGTATCCGACTTGATGATGCCGCCGCAGCGGTCGCAGCGCGGCGGCAGCTCGTCGGTCGGAACCTGATCCAGCCGGTAACGCGCCTCGCAGCCGATGCAGCGCAGCATCGTGCGGTTGCCGTGGATCTCCAGCAGCTGGTCCGAGCCGGCGGCGCGGTGCAGGTTGTCGATGTTCTGGGTAACAACGGCACGCAGGTAGCCCAGCCGCTCGAGTTCGGCGAAGGCGATGTGGCCGGGGTTCGGCCGCGCCCGCTCGATCGCGTCGCCCAGCTCGTTTGTCGACGTCCCCGGGTCGATGCGCCGGCGCCAGTGCTCAGCCGGATCGCGCAGGAAGAGCTGATAGCCGTTCATCGGCGGCTCACCGTCGCGCGTCCACAGCCCGCCCTCCCCGCGGAAGGTGGGGATGCCGCTCTCCTTCGAAAGCCCGGCGCCGGTCAGGGCGATCGCAAAGCGGGCGCGGTGCAGCAACTGCGCCGCTCGCTCGATCTGCTCGTTCAGCGCCGCTTCCTGCCGCCCGGTGGCCGATGCATCCATGACTATCTCCACAGCAGCCGCGGCCGTCGCGCCGAGCGGCCAACGGCGGCCCGCTTATGGCGGCGCGGGCAGACCGATACCCGGCGGATAGTAGGTGCAGGCGAAGTCGAGCCAGCGGGCGAAGTATTCCGGCTCGTGCCCGTCGCGATCGCGTCCCTCGCTCAGACGCAGCCGCGCGAAGGCGTCGATCGCGTCGCCGATCCCCTCGACCATCTCCGGCTTAAGGCCCGATTTGCTCCAGCCGATCTTGTTCAACTCCTGCTCGACGACCGCCAGCATCTCGGGTGTCAGCGCCGCGAAAGCTGCCAGCCAGCCCTCGCGGCCGCGCGGCATCTGCCGGCCGCAAATGCCGCAGTAGCGCTCGGCGTCGAAGACGTAATCCTCGTCGTAGGAGCCGCAGTGCATGCACCACGCGCAGATCATGCCCCGTCCCTTGTCTCGTCCGGCTCGTCCGCTTCTCGCTCCCGTGGCGACCAGAAGGCGATTGCGCCCGCAGCGACCGAACGTGACTTCCCGTCGCGCAGATCTTGCAAGTAAATGGTCGGCCCCAGCAGCTCAGGCGGCGTGCCGTTGAGCTGCATCCGGCCGCAGGCGAGCAGCCGGGTGCCGTCGGCCGACCAGAACCGGTGTGAAAGAGCGTACTGATCGAAGAAGGCGATCGCCATACTGAACTCCGGCGATGGCTCAAAGGCGGGGAAACGCTTCGCCGGCTCTCCATCGCGGTCCAGCACCAGCCACGAGGCGTGGCCGTCGCGCGGCGTGGGCAGCAGCACGGCCAGATGCTCGCCGGAGGGCGACCAGACAAAGGCGAGGCACTCTCCGCAACGCGCCCGGCGCTCTCCAGAGCCGTCGGCGCCGATCAGACGCAGATCGGAGTAGCGCGGCGGCTCGGAGTGCAACAGTCTGGCCAGCGCGATCAGTCCGCCATCGGGCGACCAGGCGAAGGCAGCGGTACTCGCCGACCCGGCCAGCGCCTCCTGCCGCTTGCCGGCGCGATCGCAGCGTTGCAGCGAGAAGCGCGGCCCGTCCGCCGCACAGACCGCGAACGACTCGCCATCGGCAGACCAGGCAGGCACGCGGTAGCCGGTGTGATTGGTGGCAAACGTTTGCGTGGCGGGCGCCGTCGCCAGTTCCAGCAGGGACAACTCGCCGCCGGCGTGCAGCAACAGCGCATCCGACCGCGGCGACCAGGCGCTGAACAATGGTGCGCCGCGGGCGACGCCTTGCGCCGGACCACGCCCCGCGGCATCGAGGAACAGCAGCGTCAGCCCGACCATCGGCGTCGGCGTCAGCAGGGCGACATGTTGGGCGTCGGGCGACGGATTGACATAATACGGCATGCCCGGGCCGAGCAGGCCGCCGCCCTCAGGGCTGCGAAACAGCGACGCCACGGACTCGCCGCGTGTTGCGACGCGCAGCAACTGGGCGGGGGGCTGTCCGCTCGCCCCGGTTTCGATGGTCGAGACAAGCAGCGAAGTCCCATCGGCCGTCCAGGTCGGCCAGGCGTACGCGAAGGGCGGGCGAGTCAGCGGGGCAGGGGCCGGCCGCTCCGGATGCAGGAGCGTAACGGCATCACCCGCGTCAGGCAGCAGGAACAGTTCCCCGACTGGGCCAATCGCCGCCAGCGAGCACAAGGTCAGTGAGTGCCGGCAGCGGCGCGCGCGATGGCGCGGCCCAGGCGAGCCACGGCTTCGCCGATCTCGTTCTGTTTCACGGCGCTGAAGGCGAGGCGGATGTAGCCGTGGCAGTCGTCGTCCAGATAAAACGCGCTGCCGGGGAAGTAGCTCACCCCTTCGTCCCAGGCGAGCGGCTGCAAGGCGAGGTCGCTGACGCCGTCCGGCAGCTTGACCCAGATGAAGAAGCCGCCGTCGGGGTCGGTCCAGGAGCACAGGCGGCTGAGATGCTCGCCCAGCGCGGCATCCATCGCCTCAAATTTGCGCTTGTAGACGTCGCGGACGATGGCGACGTGCGGCCGGAAGTGGCCGGCCTCGACGTAGGTGCGCACGATGCGTTGCGCGAAGGGGCTGGTGCCGTTGTCGAAGCGCATGCGCACGAGGCCGTCGATCAGCGGCTTCGGTCCCTTGATCCAGCCGACGCGCAGGCCCGGGGCGATCGTCTTGCTGACGGTGCCGCAGCGCAGCACGCCGTCGCCGCCGGAGAGCGAGAGTAACGAGGGCACGGGCTCGCCGCGGTAGCGCAGTTCGCCGTACGCATCGTCTTCCACGATCAGCACGCGGTGGCGCGAGGCGACCTCGATGAGCTGGCGGCGCCGCTCCAGCGGCATCGTCAGGCCGGCCGGATTGTGAAAGACCGGGATGCTGTAGATGAGCTTGGCAGGCGTGCCCTCGTGTTCCAACCGCTCCAGCGTATCGTCCAGCAAATCGGCGCGCATGCCCTGCTCGTCCATCGGCACGGTTGCGAAGAGGGCGCCTGAACCCTTGGCCGTACGGATCGCACCGGCGTAGGTCGGCGCCTCGATCACGCAGTAGTCGCCGGGGTCGAGGAAGGTCTGGCAGACGCAGGCGAAGGCATGGGCGCTGCCGCTGGTAATCACCACGTTCTCGGCGGACAAGGCGAGGCCGGGCTCGGGCTCCATCTCCTCCACGACCAGTTGCCGCAGTTCGGGTACGCCCTGTGGCGTGCCGAGCAGATACTCGAGCGCGGGCGCGGGTTCTCGTTTGAGCACCGTCTGCATGGCCTCGCCGATCTCGGCCACCGGGAAGGTGGGCGCGTCGGGCACGCCGGCGTACAGCGAGATCACCGGTTTGCCCGGTGGTGGTCCAGGCACCCAGCCCTGCGCCACGCGCGCCGGCGCCGCCAGCAGGCGCGTGATCTCTGCCTCACTCCAGGACTGCCCGGTGCCGCTCTTCTCCGCGGCGCGTGTGCCGACCATGCGCTCTCTCCCAGCGTATCTTGACGCATGGTAGCGTCTCCGCGCGCCACGGGCTACGGGAGAGCGAGAACCACTCGCCGGATGTTGTTGTCCGCGCGTTTGACAGGTCTCGCCGCGGCTCTCTACACTTGGTTTAATCCTACATGGCCGCTGCACGGCCATCTTGAACGGATATATTCGGCGACGACGGAGACGAGTAGGCGGGGCCGGCCGGCCCAGCGAGTCCGGTTTGGTGCAAGCGGACGCCGCGCCCCCTGCTGAAGATCCCTCCCGAGCTTCCGGCCGAAAGCACGTACCAGCGTGCCGGTAGACCCGGACGGAGCGCCCACCGTTACCAGGGGCAGGAGCATTCGCCGGCGCAGTCCGGCACGTGCTCCGGCAGAGCGGCCGCGCCTCGGCGCGGCAAGCAGGGTGGTACCGCGGGTTGCCATGTTCGGCCCGTCCCTCAATCAGGAGGGGCGGGCCTTTTGTTTTGGGCAGCAGCCAGCAGGCAAGAGTACAGGGCGATGGGTGTAGGTCAAAGGTCGGTAGGGGCGGTTCGTGAACCGCCCGTTGCGGCGCAGCCGCAACCAACAGCGCGCCGCCGTTTCACCGGCCCGGCGCTCATCGCTCCATGTGCTGCTGCCCTCACCGGAGGTGACCAATGACCACGACCAAACCGGCCTTTCAGCCAGTGTCCAGCAAGGTCGATTTCCCCGAGCTTGAGGCGCGCATCCTCGCGTTTTGGAAGGCGAACGAGATCTTCCGCAAGAGCGTCGAGCAGCGGCCGGAGAAGGACCTGTTCGTCTTCTACGAAGGCCCGCCGACGGCCAATGGCAAGCCGGGCATCCATCATGTGCTGGCGCGGGCATTCAAAGACGCGATCCCGCGTTATCAGACGATGCGCGGCAGGCGCGTGCCGCGCAAAGGCGGCTGGGACACGCACGGCCTGCCCGTCGAGCTTGAGGTCGAGCGCGCCCTCGGTCTGCGCTCCAAGCCGGACATCGAGGCCTACGGCGTCGAGGCGTTCAACAAGCAGTGCAAAGAATCCGTGTTCGCCTACATCCAGGACTGGGAGCGGATGACCGAGCGCATCGGCTTCTGGGTCGATATGTCCGATGCCTACGTGACCTACGCCGACTCCTACATCGAGAGCGGCTGGTGGATCATGAAGTCGCTGTGGGACGGCGGCCTCGTCTTCCAGGACTACCGTTCGGCGCCCTACTGCCCGCGCTGCGGCACCGGCCTCTCCTCGCACGAGCTGTCGCAGGGCTATCAGGACGACGTGCCCGACCCGAGCGTCTACATCAAGTTCCGTTTGAATGCGCAAAAGGACGCGCCGGCGGCGCTGCGCCTGAACGAGGGCGTGCCGACGTTCGTGCTCGCCTGGACGACAACGCCGTGGACGCTGCCCGGCAACACGGCACTCGCCGTCGATCCGAACGCGGCCTACGTGCTGGCGGAAGTCGCCGGTCCAGCCAGCTCCGTCTCGGACGCCGCGGGCGCGCCCGCCGATCGCGAGCGGCTGGTGCTGGCGCAGCCGCTGCTTGAGCACGCGCTCGGCCCGGACGCCGTGGTCCTGGAGACCTTCGCGGGCGGCGCCCTCGTCGGCCTCGCCTACGAGCCGCTGTACGAGCCGCGCGACTGGGGCGTACCGGCGATGACCTTTGACGACGAAGGCCACGTCGTGCCGATCCAGGCGGGCGAGCCCGGCCCGCTGCGCCGCGTGCAGGCCGTCGATTTCGTCTTAATGGAGGAGGGCACCGGCGTGGTGCACATCGCGCCGGCGTTCGGCGCAGACGACCTCGAAACGGGCAAACGCCGCAAGCTGCTGTTCGTCCAGCCGGTGGACGGGCGCGGCGAGATGATCTCGCCTGGGCAGCCGTGGCACGGCCTGTTTGTCAAGGCAGCCGATCCGGTGATCACGCACGACCTGCAGGAGCGCGGCCTGCTCTGGAAGAGCGGGACCATCCGCCACACCTACCCGTTTTGCTGGCGCTGCGACACACCGCTGCTTTACTACGCCCGTACCTCGTGGTACATCCGCACGACGCGCTGGAAGGAGAGCCTGCTCGCCAATAACGAGCGCATCAACTGGTATCCCGACTACATCAAGCGCGGCCGCTTCGGCGACTGGCTGGCGAACAACATCGACTGGTCGGTCTCGCGCGAGCGCTACTGGGGCACGCCGGTGCCGATCTGGCGCTGCGAGGGCTGCGACGCGGCCGTCTGCGTCGGCTCCGTGGCCGAACTGCGCGAGCGCGCCGTCGATCCGGCGGTCGTGGACGCCTTGCCGGAGCTGCACCGGCCCTACGTGGACAACGTGCTGCTGCGCTGCGACGCCTGCGGCGGCCAGATGCGGCGCGTCCCGGAAGTGCTCGACGCCTGGTACGACTCCGGCGCCATGCCCTACGCGCAGTGGCACTATCCCTTCGAGAACCAGGAGATCTTCAAGCAGCGCTACCCCGCCGACTTCATCTGCGAGGCGATCGACCAGACGCGCGGCTGGTTCTACACGCTGCACGCCGAGGCGACGCTGCTCAACGCGGTCGAAGCCGTGCCCGAAGGCATCTCCTACCGCAATGTGATCTGCCTGGGGCACATCCTCGACGCGCGCGGCGAGAAGATGAGCAAGTCGCGCGGCAACGTCGTCGATCCCTGGGAGCCGCTCGACCGCTACGGCGCCGACGCGACGCGCTGGTATCTCTACACGGCGTCGCCGATGGGCCAGCCACGCCGCTTCAGCACGGAGCAGGTGGGCGAGAGCGTGCGCCGCTTCCTGCTCACGCTTTGGAACACCTACAGCTTCTTCGTGACCTACGCGAACCTCGACGGCTGGACGCCCGGCGACGCTGAGGGTGAGCTTGCGGAATTGGATCGCTGGGTGCTGTCCGAGCTGAACCTGCTGGTCGAGCGCGTGACGAAGGAGTTCGACCTCTACAACCCGACCGAGGCCGGCCGCGCCATCCAGGAGTTCGTGGAAGGTCTCTCGAACTGGTACGTGCGCCGCAGCCGCAGGCGCTTCTGGAAGAGCGAGTCGGATCAGGACAAGCTGGCCGCCTACAGCACGCTCCACACCTGTCTGGTGACGGTCGCGCAGTTGATGGCGCCGCTCGCGCCGTTCGTCGCGGACGCGCTCTGGCAGAACCTCGTGCGAGGCGCGGATGCCGGCGCGCCGGAAAGCGTGCATCTCTCCGACTGGCCCGCCGTGCGGCGCGATTTGATCGATGAGACGCTGAGCCGCGAGGTGCGACTGGTGATGCGTCTCGCCAGCCTCGGCAGGGCGGCGCGGGCGAAGGCGCAGATCAAGGTGCGGCAGCCGCTGGCCGAGCTGGCCATGCAGACGCGCCTGGCCGGCGAAGCCGAGGCGCTGGAGCGGCTGGCGCCGGCGCTGCTGGAGGAGCTGAACGTGCGCGCGTTGCGCGTGCTCAGCCCGCGCGACGGCCTGCTGATGTATCGGCTGCAGCCGAATCTGCCGAAGCTGGGGCCGAAGTACGGCAAGCAGATCGGCGCCATCCGCAAGGCTCTGCAAGAGGCGGTTTCGGCCGAGGTCGCAGCAGCCGTAGCCGGCGGCGAGCCGATCATGCTCGACGGCTTCACGCTTGAGCCGGATGAGGTGCTGGTCACGGTCTCGGAGCCGCCAGGCTACACCGTCGCGCAGGAGGCCGGCTACACCGCCGCGCTGGACACGACGATCACGCCCGACCTCGCGGACGAAGGGCTGGCGCGCGAGCTGGTGCACCGCCTGCAGTCGATGCGCCGCGACGCGGGCTTCGAGATCGCCGACCGCATCACGGTCACCTATCAAGGCGACGCCGAGGTGCGCCGCATCATGGAACGCTACGCCGAATACGCGAAGGCCGAGCTGCTGGCGCTCGATCTGCGCGAGGCCGCGCCGGAGCCCAGCGCGTACAGCGAGACGCAGCGTGTGGATGGCCGCGACGTGGCGCTGGGCGTGCAGAAGATCGCGGGGGGGGAGCGGCCCGCATAACCCTCGTCCAATGCGCCGTCGCCGTGCCGCCCAAGGATCTCACGATCACCGCCATCGTCCGGCCGTAGCCGCGCGGATTGGAGATGGCGGGAGAATTCACTCGCCCGTGGCGTTGTCGCGCTATACTGCCGGCGTCAGGCCAGAATTAAACGGAGGCGTGAGGATGGTCAGCACCGCGACGAAGCCCGCGCAGACGCTGCTGCCGGAGGCCGAGCCCGCTGCGCTCGGCATCGACCCGGAGCGGCTGGAGCGGCTGTACGGCCTGATCGAGCAGCAGATCGCCGAGGGCCGTTATCCCGGCGCGCAGATCGCGCTGGCGCGGTACGGCAAGCTGGCGGCCTGCCGCAGCTTCGGCCGAGCGCGGCTGGAGCCGAACGCCGAGCCGGCGAACGCGAGCACCACCTGGCTGTTGATGTCGCAGACCAAGGTCATCACCGCGGCGACGATCTGGGTCCTGGTCGAGCGTGGACTGCTGCGCTTCGCTGACCGCATCGCCGAGCACGTGCCGGAGTTCTCCCGCAACGGCAAGGGCGAGATCACGCTGTTTCAGCTGCTCACGCACCAGGCCGGCTTCCCCGGCGCGGTCGTTTCCGAAGACGCCTGGACGGACCACGAGCTGCTGCGCCGCAGCGTCTGCGACTTCACCCTCGAATGGACGCCCGGCGCCAAAATTCAGTATCATGGCGCCTCGGCGCACTGGACGGCGGCCGTGCTGATCGAGGCGATCACCGGCCGCGACTTCCGCGAGGTAATCCGCTCAGAACTGCTCGACCCGCTGGGATTGGCCGACATCTTCGTCGGCGTGCCCGAGGCCGAGCAGGCCCGCTGCGCCGACTTCCACGCGGTGCAGGATGGACGCATGGCGCCCGCGCCGGGCCGCAACACGGCGGCGTTCCGCGCGGCGGGCGTGCCGGGCGGCGGCGGCTTCGCCACGGCGGCGGCCTACGCGGCCTTCTACCAGATGATGCTGGCCGGCGGCACATTAAACGGCGTGCGCGTGCTCAGCCCGCGCATGATCGAATTCGTCACGCGCAACCACACCGGCGACCGCCTCGACGAGAACATGGGCATGCCGATGCATCGCGGCCTCGGTCCCCATGTGCGTGGCTTCACGCCGACGATCCGCGGCCTCGGCGCGATCGCCTCACCCAGCACCTACGGCCACGGCGGCGCCGGCAGCTCCTACTCCTGGGCCGACCCGGAATCGGGTGTCTCCTTCACGTATCTGAGCAACGCGATGTGCGAAGAGCCCTGGCACACGCAGCGCCTCGACAGGATCAGCACCATCGCCCACAGCACGATCGTTGACCAGGGCGTAGGGCGCCGGACGTAGGGCGTAGATATGAACACTACAAGGCGTGGCAGGCGACCGACGGCGAGATGGCGCGCACGTGCCGGGCGGTGTATCGCTCGATGCGACGCCCTCGTGCCGCCAAAACCGGATCGCCCCTCTCGCCCGTTTCCACGTTCCTTCACACGTTCCTTCAAATGAGCGAGATGGGAGAGAGGGGTAAGGGGGAGTGAGGGCACGCCTGATCGAGCCATCGCAATTGCATACAATGCTCGCCGGGGCCACGCCGCCCGCGCTGCTCGACGTGCGCGAGGCCGGTGAGTACAACACGGCCCACATTCCCGGCGCCAGCAGTCTGCCGCGCCGGCTGCTCGAGTCCCGGCTTGGCCGGCTCGTGCCCTGTCGCGCGGCGAACATCGCCCTCTGCGACAGCGGTGGCCGGCGGGCGATGCTGGCCGCTCGAACACTTGAGGGCATGGGCTATGCGAGTGTCGTGGTGCTCGCCGGCGGCGTAAACCGCTGGGCCAGCGAGGATTTGCCCACCGAGTGGGGCAGCAACGTGCCCAGCAAGGACTTTGGCGAGGCGGTCGAGGTACGCCATCACGTGCCGACGATTGCGGCGCACGAGCTGCACCGGCGCATACAGGCCGGCGAGAAGCTGCTGATCCTCGACACCCGCACGCCGGAGGAGTACCGCCGCGCCTGCATCCCCGGTGGCCGCAGCCTGCCCGGCGGCGAGCTGGCCCTGCACGTCACCGATATCATGCGCGAGCAGCCGGATGCCGCGGTCGTAGTGAACTGCGCCGGGCGCACGCGCAGCATCATCGGCGCCCGCGTCTTGCAGCGCATGGGCGTGCCGGTCGTGAGCCTGAAGAACGGCACGTCCGGCTGGGTGCTCGCCGGTCTGGAGCTGGAACGCGGCGCAAACCGCACGGCACTGCCGCCGCTTTCGCCGGAGGGCCGCGGGGCGGCGCAGGCCTTCGCCGCGCGCGTGGCAGCCGAAGACGGCGTGCGCCTCGTCGGCCCGCCGGAGCTGCAGGCGCTGCTTACCGAAGCTGGAGCTGGCGAACGCTGCGTCTATCCGATCGACGTGCGCACCGCGGAAGAGTTCGCCGCCGGCCACATTCCCGGCTTCTGGTGGTTTCCCGGCGGACAGGCGGTGCAGCGCAGCGATGATGTCATCGCCGTCCGCGACGGCACGATCCTCTTCGCCTGCGACGATGGCACCCGCTCCGCGATCGTCGCCTCGTGGTTTCGGCAGATGGGCTTTCCCAACGTCTGCGCGCTCGCCGGCGGCATCGATGCCTGGCGCGCCGCCGGGTTGTCACAGGCGGCCGGACCGGACGATCCCGAGGTCTTCGGCCTGCGCGAGGCGGAGGCTGCACTGCCGTCGCTCGCGCCGCACGAGCTGAAAGCGCGCCTGAGCGCCGACCCGCATGCGATGGTGCTGTTCGTCGACCCAAGCGACGCCTTCGCCCGTGGCCATGTGCCGGGTTCGGTCTGGCTGCCGCGGGGTTGGCTGGAGCTGCGCATCGCTGAGCTGGCGCCCCGACCCGCTACACCCCTGATTGTCAGCGATGTGGACGGCGGGCAGGCGCCGCTTGCCGCGCAAACGCTGCGCGAACTGGGCTACGGGGATGTCGCGGTGTTGCATGGCGGCATGCGCGCCTGGCACGCGGCCGAACTGCCGCTGGAGCGCGGGTTGACCGGTCTCCTCTCCGCACCGGAGGACGTGGTTCCCGCCGGTCCCGACCGCACGCAGGCCGACATGATCCACTACTTGCGTTGGGAAGAGGCGCTGGGCCGCAAATACGCCTGAGCTACGGCAGCGGTGAGTGAGAGCCAGACCCTCAGACATCTGTGTGCGCCGTCGCGCGTGGCGATGCGCGGATCATCGCGCGCTTGACGCCTCAGAATATGTGTTCTATTATTGCGTAACAAGCTGATCGCCCGGCGATCGAGGCGGCGGTGCCTGGGATCGGCAGGGACAGGAAGGGAACCGCGTTGGAAACGCAGCTCAGCCATATCCAGGTGAACGTTCAACAGGCGAATCTGCCGTTCTATCGCGATATCATGGCGTTTCTGGACTGGCAAGTCGTTTACGGCGATGACAGCATGCTCGGAGTTGCCGACAAGAACGGCAGCAGCCTCTGGTTCGTCGGGCAGATCAAAGACGTCGGCAACGACTATGACGGGCCGGGCGTGAACCATCTCGCGATCGCGCCGCGGGCGCAGGCCGACGTCGATACCGTCGCAGCTTACCTGAAAGAACGCGGCGTCGAGCTGCTGTTCGACACGCCGAGGCACCGGCCGGAGTTCGCCAGCAGCGAGGATCAGACCTACTATCAGGTGATGTTCGAGTCGCCGGACCGGTTGCTGTTGGAAGTCGTATATACCGGCCCGAAATCTGCCTGAGTTCGGATCTCTTCTGCCCGCTCCGCATCCGCTTGTGTGCCGGCGATTACCTGACAGGTAACGGACGGGCGGCGGGCGTTGCGCTACGATACGATCGATGAACGCGGTGATATCCCCGGCCGGCGGCGTGGGCGAGTTGCTGCGAGACTGGCGGCAACGTCGCCGGTTGAGCCAGCTCGATCTCTCAGTCGAAGCTGAGGTCTCGACCCGGCACCTGAGCTTCGTGGAGACGGGTCGCTCGCGGCCCAGCCGGGAGCTCGTGCTGCACCTGGCCGAGCAACTCGACGTGCCGTTACGAGAGCGCAACGCGCTGCTGCTCGCCGCCGGCTACGCGCCCGTCTACCGCCAATCCCCGCTCGACACCGAAGAGATGGCGCCGGTGCGCGAGGCGATCGACAAGATCCTCGCCGGCCACGAGCCCTTCCCTGCCGTCGTCGTCGACCGCCAGTGGGATCTGGTCTCGGCGAACCGGCCGGCGCTGGCGATCATCAGCTCCGGCGTGGCGCCAGCGCTGCTGGCGCCGCCGGTCAATGCCCTGCGGCTGACGCTCCATCCGGACGGTCTCGCACCGCGCATCGTCAACCTTGCCGAATATCGCGCCCACCTGCTCGCTCGCCTGCACCGCCAGGTGCTGCTCACCGCGACCGTGGAGCTGGCCGCGCTCGAGCGCGAGCTGCGCGGCTATCCCGGCGGCAACGCCGAGTCGGCGCCGCACGCGGATGCCGTGTCCGCGCTGTTCGTACCGCTGGTCCTGCGGGCCTCGGCCACGCTGGAGCTGACCTTCTTCAGCACCGTCGCGACCTTCGGCACCGCCGTCGACATCACGCCCGCCGAGCTGATGATCGAGTCATTCTTTCCCGCCGACGAGGCGACGGCGAGCGCCCTGCGCGCCGCCCAGAGCGCGTAGCGGCCCGCGTTCCGTTGCGGCTCACCTGATAATGGTCTTTGCGGTTCGGTCCACCTCTGCGTGCCGCGGCCGCGGCAAAATCACCGCTCCAGCCGGCGACGTACTTGCGGAATCCGCGCCCAAACCGTACCGTTCAAGCCGGACCCGCCGACCATCGGGCGGCGAGGCCACGTCGAAGGACCGGCAAAAACGACACGGGGGCATCCATGACCGAGCCCGGCATCAAGGACAAGACTGCTATCGTCGGCATCGGCGAAACGCGCTACTACAAGCGCGGCGCCGCGCCAACACCCGAGTTCCAGCTTGCACTCGAAGCGATCCTGCTCGCCGTCGAGGATGCCGGCCTCACGGTCGAGCAGATCGACGGTTTCGCCAGCTACAGCAACGACCGCAACGATCCGACCCGTCTCGCCGCCGCGCTGGGTCTGCCCCAGATCGGCTTCTCCAACATGTTCTGGGGCGGTGGCGGCGGTGGTGGCTCGGGCGCCGTCGGCAACGCGGCCGCGGCGGTGGCTGCCGGCTACGCGAAGTATGTCGTCGCCTACCGCTCGCTGGCGCAGGGTCAGTTCGGCCGCTTCGGGCAAGGGTCGCAGGCGAAAGCCTCGACCTACCCGATGTCCTACACGCAGCCATACGGTCTGCTCTCGCCGGCGCAGACCTTCGCCATGCGTGTGCGTCGCTTCATGTACGACCACAACATCGGTCACGATGCGCTGGCGGCGATCTCGCTCGCCTCGTATCACCACGCGCAGTTCAACCCGCGGGCGATCATGTACGGCCGGCCGCTCTCGCGCGAGGACTACGACAATGCCCGCTGGATCGTCGAGCCGTTCCGCCTGTTCGACTGCTGCCAGGAGAACGACGGCGCCGCGGCGGTGATCGTGACCACGCCCGAGCGGGCGCGCGACCTCAGGCAGAAGCCGGCGATCATCATGGCCGCGGCGCAGGGCTCGTTCTACCGCCAGGGTGCGCCCGCGCACAACGCGCCCGACTACGGCACCTCGAACTTTAAGGGCGTGGCGCCGCTGCTCTACGAGCTGGCCGGCATCGCGCCCAAAGACGTGCAGGTGGCGCAGGTCTACGAGAACTTCACCGGCGGCGTGCTGATGAGCCTGGTCGAGCACGGCTTCTGCTCGCCCGACGAAGCAAACGAGTTCTGTACCGTGGAGAACCTGACCTGGCCGCAGGGCAAGCTGCCGATCAATACCAGCGGCGGCAACCTGGCCGAGTGCTACATGCACGGGCTGGAGCTGATCACCGAGGCGGTGCGGCAGATCCGCGGCACGTCCACCTGCCAGGTGCAGGACTGCAAGATCTCGCTGGTCGCTTCGGGTCCAATGGTTTCGCCGGTCAGCAGTCTGATCCTGCGAGCATGAGCGGCGCGGCCCTCATCCTCACCCCCTCCCCTCTCCTTCCCCCAATAATGCGGGGAAGGAGAGGGGCGATCCGGTTTGCAGCAATCCGGAGGGTCTCGGGTTAGCGATTGACGGTAGGGACGCACGGCGTGCGCCCTCGGGGTTGGCGCCGGGAGACGGTTGAACAAGGAAAGTGTTGATGACCACGAAGACGATGCGCGACTCGTACTTGCCGCCCGGTTTGCCGGCGCCGCGGCCTTCGCCGGACGGGCTCGACGCGCCGTTCTGGGCGGCGGCGAAGCGCCACGAGTTGCTGGTGCAGCGCTGCAACGCCTGCAACGGCTCTCAGTGGGGGCCAGAGTTCATCTGCTTCCGTTGCCGGTCGTTTGACCTGCGCTGGGAGCGCGTCGCCGGGCGCGGCCGCATCTTTAGCTGGGAGCGGATCTGGCATCCGGTCCACCCGGCGCTCAAGGACGCCTGCCCGTACCTGGTCGTGCTGGTTGAGCTGCCGGATGCGGACAACGTACGCATGGTCGGCAACTTGCTCGGCGACGCTATGCAGCAGGTCGAGATCGGCGGCGCGGTCGAGGCCGTCTTCGAAGACCATCCGGACGAGGACTTCACCCTCGTGCAGTGGCGTGTTGTCGAATGAGTGAGCGCACGGTGCTGCCCCTCGCGCTGATCCGCGCTGACGGCGGCGCTGCGCCTCCCGACCTGGTGAACGAGCGATGAGTGAAGCGCCTGCCGCGCTCGCGCCGTACCGGGTGCTTGACCTCACCGGGGCGCTGGGCGCGCTGGCCGGGCGTGTGCTCGCCGGCCTCGGCGCCGATGTGATCAAGGTCGAACGGCCCGGCGGCGACCCGGCGCGGGCGCAAGGACCATTCTTCCAGCATGAGCCGCATCCGCACCGCAGCCTGTCGTGGATCTTCGCCAACGCGGGCAAACGCGGCGTGACGCTCGATCCGGCGCAGCCGCGCGGGCGCGCTCTGCTGTTCCGGCTCGCCGCTACCTCCGACTTCCTCCTTGAGTCATCGCCGCCCGGCCGGCTCGCCGCACTCGGGCTGTCGGACGAGCAGCTTCTGGCCGCCAATCCCGCGCTGGTGGTAGTGCACATCAGCCCCTTCGGTCAGAGCGGGCCGTATCGCGATTTCCAGGCCACCGATCTGGTCGCCTGGGCGCTCGGCGGCCAGCTCTATTTGGATGGCGACGACGACCGCGCGCCCACGCGACCGAGCGCCCCGCAGACGGAACTGCTCGCCGGTGTGCACGCGGCGGCGGGCGCGGTGACCGCGCACTATCTGCGCACGCGCACGGGCCGCGGGCAGTCGGTGGACATCGCCGCGCAGGAGTGCGTGACCTGGACACTGATGATCGCCGCGCAAGTCTGGGATGTCTCGCACATCAACTCCCGCCGCGGCGGCGCGGTGCGTACGGCCCAGCGGCTCGACGGCAGCACGCTCGTGCATCGCGTGCTCTGGCCGTGCAAGGATGGCTTCGTGCTGTGGTCGCTGAGCGGCGGGCAAGCGGCCGGCACGCTGGCTTCCACGCGGGCGCTGGTGCGTTGGATGGCCGAGGAAGGCATGGCGGATGCGCCAACAGAAGTCGATTGGTCGCAGCTCAGCGCCGCGGTGATGGACCAGGCGACGTACGATCGGCTCAGCGCGCCCTTCCTCGCCTTCTTCGCAAGCAAAAGTAAGCGCGAACTGTTCGAGGGTTCGCTGGCCCGATCGATCCAGCTCGCGGCGGTGAATGAGATTGCGGACGTGGCCGCCAGCCCCCAGCTCGCCGAGCGCGAGTATTGGTCGGATGTGGCGCATGCGTATCTGGGCGCGACACTGCGCTTTCCCGGCGCACCGGTGCGGCTCTCGCGTACGCCCTGGCGCACGCCCCGGCCGGCGCCGCTGCCCGGCGAACATAACCGCGAGATCTACGGTGACCTGCTCGGCCTGAGCATGGATGAGCTGCGCGATCTCTGCGCTGCCGGTGTGGTCTGACGGGCCGCTTGCGGGGATAGAGCGTGATGGATCACCGTTCGTTGTTCGCACCCCCCGAAGGCATGCCCTTCGCGGGCATCAAGGTAGTCGATTTCGCCTGGGTGGGCGTGGGGCCGATCGTGGCACGACACCTGGCCGATTTCGGCGCCACCGTCCTGCGCGTCGAGTCGAGCACGCGGCCGGACACGCTGCGGCTGGCGCCGCCCTTCCGCGACGGTCAGCCCGGCCTCGACCGCAGCGCCTTCGGCGCGGTCTACAACACGAACAAGCTGGGGCTGGCGCTGAACCTGCGCCTGCCGCGAGCGCGCGAGCTGGCGATCCGGCTCGTGCGCTGGGCGGACATCGTCACCGACAGTATGACGCCGGGCTCGCTGGCGAAGCTGGGTCTGGGCTACGAGGATCTGCGCCGCGTCAAGCCGGAGATCCTGATGTACAGCACGACGCAGATGGGCCAAACGGGGCCGTACCGCGACTTCGGCGGCTACGGCCAGCACGGCGCCTCCACGGCCGGCTTCCATGCGCTCACCGGCTGGCCCGACCGCGCGCCGGCCGGCATCTTCGGCGCCTACACGGATTTTGTCGCGCCGTGGTTCCTCTACACCGCTCTGGTAGCGGCCCTGGACTACCGCGACCGCACCGGCGAGGGGCAGTATCTCGACGAATCGCAGGTTGAGGCGGCGCTGCAGATTTTGGGGCCGGCGCTGCTGGACTACGCCGCGAGCGGCCAGGCGCTCCAGCGCAGCGGCAACGACGATGCGGAGATGACCCCGCACGGCGTCTTCCCCTGTGCCAGCGACGGGGGGTCGGACGACCGCTGGCTGGCGATCGCCGTGCGCGACGCGGCCGACTGGGCGGCGCTCGCAGCGGTCATCGGCCGGACGGAGTGGGTGCAGGACGAGACGTTGCGCGACACCGCGGCAAGACGCGCCCGGAGTGAAGAGCTTGCCGGTGCGATCACCGCCTGGACGCGCCAGCGCACGCCGCACGAGGCGATGGTGGTGCTGCAGGCGGCGGGCGTGCCGGCGGGCGCGGTGCAAACCTGCGAAGAGCTGTTCGCCGATCCGCAGCTCTTGCACCGCGGGCACTGGTGGACGCTCGATCACGCGGTGATGGGGCCGCACGCATACGATGCGCCGGCGTGGAAGCTATCAGAGTCGCCGGCACAGCCGCGCCGCGCCGGCCCCACCCTCGGCCAGCATACCCACGCCATCTGCCACGAAATCCTCGGCCTCGGCGACGAAGCGATCGCTGAGTTGACCGCCGAGGGTGTGTTTGAATAGCGCGTAGTATTGCAGTGACCGGTTTTCCGCCGCGGGCGGCGCTGCGGCACTTGCTTTAACCTGCGCTGGTGCCGGCTTGATGACGCCTGTGCCATCGGATCAAAGCGATGACTGCGGCCATGCGATGCCAGCAGCAGGCCGTGCTGCAACGGGCCGTTTTTGAGAATGGCCCTTCGCAGCACAGCCCGCAAATTGTAGCGCGCCGGACATCAGGGGGTCCGAAGGTGGTTCTGAGGCGCAAAGCGCTCGCGTACATCACCTGCGGCGTGCGGCTGCTCGTGTTTGAGCACGTCGATTTCCCGGAGGCCGGCATCCAGGTGCCGGCGGGCACGATCGAGCCCGGCGAGGAGCCGGCGGCTGCGGCGCTACGCGAGGCATTCGAAGAGACCGGGCTCGCGAGGTTGCAGCTCGTGGACTTTCTCGGCGCACGACGGCGCGATATGAGTGACGTCGGTTTGCCAGAGATCCACGAACGGCACTTCTTTCACCTGCAATACGATGGCGCCGCGCCCGCGTCATGGCAGCACGACGAGTGCCACGCGAGCGATGCCAGCGGTCCGATTCGTTTTCGTCTCTATTGGACGCCGCTGCCCGACGGTGTGCCGGAGCTGATCGCCGGCCACGGCGACTTGCTGCCGATGCTGATCGACCGCCTCACGCGTGTCGGCCAAAAGATCTGGTAAGGGCGCAAGCCGGTCTTTCCGAGGTCGGCCTTACTGGCAGGGCGCTTCGGCTCGCTCTGTGCGGCGCAACCGGTGCCCAGGAGCCTTTCGAGATCAGATGCAGAAAACGGAGCCCTGATGCTTCTGACCATTGCGACCACACACGCGCCGGCAACGGACCTCGGCTTCCTGCTGCACAAGCACCCCGACCGTTGCCAGCGCTTTGAGCTGGCGTTCGGCGCGGCGTACGTCTTCTATCCCCAGGCGTCGGCTGAACGCTGTACCGCGGCGCTGTTGCTCGACGTGGACCCGGTCGGCCTGGTGCGCGGGCGCAAGGGACCCGGCGAGACGCCGCTTGCCGCCTACGTCAGCGACCGGCCCTACGTCGCCAGCTCGTTCCTGAGTGTCGCGATCGCCAGCGTGTTTCGCAGCGCGATAGCCGGCCGCTGCGAGGCCAGGCCGGAGCTGGCCGCAACGCCGCTTCCGCTCGAAGCGCGGATCTCGGCCGTGCCCTGCCGCGGCGGCGAGGCGCTGCTGCGCCGGCTGTTCGAGCCGCTGGGCTATGCCGTGAGCTGCGAGGGCCACGCGTTGGACGAGCGGTTCCCCGAGTGGGGCGCCAGCCGCTATTTCACCGTCACGCTCGGCGCCACCTGCCGGCTGGCCGATCTGCTCGGCCATCTCTACGTGCTGATTCCGGTGCTCGACCAGGAGAAGCACTACTACGTCGGCGCCGACGAGGTCGAAAAGCTGCTGCGCCACGGCGCCGGTTGGCTCGCGGCGCACCCCGAGCGCGAGCTGATCGTGCGGCGCTACCTGCTGCGCAAGCGCGACCTCGCCCGCGCCGCCCTCGACCGCCTGCTCGCGGAAGAAGGCGAGGCAGAATCAGAAGAAGTGGCCCTGTCCGACACCGATGCGATCGCGGCAGCCGACTCAGCCGCAATACCCTCCTCAGACGATCCTCCCTCTCCCATCGCCATGGGGGAGGGCCGGGGAGGGGGCGGCCGCACGCCGCTGAACGAGCAACGCCTCAACGCCGTGCTCGCGGCGCTGCGGGCCAGCGGCGCAAAGCGTGTGCTCGACCTCGGCTGCGGCGAGGGCCGGCTGCTGAAGGCGCTGCTGGACGACCACAGCTTCGGCGAGATCGTGGGCATGGATGTTTCGCACCGGGCGCTGGAGAAGGCCGCCGGCCGCGTGCGGCTGGAGCGGCTGCCGGAGCGGCAGCGCGCCCGCATCAAGCTGATTCAGGGCTCGCTCGTCTACCGGGATGCGCGCCTTGCCGGCTTCGATGCCGCCGCCGTGGTGGAAGTGATCGAGCATCTGGACCCGCCGCGGCTCGCCGCTTTCGAACAGGCGCTGTTCGCGCATGCGCGGCCGGGCACGATCGTGCTGACCACGCCCAACGCCGAGTACAACGTGCGCTACGGTGAGCTGCACGCCGGCGCCGTGCGCCATGAAGACCATCGCTTCGAGTGGACGCGGCAACAGTTCCGCGAGTGGGCCGGGGGCGTGGCCGCGCGGCACGGCTACGGCGTGCGCTTCTTGCCCGTCGGCCCGGACGAGCCGGAGGCCGGCTCGCCGACGCAGATGGGGGTATTTGGCGTCGCCTCACCCCCTGGCCCCCTCTCCAGCGTTTTTCCATCGCGCGAAGCGCGATCTTAAAATGCCGAGGGGGAACTGAGGAAGTTGTTTGATGGCTGCGGTTCAGATTCCGGCGCTGTCGCTGGTGGTGCTGGTGGGAGCATCGAGTTCGGGGAAGTCGAGCTTCGCCCGGCGGCACTTTCTGCCGACCGAGATCGTGACCTCCGACTTCTGCCGCGGGCTCGTGGCCGACGACGAGAACGACCTGTCCGCCACGGCCGACGCGTTCGCCGTGCTGCACTTCATCGCGAGCAAGCGGCTGGAGCGCGGCCGTTTGACCGTCGTCGACGCGACGAGTCTGAAGCCGGAGGACCGCAAGCCGCTGGTCACGCTGGCACGCCAGCACCACGTCGTGCCTGTCGCGATCGTGTTCAACCTGCCCGAGCCGCTGCTGCGCGAGCGCCACGTCGGGCGCACGGACCGCGACTTTCCGCCGCACGTCATTCGCCGGCAGGTAGACCAGCTACGCCGCTCGCTCGGCTCGTTGCAACGCGAGGGCTTCCGCAACGTCTGCATCTTCCGCTCGCAGGATGAAGTTGATGCGGCGACGATTGAGCGCACGCGCCTCTGGACCGACCGCCGCGACGAGCACGGGCCGTTCGACCTGATCGGCGACGTTCACGGCTGCCGCGCCGAGCTGGAGGCGCTGCTGGTGCAGCTTGGCTATGTCGCGGGCGAAGACGGCGTGCCGCGCCATCCTGCCGGCCGCAAAGCCGTCTTGCTCGGCGATCTGGTGGACCGCGGGCCGGACACGCCCGGCGTGCTGCGCCTGGCGATGCGCATGGAGCGGGCCGACGCGGCGCTCTGCGTGCCCGGCAACCACGACGATAAGCTGAAGCGCGCCCTCGTCGGCCGTAAGGTGCAGATCACGCACGGGCTGGGCGAGTCGCTGGCGCAGCTCGCGCTGGAGCCGGCCGAGTTCCGCGCAGAGGTCGAGAAGTGGATCGACGGCCTGATCAGCCACTTCGTGCTGGACGATGGCCGGCTCGTCGTGGCGCACGCGGGCATGAAGCAGGCGATGCAGGGCCGCGCCTCGCGCGCCGTGCGCGCCTTCGCCCTCTACGGCGAGACGACGGGTGAGACGGACGAGTACGGCCTGCCGGTGCGCTACCCTTGGGCCAGTGAGTACCGCGGCCCGGCGATCGTCGTCTACGGTCACACGCCGACGCCGGAGCCGGAGTGGCTGAACGGCACGATCTGCATCGACACCGGCTGCGTTTTCGGCGGCCGGCTCACGGCGCTGCGCTACCCGGAGCGTGAGCTGGTTTCCGTGCCCGCGGCGCGGACCTATTACGAGCCGTCGCGGCCGTTCCCCCTCCCCGGCCCTCCCCCAATGCGTTGGGGGAGGGAGAACGAGACAACTGCACCGCGTTCGGGGAGTGACAACGAGACGACTCCATCTCTCCCCCATCGCGATGGGGGAGAGATGGAGTCGTCTCG
>Ga0207416_1000201_pt1 | contig 110978 bp, 116 predicted proteins | sample PaiPotPPM11metaG_FD_184107 | JGI IMG/M metagenome (GOLD analysis project Ga0207416, IMG submission 184107) | Iron sulfur acid spring bacterial and archeal communities from Banff, Canada, to study Microbial Dark Matter (Phase II) - Paint Pots PPM... ... | reverse complement strand
CCACCACGGCTCGGTTTTCGAGTTCAAGGGCAGCAGCCACCGGTTACGGACCCGGGACGGGAATCCAGCCAAGGCGGCCAAAACCTAGCCGCCAGGGGCGGTTCAAATTTCGCGAGCGTAAGGGTTCAATTTCTCGCGAGCGTTCCCACGGCTATTCCCCGACACCGGCCCGGACACAGCGCTTGACCTGGTCGACTCGCGAGCCACCCCGAAGGGGGTAACGATCCAGGTCTACCGGCCCACCGGGCGCCCGCAGTATGCAACCGCCACCGCGACCTGAAGCACGTGACATAGGTGCCGCAGTCAGTGAGAGTCGATCATGGAACGGGTGCGGGCTGCAGCGTAGACAGCTGGCGCCTGGTAGCCGAGCGCGCAGTGTCGCCGGCGGTGGTTGTAGTCCGCCTTCCAGTCGCTGATCACCACCCGCGCCTGAGCCAGTGACCAGAACATGTTGATGTTGAGGCATTCGTCCGCACCCGGCTGTTGAACGACTCGATATAGCCGTTGCGCCAGGGCTGGCCGGGTGGGATGAAGTGCAGGCCGACGCGTTCGCCGGCCCAGTCGGCCATCGCGGCGCAGGCGAGCTCGGGGTCGTTGTCGCAGCGCAGCACGGCCGGATAGCCCCGGTCGACGGCGAGGCGGTCGAGTTCGTCGATCAGGTGTCGTCCGGTGATGTTGCGCTCGACCAGGCCGCCGAGGCATTCACGGGTGTGTTCATCCACAATGGACACGATCTTGCTCGGTCGGCCGTCGGTGGTGGCGTCGAACTGGAAGTCCACCGCCCACACCACGTTCGGTGCGTCTGCGGTCGGCGGGTTCGGTGTCGTTGAGGCGCCCAGGCGCTTGCGTCGGCGCCGTTGCGGCACGCGGAGGCCCTCGTCGCGCCATAGCCGCTGGATCTTCTTGTGGTTGACGTTCCAACCCTCGGCGCGGGCGTCGTGATAGGCAGGACGAAACCCACGCCGCGGATGATCCTTGGCCCACGCCCGCAGCCAGGCGCGTAGTCCGGCGTCCGGGTCAGCCGGCGTGGTCGCGGCTGGAGGCCGCCGCTGGGGCCCTCGTTAAGCATCCGATCAGCGGTCGCCAGCTTGCGCACGACCTGCTCCGGCGTGTGCTTCTTCCTCGTAGCCATGTTGATGTCGAGCCTTCCTGCCCATAACGTGGGTCGCAAGACTCTCAAACGACCTGGATCAACTAGCAAGGGTCAGGCCAGATTCTCACCCGCCATCTTTGCTGCTTCTGACGTTGCCCCACTTGGTATCCGAATCTTAAGTAGAGCCAGCCCCCGGGGACTCGCCGGTGAGGAGCCAAAGCGAGCGTCCCGTCATAGCCAACGCAATTGCTCCGGGTTCTGCTCCGCGCGTCCAGGATACTCGCCTGGGCGTCGTAGTTTAGGCGGCGGGGGCGTGACGGCTACGCGTTCAACGCGGATATCCGCGTCGCCATCCGAACGCGGTAAGGTTTCGCCGCGCTCGAGCATCACTTTGATCTCGAGCTCTATCGCCTCACGTGCGTTGCGAACCGCATCCTCGACGTCTTCGCCTTGCGTATGCACGCGCGGGAACGCCGGAATGTGAACGTTGAAGCCCAGGTCACTCGGATCGGGTTCAACGATAACGGCATACGTCAGGGCGTCGGCCATACGCAAAGATTCGCCCCCTGTCGTGCGGCTCCGCCTGACGATCGGGGCGGCAGGGCGATAACGATTGCACCTCCGTCGTCGACGTAGGTCGCTGCGCCGAGGCGTGGTGAGGGCAGCGGCGCGAATCGTGTCGCGTTCGACCGCTACCGCGAGACGCGTTGCGGGCAGCGCTTGATCGACGAGCAACATCGCGGAATCAAATGTGCGCCGTTTAGACACGGGTGATGCACAAGGCGGATCACGGTTCTCGTTCTTTACGTCTCCACCCGAAGTGTCAAGCTCGACCGGCGGCGGCATCGTGGCTCGGCGTACCTCACTTCGAGATTGCGCTGTTCGCTGGTCCACGTCTCATGGGGTCCTGTTATTTCGTCAATTGTCTCAGCGAGGATTGTTTGCCGATCGGCCAAGAATCTCGACGGGGACTGTGACCTTGTGCTCAGCCGGGTCTCATCGGGGGCTGGAAACGACACGGCGGATCGATGCCGCGCCCGGGAGAAATCTCGCTCGCCCAGCATGGCGTGCTCTATCTGGACAACTGACCACAGAGTTTAGCCGAACGATCGAAGAGTTCGTCCAGGGCCGGCCACCTGACTTTAAGTCCGTTCACGCCGCGCCACTTCCGCTCGCCACGCTTCCGCCGCGTCACGACCGGATGGCCGAAGGCTCGCACGAAGCGTTGCATGTATGGACGCCAGCGATTCTCGCGCGGCATCCCCTCCGCATCGAACTCGAACACGTAGTCCCAATACATCGCTTCGGACTGAAACGAAGCGAGGGCGTCGGGTGTCGCTGAGCGATCGGGTATCGGCGGCAGATCCGAGAACCGCTGGCGGAGCGACACGCGACGCGCTTCAAGTGTCGCTCGATCGGCGCTCACCCGCTCCAGGAGCAGCTTCGTCTCATCGACCGCGCCAGGTGTCGCCGTCGCGGCGAGAGTCATCGCGAAGTCGGCCCGGGTGTTTAAGGTCGCCTCCTCGGCGTCGGCGTGGCCGAGCTCGCCTCCAACGCTCGTCGCGCGTCGGCCTGTCCATCCTCAAGTGGCAGCCGCTTCCAGAGGTCAAGAACCCGAGCCGCAAGATCCGGATCGCGGAGGCGATCAAAGTAAACGAGCCAGCGTTCCAAGACGCGCTCCAGCGAAAAGTAGAGCGGCTTATGAAGCTGCCGTCCACGCCGCTCACCCTTGCAGAACAGTTGGAGCGGTTTCGGCTCGTTGGCGATCACGTAGCGACCGATCAGCAGGGCCCCACCATACTCGACTCCCATTGCGACGCACTCTCCGCCGTTGCGGACGGGACGCTCCAACGGTTGACGGCAAGCCAGGTTGACCGCGAGCGGCGACTTGAAGCTTGGATCGAATCGCAGCCGGATATCCTGGGTGAGCGGCTCTTGATTGTAGACCGTCAGGTGAGAACGCGCTTCGGCGGCGTGATCGACCTCCTCGCTATCGACAGCGAAGGACGCTGCGTCGTCATCGAATTGAAGCGCGGTCGCACGCCACGAGAAATTGTTGCTCAAGCGCTCGACTACGTTTCTTGCGTTGCGGAACTCACTGACGCGGAGGTTCGCGACGTCACCGCGCGCAAGTCCGGGCGCTCGTTCAACGAAGCATATCAGAGCCGATTCGGTGCGGTGAACGTTCCGGAGCAGATCAATACGGACCAGCGGATGCTCATCGTCGCTACCGATGTGGACGAGGCGACCGCTCGAACGAGCTGATCCAGCGAAACTGGGACGACCCAAAGAAGTACGGGTTCCTTAGCGCGGGTCAGGGGGCCAAGTGGCGCGATGAAATCTCGCGTCTTGGCGTGGGAGACCACGTCTATGCATATCTGAATGGCTTTGGCTATGTGGGAGGCGGCGTTGTCGCATCGACTGCAGCCCGAGCCGATGGCTTCGTTCCGCCCGGCCACGACAAGCCGCTTCGCGAATTGCCCCTAACGACCCAAGGGTGGTTCACAAATGATGATGATCCCGACCTGGCGGAGTACATGGTGGGCGTCCGTTGGGACAAAGCGGTTTCGCCGATGGAGGGCTTGCGCGTGCCCCCTCTCCGCGGAACCGTCAGACGAATAAGGAGCGCCGACCGCGCAGCTACGCTTCGCGCAGCCTTCGGGTAAGTATGAAAATGGCATCTGCCCGACGGTCCCCGCGATCGCGGTTTTCGGCCCGACCGCAAACGGCGCGGCGGTATCTCCGCTCCAGACCATCGGCGGAAGCAACGTGCCGATGAAGACGCCGCTCGAAATCCTGATCGGGCCCTAGCGCCGTCTTCCACGATGCGGCTGCCTCCAGTATGGCAGGCCGGCGTCAGTAATTTTTTTGCGCCACCGATCCGCGGAGCGTGTTGGTGCCATACTGGTGGCATAAGGCACCGCTACACCTAGGTCATGGCGGTTGACCCGGAAAGGTGGCGCATATGCCTGGGATCGTCGTGTTTCACTCGTTGCGTGACGCGTTGACGGCGGGATACCACGTCTACGATCGCACGGAAGGTGGCTTTCTCGTACGGACCCGCACGCGTGCGGGCTGGGCGATGGCGATGGTCGTCTGCAGTAACGCTCACTGAGCGGTCTTGAATTGCCTCGATCTCGCTCTCGGTAAAAGCCCGCAGCGACGTGCTGCGCACGTTGCCGGCCGCCCATTGGCCGCTATGGTTATTGCTGTGCGAGTTAGCCGGGGCTCGTTCGAACGCAAGGCTCTCCGGAGAGCGCCTTTGTCCACCGTTCGGTGGACTACTCGCCGAATGCGGCGCGGCGTATGGTACGAGCACACAAACTACGGGAGGTTGTTGCGATGCTTCATCCTACGCTCCTCCGATTTCTCATCGCCGCGCTCGCGCTAGGTGCCGTGAGCGTTTCCCCGGTTGCGGCAAACGCCCAGGCCACGCCGTCCGCCGCGCCCACTCCCGGGGCGTTACCGACGCCCACGGCGTCACCCTCGGCACCGCCCACACCGATGGCATCGCCGACGCCGACCTCCGGGGCGATGTCGTTTCAGTCGTTTCTGCAGCGCGTCACGATCAACGTCGCGCCCGTCTATCTGCTGGGTACGAACACCGATGCGAACGCGGTCCCGCCGCCGCCACCCGGTCTCGCCGGGGTAGGCTACACGCACGATCAGCCCGTGACGAGCGGCGTCCGCGTCGACTACGGCGTCGATTTCGCGATCGCGAACAACCTGCATTTCAACGCCTCGCACGGGAACGTGGGCTATCAGCTCGGCCGGATCCTGACCGCGATCCCGAACACCGCGTTCGTCACGGGCGCCATCTACGACTACACCGACACGCTCGCGCTGAACTACACGGTCGGGCACGGACTCGGGCTGCATGCGACGTACTTCGATCACCAGCGCAGCGTCGTCACGGGGCAGTGTCTGAATCAGAAGAAGTGCCTCGACCCCTCCGGCGGCGTCATTTCGAACCCGCTTTCGATCGACGAGCACGGCTACACGTTCGGCTTCGGCCTCGACTTCGGTCCCAAGACGCGCGTCGGAACGTTGTTCAACGCGTCGGGCGACATCAAGTATATTCCCCGCCCCGCGACGCCGTCCAGCCCCGCGGTTGCGCTCGACTCGCTGCCGGGATACCGCGGCACGCAGACGCTTTACCCGTGGTCGTTCACGCTGCGACTCCCGATCACGACATCGCCCACCCTGGTGCCGTTCGTGAACTACACGAGCCTGCCGGTGCTGTATCGCGACTCCGCCGTCCCTGAAGCATACCGCGGCATCGTCGTCGGGTTCAGCAAGGCCTTCTCGAAAAACATTACCTTCAGCTACACGAATTTCAACCTGCAGAGCTGCCGCTGCATCCCGCGCGTCCCGGCGCCCGACAACCTTCGTCTCGCGTTCGGGATCATGAAGCTCGACCTGCACACGCAGCTCTGAAGCACGACGGCGATCCTGGTCGCCGGGGGTCGGCGTCCGCGCGAGCGAACCGCCAAACCCCGTGCGCGCCGGACGATCGATCGCCTACTTTAGCGGAATCATCACGTGTTCGTACGGCGTATCCGCCCACATCACGTATGGCTTCGTCGGATCTGCATCCGCGGTCCGAGGGTAGCCCAGTCCCTTGGAGGCGGTGGGACCGAGAATCATCACGTGAGCTGCCGTCTTGACCCAATGATTCTGAGGCGTGGGACCTGCGGCAAAGGGGTCGGTGTTGCTTGCGCCGCTGTCGCCGTTCAGCATATACATGAAGCCGATCTTGTTGGGCGGCGCCTTCTTCGTCATCAATGCGTTCATCCACTCCCAGCCGTTCTTGTCCGTGCACATCGGCGTACCGTCAGGGAGCGCCATGCACGTATAGTCGTTGGATCCCTTCTGGATGGTCCGCATGGCACCGGCCTTGTCCATGGTGACGATCGTCGCGCCTTTCACGATTGGTTGTGGAGCGGCAGTCATCATCTTTGCCATGTAGTCGGCGTCCGTGGTCGCGGCCGGTTGTGCCTGAGCGAGGGCGGCGGCAGAGACCGCAATCAGCGAAACGCCGATTGCCAAACCCATGATGCCATGTCGCCCCGTCATCATGCTGTTCATATCAGAATCTCCTCGAGCAAGGAGCTGCGCTCGTCAGTGCGGACGGTGCATCGCCGGGGGCGAATGCGCGGCACAGCAAAGCGCTAAGCTGAGGGCAAGCAAGCAGAGAGCTCCAAAGCGACGTCAAGCGTCTGAGCTGCAGATTTCCGTCCGTACTCGACTGCACCTGTGCTATGCACCGTCGCTCAAATGCACGGCTGTTTTCACGTTGCTCGCTCGCATGCACGGCGAGCAAGGCGAACACGTCGCCACGCGGATATGAGCAAACTCTGTACCTCGCCGCGCTCAGGTTTCACGTGTCCATCAGATCGGACCAATAGACTCGGCACCACACCCTCTGGACGATCAGCACTCAAGGAGAACAATGCCGTGACATCCCCGCCAATCTTCATCGCCATGCTCGGCTCACTGGCCGCGACGTTGGCGAGCACCGCGCCCACCCTCGCGATAGAGGCACATACATCGCACTCCGCCTGCAGCACGCAGGCGGCGCCGGCCGCGGTCAGCGCCGCGGTCCCCGCTGACTATCCGGAGATCGCCGCGCAGCAGAACGTTTCCGGCACCGCGCGGGTCCAGGTCGAGCTCGCGCCCACGGGCGCGGTTTTCAATGCGACGATCGCCGAATCGTCGGGTAACGCGTTGTTGGACCGCGCCGCCCAGCGCTGAGCACTCGCTCGCACGCAAAGCGAGCAATGCGGCTCTGTGCCGATCGTTGTTCTGAGGCATCCCCGTACATCCGGTCGGCCCACGATCGCGTGCGTCCGCTATCATCGGGATGCGGCATTTCGTTCCATGCTCGGAGGAACACGATGTCCTCGCCCTTGACGCGGTCTCGATTCTTGGTCGGCTCGCTCGTCACGGCGACGTCCGGACTGCTTGCGGCCGTTCCGGCGCGCGGTCTCGAGGAGACCGCACTCGATCGGTACGTCGCGACGCCTGATCCGCATTACGGCTATCGGATGGTGAACGCGCTCGCGAGCGACGGGTGCACCGCGTACGTCTTGGAGATGACCTCGCAACGGTGGCGCGAGGCCACCGAGGTCGACCGGCCGATTTGGAAGCACTGGTTGACGATCGTCGAACCGGACGTGGTCCGCACGAACATCGGCGCGCTGATCGTCAGCGGCGGCTCGAACGGTGACCGTCCGTCGGCGCGCATCGATGCCGCGCTGGCGCTCCTCGCGAAAAAGACGCATTCCGTCGTGTGCGAGCTCAACGTGGTTCCCAATCAGCCGCTGACGTTTGCGGGTGAGGAGAGCGCGCGATCGGAGGACGCGCTCGTCGCCTATAGCTGGGACAAGTACCTTCGATCCGGTGACGACACGTGGCCGCTGCGCCTGCCGATGACCAAAAGCGTGGTCCGAGCCATGGACACCGTGACGGCGTTCTGTGGGAGTGACGCCGGACGCGGCGTCCTCGTCGACCGGTTCGTCGTGGGGGGATCGTCGAAGCGCGGCTGGACCACCTGGACGACGGCTGCCGTCGACAGGCGAGTGGTGGGGATCGTCCCGATCGTCATCGACGTCCTGAACATCGAGCCGTCCGCGCTGCACGGCTATCGCGCATACGGCTTTTGGCCGCCGGCTCTGCGTGCGTATGAGGAGATCGGGATCATGAAGTGGATGGGTACGCCGCAGATGAACGCGCTCCTGAAAATCGAAGATCCGTACTCCTACCGGGCTCGTTTCACGATGCCGAAGTTCATCATCAACGCGACCGGCGACCAATTCTTTCCGCCGGACTCTTCACGGTACTATTTCGCCGGACTGCCGGGCGAGACGTTTCTGCGCTACGTCCCGAATTGCGATCATTCGCTCAGGGGTGCGGCCGTCGAGTCGGGGCACAGCGTTCTCGCGTTCTACCACTCGATCATCGACGGCACGCCACGACCTCGACTCTCGTGGCGCTTCGACGAACGCGCGATCAGGGTTCAGACGGTGACGCCGCCGATCGGCGTGAAATTGTGGCGCGCGCTGAACCCAACGGCGCGAGACTTCCGGCTGGAAGCGATCGGGAAAGCCTTCACGAGCTCGTACCTGCACGATCAGGGCGGCGGGATGTACGTCGGCTCGATCGCGCAGCCCGAGCGGGGTTGGGCAGCGTATCTCGTCGAGATGACGTATCCGAGCGAGACCTTCGATCAGTTCAAGGTGACGACGGGCGTCCGCATTACGCCGGACATCTTGCCGTTCGCCGCGCCGACTTTTTCGCGTCCCAGCTGATCCGGTATCGCCTTCGGCGGCGTATTGCTTGCAAAACACCGTCTTTAGGAGAAGTCTTCGTGAAAACACTCATCCAAACCGTCGCAGTCGCGACGTTTGTCGCACTCGGCGCGCAGCACGCGGTCGCCGAAACAAAAGCCCCCGTCGTCGGCACATCGGCTATGGACACGTCGGCCGCGGCCGCGGCCGCACCCGCGCCTCATCACCGACAGCATCAGCAGCAAGCCGTCAGCGCCGTACGGTCCACCAAATCGTCGGACGACGAAGCGATCCAGCAGCAGTTCCAGCTGCGTGTCCTCATGCCGGCGCTCAGCGGCGACGGCGCTTAGCGGCGACTGATCCAAACAGCACGCGATCTACGTTCTCGACTCGCAGTCCACCCTACACGTCTCGCGAGGAGAACGTATGCACTCCCAAATCGCTTCGCTGCTCGGCGTCGCAGTGTGCGCCGCAGCGCTATCGACGGCGCCGGCGCCCGCAGAACGCCTCGCCGTCCCAACGGTGATCGACCGCACCTTCCATCCTGACTATTCGCACGCGCTGACGCCCGATCAAATGACCCGGGCGTGGAACGCCGAGATCGATCGCGTCTTCCAGACGCCGGTGTCCGGCGGTGGCTAAGCACGAGGGCGGACCGCTGCGCGTCGTGCTCGCAGCGCTGTGCGTCGGCACCGCGGTAGCCGGCGCATCGGCGGCGGCGCTTGCCGCCCACGCCGCGGAGTCGCCGTTCGCGGTCGAATCGCGGAGCGCGATGAGCACGATGATGGCTGGGATGGACGTTCGATCGACCGGACGCACCGACGACGATTTCGTCGCGATGATGGTACCGCATCACCAGGGCGCGATCGACATGGCGAAATCGGAGCTGCGCTACGGACACGACGAGCAGCTGCGCCGGATCGCGCAAGAGATCATCGTCGAGCAGCAACAGGAAATCATCGCGATGCGCCTCGCGCTCGGCCAACGGCTTCCCCCCTCGATGCCGGCACCCGATCAAGCGTCGGGCGTGCACCGCTCGCCCGCCGCGATGCGCGGAGGATCGTGACGTGAGGCGGTCTTCTTCGCTAGCGACGCTCGGCGCAGTCCTCGTGCTCGCCACCGTTCGCGCCGCCTGGGCCGGACAGGCCCCCGCCGCTTCATCCGCACCCGACGTGCCGATTACGCATCACGACCGCGTCTATGCCGCCGAACAGTTCTCGAACACGGTTTCGGTCGTCGATCCCGTCGACAACCGGACGCTCGGGGTCATCCGCTTGGGCGAACCGTCACCCACGAACCTCAGCCCGCTGTATCGGGGCCAGGTCCTCGTGCACGGGATGGGCTTCTCGCCGGACCACCGGACTTTGGCCGTCGTCTCGATCGGGAGCAATTCGGTCGCCTTCATCGACACGGCGACCAATGCGGTCAAGCACATCACCTACGTCGGACGCGCACCGCACGAAGCATTCTTCACCCCCGACGGTAAGGAAGTCTGGGTGACGGTTCGCGGCGAGAACTACGTCGCAGTGCTCGACGCCGCGACATATGCCGAGAAGACGCGCATCGTGGTACCGGCCGGCCCTGGGATGCAGATCTTCTCACCGGACGGCACGTACGCATACGTCTGCTCGTCGTTCAATCCCGAAACCGACGTCATCTCCGTCGCTCAACATCGCATCGTCGGCCGGGTCGCGCAGGACAGCCCGTTCTGCCCCAACATCGCGGCGACGCCCGACGGCCGGCAAGTCTGGTTCACGCTCAAGGACGTCGGACGAGTCGAGGCGTTCAACGCGCGTCCGCCGTTCAACGTACTCCGTTCGATCGCGACCGGGCCGATCACCAACCACGTCAACATCGTCCACAACGCGCACGGCACGTTCGCCTACGTGACGGTCGGCGGCCTCAACGAGATGCAGGTGTTCCGCACGGCCGACTTCGCAAAGGTCGCGACAATACCGGTCGGCAAGCTGCCGCACGGGCTCTGGCCCTCCGGAGACGGGACCCGCGTCTACGTGGGCCTCGAGAACGCAGACGCGTTCGCGGCGATCGACACCCTCACCAACCGCGTGATTGCGACGATTCCGATCGGTCAGGCGCCGCAGGCGGTGGCCTACGTTTCCAACGCCGTGCCCGACGGCGACGGCCTCCAGAACCTCGAGCCGCTCGGCACGGCAGCGCAAGCGGCGCACATCGTGCTCGTTCCGCCCGCCGGGGGCGGCGGCGGGACGCCTGCGGGGGCGCCGACCAGCGTCTCGCTGTTCGAACAGGGACTCTCACAGGTGCTGCAGGCTTCGGTGACCGGTTTGCACCCAAAGGAACCGTACGTCCTCGGGCTCTCGGAGCGTGCGGACGGTGGCGGCAGGGTCGAAGCGCTCGCGGCCTTCATGACGAACCCGGCCGGATCGGCGATCGTGAACGCCGTGGGGCCGATCCGGCAGATCGTCCAGGACGTCGACGCGACCCAGCGGCGCTATCTTGTTATCGTGCCGGGGACGACGGCCCACCCGGGCGCGCCGGTGCAAGTGCAGGCTCCGTGAACGCCGCGGAACCCGCCGGAGTGATCCAATCCGCTCGTCCCGGCGGTTTTACGGATCGTGAGATGTCCGTGAACCTCCGTGACCACCGCGCGCCGGCTTCGGAGGAAGCGAGCGATCCCGAACTGCTGGCGCTCGTCGTACGGCGGCGTGCCGACGCGTTCGAGGAGCTGTACCGGCGCCACGCTCCCGCCGTGCACGCCGTCGCGCGTCGCGTATTCGCGGATCCCGATCTGGCGGCGGAAGTCACGCACGTCGCGTTCATGCGCCTTTGGGAACGGGCGCAGCTCCTCGATCCGCAGAGCCGGATACGCGCCTGGCTCATGACCGTCGCACATCGCGCTGCGCTGGACCGTTGGCGCACCAAACGGGTCGCGACCGTGGCCCTCATTGAAACCCGCGATCGAGCCTCGGCCTCTCCCGGGCCGGAAGATGAAGCCATCGTGACCGAACAAAAACATGAGATCCGCAGCGCGCTGCGCGAGCTGCCCGCCGAACAGCGCAACGCGATCGAGCTCGCCTATTTCGGCGGCTTGTCCCAGAGCGAGATCGCCGAAGCCACCGGTGATCCGCTCGGCACGGTCAAAGGCCGCATCCGTTTGGGGATGCAGCGACTGCGCGCACTACTGACGTTGACGGGAGAGTCCGTACTATGACGATGTCCGCCATCCACGACCAGGTCGAGGCATACGTGCTCTCGGCGCTCGATGCGAGCGATCGGCAACGTTTCGAGTTCCATCTTGCGGAGTGTGCGACATGTCAGTACGAGGTCGCCTCGTACGTTCCCGTGCTGAGCGCGCTGCGCGAAATGCCGTTGCCGGAGGCGCCGAAGTTCCGCTCGCCTCGCCGTCACGTCGCCTTCTCGCCGCGCGCGCTGATGGCCGCCGCGGCGGCGGCACTTTTCACGATCGGCGGGGTCGCCGGAGCGGGGATCCATTCCGCGCTGAGCGACGACATGGTGACCGTGGCGGCGATGGGCGTGACGAGCGCGGAGGAGGTACGGCTGCGCGGTGACGGCGTGCAAGGGCGCGCGATCGTCGGAGCGGCACGGCGCCGCACGGCATTCGTCGTCGCCGGACTGCCGGAGGCTGGACCCAATCAGACCTATCAAGTCTGGGTCACGAGCGGCGCCACCTCGTCGCCGGGCGTGCTGCATCGGTCGTTCCAGGGCTACGAAGTCCTGGTCGTTCCCGGCGACATGCTGCGCGGCGCGAAGCAGATCGTCGTCACGCGCGAACCGTTCGGAGGTTCGCCGCGCATGACGAACGCCGCGCTCATCGCCAGCGGAACGCCGGACGTCTGACCGAGGCCCGGCAGGGGAAAACGCTCCACAGAGGGGGGCGACATGGCTGACTTCAGGCCGGGTCAGTTGCTGCGGATCTTCGTGAACGAGCGCGATACCTGGCATGGCGGACCGCTCTACTGCGCGATCGTCGACATGCTCAAACGCGAGCAGGTCGCGGGAGCGAGCGTCTTTCGCGGGGTCGAAGGGTTCGGCGCGCACCGGGAAATCCACGTGGCGAAAGTCTGGAGCTTGGGCGCGAAGCTCCCGATCCTCATCGAGGTGGTGGACGATCCGGCGAAGATCGAAGCGCTCCTGCCGCAACTCGAAAGAATGATTCCCGAAGGTGCGGTCACGCTCGAGCGCGTCGAGTACGCCCGATTCGCGCGGAGCCCACGACCGTGAAGATCGAGCACAACGGCACGCTCATGCGCATCTACCTCTCCGAAAGCGCGCGTTCCGGCGGCCACGATACGTTGACGGCGATCGTCGAGGCGATCGCGGCGGCCGGCATCGCCGGCGCGACGGCATTCAAGGGGATCGAAGGGTACGGGAGCAGCCGCACGATCTCGTCGGAGCGCGTGCTGGACGCGTGGATGGACCTGCCGATTCTGATCGAGGTCGTCGACGAGGACGAGAAGATTCGCAGTTTCATTCCGGCTCTGGAGCGCGTCCTCTTCGATGGTTTGGTCACGCTCGAACGCGTGCAGACGCTCTTCTATCGCGCGCCGCACGGCAGTGCACCATGACCGTGCTGCTCGTATCGGATCTTCACGCCAACCCCTTCGCCCTCGAAGTACTTCCGCGGGCCGATGCCGTGCTCTGCATGGGGGACCTCGTCGACTATGGCCCCGATCCTCGCACCGTCATCGCGTGGTGTCGAGTGCGTGCCGGCGCCGTCGTTCACGGAAACCACGATCGCGCCCTCGCGTACGACGAGGACGACGGCGTAGCGCCGGCGATGCAAGAGGCCAGCCGCTCAACGCGTCTCGCGCATCGCACGCTGCTGGATGCCGCCGATGTCGACTATCTCCGCGCTCTGCCGCGGCTTGCAACGGTTCGCATCGGCACGGCCACGTTCGCTCTCACTCACGCGTTCGCGGAAGACCCGAGGCACTATGGGCCGCTATCGGAAGCCGCAACGTCCGCCCACCGCGCCGTCCCGGGCGCCGACGTGGTTGCCGTCGGTCACACGCACGTCCAAGGCATCATCGCGCTGGAGGGTGCCGTCGCGGTCAATCCCGGCAGCCTCGGGATGAGCAGCGAAGGCGGACTCGCGCACTACGCCGTGTGGGAAGACGGCCGGATCACCTTGCACAGCGCGAAGTACGACGTCGCGGCGACGCTCGCCGCGCTCGCGGCGCTCCCCTTACCCGAGCGCGCACATGCGGTGCTCCGAGACGCCTTCCGAAACGGGCGGCGGACGGGGCGCTGACGCCAAGCGTCGCGCCTTCACTCCCCGCGCGGGATGAAACCGGAGCAAACGAGATCCAACTTCTCGATCCCGTTCTGTCCGGTCGTGACGAAGAGCCGCTGCTCGTTGACTTTTCGGATTCCTTCGTCGACGAAAAGCAGTCGGTACCCGATGTGGGTCCGGCTGCCGACCGGCGTGATCGTGTGACCGACCATCTCGAACTGCTGGAGATCCGAAAACCAGCGGTGGTAGAGCTGTCCCGCTTCGGAGCGTGTGTGCGCTTCGCGAAGTCCGGGCGGCAGGAGCGCTCGAAACCCGATGTCCGGGGCGAACGTGCTCTCGAGCGACGCGAAATCGCGCGTGCCGAGCGCGTGAACGAACTGGTCCAGGAGCGACATGGGCGACACGATCACGGGCGCACCTCTTCGAGTACGGTGGGCACCTCGACGCCCACCCGCATCGCTTCGTGGATGTGCCAGAACACGTCCAACGCGTAGTCGCCGAGTTTCTCGGCGTCGTGTTGGTCGATCGGATCCGCCGCGCGCAGCGCGCCGGCGGCGAGGGTCGCGGCCGCCTGGGCGACCATGGCGTCGGGGAGGGATGCGGTGGGGTTCAACACGTTCCTGAATCTCCTAACCTTCGCGAATGCGGAGGACGACTTTGCCGACGACGTGCCCGCGCTCGACGCGGCGGTGCGCCTCGGCGACGTCGGCGAGCGGATACACGGTCAGTTCGAGGGGCAGCGCACGCGCGCCGATCGCCGCCTCGAGGCGCGCGAACGCCGGCCGCGAGGCCTCCCCGTTGATGGCGATGACGGGATGACGCGGCGCGCCCGGTTCGGGCTCGACGCCTTCCGGATACGCGAGCGGTGCGTCGTGCTTCAAAGTGCGCGAGAAATGCCGGCAGCGTGTCGCCGTTCGCTGTGACGAACGCCGCGTCCCAACCGGCAAGCGATGCGCGCGCCATCGCCGATTCGAGATGAGCCGCATGCGGTGAGAACACCTGTACGGCGCCGAGCGCACGCACGTAGCCGTGCGCGTCGGGTCGCGCCGACCCGACGACCGTTGCTTTCCTCCCGCTGCCGAGCCACACGGCGAGCGATCCCACGCCGCCGCTCGCGCCGAAGACGAACAACACCTGATCGTGCTTCACTCGGGATTGTCGTAACCGTACGCGTACACGCGATCGCCGACGCGCAGATGCTCGACCTCCTTGCCGAGTGCGACGACCGTGCCGGCGCCGTCGGCGCCGAGGATCGTGCCCGGCGTGATCTCGCGCCACTCGCCCGAACGCTCCTTCGCGTCCCAGATCCCGACGCTCGCGAAATCGAGCGCGATGATCGCGTGGTCGCGCTTCACCTGCGGAAGCGGTACGTCGGCGATGCGAAACGCGTCGGGTGCTCCGGCGGCATCAACGACCGCCGCGTTCATCGTTTTCGGGAGTGGTGCGGCAGCAGCCTCACGGCCGCTTGCGAGTTCTGTGCGCAGCATGGGGCTATCATCGCATCCGAATCGAGGCGCAAGAAGGTACTCGCGAATTCTCGTGGCGCGACCAGGACAAATTCCGTCCGTCGTGCGATCGCTCGTCTATGCCCGATGCTCGAGACCGCGCTTTCCCGGACGGATTCTTCTGGGGTGCGGCGACGGCCGCGCACCAGATCGAGGGCGCGTGGGACGAGGACGGGAAGGGTGAGTCGATCTGGGACCGCTTCGCGCACCGCGTCGGCACGATCAAAGGTGCGACGACCGGCGACGTCGCCTGCGACTCCTACCACCGCTTTCACGACGACGTCGCGCTGCTGCGCGAACTCGGACTCAACAGCTACCGGTTTTCGATCGCGTGGCCGCGCGTCCAGCCGGCCGGCCGCGGCGCGATAGAGCAGCGTGGCCTCGACTACTACCGCCGGCTCGCCGACGCGCTGCTAGAAGCCGGCATCCGGCCGTTGCCGACGCTCTACCATTGGGACCTGCCGCAAGCGCTCGAGGACGCCGGCGGATGGCCGCAGCGCGACACCGCCGAGCGGTTCGCCGAGTACGCGGCGATCGTCACCCAAGCACTCGGCGACCGCATCGCCGACTGGGCGACCTTCAACGAGCCGTGGATCTTCACGCGGTTGGGTTATCTGGCCGGAATCCACGCGCCCGGCCGCACCGACGCAACGGCCTACCTGCGCGCGACGCACACCGTCAACCTCGCGCAAGGCTTGGCGACGCGCGCCATCAAGGCCGCGCGGCCGGCGCTGCGCGTCGGCTGCGTGCACTCGGTTTCACCCGCGGTGCCTGCCACGGATGCGCCGGAAGACGGCGCGGCGGCCGAAGCCTTCCACGCGTACGCGAACCGGTGGTTTCTCGATCCGGTGCTGCACGGCACGTATCCGGCGCAAGCGCTGGCCGGCGACCTTCCGCTCCAGACGATGGGATACCGCGACGGCGACGACCGTATCATGCGCGCGACACTCGATTGGATCGGGATCAACTACTATTTTCATCTCGTCGTGCGCGATGCGGCGACCGGCGACGGCGCACTGCGCTTCCGGTTCGCGACGGTCGATCGCAACGAGCACCCGCGCACCGATCTCGGGTGGCCGGTCAATCCCGCCGGCTTGCGCACGATTCTCGGGCGGGTGGCACGCGACTGCGGCGGCATTCCGCTCGAAGTCACCGAAAACGGCGCCTCCTACCATGAATGTCCGGGCGCCGACGGCCGCATTCGCGACGCGCGCCGCATCGACTATCTGCGCGGACACCTCGACGCCGTCGCGCAGGCGATCGCCGACGGGGTCGACGTGCGCGGCTACCACCACTGGACGCTGGTCGACAACTTCGAGTGGGCCGAGGGCTACACGCAGCGCTTCGGCCTAGCGCATCTCGCCCCCCGGACACTCGCGCGCACGATCAAGGATTCCGGCCGCTGGTACGCCGGCGTCGCGCGAACCGGACGATTGAGCTAGGAGCCTAACACTCGACGACGCCGACCGCGAGGCCGCCGAGCGAGGTTTCCTTGTACTTGGTCTGCATGTCCAGGCCGGTGCGGTACATCACGTCGATGATCGCATCGAGCGTGACGGCGTGCCCTTCGTCCTCCCACATCGCCATGCGCGCGGCGTGGATCGCTTTCATCGCGCCGACCGCGTTGCGCTCGATGCACGGGATCTGCACCAAGCCGCCGATCGGATCGCACGTCATCCCGAGGCTGTGCTCCATCCCGATCTCCGCCGCGTGTTCGACGTGATGGTTCGCGCCGCCGAGCGCGGCGACCAGCGCGCCCGCGGCCATCGAGCATGCGACGCCGACTTCCCCTTGGCAGCCGACTTCGGCGCCCGAGATCGATGCGTTCTCTTTGTACAGCGCGCCGATCGCGCTGGCGGTGAGAAAGAACCGGAACAGTCCGTCGTCGCCGGCGTCCTTGACGTAGCGCAGGTAGTAGTGTGCGACCGCCGGGATCACGCCCGCCGCGCCGTTGGTCGGTGCGGTGACCACGCGACCGCCGGCGGCATTCTCCTCGTTGACCGCCATGGCGACCGCGTTGACGTAGTCCATCGGCGCGAGCGCGTCATCGCCTCCGCTCTTCTCCTGCAGCCGGCGAGAGAGTTGCGGCGCGCGGCGCCGCACGTTGAGGCCGCCCGGCAAGATTCCCTCGGTCTGCAAGCCGCGTTCGGCGCACGCCTGCATCGCGCGCCACACCGTATCGACGTATGCGCGCACCGCCGCTTCACCGTGGCGCGCGCGCTCGTTTGCCAAGACGATCTGCCAGATCGCCAGTCCTTCGCGTTCTCCGATCGCCAAGAGTTCGGCCGCGCTCGCGAACGCATAGGGGATCGTCACGCCGTCCTCGTCCGCGTTCGGCGGCGCGCCCTCGACCTCGACGAATCCGCCTCCGACCGAGTAGTACGTCTCTTGGCCGGCGATCGCGCCGCCGGCGAAATGCGCCGTGATGCGCAAGGCGTTCGGATGCCGCGGCAGCACGTCGCGCCGCAGGAAGACGACGTCGTCCGCCATGCTGAACGCGATTCGCCGAGTTCCGCCGAGCAGCAGCGCGCCGTCACGCTCGACGCCCTCGACGCGATGCGCCGCCTGCTCCGGATCGGTCGCCTCGGGCCGCATTCCCGAGAGACCCAGGACGATCGCGCGGTCCGTGCCGTGGCCCTTTCCCGTCAACGCAAGCGACCCGTACAGTTCGACCCGCACCGATTCGATCTCGCGTAGGATGCCGCACTCGACCAAGCGTGCGGCGAACATACCGGCGGCTCGCATCGGCCCGGTCGTGTGCGAACTCGATGGACCCAAGCCGATTTTGAAGAGGTCGAAAAATCCCGTTCTCAAGCCGGTCTCACTTCGCCGGACGTACCGCTCACGCCCCGGCTGGCCGGCGCTCGCCGACGCAGCACTCGGCAACCGGGGCACCGTTTTGGCGGTCGCACGGTGCATGGCAGAACGCAGTGTCGTCGTCCTGAGCGGAGCTCGGACCGCAATCGGTAGTTACGGAGGAAGTCTGAAGGACATTCCTCCGACGCAGCTCGCGGCGAACGTCGCGCGCGAAGCCGTGAAGCGGGCGGGCGTCGATCCGGCACACGTCGGGCACGTCGTGTTCGGCAACGTCATCCATACCGAGCCGAAGGACATGTACCTCTCGCGGGTCGCGGCCCTCGATGCGGGATTTCCGACTGGTTCGTCGGCACTGACCGTCAACCGGCTGTGCGGCAGCGGCTTTCAAGCGATCGTTTCCGCGGCGCAGGCGATTCTGCTCGGCGACGCCGACGTCGCCGTCGCCGGCGGCACCGAGTCGATGAGTCGTGCGCTGTACGGCAACCCGACGCAGCGCTGGGGTACGCGGATGGGCGCGAGCGAGTCGTACGACATGATGATCGGCGCGCTGACCGACCCATGGGACACGGTCCACATGGGCATCACCGGCGAGAACGTCGCGACGCAATACGGCATCAGCCGCGAAGAGCAGGACGCGTTCGCGCTCCGCAGCCAGCAGAGTGCCGCGCGGGCGATCGCTGCCGGCCACTTCAAGGATCAGATCGTGCCGATCGAACTGAAGACGCGCAAGGGCACAACGGTCTTCGACACCGACGAGCACGTGCGCGCCGAGACGACGCTCGAAGCCCTGGGGAAACTGCGGCCGGCATTCAAAGAAGGCGGGAGCGTCACCGCCGGCAACGCCTCGGGCATCAACGACGCCGCCGCGAGCATCGTGCTGATGGATGGCGCCGCGGCCGCGCGCGACGGGCGCAAACCGATCGCGAGACTGCTCGCCTACGGCCATTCGGGCGTCGATCCGAAGGTGATGGGGATCGGTCCCGTGCCGGCGGTGAAGCGCGCGCTGGAACGCGCCGGGCTGAGCGTCGCCGACATCGACGTCATCGAGTCGAACGAAGCGTTCGCCGCGCAAGCCTGCGCGGTCTCGAAAGAGCTCGGCTTCGATCCCGACAAGGTCAATCCCAACGGCGGCGCGATCGCGCTGGGTCATCCGATCGGCGCGACCGGCTGCATCCTCACGATCAAAGCGATCGCGGAACTGCACCGCACCGGCGGTCGCTACGCGGTGGTGACGATGTGCATCGGCGGCGGCCAGGGAATCGCCGGCGTGTTCGAGCGCATGTAGGCTCGCTCAGGGTGACGTCGCGAAGTCGAACGCCGTCTGTGCCGCGCTCGCGTCCGCGGCGAGGCGCACGCCTTCGTGGCGCAGCAGCCACGCTTTGCGCGGCAGCCCGCCGCCGTATCCGGTCAACGTTCCGTCGGCGCCGATGACCCGGTGGCACGGCACGATCAGACCGATCGGGTTCGATCCGTTGGCGAGGCCGACCGCGCGCGCTGCGCCCGGCACGCCGAGCCCGCGCGCCATCGCGCCGTAGCTCATCGTGGTACCGGCCGGAATCGCGCACAGCGCGGCCCACACCGCTTTCTGAAACGGCGTGCCGTTCGTTGCCAGCGGCAGACCCTCGAACGCGGCGAAGTCTCCGGCGAAGTACGCTTCGAGCCGCTCGCGCATGCCGAGGTGATTCTCGCGTTCCCGCACTTCGACGGCACCGTAGTGCGCCTGCAGCAGCCGGTCGCGGCGGGGGACGTAATCGTCGAAGTCCAGCGCGCGGACCGCGACGTCATCGCTCACGACGTGGATCGTCCCGATCGGCGAGGCGATGCGTTGGAGGAACAGCGTCACGGCGCGCTCTCCCCGCCGGCGCGGTCGCCATCGAGCGCCCATAGGTGCAGCGCGGCGTAGGCACGCCATGGACGCCACGCTTCCGCGCGCGCGAACACCATCCGCTCCGTCGGACGAATGCCGTCGTCGCCGGTCAATGCTCGCATCAAGCCGATGTCGGCGGCCGGGAAACCGTCCGGTTCGCGCAGCGCTCGCATCGCGATGTATTGCGCGGTCCACTCGCCGATCCCCGGCAGGGCGCGCAGCCGTTCGACCGCGCCGACGAGGTCGTGCGAAGGCTCGAACAGCGTCGGATCATCGAGCGCCGCGCGCGCGACGGTGCGGATCGCCTCGCCCCGTGCCTTCGGCATGCCGATCGACGCGACGTCGGCGTCCGCCAGCACCGCCGGTGACGGAAACACCGCGTGCACGTCATGGTCGCCGCCGCGCAGATGCGCCGGAAGCGCCGTCCCGAAGCGCTCGACCAGACGCCCCGCGAGACGCGTCGCGGCGCCGACCGAGATCTGCTGACCGAGAATCGCTCGCACGGCAAGCTCGAAGCCGTCCCACGCGCCCGGAACGCGCAATCCGGGCCGGCGCGCGATCGACGACGCGAGCAGCGGATCCGCTCGCAGATGCGCTTCGATCGCGTCGGGGTCGGCAGCGAGATCGAAGATCCGTTTGACGCGATCGACGACCGAGAGCAGCTTCCCGACCGACCCGAGCCGAATGGCCGCGACGAGCGCGTTCCCGTTCGACGACATCCCGGGCGGTCGAACTTCGATCGTGCCGAGAGTGCCGTCGACGCATACGGCACGCACGTAGCGGCCGTCGGCTGCGATCGCCTCGACGCCCGGGATCGCGCGCGCCCCCAGCCACGCGGCCATTCCGTTCCAGTCGTAAGCGCCGGTATAGGCGAGGTTGAGCGTGACCGCTTCGGCGCGTGCTTGGCGTGCTTGCGTGTGCCGCAGCTTCGTCGGCGAGCGGTGATAGACGCTGCGCATCGCTTCGTTGAAACGCCGCACGCTGCCGAACCCGGCCGCCATCGCGACGTCCGCCATGCTCATCGCGCTCTCCGTGATGAGACGCTTCGCGAAGAGGACCCGGCGGATCTGTGCGACGGCGACCGGCGTGACGCCGAGATGTTCGGCGAACAAGCGCCGCAAATGACGGTCGCCGACGCCCAGCCGCAGGGCGAGGCCCTCCAAACTGCCGTCGTCCAGCGCGCCGTCGGCGATCAGCGCCAGCGCGCGGTCGACGGTCGTCGACGTTCCGTGCCAGGCGGCGAGCGCCGGCGCCGTTTCGGGACGGCAGCGCAGGCACGGCCGGAACCCGGCGGCCTGCGCCGCGACGGCGGACGGAAAGAACACGCAGCTCGACGGCTTCGGCGTGCGCACCCGGCAGATCGGCCGGCAGTATACTCCGGTCGTCGTGACCCCGATGAAAAATCGACCGTCGTAGCGCGCATCGCGGGCAGCCGTCAGCCGGTAATATGCCGCATGGTCCATCTCCGTCACCGTGACGTCGATGCCGGCGCGGCGCGGTCCGATCGCGGTTTTCGGCCATTCCGCAAGCATCTCCATGCCGCTGAGCCTAGCACGCAAAAGACGCTCCTGCTCGCGCTTTTCGGACCTCATCCTCGCACGAATTCACGCGTCGAAAGCGAGCGAGCGCCAGCCAAGCGAGAGCATGCGTGAGCACGCGCACAGCGTCGTAAGGCACGGGTAAGCGGGGGAGTGACTTTGCGTAAGTTGGCGCGTAAGATAAGCGCCCGGCCGTCGTAAGCGCGCCGTACCAGTGAGGTCGTACGCTTTGGCGCGCCCGGCTCAGGCCGGAGCCTTTCCGCTTGCTCGGAGACAGCCTATGAACACGATCATCGAACCGAACGCGTCTCGCGTCGGCGATGCAACCGCGACGCAGCTCGTACAGACGAACGGTATTCACGTCGACGAATCGCGCATCGCGAAACTCAATCCGATTCCGCTGGTGCAGAACGACGCGCTCGCGACCGGCCTCCACGGAGCCATCGGATGCGATTTCATCCCATCGACCAATCAGCTCGCGTTCGTCGAATATGCGGGCAACGTCTCGATCGTCAACCTCTTCCTGCCGCTCGTCGCAACCGTTTCGCAAGGGACGCAGACGATCCCCGGCACGTGGGCGTTCGACTGCGAAACCGGCGCCCTCGGCGGCTTCAACGCGGCGAATGACATCTGGTGGGAACAGCAGACGGCCGTGCAGCGTCAGATGGTGCCGATCGGGGGCGCCAAGATCGCGAACCTCGGCCAGGTGGACTTCAACGCGGTCACCACGGCGACGCTGCAATCGCTGTCCTACAGCACCACGCCGATACCCGGCAACAACGACCCCTCGAACAAACTCACGAACGGCGACGTCTTCGCCGTGCACACGAACGCCGGCAACTACTGCAAGATCAAGGTGCTTTCGTACGGCTACGACCTCCACGTTCAGTGGGTCACGTACAAGGTCGGCCAGCGGTATCAGATTCTCGGCACCGGATACACCGAGCCGGAGGACATCATCGTCGGCGCCGACGGCCGGCATGCCTTCGTCACCGAGCGTACCGGCAACGTGCTGCGCGTCGATCTCTCCAACGCATCGCGCGCCGCCGCGCAGGTGCTCGCGACGGGCTTGACCGCGCCGCACCAAATGCAGTTCGACGGACTGCACGCGCACGTCTACGTCGTCGAATTCGCCCCGAACGGACGTCTGCTGCGCATCGAGGTCGGAACCGGAACGGTGACGACCGTGGCGTCCGGTCTCGATCATCCCATCGGGCTGCTCCTCTCCGCCGACGAACAGTCCGCCTACGTGACGGAGCAGGCCGCCGGCGGGGGCCGGTTGCGCCGCGTCGACATGGGAACCGGGGTCACAAGCGACGTCGTGGCCGGATTCACCGCGCCGTTCATGATGACGTGGCTCGACCCCGCGCGCGAACGCCTCGCCCTGTGCGAGCGCGATCCGGCGAATCGCATCGCCATCGTCGATCTCGGCAACGGCAACTTGGTGACCCGCATCGCGCCCGGTATCGGCTTCCGGCCGTCCGACCTCGCGATCGTCGCCGCGCATCGCGCCCTCGTCACCGCCGATTCCGAGATCGACGACATCATGCTCGGGCTCGATCCGCTCACCGGACCGCTCTACAAGGGCGTCGGGTTCGTCCCGTTCGACCGGATCGATCCGCTGACCGGACTGGCCAATACGTGGGCCGACGTCAACTACTTCTTCCGCGTGCAGAACGTCCCGTTCGGCAGCGTCATCCCGGTGAAAGTGAACCACTACCTGGCATCGATCGACGGTGCGGCGTGGTACCAGGTTCTCATCGACGGCATCCCGCGCGGCGACGCGTGGGGCGATTACAAGTGGAATCCGATCACCAACCAGTACGATTCGCTGACGATCTCGGCACAGGACATCGGCCCGCTCCACAACGTCTATCCCGTGCGCACGCTGGCTGATCTGGTGCTGTGGTACAACTCCGACCTCGGCAGCCGGGTCGATACGACCGGGTACGTCGACGGCCTGCACACGATCGAGATGCGCTTCTACAGCGCGACGTTCGGTGCGATCCCCGTCGGCGCGCCGAATGGCGGACCGCATACGATCTGCTTCGACAACAGCCGCTGCTTCGCATCGCTCGACTCGATCACCCTGGGCGGAGGGAGCGCCGGCACCGACTGCGGCATCCTCAAGTACGTCAACCTGACCGACACGGTGACGCTGAAGTACCGGGCCTCGCAAGCCCACGCCTCCGCGACGTATTCGTTCGCCGTGCTGCGCGGGGCGAACGAGATCGCGGCGCTCGATCAAGGCGGGAACGTGGGCGCGCCGAGTTACAGCGAGTCGGCGACCGTCGCCACGCTGCTCGGCTCGTGCGCGGGCCCGGGCGGTCCAGGCACCGCGGGCTTCCTCGAGGAGCTGTACGTGGCGACCAAAGCGATCAACGGCGAGGGCCGTCTCTCGGGGTATGACGCGTCGGACGCGCGCGCGTTCGTCCTCTCGCAGTAAACGAGACGCACGGCACCGCGTCGAAGACCGGAGCCGTGCATCCCGAAGCCGAGCGGCTCATCGCCGCGCTCCGTCTCACGCCGCATCCTGAAGGCGGCTGGTACCGCGAGACCTATCGCAGCCCCGACCGGGTCACGACCAATCTCGGCACGGTCCGCAGCGCGACGACCTCGATCTACTTCCTGCTCACGTCCGACGCGTTCTCGGCTTTTCACCGGCTCGCGTCGGACGAGACGTGGCATTTCTACCGCGGCGACCCGGTCACGATCGAAGTGATCGCACCGAGCGGGACGCACCAGCGGCACGTCATCGGGGTGGGCGACGCGCTGCAGACCACGATCGCCGCGAACGCGTATTTCGCCTCGCACGTCGACGCGCCGGACGGCTACGCGCTGGTCGGCTGCGACGTCGCTCCGGGCTTCGATTTCGCGGACTTCCACCTCACGACGCGCTCGATGCTGACCGCGGCGTATCCGCAGTTCGCGCCGCTGATCGCGCGCTACACGCGTTCGGCGGGTTCGACGACGCCGTAGCGGATCGGCGTCACGTCCATCTCGCGTCGCACCAAGCCGCGGGTGCGCAAATGCTCGAGGTGCGCGATCGTCTCGGCGACCGCGAACTGGCGATGCATGTCGGGCAGGCGATCGAACGGGTCGCCGCGGCGGCGCCACGGCAGCGCGCGCGCGACCCCGGTCGCGCTCGTCGGTTCCAGCTCGAGCGCCGCGAGGATCTGGCGCTCGCGGTGGCGATGGTGCGCCAGCAGTTCGTCGACGCGCCCGGCGACGTCGGCGAACGGCTCGCCGTGCGCGGGCAGCGCGCCGGTCGCGCCGCACGCCGCCACCGCGTGCAGCGAACGTTCGTAGGCTCCGAGCGGGTCGCCGCGATGGTCGCGCCAGACGCCGACGTGCGGCGTGACGGGATCGAGGACATGATCGCCGGTGAGGATCTTGCCGGTCACGTTGTCGACGAAACACAAGTGGCCCGGCGTGTGGCCCGGCGTCCACATCGCCCCGAGGCGTCCGACGCGCGCGCCGTCCTCGAGCAGGTGCGTCGGCTGCGTCAGTTCCGTGCGATGGTGGTGGAGCTGGTCCTCGATGTCGCCGTCGAACGAGAATCCGTTGCGCGCGATCCACTCGTCGGCTTCCCGGTCGAACGCCGCCGGATCGGTGAGGTGCATCTGCGCCGCTTCCCAATCTTTGGGGTGCATCGCGAGCATCGGGACGCCGGCGCGCATGAGCGTCCCGGCCAAACCGTAGTGATCGAAGTGGACGTGCGTGATCAGCAAACGCCGCACGTCCGAGAGCGTGTGCCCGTGCTCCGCCAATCCCGCATGGAGCGCCTCGAGGACGTCGTCGGCCTTCCACCCGCAGTCGACCAGCGTGAAGCCGTCCTCATCGTCGAGCAAGTAGCCGTTGATGTACCGCATCGGGTTCCCGGCCATCGGAAGCCGAATCTGCACGATCCCCTCACCGAGGACCGACGTGAGAGGATGATCGTGCGGCATATCGCTCCGGTACAACCTCACGTCAGCCTGAGCCTGTCGAAGGGCGCTGTCGGTTACTCCGCCGGGATGGCTGCGCTCGCGCCGGTGTCGGGGCCGATCCACACGGTTTGAATGTTGACGAACTCGCGGATCCCGAACTCGGAGAGCTCGCGCCCGATACCGCTCTTCTTCACGCCGCCGAACGGCAAGCGCGGATCGGACGCGGTCATCCCGTTGATGAAGCAGTTGCCCGAGTCGAGCCGTGCGGCGAACTCCTCTGCGCGGCCGACGTCGTTCGTCCACAGGTTGCCGCCCAGACCATAACGCGATGCGTTCGCGATGGTCAGCGCGTGCTCGGCATCGTTCGCGCGGAACATCGCCGCGGCCGGACCGAACGTTTCCTCGTCGGCCATGCGCATCCCGACCAGCACGTCGCCGACGACGGTAGGCGCGAAGTACGCGCCCGGACCCGGCAGCGTGTCCCCGCCGAGCAGCAGCTTCGCGCCGGCTGCAACGGTGTCGCGCACTTGCTCCGCAAGTTGCTCGCGCAGGTCGTGACGCGCCAACGGCCCGATGCGCGTCTCGCGCTGCATCGGATCGCCGACCTTCAGCGCGCGCGTCTGCTCGACGAACAGCGCGAGGTAGCGATCGTACACGGACTCTTCGACGATGAAGCGCTTCGCGGCGATGCAGCTCTGGCCGGTGTTCTGGAAACGGGATCTCACGCCGATCTCCGCCGCCCGCTCGAGATCCGCGTCGGCGAGCACGATGAAGTAGTCGGAGCCGCCGAGCTCCAACACCGTCCTCCTGATGGCGCGGCCGGCGAGTGCGCCGACCGACGAACCGGCGGCTTCGCTTCCGGTCAGCGTGACGGCCGCGATCCGTTCGTCGAGGACGACCGGCTCCATCGCCTTGCTGCCGATGACCAGCGTCGCGAACGCTCCCGTCGGAAACCCGCTCGCGCGGAACGCCTCTTCGATGGCGAGCGCGCAGCCGGTCACGTTCGACGCGTGCTTGAGGACCACGACGTTCCCCGCCATCATCGCGGGTGCGGCCGCCCGGAACGCCTGCCAGTACGGGAAGTTCCACGGCATGATCGCGAGCAGGACGCCGAGCGGCCGGAACGCGACGTAGCTGCGCGTCGCGTTCGAGGGGATCTCCTCGGCGCGCAGCAGGCGTTCGCCGTTCTCGGCGAACCAGTCGCAGGCCGTCGCGCACTTCTCGACCTCGGCCTCGGCCTCGGCGATCGGCTTTCCCATCTCGCGGGTCGCCAGCGCCGCCAATTTCGTCTTTTGGTCGCGCAGCGTCTGGGCCGCGGCACGCATGCGCTTGGCCCGTTCGGCGAACGGCGTCTCGCGCCAGACCTGCGCTTGCGCGTGGGCGCGATCGAGCCGCTCGTCGATCGCGGCGCGATCGTGCGGCTCGTAGGACTCGAGGAGCTCGCCGGTGGCAGGGTTCGTCGTTCGGATCATCTCGGCGGCCGTGACACTCATAGCACTAGCGTTCGTCCCCGCCGCGAATGGCGGTCAAGCACGGGGGCGCCCCCTGGCCGACGACGCGGAAACGGCTGCGACCCCTTCCGTCGCCGGCTGAACGCGCGACGCGGCCGTGTGCTCTTTGTGACACGGCAGGCAGAGCGTCTCGAGGTTGTCCAGGTGGTGGACGCACGAGAGCTGACCGTGACGGCCGGCGGCCGGTTCGATGTGGTTGACTTCGAGCCGTCCGACCTTTTTCTGCTCGCGCCACGCGCGCATCGCCTTGAGGTACGCCGCGCGCGTGCGATGCGCGGCGACGGTGGGCCGCTTCGGGCCGCGCGTGCCGCAGCGTTTGCAGCGATAGCGGTCGCGGCGCTTCGCCGTGCTCCGCGCTACGGACCACCAGTGGTTTGCCCAGAAAGCATCGCCGCAGCGGTCGCTGCACCAGGTCCGCCGCCGCGCCGGCAACTCAGCCGCGCACCACGCGCACGCACCGTCGGCAACCGGCGGCGCAAGCGAACACACCGCGAGCAGCGCATCGCGTTTGAGCGGCGCGGAGAGTTTCACGAACGCAGGCGGCGGGCGCAGACCTCGAGCCGCGTTCCGAGCGGGTCGGTGAAGAAGAGGGCGGGATACGAATCGCCGTGCTCGATCTCGCGCGCGCCCATCTGAGGCAGAACGCGTTCCCACTCCTCGAGCGAGTCTGCGTCGACCGCGAACGCGATGCGGCCGCGGGCCGGCTGCGCGCTGGACTCTTCGATGACGCCGACGAAAAAGGGGAGTCGGCCTTCGACGCCTTCCTCGAAGTATTCGACCGTGTTGTACCGTTCGGGCGTCGCGTCGTTCCACGACGAGCCGCCGAACTCGACCCACGAATACTTCTTACGGGTCAACCCGAGCCGCGGCAGAAACGCGTCGTAGAACGCCTCGACGACGCCGAGCACCGGAACGCGCAGGTCGAGGTGATCGAATCCGAGGAACGCCATCAGCGCAGCGCGGGCTCGGCGGCATCATCGGCCAGCAGCGCGGGACTGCCGGCGCCGGCGAGAAACACGCCGAGCTGGGAGACCGAGAACTGCATCCCGGTCCAGAACCGTCCGAACTCGCCGAAGCGTGAGGACGCCTCATCGAAGCGCATCGTGTAGACGAGCCGCTTGAAGACGAGCGGATCGTCGGCGTACAGGTCGACGCCCCACTCCCAATCGTCGAAACCGATCGAACCCGAGATCACCTGGGTGACGTGACCGTGGAACGAACGGCCGATCTTGCCGTGCTCGAGCATCAGCTTGGCGCGCTCGTCGTACGGCATGGCGTACCAATTGTCGGCGCCGTCGCGCTTCTTGTTCATCGGATAGAAGCAGACGTAGCGGCGGCGCGGGATGCGCGCCCACAGCCGCCCTGCGTTGCGCGGTTCGCGCGCGGCGTCGCCCATCATCGCGTCGAACGTCGCGTTCCAGTCGTCGGAGTGCGGCTTGAGGCCGCGGTCGCGCAGTTCCGCGTGGATCTTCGCGGTGTGCTCGTACAAACCGAGCTCGAGGATCGAGACGTACGATTCGTACGGCTCGAGGAAGTCACGCAAGGCGAGCTTGTCGACCTGGGTCTGCATCTCGCCCAGCGCATCGAACGAGCGCGCGTAGTGCGTGAACAGCAAGTCGCCCTTGTGACCAAGCGTTTGCGCCAGGCCGAGATCGGCGTCCGCATCGCGTGCCAACCTCACGAACAGCTCGCCCGCCTCGCGCTCGATCGCCTGGCGCCGTTCGACGTCCAGCGCGTCCCAGCGCCGCCGGTCGAACCGGAACATACGGTGCAGGATCGCCCAGCCGTCGAGCGCTTCGGGGACGTTCGGATGCTTCATGGCTTACGCTTCTATCAACGGTTCATCCGTGGTTCTGGTTGCGAGTCGCCGCCAGAACATGGGGTGGATATACGCGCGCGTCTCATTCGTAATTTCAGCGCGCGACAGACTGCGTCGCGTCTGATACGTCCACGAAATCGGTTCGCCAGGAGCCTTCTGCAGTCCGACGATGCCGACCTCATAGAATGTTGAAAAAAGATCCCTCCTGAATTCGTCAAGCGGCTTGTCCCCGTTGCGAAACGCTGTGGCATTTGCCTGTAACTGGTCCTGCGTGCCATTGCACGCAGCAAGCGCGTTTTCTACGCCTTCGAGAAGGGACATATCGGTCAGCGCTCCGATATGAACGCGTTCCGGTAAGCGATACAAGATCTCGACAAAGTGGAGAAGGTTCGGATATATGACTATGTACTCGTCGCGAATCGCAGCCATTCGTTCGCGACTGTACTCTCCTTCTGCTTCCAATAAAGCGTCTTCGGATAGGACAGGCTCATCAACGGCCTTCGCAATTGCGAAGTTGAAGAACTGGATGATATCCCGCGGGCGCATGAAAGTGCGGGCAAGAATCCAGTCCATCGTGTTCTTGCGCTTGCCTCCCTCCGGCATAGATTCCGGAAGAATATCTGCGTGTGTGACGGGACGCGTCGTGTATCGTTGCTTAACTAAACGATTGATCCTGGAATCCAAAAGTTCTGTTAGCTGATTCTTGGTCCAACGAATCTGCAATGAAAGGGCATGGAGTTTGTCTTCTTGCTGCTGGCCAGCTTGCGTATCTGACAGGACCCGATCGAATAGATCATACCGCAAGGCGATAACGATTCGAAGGTTTTCTACAGAGCGAAATCTTCGCATCGTTTCGAGCAAGGCTCGGATGAGTCGCGTCTTAAATCGATCGTCGACCCACTTTTCGTCAAGATGGTCGACAAGCACAAAATAGACATTTTGAGGATCATCGAGAATGTCATCGAGCAAGTCGACGATGTTCTGTAGCTGATTTATTTGAACGTGGTCGACAACTGTCTTGAATCGCTCAAAATAGACGATTTTCTCTTGCTCGGAAAATTTCTCACCTGCCTCCACCCTCGTTATCAATCCGGGAAATTGGGCGCCGGCAACGGCTTTTACGTCGCTTTCTAGCTTACCCGTCACTTCTTTAACGCGGGCATCTGTTTCAAGCCAGAACGATCCGCCCCACTGATCGAGATATTCCAGCGCCCGTTGTTGCTTGGGCGTTTGAAATAGGGTCTCGAAGACGCTAAAGAAATGCCGCTTCGATTCCTCGTCTCGAATCCGAAAGCGAATACGGAGGACTTCAACGACCATAACATGCCGCCATAGCAGCATAAAGAAAAGATCGAGATCGACGCCAAGGGAGACCAGAAATTGGAGAACAGTGTTGTTGGTAAGGTAATTAAGTGCCAACTGTTCCGGATCAAGCCTTATGACATTTACGTGTTTGTCTTCGAGCCGCTGCAATAGGGCTGTCTTTCCAGCGCCCGTTCGACCCAGCACAATATGATGCTGAAGATCCCCCTTGACAAGCTCATCGAACTGGCCGTTATCAACAAAACACGATACAAGAAAGGCGTAGTCGTCCTCGGCGGCCGCGGATCCAATTCGGTCGCTCGATCGGAATTTAAATTGGTGAGTCGTTGTCATCAACGCGCCTCTCTGACACGCCCCGATTTCGGCAAGTACCGATGCTTCCCCGTGCCGCGTCGGCCTTGACCTCGGCGACCAGCGCGGCCGGCCGTTCGCGATACTTCGCCCACAGTTGCGGCATATGCGCCACGTCGCTGAGGATCCGGCCGAAGGCCGCGTTCACCGGCGCATCCAGCCCGGCGTCGCGCGCGGCGCGCGCGACCGCGCCGTTGAGGGATTCAACTTCGGTGCGGTGCTTGGCGGAGCGCAGGTCGATCAGCAGCGAGGGCGGCTTCTCGCCGCGCGCGCTGGCGATCCGGCCGGCCAGCACGGTGCGCGCGATCGGGGTCGGCATCGTGGCGATCGCGAGCAGCGCACGAACGGGGTAGCGCGGCAGGTCGATCGCCGGAATGCCGAGCGCCTTCATGGTCGCGCGCACTTCTCGGATCGCGCGGATTTCCAATGCGAACACGTCTTCCTCGCGGACGATGCGTTCCGGCAGCACGTCGAGGATCGCGCAGGTCGCGTTCGCGACGATGTTGAGTGCCAGCTTCGACCATTTGAGCGAGCGGAAGTCGCGCACCGCCGACGTCTGCAGGCCGGTCGCGCCGAACGCCGCGAGCAGCCAATTGTTGGGGCTGGCGGTTCCGACCGGAGCGAAGGCGATCCCGCCGCCCTTCGCCGCGACCCCGCGCCCGTTCGCACCGAGGGCGACCGGCACGGTCAGCGCGGCCGAGACGACGTTGTCGGCGCCGAACGCGGCCGCGAGCGATTCCTCGTTGCCGATGCCGTTCTGCGGCGTGATGATCGTGGTGCGGGACGGATCGCGCAGCGCGCGCCGCAGCGTCTCGATCGCCCCCGGCGTGTCGTAGGCCTTCACGGTGACCAGCGCGACGTCGGCGTCGACCGGTACGACGTCGTCGAGCGAGCGCGGCGCGTACACCACGGCGTTCCCGATCCCGCTCAGCAGGTCGCCGAGGTACGTGCCGACCGCCCCCGCGCCGACGACGTAAACGTTCATCTCAGCTCCCGGTGCTGCCGAAGCCGCCGTCGCCGCGGGCGCTCGCCGCGAGCACGCCGGCCTCGCCGAACGACGCACGCGCCACCGGCGCGACGACCAGCTGCGCGATGCGATCGCCGCGGCGCACCACGAATGGCTGATCGCCGTGGTTGACCAAGATGACGCCGACCGGACCGCGATAATCACAGTCGATGGTCCCGGGACTGTTCAGGCACGTCACGCCGGCTTTCAGCGCGAGGCCGCTGCGGGGCCGCACCTGCACTTCGTACCCGGCCGGAACCTCGAGCGCGAAACCGGTCGGCACGAGCGCGCGCGCACCCGGCGCGAGGACGAGATCCTGCGCCACGGCGGCAACGACGTCGGCGCCCGCGGCGCCGTCGCTCATGTACGCGGGCAACGGCAGCCCCTCACCCTCCGGCAGGCGCACGAGCGCGATCGACGGGTTCATTTCGAAAGCAGGCCTTCGAGCTCGGCCCGGAAGCTCGCCACGTCGCGGAAGTCGCGGTATACGCTGGCGAACCGCACGTAGGCCACCTCGTCGACGCCCTTGAGCGCCTCCATCAGCTTCTCGCCGACCAACTTGCCGGAGACCTCGCTCTCGCCGCGCGCGAAGAGCTCGCGCTCGATTCCAGACACGACTTCTTCCATCTGGGCCTCGGAGACCGGGCGCTTCTCGCACGCCCGGCGCAGCCCGTTGAGCACTTTGTCGCGATTGTATTGCTCGCGCCGCCCGTCTTTTTTGACCACGAACAGGCGCGGGGCTTCCATCCGCTCATAGGTTGTGAAGCGGTGCTTGCAGCCGAGACACTCACGCCGTCTGCGGACGGAGTTGTCGTCGTCGCGTGAGTCGACGACGCGGGTCTCGTTCTTGCGGCAGTGCGGGCAGAGCAGGTCGGCTAGGTCCTCTCCGGAGGCGGCACCGCTACATGTTGTGGGTGCCCGTCCAGTATAGCCCGAATCGCCTCGAAAACGAAGCCGGAGCTGGCTCCGCGCGCGGAGCAGCCCCGTCATGGTTGGGTTAGGTCGAAGCCCCGATCTTGAACATCTTCGTCCCGCAGACGGGGCACTTGCCTTCGGTCGCCGGACGACCGTTCTTCATCTGGATCTGCTGCGCGTCTTTGATTTCGCGCTTGGTCTTGCATTTGACGCAGTACGCTTCGGCTGCCATGGTGCTCGGTTACTCCCTCGGAACGGCCCGGCCCCGAATGGGGCGGTATTCGCCGTGGGCCGTTACGGGGGGCGTCGAGGAATCCCTTGGAGGTACGGGGACCTAGCCGCGGAGGCAGGCAAGCGTGATAGGGCCGGTGTGAGGCTCCTTCGACAAGCTCAAGACGACATTGGGGCAGCCCAGGATCACCGTACGGCGGGCCAGGATGGCCTGGAACGGCGCTGGGTGGCGCGGGGTGCGCTGGAGGAGGCCTGCCCCGAACGTTTGGGCGGGACGGTGCTCGAGGGGCTCTGGGTGGCCGGATCGCTCGATGGCCTGGCGGCCCCGTGCGTGGCGATCGTGGGGACGCGGGCGCCCTCCGACGAGGGGCGCCGCCGCACGCGGCGACTGGCGGAGGCGCTCGCCCGCGCGGGCGTGTGCGTCGTCTCGGGGCTCGCGCTGGGCGTCGACGGTGCCGCGCACGAAGGAGCGCTAGCGGCCGGCGCGCCGACGATCGGCGTGCTCGGCGGCGGGCACGCGCACTTCTTCCCGCCGCGTCACCGCGAACTCGGTGCGCGCATCGCCGCACAGGGCGGTGCGGTCGTCTCGCCGTTTCCGCCCGACAACCATCCCGAACCTTGGCAGTTCCTGGCTCGCAACGGCGTGATCGCGGCGCTCGCCGACGCGGTGGTCGTCGTCGAGGCGGCCGCCCGCAGCGGCGCGCTCAACACCGCCGGCCACGCCGCCGACCGCGGCATCCCCGTCCTCGCCTTTCCCGGCGACGTCGACCGCCCCAAAGCCGCCGGCTGCAACGCGCTGATCCGCGACGGCGCGACGCTCGTCCGCGACGCCGACGACGTGCTCGCCGCGTTGCCGTCATACCTCGCGCCGCCCACGCGCCGCGTGCGGCACGCGACGGTACGCTCGGACGATTCACCCGCCGTGCGCCGCGTTGTCGCCGTCCTCGCGGAAGGCGCACGCGACGCGGGTTCGCTGGCCGACTGCGTCGATCTCGCCCCGGCGGAACTGTTCCCGCTGCTCACCGAACTGGAGCTCGCCGGCCGCATCGTCGTCGGCACGGACGGTTACGCACTGGACCGTCGGTAGCGTGCCGCCGCGGGTGCGCGAGGTGAAGCGATTGCTTCGCAAACTCGGCTACACCATCGAGCGCCCCGGTAAGGGCGACCACACGGTATTCTACAATCCCGCAACGAAGGACCAGTACACGCTCGACGGCGCCGACAGTCACGAAATGCTGCGCCCGGCGTGGCTCCAGCTACGGAAACGTCTGGAGCTGAAAGGACGAGCGATGTACACGGTCGTCATCGACTATGACCCAGAGAACGGCAACTACGGCGCGACGTCGCCGGACGTCGACGACGAGCACAACATGGTCATCGGCATCGGGAAAAGCGCAGATGAAGCCGTTGCGCGCTTTCGCAACGCGCTCGAAGGTCATTTCGAATTCCTGCGCGAGCGCGGCGAACCGATCCCACAGCCGCGGGTCACCGTGACGACGGTTCCTGCGCCGGTGCTCTCGGCGAGCGAGCCGTAACCGGTCTTCGGCCGGCTGCGCCCAGGTCGCGCGACGGCCGACGGCGTCTTTAGAGGATGCCGAAACCTGAAGCGCTGCGGCGAACGGCCCTCGCGTGCACGTTCGCCTCATCGCCGTCGGGAAAGTTCGGGAGCGGTATCTCGCCGAGGCGGTCGCGGATTTTCGTTCGCGGCTGCGGCCGTATCATCGGCTCGAGGAGATCGAGGTTCGCGCCGCCGACGGCGGCGATCCCGAGCGGGCGATGCGAGCCGAAGGCGACGCGATTCTCAAGCTGCTCGATCCGGCCGATCACGTGTGGCTGCTCGAGCGGGGCGGCGAGCTCTTCGCAAGCGATGAGCTGGCGCGGCGGATCGAGAGCCTGCCGCACCGCGGGATCGCGCGGCTGACCTTCGTCGTGGCGGGGACCTACGGCGCTTCGGATGCGCTGCTCGCCCGAGCGGACGTGCGCTGGTCGCTCTCGCCGCTTACCTTCCTGCACGAATGGGCCCGGGCGCTCGTGCTGGAGCAACTGTACCGGGCGGCGAAGATCGCCCGCGATGAGCCCTACCACCACTGAGGAGACGACGCTGCTTTCGCTCGACGAGCTCGCCGCCCACTTCGCCGCCGCGGCGCGCGCGCTCTGGCCGCAAGTCGATCCCGTGGTGCAGTTCGAGGCACCGCGCCGAGCCGAGTTCGGCGACGTGGCGACCAACGTCGCCTTCGGCCTCGCGCGCGTCGCGCGCAAGAAGCCGCAGGAGATCGCCGAGGCGATCGCCGCGCGCGCGCTCGACCATCCCGCCGTCCGTTCGACCGTCGCCGAGGCGACTGCCGTCGCCGGGTTCATCAACCTGCGCCTCGTGCCGGCGTTCTGGCAGGACGTCATCGCCGCGGCGCTCCGTGAGGGCGCCGCATTCGGCCGAGGAACCCCGACCGGCGAGCGGATCTCGCTCGAGTTCGGCAGCGCGAATCCCACCGGACCGCTCGTCGTCGTGCAAGGCCGCACGCTCTCGGTCGGCGACACGCTCGCGAAGACGATGCGCCACGCCGGCTACGACGTGTTCACCGAGTGGATCATCAACGATGCCGGCTCGCAGATGGACGCGCTCGGTCGATCTCTCTACGCCCGCTACCGCCAGCTCTTCGATCCGGCCTATCCGTTTCCGGAAGACGGCTACCCCGGCGACTATCTGATCCCCGTGGCGGAGGCGCTGCGCGCGCGCGACGGCGAGCGCTGGCTGACCGTCTCCATTGAAGACGCGACCGCGCCCATCGCGCAGTTCGCCCGCGACACGCTCGTCGCCGGCCAGCAAGCGGTCGCGCACCGGTTTCACGTCGGGTACGATCTGTGGCAATCGGAGAAGGCGTTGCACGACGCCGGGGCGATCGAGCGCGGCATCCAGCGCCTGCGCGATCTCGGCGTTCTCTACGAGAAAGACGGCGCGACCTGGCTGCGCACCACCGACGCGGGCGACGACGAGGACCGCGTCGTGATCCGCAGCGACGGCCGGCCGACCTATTTCGCGAACGACATCGCGTATCACTACGAAAAGCTGCAGCGCGCCGGCCACGTCGTCGATTTCCTCGGCCCGGATCATCACGGGTATATCAAGCGCCTCGACGCGTTGGCGAACGCGTACGGCCGCCCCGGCGCGTTCGAGGTGATCCTCGTCCAGCAGATCACCCTCAAACGCGGCGACGAGATCCTCTCGATGTCCAAGCGCGCGGGAACGCTGATCACGCTGGAAGAGGTCATCGACGAAGTAGGCGTCGACGCGGCGCGTTTTTTCTTCGTGATGCTCTCGACCGACCAGCCGCTGACGTTCGATCTCGAACTCGCGAAGAAGCAGTCGAACGACAATCCCGTCTACTACGTGCAGTACGGGCATGCGCGCATCGCGTCGGTGCTTCGCAAGGCGCGCGCCTTGCACGCCGATGCGCTTGTGGCAGCGGAACGCGGCCAGGGGCTCGCGGCGCTCACCGATCCGGCGGAACTCGCACTTGCGCGCCGGCTGGCCGATTTCGGGCCGACGGTGGCATCGGTTGCGCGGGCGCGTGCTCCGCACCGCCTACCGAAGTATGCGCGCGAGGTCGCGGCCGACTTCCACCAGTTCTACGATGCCTGCCGGGTGCTCACCGACGATCCGGCGACGACGACGTCGCGGCTCGGTCTGTGCATCGCGACGAAGACGGTTCTCGCGACGACCCTCGCGCTCTGCGGCGTGAGCGCGCCTGACTCGATGTAGCGTCGGCCGTTACGGTGCCGTGTGCGGCGCCGGCGTGACGGCGACGACCACCGTTTCCGGCGTTGCGGCGGAGCTGGCCGCGTCGTCGAACGCGACGTCGACGTGAATTGCCGAACCGGAGACGTTTTCGGCCTGCGTCTGCATGCGCAGCACGTACGGCCGCACGAAGTAGCCGAACAGCACTCTGATCAGCGCTGCGGCGGGAATGCCGAGAATGAGACCGGGTAAGCCGAAGAGCTCGCCGCCAGCGAAGACCGCGAACATCACGGTGATTGGGGAGACGCCGACCGACTGCGCCATGATGCGCGGGACCAGGATGTTGTCGGCGACGCGCGAGACGACGAAGATCGCGACGGTCACCCACACGACCATGCCGGTCCCTTGCGGGACCGCAAGGAGCGCCGCGATGATTTGCGCCACGACCATCCCCACGAACGGCACGGCGTACCCAAGCCCGCAGATCACGGCGACCAGCAGCGCGAACGCGAAGTGCGACGGCGCCAGCAGCACCCAGATCGCCGCCCCGACGATCGCGCACAGCAGGGCCTGACCGGCGACGAAATGCCCGAACACTTCGGCCAGCTCGTGCAGCAGCGCGCCGACGCTCGCGCGGCGCGACGGCGGGATGAAGGCGACGATTCCGTCGCGGACGTCACGCCCTTGCAGCAGGAAGAACACCGAGAGGATGAGCGCCGACGTTCCGATGATCAGCGCGCTGACCGCGTCGATGACGATCGTGCCGAGCTGCGCGATCGTCGCGGCGACGAACCCGGTCAGGCGGCTGGCGACCTGGCCTTGGACGTCGCCGAGCGACGGCAGCGGCACGCGGTTGCCGAGGACGCGGCGCAGCCCGCCTTCGGCGCTCGCGACGAGATCCTGCGAGCCGGCGATGTACTGCGGCGCGTGGACGATCAGGCTCAGCACCTGCGAATAGGTGATCGGCACGATTACCAGCGCGAGGACGACGAGCCAGCCGAGGAGTCCGAGGTACACGATTGCGATGGCCGCCGGCCGCGGCATCCATCGCTCGAGCCGGCTGACCAGCGGATGCGCGCCGAACGCGATGAAGGCTGCGATCAGAAACAGCGCGATCGTGCGCGGGATCCGTGCCGCGAACAGCAATGCGGCAACGATCACGACGGCGATCACCACCGTGACGATCGTGCGGCGGAGCACGATCGGCATTAGAGCGCCTTGGTCATCATGCGGCGCTCGGTGACGAATCCGGCGCGGTCGTAGAGCGCCAGCGCCGCGGCGTTTTCCTCGGTCACCATGAGGCTGACGTACGCGCGCCCCATCGCCCGCGCGAACCCTTCGGCCTCGTCCATCAGCGCGCGGCCGACGCCGCGGCCGCGCGCGTGCGGCTCGACGGCGGTGTATGCCACGAAGGCCTGCTCGGTGAGCGTCACCTCATCCGGGATGTCGAACAGCAGCAGCAGAAATCCCAGCCGCTCGCCGTCTTCCTCCGCGATCAGCGCGACGTGCTGGCGCCCGTAGACGAAGTCGATCAGCTTGTCGAACGCGAGCGCCACGTCTTCGAGCTTCGCCGTCCGCACCGCCGAGATGCTGTCGGCGGCGCTGCGGCGCCCGAGATCGTGTACGAAGTCGCGATCGTCCCGGTCACCCGTGCGGACGATCACGTCCGCGTCCGCGTTCACGCCGCAGCCGCGACCAGCGAGCCGAGCGCTTCGACCAGCGCCGCGTTCTCCGGCGGCGTCCCGATCGTGATCCGCAAGCGTCCCGGCATCCCGAGCGCTTCACCGCTGCGCGTCACGATGCCGTGCCGCAAGAGCGTCTCGTACGCCTCGCCGGACGAGCCGGGGATCGCGAGCGCGACGAAGTTCGCCGCTGTCGGGAATGCGTGCAGCCCCAGGCGTTCGAACGCGGGATACAGGTACGCCTTGCCCGACTCGTTGTTCTCGACCGAACGCTGCACGAACGCGCCGTCGTCGAGCGCGGCCAACGCCGCAACCGCCGCCGGCCGCGAGACCCCGAACGGAACGCGCACGCGCTCGACGTAACTCAGCAGCCCCGCATCGGCCAGCGCATAGCCGAAACGGAGCGACGCGAAGCCGTAGATCTTCGACATCGTGCGCAGCACGATCGTCGCGGGACGCGACGCGACGTAGGCGCCGCCTTCGACCGACCCCACCGGCATGTATTCGCAGTACGCCTGATCGATCATCAGGATCACGCGTTCCGGCAATGCGCGGGCGAAGCGATCGAAGGCGTCGCGTTCGATCCGGGTCGAGGTGGGATTGTTCGGATCGACCACGATGACGAGCTTGGTTTTCGCCGTGACCGCGGCGAGCATCGCGTCGAGATCGTGCACGCCGTCGCGCAGCGGCACCTTCACGGGGACGGCGTCGAAGAGCAGCGTGTCCTTCGGGAAGAGGGAGAACGTCGGATCGGCCAGCACGACTTCGTCACCCGGCGAGAGCAGCGCGGTGAACAGCGTGCGCACGACGTCGTTCGAGCCGTGTCCGACGACGACGTTGTCGAATCGCAACCCGAACGGCGCGGCCAGCCGTTCGCGCAGCTCGTGATGATCGTCGTCGACGTAGATCGCCAGGTCGTGCAGCGACGCGAGCGCTTCGAGCGCGAGCGGCGACGTCCCGAGCGGGTTCTCGTTCGAGGACAGCTTGATGAACCGCTCGAGCCCATACTTCTTCTTGGCCTGCGCCACAGTAGTGCCGGGCGTATACGGTTTCAGGCTAGCAACTTGCGGTCGAACGAGTTCGCTATAATTCAGTTTCACGGCGCTCCGCCCTAGGCTCCGCGCCCCCCACGCTTCGCGTGGGGCCCCCGGGTTCGACCTCGCAACGACGTCATAGCACGATCAGGATTCGGCTGCGCTCGGTCCATCACCGTTCTGCTGATGTGTTCAAGAAACGCGAACCCGGTTCGGTGATCGGTTCGGCGGCGGCGCACTGGGGGCAGGACTCGGGGTCGTGCGATTCGATCGGGAGGTCCAGCAACGGGACCGTGGGGACGCCGAAGTCGGCGGGGGCGCGCTGCACGATGATGCCGACCGCGGCGACCTCGGCGCCGTGCGCGCGCACGACGTCCATCACTTCGCGGACCGAGCCGCCGGTCGTGACGACGTCCTCGACGACCAGCACGCGATCGCGCGGCCCGAGCACGAACCCGCGGCGCAGCGCCGGCTTGCCGCCTTCCTTCTCGACGAAGATCGCGAAGGTGCCGAGCTGGCGCGCGGTCTCGTAGCCGAGCACGATGCCGCCGACGGCGGCGCTCACGACGACGGTCGGGCGGAACGATCGGGTCGCCTCGGCGAGCGCCCGCGCGACCCGCTCGACGATGCGCGGGTCTTCGAGGATGCGGAATTTCTGCACGAAGCGGTTGGAGTGCCGACCCGAAGAGAGCCGGAAGTGGCCGCTCAGGATCGCGCCGCGCGCTTCGAGTTCGCGCAGCAGGTCGGTCGCGGCTACGTCGATCATGCGCCGAGCTCTTCGAGGATCGCGCGAGCCGCGCCCACCGGATCGGCGTCATCGACGATCGGTCGTCCCACGACCACGTAGTCGGCGCAGGCCTCGCGCGCCTCGCGCGGCGTCGCGGCGCGCTTCTGGTCGCCGTGCGCGCTGCCGATCGGACGGATGCCGGGACAGAACGTCCCGAACTCCGTCCCGAAGAACGACTTGATTTGCGGAACCTCGCGCACGCTGCAGACGACGCCGGCGCAGCGCGCATCGCGCGCCAGAGCTGCCAGGCGGATCGCGTTCTCGCCCGGCCCGCCGGAGAGCCCAAGCTCGCCCAGGTCTTCCACCGCGAGGCTCGTCAGCACCGTCACCGCGTAGACGTCCGGCACGGGCATCGAGCGCGTGACGGCCTGCTCGTGCGCAGCCTGGACGGCCGCCTCGAGCATCGCCGCGCCGCCCAGGGCGTGGACGGTGATCAGCCGGACGCCCGGCTCGACGATCGCGTGGACGGCGGCTTCGACCGTGCGCGGGATGTCGTGCAGCTTGAGATCCAGGGCGTAGGAGGCGTCGTGGGAACGTAACGCTTTTTTTATCGCCTGACCGTAGCCGTAGTACGCTTCATAGCCGATCTTGAAAATGACCCCTAGCGGTGCGAGGCGCTCGACAAGCGCGACGGAGCGCGCGGGATCGGGGACGTCGAGTGCGACGACCAATTGTGGGGACGGCATGAGAATCGTCTTCGCGAGAACTGACCGCCCGCACTTTTCGTTCATAGGTCACGACGTCTCGAAGGCGTCGAGCTAAGGAGTACGAGATGCCCGGGATCCAGGTCTTCAAGACGCTAGCCGACGCTCTACGAGCGGGCTATACCGTCTACGACCGTACGACCGATGGCTATCTCGTCCGCACGCGGACCACGAGCGGCTGGGCGATGGCCCTGGTCATCTGCCACTAGCGCTTCCGCGCGCGAACGGCCTCCGGCCCGCCAAGGCCCGGAGGGAGTCAACGGATACGAGAAAGGGGACGAGCCGCCCAGGCAGCTCGCCCTCTTCGCTTGATTTCGGGTGACTTCGGCTTAGCAGGTCTGCTAGCGGACGTCCGGCGGCTGAACGGGTTTCGTGAGCTCCTCGAAGCGCGGCCGGCCGGGCTGCTGCCAGGCGTTCGGCGGCGACTGGCCGCTGAAGCCGCCGGGCGGCGGCGGCGGGTTCGGCGGCACGCCGGGCGGCGGAGGTCCGTACGTCGCGCCTGACTGGACACCCGGCAGCTGCGCGCCGGAGAGCACGGCGATGATGATCTGCGCGATCCCGACGAACATCGGGATCAGGCCGCCCAGGAGCCACGGCCCGCCGTGGAAGTCGCTCGAACCGGGCGTTCCGCCGATGAACGAGAGCCCGATCAGGATCGCGAAGCCGATCATCGCCAGCCGAATCCCCTTGAAGAGCGCGTGCTGCGCGTCGTCGTCGGGACCGCCTACCCACGGCGGGGCCGACTGGGGCGGCGGCACCGGCTGCGCCTGCGTCTGCCACGGGGCGGCACCGCGCGCGGCCTGCTGCTGCGCCCACATGCGATACGCGCGGCCGCGGCCGAAGCCGAAGTGCGCATCCGGCGGCGGGACGATCCCGTGCTTGATCATCTCCATGCGCTCCAGGAAGCGGAACGCGCGGAAGACGATCCAGGCGGCGATCGGAAGACCGAAGATGCAGATGATCGCGAGTGCTGCGACGACGTTGTCGGCCATCAGACGTTGGCTCCCTGGGTGATGGTGATCGGCCCGCTGGCGGTCGAAATTTCGAAGTGGCCGCGGCCCGAACCTAGGCGAACGGTGCGCTTGCTCGCGCCGTCGTCGGTCGAGCTGAATCCGGCGACGCTGATCTCGCCGTCGCCGGTGTGGACCAGCGCCGTGGCGTCGCTGCCGGCGGTGAACGAAACGATGACCCTACCGTCCGCCGTCGTGAGCGAGCCGTCGACGGCGCGGATGCCGCTGCCGACGATGCGCCCGGAATCGGAATGCGCGACCAGCCGGTCGGCGCCGACCCGGGTCAGGTAGATGCGTCCGTCGCGACTGGTCGCGTCGATCGCCTTCCCCTGGACGTCGACGAGCTCGACCCGCCCGCTGTCGGTGCTGACGTCGAGGTCCGCTTGGTGGTCGCGCACGTGGATCGAACCGTCGCTGGAGTGCGCGACCAGTTTGACGCGCAGGCCGGCAGCGTCGATGCGTCCGCCGGTCGCGAGCTGCACGCGAGCGGTCGGCGGGACGACGAGGCGCAATTCGTGGTTGAATTCACCGATCATCACGTGCAGCGAGCCGTCACCGGTCGAGTGCACGCGGATCCCGTCCGCCGTTTGCTCCGCGACGACCGCGTCCGGCTTCCCCGACATGAACCCGCGCGCCAACACGGTCTCGACTACACGGACGCTCGGCGAAACGGCGGTTTCGACCGTGACGTGAACGTCCTGGACGTCGACGACGACGCGCGGCGCGGACCCGGTGACGAAGGTCCGGTCGAGCGGGGTCGAGGACATCGCGGTCCGGGCATTGTGCGAAGCCATCCCGGCTCCGGTCAGAGCGCTGGCCGCGGCTCCGGCGATAGCGAGTTCGACGACGATCAAGCCGCCGATGACGGTCGAGCGCGAAATCATGACCCATGTACGGCTCCCGGTCCGTGGTGTTTCGTTGCCCGGCCGCCTCCGGGTGGGAACGAGCGGACCGAAACCCCAAGACCGCCCGCACGTACATGCGATCAGCATGGGAGCAGCACTCGCGGTGGATCCACCGCCCGTAGCGGCGCCGGTCGTCGAGGACCAGGCGCTGATCGACGCTACCCTTGCCGGCCGTCCCGATGCGTTCGGAGACCTGGTCTTGCGGTACGAGCGAGCGGTCTACAACCTCGCGCTGCGGACCCTCCACGACCGTAGCGAGGCGGAAGATGCCGCCCAGGAGGCGTTCTTCAAGGCCTACCGGGCGCTGCACACGTTCCGCTCGGGGGCCAAATTCTCGACCTGGATCTTCACGATCTGCTACCGCGGCTGCTGCGATCGCCTGGCGAAGCGCAAGCGGCTCTCCAGTGACGAGCTCCCCGACCACGCCGATCCGTCGGCCGGACCCGAAGCTCTGGCGGAGCTCAGTGACGAGTCGTATCGTCTGCGGAGCGCGATCGACGCGCTGCCGGAGAAGTACCGGACCGTCGTTACGCTGTATCATCTGCAAGGGAAGCAGTACGAGGAGATTGCAACCGTGTTAAACCTGCCGCTCGGGACGGTGAAAACGCACCTGTTCCGTGCAAAGGAACAGCTCCGGAAGGCCCTGACCATATGATGTACGACGACGACGCCCTCGACCGAGCGCTGGCCGCCCTCCCGCTGGAGGAACCGCCGGCGAGCCTGCACGCGCGCATCATGGCCGCGACGGTCTATCGGCCGCGCGCCGCCGTACAGCAATGGGAAGTCTGGACGGTCGCGACGCTCGCCGCGCTGGCGATGTGGCTCACCTGGGTCGCGCTGAGCACTCCGCGTCTGGGCGAGCGGCTCGTCGACGGCGTGACCCGCCTGGTCGACGCCGGCGGCCTGACCTCGCTCAACACGCTGCTGTGGCTCGCGGTCGGTATCTCCGTCGCCTGGTGGCTCTCGCAGATCACCGTCCCGCAACGCCGTCGCATCGAGATCCGGTGAGGACGCGTCCGGGCGACGGAGCGCCGCCCGGCGGCGCCGACGAACGCAAGTACAAGATCCTGCTGGTCGAGGACGACGCGCAGATCACGCGGGTCCTCAAGCTCGAGCTCGAACACGAAGGGTTCGAGGTCGAAACCGCCGCCGACGGCCTCTCCGGCCTCGAGAAGGCGCTCAAAGAACCCGACCTGGTCGTGCTGGATTTGATGCTGCCCAAGCTCGACGGCCTCGAAGTCTGCGCCCGGGTGCGCGCCAAATCGCGCGTCCCGATCATCATGCTGACCGCGAAAGACCGCATCCCCGACCGGGTCGCCGGCCTCGACGGCGGCGCCGACGACTACGTCGTCAAGCCGTTCTCGATCGAAGAGCTGCTGGCGCGCATTCGCGCGCGCTTGCGCGAACGCGACCCGCACGAGAACGTGCTGCGCGCCAAGGACCTGGTCATGGACCGCGACCGCCACGAAGTCACCCGTGCCGGAACGTCGATCCACCTGACCGCCAAAGAGTACGCGCTCTTGGAGTACCTGCTGCTCCACCGCAACAAGGTCCATTCGCGCGACGAGCTCTTCAACGGCGTCTGGGGCAGCGATTTCCTGGGCGACTCGAATTTGATCGACGTCTACATCCGCTACTTGCGCGGCAAGATCGACGACCCGTACGACGACAAGCTGATCCAAACGGTACGCGGCGTAGGCTACGCGCTCAAAGAGTAACGGCGCCTGAACAGTCTTCGCACGCGCATCGCCGCGCTCTATGCGGCGTTGATCGTGGTGGTGATCGCCGTCGGTGCGATCGCGATCGACTTTGCGTTCCGCTCGCTGCTGATCGATCAAGCGCGGCTGCAGCTCACCCAAACGGCCCAGCAGATCGAAGGGGTCGCGCTCGAAGCATCGACGTTCGGGTTCGCGGGCGACGCGCCGGTGGCGATCGCGCTCTCCGACCGCGCCACGCTCGACCGCTGGGCCTCGGCGAACGAGTACGTCCAGATCGACAACCAGGCCGGACAGATCCTCGGGAAGAGCTCGAACCTCGGCGGCGTGTCGTTCCCGGCGGTCGAGGTGCGCGGCCCGGCGGCGCGCTTCGTGACGCTGCGGATCGGCGGAAACCGCCCCGGCACGATGCTGGTGCTGGTCCGCGTCCTTGCCGATGCGGAGAACCGTCCGCTGGCGATCGCGTATGTCGGCCAGCGGCTCGACATCGTCGACGATCTGGTGGCGCGCGCCCGCACGATCTTGGTGGAAGTGACGATCGCCGCGATGATCGCGATCGCCGCCGCATCCTACTTCATCGCAGGCTTGGCGATCGATCCGATCGAGCGGCTCACCGCAGCGGTCGCGGAGATCGGCTCGGAACGCCTCGGACGCCGCCTCCGCTGGAAACGGCGCGACGAGGTCGGCCGGCTGGCCGGCGCGTTCGATGCCATGCTCGACCGGCTGCAGTCGGCGTTCGCCCGCGAACGGCAATTCATCAGCGACGCATCGCACGAGTTGCGCACACCGCTCACCATCATCAACTCGAACGCGCAGATGCTGCAGCGTTGGGGCGATCGCGATCCGGAGGTGCTTCGCACGTCCCTCGAAGCGATCGCCGACGAAAGCGGGCGGCTGGCAGGAATGGTTTCGGGGATGCTCACGCTGGCGAAGGCCGAGTCCGGCGACGCGATCCCGAAGGAACCGCTGGTCGTCGAGCTGATCGTCGACGACGTCGTGCTGCACGCGCGCGAACGCGCGCACGCCAAGGGGCTGCGGCTCGCCGCGCATCACCCGCTCGATGCGCGCACGGTCGTCGTCGGCGACGTGGGGCTCATTCGCCAGATGGTGACGAACCTGGTCGACAACGCGATCAAGTTCACCGAGGCGGGGGGCGTCGACGTCGTGGTGCGTCTCGAGGACGGGCACGCGATCGTCGAGGTCCTCGATACCGGGCCCGGGATCGACGACGTCTCGGCCGACCGGCTCTTCGACCGCTTCTTCCGGGGCGATCCGTCCCACGGCCGGGTCGTCGAAGGGACCGGCCTGGGCCTCGCGATCGTTCGAAGCATCGCCCGCGTGCACGGCGGGACCGTCGCGGCGCACGCCCGGCGCGAGGGAGGCTCGGTGTTCTCGGTCAGCCTCCCAGCCGAGCCTGAATCCTTCACCCCCGATTCATGACCCCGCGGAGCGGCGCGGCGTACACTGGGCCGGTGGACGACCTCCGTTCCCGTGCCCCGCGGTGGATCACCGCGGGGCTCGGGGCATTGCTCCTGTGGTGCGCGGCGGCCGCCGCTCCGGGTTTGGCGGACACCTCCACGCTCGACGTCGGCGATCAGGCCGTCGTCATCATCCAGATCGCCGGACGCGGGAACGTCCTCACCGTGCGGACCTGGGACCGATCCGCCGTGTCGGTCGAGTCGGAGATCGCGCCGGCGGTCGAGCGCCGGACGGTCACCTTCGGAACCGAGCGGATGCCGCTGGCCGCTCCGATCCCGCCGATGCCGTACGCGCTGCACGAAAACGGCCAAGTCGTCGGCCAGGGGATCATGCCGCCCGAGGAGTTCCCGTATGCCTCCTTCCGTCCCGGGCCGCACGACTTCGTGCGCGTCACCGCCGAAGCCGGTGCTCGGCTGGTGGTGACGATCCCGGCGACGACCGGCATCCTGCAAACCCGGATCGGCGGCGGAGCGACCACGATCGACGGATATCGCGGCGCCAACTTGTTCGTGTTACAGAACTTCGGCCGCGTGAAGCTCAACGGCGCCGCGACGACCGCGTTCGTGCAGATGAACAACGGCGCGCTGTACGCTGCCGACGGCACCTTCGACCGGCTGCGGGTTCGGGTCAACACGGCGCGCGTCGTCTTCGAGCACTGCCGCAGCAAGCAGATCGAAGCGAACAGCGTCAGCGGCTCGATCGTCTACGACGGCGGCACGTTCGAACCCGGACTCGCCCGCTTCGAGTCGCTGAGCGGAAACATCGCGCTCGGCGTCACCGCTCCGGCGCAGCTCGCGGGCCGCGCGCAAGACGGTCACGTGTACACGCAGTTCGACCGCGCCGGAACCGCGATTTCGCAGCCGCCGGACGGTTCGACGATCGCCGCCTTCGCCGGCGGCGGTCCGCTGGTCAACGCGATCAGCGGACACGGCAACGTGTACCTGTACGACGGATCGCTGAGCAGCCGCCGCACTCCCGCACCCGAGTGGCGGCCCGTCCATCAGGTCTTCAGCGCGCACCGCCGCGTCGTGCCGCCGAACGCGTCGGCACCGCCGAAGGTGCGCCCCCTGCGCGAAGTGCGCCGGCCGTTCTGACCCTCACTCGTAGCTGCGCGCTTCCCACCACGGAAAATACGCCGGCATGTCGCGCGACGGGCGTCCGCTGAACGTCGCCGGCCGCTTTTCGAGAAACGCCGTCACGCCTTCGGCGGAATCGGCGGATCGGCCGCGCGCATAGACGCCGCGCGACTCGATCTTGTGCGCCTCCATCGGGTGATCCGCGCCGAGCATCCGCCAGAGCATCTGACGGGTGAGCGCGACGGAGACCGGTGCGGCGTTCTCGATGATCTCGCGCGCCAGCGCGCGTGCAGCCGCCAGCAGGTCCCCCGCCGCATACGTCCGCGCGACCAAACCGCTCGCGAGCGCCTCCGGTGCGTCGAAGACGCGGCCCGTGTAGCACCATTCGAGCGCTTTGGAGATTCCCGCGATGCGCGGCAAGAACCAGCTCGAACACGCGTCCAACACGATGCCGCGCCGCACGAACGGAAATCCGAAGCGAGCATTCTCGCAGGCAAGCCGCACGTCCATCGGCAGCGTCATCGTCGCACCGATGCCGACGGCCGGACCGTTCACCGCGGCGATCACCGGCTTGAGCGATTCGAAGATGCGCAGCGTCACGACGCCGCCCAGATCGCGCTCGTCGCCTCGCGCGAACGTCTCGGCGCCCGCCGAGAGATCGGCACCCGCGCAGAACGCGCGGCCGGCGCCCGTCACGATGACGGCGCAGACGGCGTCGTCGCCGTCGGTGCGATCGAATGCGTCCATGATCTCCGCGGCCATCGGACGGTTGAAGGCGTTGAGCTTCTCCGGCCGGTCGAGCGTCAGCGTCGCGATGCCGTCCTCGATTTCGAGCGCGATCGTTTCGTACTGCATCGTGCGTCCTCTACAAGAGAAATTTGCGCAGCAGCGCGACGTCGAGCTTGAACGTGTGCTGCGGGATCACCGCGTCGACCTTGTAGCCGCACGCGGTGAAGAACGTCTGCGCGGCACGCTCGTGAAAGACGGCGACGCTGACCTTGTGGCAGTTGTAGTAGTTCGAGAGTTCCTCGGCGCGCGAGACGAGCAGCCGGCCGATTCCGCGGCGCCGGCGATCCGGGAGCACGTAGAGCGCCTCGAGGGTGCCGAGCGACGCCGCGATCCGCAGGCGCAGGACACCGGCGATCTCGCCGTCGTCGCGCGCGATCACGTCGTGCGTCTGCTCGTGCCAGATGACGCGGAAATTCCACAGCTCCGTGCGCCAGTCACGGTCGTGCGCCCGCCAGAACGCGTCGGTCTCACCCGGTTTCGCGCTCTCGATCTCAAGCGACATCGTACGTCCAGCCGTCGTATGCGGCGAGCGTCTTGACGCCGGTCGCGTCCTCGAGCTCGTACGCCAGCCGCTTCGGATCGCGCTCGAGCATGCGCGTCCCGAAGTGGGACATGATCGCGACGCCGGGACGGATGCCCTCGATCAGCACGCGCGCGTCGTCGTAGGTGAGGTGGTCGACGTCCATCGAGTCCCGGTAGCGCAGCACGTTCAGCAGCAGCACGTCGGGCGCGTGCAGCCGGTAGTCGTCGACGATCGCATCGAAGTAGCGGGTGCACGGCAAGTACGAGATGGCGGCCGAGGGCGTGCGGAAGTGCAGTCCGTAGGTTTCGACCGGATGCTGCAGGCGCAGCGACGCGCGCAATTCGACGGCGCCGACCGCGAAGGGCCCGCTGTTCGCTTCGACCAGCCACTCGCGCGGCACGAAGCGGCGCGCGTATGGGAGGACGACCGGCTGCATCCCTTCGTCGACCGCGTCGCGCGGCGCGCAAAGGGCCCCGCGCGGGCGCCAGCCGCCCTGGCACATCGCCTCGATCATCGCGTTGACGTCGCCCGAATGGTCGAGGTGCTTGTGCGAGAGCACGATCGCGTCGAGCGTGGCCGGGTCGCACGGCGGAAACTGGGTGAGCGCGCGGACCAGCGCGCCGGGCCCCGGATCGACGTGGATGTTCGTGCCGTCCGCCTGCAGCCAGAAGCCGCCCGACGAGCGGATCTGCTTGGCGACGACCCAGCGCGCGCCGCCGGTACCGAGAAAGCGCAGCGTGACCACGACCCGCCGTTCGGAGCCTCGAGCCGAACCTCCGCCGCCCGCCTCGTGAAGGGATGCGTCGTTAGGTGTGCCTAATTAGGCTCGCCTAATGCTTCGTCGTAGGCGACTCGCGGCCGCCCTTCTCTTGGCCTTCTTCGCGGTGACGCCCAGCGCCACGTCGGCGATCCCGGTATTCGCCCACCGGTTCGGGTTGACGTGTCAGACCTGCCACACCGAGGTCCCGCATCTGACCGCCTTCGGCGAGGCCTTTCTCGCCAACGGCTACCGGATGCCCGGTCTGAAGCCGAAGCCTGCCTTCCCCGTCGCGATCCGCCTCCAGCTCGGTTACTCGAGCGCGCCGCCCCCGCCCGACGCCCCGCTGCCGCGCGCAATCGTCGACGAGATCGAATTCCTGGTCGGCGGCTCGGTCGGCGCGCGGGGGTCGTACTGGGGCGAAGTCTATGCGGTCGACGGGGGCCGGATCGGGCGCGCCCGCGACGTGTGGGCGGGCTGGCGAGCGACGCCCGACGGCGCGCGCGTCCCGGTGACGATCCGCGCCGGCCAGATGACGCTGCCGCTGCCACTCGATCCGGAGACGTTCCGCGAGACGACCGATCACTACGCGATCTGGGATCAGGTCGGGGGCGATAATCCGTTCACGTTCTTCCAGCCGAAGATCGGGGCGCAGATCGCGCTCGGCAACACGCGGCATGGGTTGAGCGGAACCGCGTCGCTGCTCGCGGGGCACGACGTCGGTTCCGGTCTCCCGTCGCGCGGGCGGGACACGTTCGCCACGCTGCAGCAGACGGTCGGCGATTTTACTCTGAGCGCGTACCGCTACGACGGGTCGCGACGGCTGACGTTCGACGACCGCTTCTGGCGCACCGGATTCGGTCTGGGCTGGGAACGGCGCGGCACGCGCATCGATGCGGTCTATCAAAGCGGCCACGACACGGCCGCGAACGTACACGCCGATGCGCTGCAAACGAGCGGCGGATTCGTACAAGCGCGGCAAACGCTGAGCGATCGCACGTTCGCGCTGGCGCGCTGGGACGCGACGCAAGGTACCGCGTTCGCGCGCGCGTTCATCTACGGTGCGGGCTGCCGCTTCTCGCGCAACACGCGGTTCACGCTCTTCGATAGGGCGCAGCGCGCCGCGGGCGGGCGGACGCAGCACACGATCTCATCGTCGTTCCTGCTCGCGTTCTGACTCACGCGGGACGCTAGGCGAGCGACGCGACGAATCCGGCCAGCGCGCGGCCCATCGCCGCGAGTTGCGGTTCGTGGCCCTTCAGGGCGTAGCGCGCCGCATAGTACAGCGGGTCGCTCCACGCGATGCGCGTCTCCCCGTCGTCGGCCTGCCACACCAAAAACCGCAGCGGCAGGTCGAGCGCGACCAACGGCGAGGCGAGCATCAGCGGCGTGCCGGCGGCGCCGTTGCCGAAGATGAGGACCTGCGTCGGAGGCATGGTGAGCCCGGCTGCGGCCGCGTTCGCCGCATGATCGATGCGGGCGAAGATCGTGTTCCCGGCCATGCGCGCCGCCGCAGCGAGCCGGTCCACCGTCTCGGGAACCGGATAGCGGCTGCGTGCGGTCACCACGCCGATCGCGGCGTCCTGCGTCCCTTCCATCGCGCTCTCGCTACAACATCTCCGGGCGGACGGTGAAGACGAGGTCGTCGAGGGTTGCGAGGCGGTCGAGGCTTGCGACTGCGCGCGAGAGTTCGTTGCGGAAGAAAAAGCGGCACGCGGCGAGTTTGCCGGCCGTGAAGTCGTCGGGCGGTGCGGCGGCGGCGACGCGCGCCTGCGCGAGCCAGCGCCATGCGACGGCGATCGTGCCGAACGCGTCGAGATAGGCGGTCGACTCGGCGAGCGCGCGCTCCGGACCGAGTTCGATCTGCGCTTCGAGCAGCGTGCGCGTCACCTGCGCGAGCCGGTCGCGCGCAGCCGCGAGCGCCGTGCTCTCTTCGTTTAGGGTATCGACAACGCGCGCAGCCTGGACGTCGCGCGAGATCGCCTCGAGGAACAACGTGAACCCCGCGCCCCCGTTCAGGCGCACTTTGCGTCCCAGCAGGTCGAGGCCCTGAATCCCGGTCGTTCCTTCGTGGATCGGGTTGAGCCGCTGGTCGCGCCAATAGCGCTCGACCGGATAGTCCGGCGTGTACCCGTAGCCGCCGAGAATCTGAATCGCGAGCGACGTCGACTCGATCCCGCGTTCGGACGGCCAGGTTTTCGCGATCGGGGTCAACACGTCGAGCAGCAGGTTCGCGGCGTCGCATTCGGCCGCGTCTTCCGACGCGGTCGCGACGTCCATCAGATGCGCGCAGTAGAGCACCAGCGCGAGCCCGCCCTCGGCGATCCCCTTTTGCGCCAGCAGCATGCGCCGCACGTCGGCGTGATCGACGATCGGCACGGGCGCCGAGAGCGGGTTCTTGTCGGTGAGGCGCCGGCCTTGCGGACGATCTTTGGCGTACTGCAGCGAATACTCGTACGCCGCCACGTTCAAGGCGGCGGCCCCTGCACCGACCGCGATGCGCGCCTCGTTCATCATGTGGAACATCTGGCGCATCCCGTCGTGCGGGGCGCCGACCAGATAGCCGACGCACTCGCCGCGCTCGCCGAACGTCAGCACGGTGTTGACGACGCCGCGCTGGCCCAGTTTGTGGTTGAGTCCCGTCACGACGACCTCGTTGCGCTTCGTCGCGTTGCCCCGTTCGTCGACGAGGAACTTCGGCACGATGAACAGCGAGATGCCCTTGACGCCCGGCGGCGCATCGGGCAGCTTCGCCAGCACGAGGTTGACGATGTTCTCGGAGAGATCGTGCTCGGCGGCCGAGATCCACATCTTGCTGCCGGTCAGACGATACGTGCCATCGCCGGCGGGAACGGCCTGCGTCGTGATGTCGCCGAGCGACGAGCCCGCCTGCGGCTCGCTCAGCGCCATCGTGCCGAAGTAGCGGCCTTCGATCATCGGCGCCATCCACCGCGCGCGCTGCTCGTCGTCCCCGAACGCGGCGAGCAGGTGCGCCGCGCCGATCGTCAGGAACGCGTAGGCATTGGCGGAGCCGTTGGCCGCGGTGAAGACGATCGCGGCGGCCGACGAGATCGTCGCCGGAAGCTGGAGCCCGCCGTCGGCTGCCGAGAACGTCGCGCCCATGAAGCCGGCCTCGACGTATGCGTTGACCGCGGTTTTGAGCGACTCGGGAGTCGCCACCTCACCGTCGACCAGACGGAACGGAAACGCGTCGAGTTCGGCGGCGAACGGAGCGAACGTCTCGCTCGCGATGTCGTAGGCGGTGTCGAGGATCCCGGCGAGCGTCGCGCGGTCGTGGTCGGCGAAATGCGGCAAGCGCAGCAGCGCCGCGACGTCGAGGACCTCGAAGAGCTGAAAGTCCAGTTCGCGTCGGCGGGGAGCGACCCGGGTCGTTGCGGTGGCCGGCATGAAACCGCGATTCGGGAAAACCGCCCCCGGTCATCCCGAGCGGCTTTACCTATGCCAGCGCGGCCAGCGTTGGGAAGGCGCCGCCGACGATCGCGAGTGACGGGCGGCCGAGCCAGCGTTCGAGGACGGTAGCGTAGACGCTGCGGAAGTCCGTCGTGAAGGCAAGGTTGCCCATGTTGAGGCGCGCGAGATCGGGATGGTCGCCGTACAGGCCGCCTTTGACGCCGCCGCCGATCAGGAAGACCGGTGCCGCTTCGCCGTGATCGGTGCCGCGGCTGGCATTCTCGGCGACGCGGCGGCCGAACTCGCTGAACGTCATCGTCAGCACGCGGCCGTCGTTGCCGTGGGCGGCGAGGTCGTCGTAGAACGCGGCGATCGCGCTGCCGAAGTCGGCCAGCAGACGATCTTGGGTCTGCTTCTGCGTCACGTGCGTATCGAACGAGCCGTGTTGGACGTAGACGACGCGCGTGCCGAGTTTCGAGCCGACGATCTGCGCCGCGAGCGCGAGACTGCGGCCGAGCGCCGTCGCCGGATACGCCGCTTGCGTCTTGTAGCCAGCGACGAGCTTCGGCAGCTCCTGCGCGCCGCGCTGTGCGTGGTCTTCGATCTCGGCGACGTGCGCCAGATACGGCGAGCGAAACGGCACCGTCGTGTCCCGGGCGAACTCGTGGAACGCATCGCGGCTGCCGCTGTTGCGGTCGCTGTTCAAGCCGTAGCCGCGCAACGCGTCGATCGCGGGGACGTCCGTGTTCTGCGCGATCATCAATTCGGGCAGCACGTTGGCGAGCGCGACGCCGTTGAACAAGTTGTCCTTGGGCAAACCCGCCTCGTCGAGGTAGCGGCCGACCCAGCCGGTCGTCGCGTACGACTTCGGCGTCGCGGTCTGCCAGATCTCCGTCGAGCGGAAGTGCGAGTGGTCGGGATCGGGGTACCCGACGCCCTGCACGATCGCGACCTTTCCGGCGTCGTAGAGCCGCTTGAACGGCGCGAGGTTCGGATTGAGGCCGACCGCCTCGTCGATGCGCAGCACGTCCGACGGCGGGATGCCGATCGAGGGCCGGTACCGGTAGTAGTCGGGATTTCCGAACGGCACGACCGTGTTGAGCCCGTCGTTGCCGCCCTGGAAGTTGATGACGACCAGCACGCGATCGGCCGCGCCCGGCAGCCCCGGCAGCGGCGTCTGCGCGAGTGCCTGCGCAAAGACGCTATCGAACGATCCGACGACCGAAAGCCCGCTCACCGCGCCTAGAAGAAAGTGGGATCGTGTTATCGGCATGATTGTTGTTGCGAGCCCCCTCGAGGAATGGTGACGAGTGATCGTGGTGAAGGGCTCGCGCTTTTCGGGGGCCCCGCGCCGAAGGCGTGGGGGGCGCGGAGCCAGGGGCGGAGCGCCTATTCCAACTGGTATGCAGGCATCGCCATCGTGAGATAGGCGGCTGCGCGGACGCGTTGGTCGACGTTCTCGCCGGAGAGCTGTGAGAGCGCGGCTTGACCTGCTCCGCCGAGATACGCGATCAATTGGGCGCGGGCTGCCGGGGATACGTCGCCTTGCAGCAGCGCGTCGGTCAGCGTCGCCGCGATCCGTTGCGGATCCATCGTGCGCAGCGTCGGAACCAGCCAGTCCGCCGTCTGCGTCATCATCGGGTTCTGTGCGACGGCGTTGGCGAAATTCTCGCGCGTCAGGACCGTCTGGCTGTTGAGCCATGCGCTGCCGCCGTCCCAGCCTTTGACGTTGGGCGGGTAGAACAGCGTTTGCCCCATGGCGCGCAGCGCGCCGAGCTCCGGCAGCCGTACCTCCGCGACGCCGAACAGCTGGTGCGTTCCGACCACGAACTCGACCGGACTCTTGACCAGCGCACGATACGCCCGCTCGCTGAAGAACACGTTGCTGCGCAGCAGGGTCGCCATGACCGGAAGCAGTTCGAAGCCGCTGCGGCCGAGCAGCGCGGCGACCCGATCGACGAGCTGTGGCTCGGGATCGTCGTAGACGAAGAACGCGAGCAGCTTCCGCGCGAAGAATCGCGCCGCCGCCGGCTGCTCGAAGATGATCTGGACGACGTCGTTGCCGCTGAAGTTGCCGCTGCGGCCGAGGAACGTCTTCGTGCCGTCGTCGTGCTGGTAAGGATGGTCGACGAACCGTCCCGAGCCGTCGGGCTCGCGTTGAAAGGACCAGCCGGTGAAGGCCCGGGCCGACTCGCGGATGTCCTGCTCGGTGTAGTTGCCGATCCCCAGCGTGAAGAGCTCCATCAGCTCGCGCGCGTAGTTCTCGTTGGGGTGTGCCTTGACGTTGACGTTGTTGTCCAGATAACGCAGCATCGCCGGATCTTGCGAGACGTGCAACGTCAGGTCGCGCACGTTGCCGAGCGCGTACGCGCGGAAGAGCTGGTTCTGCGCCAGCAGTTCCTGGGCCGTGGTCTGCTTCTCGGGCGAGCTGGTGAAGTGCCCGTGCCAGAACAGCGTCATCTTCTCTTGCAGCGGCGCGGGGCTCGAGATCATCCGCTCGAGCCACCACGTCTGCATCGCGATGAGGTTCTGCCGGCGCGTGCGGTTGTTCTGCATCTGGAACGCCTTGCGCGCGTCGACCGTCGACTGATCGGCGGCCATCCCTTGCGCGAAGCCGCGATACAGACCGCGCGGCGGAAGCGGCTGCACTTCGAGGCCGGCCGGTGCCGCCGGCAGCGCGGAGGAGTCGGGGAAGCGCACCAACGATTCGACGGCGGCGCTGGGGGGCATCGCGGCGAGCCGCTCGACGTCGGCCGGCGATCCGCCGAAACCCGCCCGCCGCAGCAGATGAGCCGCCAGCCGATGATCCCACCGTCCCGAATACGGTTCCAGCGCCCGCGCGGCATCCAATGCTCCGGGAGGGCGGTACGAGGCGGGGGCAATCGTCGACGCGGCCACGATGGCATGATAACGCGGCGCCGCCGAAAGACGCTTGCTGGGATGGATATTCTCACACGGCCTTAAATCCGCACGACGTGAGCTTACTCGTCAGCCGCATCGATCCGCGCTCCGCCGACTTCGAACGCAACGCGAGCGCCATGGCGGCGCTCGTCGACGACTTGCGCGATCACCTCGCTCGCGCGCGCGGCGGCGGCGGTCCGATCGCCGTCGAGCGCCATCGCAAGCGCGGCAAGTTGATCGCGCGCGATCGCGTCGACCGCCTGGTCGACCCGGGATCGCCGTTCCTCGAATTCTCGACACTCGCGGCGAACGGGATGTATCACGACGACGCGCCCTCGGCCGGGATCGTCACCGGCATCGGGACGATCGAAGGCGTCGACTGCGTTATCGTCGCGAACGACGCGACGGTCAAAGGCGGCACCTACTACCCGATGACCGTCAAGAAGCATCTCCGCGCGCAGGAGATCGCCGAGCAGAACGGGCTGACGTGCGTCTATCTCGTCGACTCGGGCGGCGCGTTTCTGCCGCTGCAGGCCGACGTGTTCCCCGACCGCGATCATTTCGGGCGCATCTTCTACAACCAAGCGCGCATGTCGGCACAGGCGATCCCGCAGATCGCCGCAGTCATGGGTTCGTGCACTGCGGGCGGCGCCTACGTCCCCGCGATGGCCGACGAGTCGATCATCGTCAAGGATCAAGGGACGATCTTCCTCGGCGGCCCGCCGCTGGTGCAGGCGGCGACCGGCGAGATCGTCAGCGCCGAAGAACTCGGCGGGGCCGACGTGCACACGCGCATCAGCGGCGTCGCCGACCACTATGCGGTCGACGACGAACAGGCGCTCGGGATGGTGCGCCAAATCGTCTCGCACCTCGATCGCCGGCCGTACGACGCATGGCCGCTGCGCGAGCCCCGTCCGCCGGCCTTCGATCCCGGGGAGCTCTACGGCATCATTCCGGCCGATGCTCGCCAATCGTACGACGTGCGCGACGTGATCGCACGCATCGTCGACGGCTCGGACTTCGCCGAGTTCAAGGCGCGCTACGGGACCACGCTGGTGTGCGGTTTCGCGCACGTCGAGGGCCATCCGGTCGGCATCCTGGCCAACAACGGCATTCTCTTCAGCGAATCGGCGCTCAAGGGCACGCACTTCATCGAACTCTGCTGCCGGCGCGGCATTCCGCTCGTGTTCCTACAGAACATCACCGGCTTCATGATCGGCAAGGAATACGAGAACCGCGGGATCGCCAAGGACGGCGCGAAGCTCGTCACCGCGGTCGCGTCGGCCGAAGTTCCGAAATTCACCGTCGTCATCGGCGGCAGTTTCGGCGCCGGCAACTACGGGATGTGCGGCCGCGCGTACTCGCCCCGGCAGCTCTGGATGTGGCCGAACGCGCGCATCAGCGTGATGGGCGGGATCCAAGCCGCCTCGACGCTGCTCACCGTGCGCATGAACGCCGACGCGGAGAAGCACAAGCAGGCGCTGAGCGCGGAAGAGCAAGACGCGTTCAAGGCGCCGATCCTGAGCAAGTACGATACCGAAGGCAGCCCGTACTACTCGACCGCACGGATCTGGGACGACGGGATCATCGACCCGCTCGACACGCGCCGGGTGCTCGCCATCGGCCTGCGCGCCGCGCGCTACAAGGAGCCGAAGCCGACGACGTTCGGCATGTTCCGCATGTGAGGCGCAGGCGACGGTCGCCTGATCTGCTCGGACGGGAGGACGAGCGCCCTCCCGCGAAATGGGCTGGGAGGCTTCGCTGCAACGTTTCCACCGGGAGGGAATGATGTCAACCGTTACACCGCCGGTCGCCGGGGTTCCGTATCGAGAAGGGCTGACGGCCGGTACGAAGCACGCCGCGATTCGGCTGCTGGTGTTTCTCGTGTACGCGGTGGTCTTCGGGTTCGCGTGCGTGCAGCTGGACCTGTTCGCGCGCTCGCACCACGTCGATCCGGGATCCCCGTACTGGGGCTGGTTCGGCGTGCTCACCGTGTTCGCGCTGTGGTTCCTCTCGGCGACGCTGACGAACGACTGGAACCCGTTCGCACTTGCGATGGGCGCCGACAATCGGCTCAGCACTTCGAAGTTTCAGGTGTGGCTGTGGACCGCAGGCGTCGGCTTCGTGTACATGATGGTGTATGCCGACCGGGCGATTTCGGTCGGTCACTACGAGCCGCTGACGGCTATCCCGCAGAACGTGCTGATCGCACTCGGGATCAGCGTCACCTCTGCCGTCGCGGCGCAGGCGATCACCGGTTCGAAAGTGCGGGCCGATCCCGACGCGCCGCCCCCGAATCCGACGCCGTCGTACGACCCCAGCGCCCTGGTGCGCAACGACGACCAGTCGACCGCGAGCCTGACCAAGGTGCAGCTGCTCTTCTGGACGCTGATCGCGGTCGTCGTGTTTCTGGTGACGGCTTTCGACAGCGTCGGGACGATCGCGGGCTGCGTGCCGCATGGGACGACGGCGTGCGGCCTGCCGGACATCGACACGACGCTGATGCTCTTCATGGGTCTGGGTCATGCCACGTATATCGGGGGGAAGCTCGCGACACCGGCGGTGACGTCCGGCCTCTGACGCATGATCGCGCCGCGTCCGCGTCGGATGTGAGCGGGATGGAAACTTCCCAGCGCCCCTCGTTCGCCACCCGGGCAGTTCACGCAGCGTCCGCCCGTCACGGCGACGTGCGGGCGATCGCGCCGCCGATCTACCTCTCGACGACCTTCGAGCGCGATGCGGCGGGCGAGTACTCCGGCGGATTCGAGTACGCGCGCGAAAGCAACCCCAACCGGGCGTCGCTCGAGGCGGCGCTGGCGCAGCTCGAAGACGGCGCCGACGCCGCTGCGTTTGCGAGCGGCAGCGCTGCGACGATGGCGTTGTTTCTCGCGCTGCGTCCCGGCGATCATGCGGTCGTCGCACGCGATGCGTATTGGGGCGTGCGCGTGATGCTCGACGAGATCTTCGTTCCGTGGGGCCTCGCGGTCTCGTACGCGGACTGCACGGAGCTGGCCGAGATCGCCGCCGCGATCAGGCCGACGACCCGGCTGCTGTTCGTCGAATCGCCGTCGAACCCGCTGCTCGGGATCACCGACATCGCCGGCGCCGCGGCGCTCGCGCACGAAGCGGGCGCGGTGCTCGCCTGCGACAACACGCTGCCGACGCCGGTGCTGCAGCAGCCGCTCGCGCACGGCGCCGATCTCGTCGTCCACGCGACGACGAAGGCGCTCTCGGGGAGCCACGACGCGATGGGCGGCGCGATCGTGACCGCCCGCGCCGACGCGTACTGGGCGGCGCTTCGCCTGCAGCAAAAGGCCTGCGGGAACATTCCCTCGCCGTTCGCGTCGTGGCTGACGCTGCGCGGCATCGGATCGCTCGTGCAACGCGTGCGCTGGCAAAACGACAGCGCGCTGGCGATCGCGAACTTCCTCGCGACGCATCGGGAGGTGCGCGAAGTGCTGCACCCGGGCCTGCCGTCGCATCCCGGATACGACGTCGCGGCCCGCCAGATGGCGGGGGCGGGCGGGCTCTTCTCGGTTCGCGTAGCGGGCGGCCGCGACGCGGCGCTCGCGGTCGCGGCGCGCGTGACACGTTTCCGCCGCGCCACCAGCTTCGGCGGTGCCGAAAGCTTGATCGAGCATCGCGCGTCGGTCGAAGGCCCGAAATCGTCCGCGCCGGACGACCTCCTGCGCTTGGCGATCGGACTCGAAGACCCGGCCGACTTGATCGAGGACTTGGACCGCGCCTTGACCGGCTCGCGCACGGTGTAGTGAGGTGTCATGCTTGTGCATTTCGCGCGGATCGAACCGCTCATCGCCCTTGGGGTCGTAATCGCCACCGCCGGCACCGACGCCGTCTATGTCCTGTTTTCCGCCGCAGTGTCGGGTCGGCGGCGCGTCTCAGCCGCGACGTGGAGCAGCCTGTGGTATCTGCTTTCGTCGTTTGCCGTCATCCAATATACCAGCAATTGGGAGTACGTCTGCTTCGCGGCGCTTGGATCGTGGATCGGCGCGTACGCGTCCATGTCCTGGTTGCGGAAGTCACATCGATTGCTGCTCGCGCGCGATGACGTCGCGCAGAATGATCCACCGATCAGGCGCGATCGATACGCCGCCGCGCAACGGGTAGTCGAGCTCCAGGATCAATCCGAACGACACGCCCATGATGATTGCGGTCGCCGCGGTCATCAAGAGCTGGACCCTGAAGTCCTTCATCCCGAAGAGATACACGAAGGCGATCACGGTACAAACCCCGACCAGAAGCCCGAGCCACAGTAAGAACGGAATGCCGCTCTGGTTGTCGTAGATGCGGCGGCGCCGAAGGTCGGCCATTCGCTGCACGCGATCGAGCACGGCGTTTTGAAGCGTCGCTTGGTGGAGGTCGTTCGCGCCTATCCCGGCGGCGTCGTCAATGAGCGCGACCATGAGACCCTGCGTTCGGTTGCTGCTGCGGCGTCCTTGCCGCATCTCGGGCCACTCGTCCGCAATTACCGCCTGCGTGTAGCGGCGGAGATGGGCGCGTAGCCTGTAGGCGTCCGGCGGTGGAAGATGTCGTGAGAGTCGCCACACGTCGGTCGCGGCGTCGACCTCGCTTTGCGCGCGTTGTTCGGCCTGCGCAACGTTCTCCCACACGATGACGGTGAGGAAAGCCAGCAGCACGGCGAAGAGCACGCCGACGACAGCGAAGGGGGGACCGCCGGCTGATTCGTATGGCAAGCCGACCGCAGGAATCGGGTCACCGCGCTTGCAACATCAGCGGCTCGGCGGTTCATCTTGATGAACCGTCATGCTCGTCATCGCGGGGGATGCCGAAATGTTCCGTTCACGTCTCGTCACGGCTGCATCCGTGCCGGCCACGACGCTCGCCGTCTTCGTACACGGCTGGAGTTCGTCGTCGGAGCATCTCGCCGACGTCGTAGAGCTCCTCCGAGAATGCCGGCCCGGTGCGGACTGTTTGCTGATCGATCACGACGGCGGCGGCACACTCTCGAACGCGCGGCCCGAACGGCTCGCCGACGAAATCGCGCAGGAGATCGAATACCATTGGGAAGACGCACGTACGCGCGTCACGCCGTATAACGACATCATCCTCATCGGTCACAGCGCGGGTGCGTTGCTGTTGCGCAAAGCCTATGCGTTCGCTTGGGGATTCGCCGACGACAGCGAGGCCCAGCAGACCTACTCCTGGGCGCCGTTCGTCGAGCGCATCGTCTGCCTGGCGGGACTCGACCGCGGCCTCTCGTTCGTCACCAAGCCCGAGAACATGGCGTGGCCGTCGTACGTCGCGCGCCGCGTCCTCTACAACATCGCGCGGCTCACCCGCTCCGCGCAATTCCTGCGCTCGCTCCAGCGCGGAGAGCCGTTCGTCGCCAACCTGCGCATCCAGTGGATTCGCATGGTGCAGTGGCACGACTTGCGAAAGCACGACGACGAACGATTCGTCAAGAACCTGCGCCTGCAGCTGCTGCGCCTGAACGCGGCAGCCGGCGAGGGCGTCACGGTCGCGCCGACCTTCCAACTGGTCGGCGACCACGACGTTCTCGTCTCGCGGTCGGACAGCATCGATACGCTCTTCAAATCCGGCAACTACGACTATCGGACGGTCACCGGCGCCGACCATGAATCGATCGTCCGTCCGTCGCGCTCGACCTACGTATGGCGGGAAATCGTGCGTGCGCTGACGATCGTTCCGGCTCACGTCAGCTCGTACAACACCTCCGAGATGAGCGATGTCTTCTACGTCATCCACGGCATCCGCGATCTCGGGCGCTCGTGGACTCCGCCGATCTGCGATCAGATTCGGCTTGCGGTCGCTGCCGACAACGCGGGACGTCCGCCGGGCAGCCAGCGCACCGCGCGCACCGTCCGGCCGTCGTACGGCTACTTCTCGATGCTCTCGTTTCTCTTCTCGTGGGATCGGCAGAAGAACGTCCGCTGGTTCATGGACCTCTACACGCAGATGGTCGCGCGATATCCGAAGGCGCAGCATCACTACGTCGGCCACAGCAACGGCACGTATCTGCTGGCCAGCGCGATGCAGCGGTACGCGACCTGCCGCATGCGCAACGTGGTCTTCGCCGGCTCGGTCGTGCCGTCGGCGTACGACTGGACGAAGATGTCCGAGAACGACCAGGTCGCCTACGTGCGCAACGAGGTCGGGAGCGCCGATTGGGTCGTCGGGCTCTTCCCGCACCTCTTCGAGTTCGCCGCGGACCTGCTCTCACGGTTCGACGTCAACGCGCCCAAATGGCTCGATCTCGGCGCCGCCGGCTTCAACGGCTTCTACGACGACTTCGGGACCGACAACGTCTACCTGCCAGGCGGCCACGACGCGGCGCTGAAGGCTCTCAACTATCCGTCCATCGCGAAGTCGGCCGTGACCGGAGCCGATGCGAAGCCGTACGATTTGCGGCCGAGCCACAATCCGCTGGTCGAGTGGATGTCCAAGCTGTCCTGGTTGGTCGTGCCGGTTCTCGTCGGAGCGCTGGTCTTCGTCGACGTCTACCTCTGGCTGCACGTTGCGTGGTACTGGGGAGCCGTCGCGACGTTGATCCTGGTGTTCCTGCTCTACACCCTCTGAGCCGCCGGACGAGAGCCCGGCGGAAAACACTCCGCCGGCGCATCGGTCGCTGCTCGGGACGGGTCGTGCGAATTCGTGAGCGTAAGAACGGTCGCGGCGTACGCGCTGATGTGCGCGATCTGGGGAACGACGTGGCTGGCGATCAAGGTGAGCCTGCAGGGGCTGCCGCCGATCACCGGCGCCGGGGTGCGCTTCGTGATCGCCGGGCTCTTCCTGTGGGGGCTCGCGAGGGTCATCCCGCGATCGCGCGGCACGAAAGCGCCGTGGCGCACGATCGCCATCCTCGCGCTCACCCTGTTCGGCGGGAATTACGCGCTGACGTACTATGCCGAAACCGGCCTCGCGTCGGGACTCGTCGCGGTGCTGTTCGGCACGCTGCCGTTTTGGGTGTTCGGCTTCGGCGGCCTGATGCTGGGCGAGCGGGTCGGCGTCAACGCGGTCATCGGCGCGGTGCTCGCGCTCGCCGGCGTCGCCGCCATCTCGCTCAACGGGGACATGCATGGTGCGTGGCCGTACATCCTCGCGACGCTAGGCGCCGCCGCGCTCTCCGCCTACGCGAACGTCGTGCTCAAACGGCACGCCGCGACCGACCCGTTCCGCACGCTGCCGCCGGCGATGTTCGCTGCCGGCGTCACGCTGACGCTTGCGGGCAGCCTGTTCGAACACCCGGATCTGCATCGCGCGCTCGCGCCGGGGTCGATCGCGGCGATCCTCTATCTGGCGATCCCCGGCAGCGGGATCGCCTTTTCTCTGAACCACTGGCTGCTCCACCGGCTCGACGCGTGGGTCGTGGGACTCTCGGCGCTGGTGATCCCGGTGATCGCGGTCGCGGTCGGCGCACTGGCCGGCGGCGAGAGCTTCGGGTGGCGCGAGCTGGGCGGCGCGGCGCTCGTACTGGCGGGGGTCTGGCTCGCTCTGCGCGCACCGCGCAGTTTGAGGGTCCCCGAGGTTGCGTGCCAAAGCTAAACCTCCGTGCTCTGCGAGCCGACTTTCGAAGGATATGACTATTGGGCGCGGCATCGGAACTCAGATCGCAACGGGTTTCGCGGTTCCTTTCCTGACGCTCGCCATAGCGACCGTCGCCATCCTCGTCGGCTTCGCGCAAACGAAGGCAGCCAAAGACAACCTCGCGATCACGGCCGAGGTCCGGGTGTTCGTCCGGGACATCAGCCTCCAAGCGGCGCAGCAGCGTGCCGCGGTCGCCCGGTTCGCCCTGACTCGGCGCCCGGCGGCGATCGCCGACTATCACGACGCCAGCGTCCAGATCGATGCGGACACCAGCAGCGTCATCGAGGACATCGGCGTCGTCGACAGCCAGAAGGCCGCCGTCGCGACGATGTCGTCGCTCATCGGCGCGTTGGGCCGGCGCGATCAGCTCGTGATCGACGCCGCGGCGCACAATCCGCAGATCGTGATCGCCGCGTACGCCGGGGAGAAGAGCGCGGCGGCCGCGCCGATCGCGAAGCTCTTGGCGCAAAACGCCAGCGACGAAATTCAGCTCGGCTCGGTTCTCCAGCAGATGACCCAAGCCGCAACCGCGGCCGGGACGCGCGCCAACGGCGCCTTCGACAAACGCACGAGTACGATCGAAGCGCTCGTCATCGCGCTGGCGGTCGTGGCCTTGGTCGCCTCCACGATCGTCGCCCTCGTCCTCGCATCACGCATCCGGAAGCGACTGGGGCAGGTCGCCGGGCGACTCGACGCGATCGTTCGCGATGATTTTGCTCGGCTCGCGGCCGCGCTCGACCAGCTCGCGGAAGGTGACCTTCGTGTCGCCTTCCGCTCGGAGCGCGAAACGATCCGCGACGTGCGCCGCGACGAGATCGGCGCCGTCGTGCACGCGCACGACTCGCTGGTCGACGGCTTCGCGGTGATCGGTCAACGGCTGACCACCGCGGCCGAACGCCTCGGCGGTGCGATCGGGAGCGTCGCGCGCGCCTCGCGCAGCGTCGCCCTGGCGAGCGATCAGGCCTCCGCGTCGGCGGGACAGGCGTCGAACGCGGTCGAGGTGATCGCGCGCAGCGTCGATCGCGTCGCGAGCGGCGCGCGCGATCAGGCCGGCAAGATCGCGCAGGCCAGCGCCGCGATCGAGGAGCTGGCGCGCGCGTCGGACGCGATCGCCGAGGGTGCCAACGCGCAGTCGACCGCGATCCAAGAGGCGGCGATCGCGATCGAGTCGCTCGACCGCGAAATCAGCGTGCTCTCCGATGCCGGTGAGTCCCTCGCGGGTGCGGCGCGCGGCGCGTCGAGCGAGGCCACGGCCGGTGAGAACGCCGTCGAGGCGACCCAACGCGCGATGCGCGAACTCGGTGAGGTTTCCAAACGCGCAGCGAACGCGATGATCGCGCTCGAGGGTCGCTCGAACGACGTCGGCGTGATCGTTTCGACGATCGAGGAGATCGCCGATCAGACCAACCTGCTCGCGCTGAACGCCGCGATCGAGGCGGCGCGCGCGGGCGAGCACGGACGCGGCTTCGCAGTCGTCGCCGACGAGGTGCGCAAGCTCGCCGAACGCAGTGCCGTCGCGACGAAAGAAATCTCGGCCATTCTCTCCGCGATCCGCCGCGAGACGCTGACCGCGGCCGAGGCGATGCGCGGCTCGAGCGCCTCGATGTCCGACGGAATTTCGCTCTCCGAGCGCGCCTCCGCGGCACTCTCCGCCGTCGGCGAGGCGATTCGCACGACGACGCAGGTCGCCGACGATCTGGCGCGGCGCGCCGCGGCGATGCGCGTCGCCTCGACGACGCTGACCGAGAACATCGCCAGCGTCGCAGCGGCGATCGGCGAGAACGCCGCCGCAGCCGGCGAGATGCGGTTGACGACGCAGAGCGTCACCGACGTGATGGCACCGGTCGCCGCGACGGCCGAGGCGCAGTCGCATGCGTCCTCCGACGCCGCGCTCTCGACGAGCGAACTCGCCGCCGGCGTTCAGGAGATCGACGCCACCGCGAGCGCGCTTCGCGCGCAGACCGAAGCGCTCGACGCGCTCGTCGATCAGTTCCGCTTTGCCGAAGGACTCTCAGCGCCGGAACCGGCCCTGGCTCTCAGCGGCGGTTAGCCCGCGATTTGACGCCGCGCGCCCTTCCGTGGTAGAAATGGCCCTACCAATGTCTCGCTACGCGTCGTTCATTATCGCCGGCATCATTATCGCGGTCCCTCCGGGCCGACGAGCTGCTGCGGCGTAGACGACGATCGTCGCCACGCACGAGCCTCTCGCCGGTAACGGCGAGGGGTTTTTTGTTTCACCGCGCACCGTCTCCTGAAAGGTCGTCGATTCCGTGACCACCGCCGAACTCTCCTCGGCCGACGTTCGTGCCGCTGCCGAGCGCATTCGATCGGGAATCGTCCGCACGCCGACGACGCGTTCGCGCGTCCTTTCCACCGCAGCCGGGGCCGAGGTGTATCTCAAAGTGGAGACGCGGCAAACGACCGGTTCGTACAAGGAGCGCGGTGCGCTCAACGCGATGCTCGTGCTGAATTCGGAACGGCGCGCACGCGGCGTCGTCACGATGTCGGCCGGGAATCACGGCCAGGGCGTCGCGTATCACGGCACGCGTTTGGGGCTGCGCACGGTCGTCGTCATGCCGCAGACGACGCCGTTCCTCAAGGTTCGCCGGACGCGGGATTTCGGTGCCGACGTCGTGCTGGTCGGCGAAACGTTCGACGATGCCGCCGCGCACGCGCGCGCGCTCGCCTCCGAGACCGGCGCGACCGTGGTTCATCCGTACGACGATGCCGACGTGATCGCCGGTCAGGCGACGGCGACGTTGGAATTGCTCGAAGACGCCGGCGATCTCGACGTGGTGCTGGTTCCGGTCGGCGGCGGCGGGCTGATCTCGGGCGCCGTGCTGGCCGTCGAGGCGTTCGGTTCGCACGCCGAGATCATCGGCGTGCAGTCAGCGTTCTATCCGAGCGTGGCGGCGGCGATGGCCGGCGCCACGATCGTGCCGGGTGGACCGACGATCGCCGAGGGTATCGCGGTGAAGCGGATCGGCGAGCTGCCGCAGCGGGTGATCCGCGACGCCGTTCGTGACGTCGTGCTCGTCTCGGAGCCGGCGATCGAGACCGCAATCGCCACACTGCTCGAAGAAGAGAAACTGGTCGTCGAAGGCGCCGGCGCCGTCGGCGTCGCCGCGCTGCAGACCGATCCGGCACGCTTCGCCGGGAAACGCGTCGGGACGCTGCTGTGCGGCGGCAACATCGACCTCGGAACGCTCGCGTCGGTGATCGTGCGCCATCGCATGCGATCGGGACGGGTCGTACGGATTCGCGTGCACATGGTCGACAAGCCGGGCGAACTCGCCGCGGTCGCGCTGGCGATCAGCGACGCGCGGGCGAACGTCCTCGACGTCGCCCACCACCGCGTCTTCGGCAGCATCTCCGCCAAGCACGCGGAGCTCGACGTCACCGTGGAAGTCGAGCGCCCCGAGGATTTGCCGGCCATCATGGCCAGCATCGCCTCGCGCGGCTTCGAAGCCGAAGTCGTGCGCGAGTAGCTACGGACGCGTCGTTGCGAACGCGACGACCGGACAGTTCACCACGATCGGCGCGGCGCCGAACGGCTTGCCGTCGGGTGCGGTGACCAGCCCGGCTTTCGCCGCATCGTCGACGGCGTCGATGTCGCCGAGTCGATGCGCTTTGCCGCCCTTGAGCGCCGCAGCGGTCCAGGCCGCCGGCGAGACGTCCCACAGCGGCGAGTAGCCGCTCGGGCCGTTGTTCGCAGTGGGGAACGTCGCCTGGATGTTCAGCGGCGATCCGAGCGACGCCGCGTTCGCCGCCGACGCGTCGGCCGTCAGCTTGCCGGTGAGCGCCGCAAACGGGATTCCTTGCCCTTGCGCGCCGGTGTTGCCGTTGAAGAACACGTAGATCGGGATCGCCGCGCCGTGTCCCGCCTTCGCGAGATGCGGGGCATAGGTCGACCGCTCGATCGCCGCCGGGCCCGCATCCGACGCGTCGGTGCTGATGTACGCGATCGGCCGGTTGTTGGTGAAGCCGCGCGCGAGCACCAGCGCGACGCGCGCACGCTTCGGATCGCTCGTGTCGATCGCGACGACGCGGTCGAGCGTGTCGGTGTGGTGCGCGATGTCGGAGGGATGATCGCCGCTCGCGACGATCGGCGCGTTGTAGATTACGTTCGATCCTTTCTGATGAACGAACGGCGAGTAGTCGGCATCGCCGACGCTGCCGGGCTTCGCGACGGTCGGGGCGCCGTCGGCGCCGGCCGTCAGCACGCGCTCGGGCGCGAAATCCACGCCACCGGTAAAGGCGAACGACGAAGCGTCGCCGCTCACGACTTGGGCGCCGTCGCCGACCGAGGCGAGTGCCGGGGAATAGAGTAGGCCCTGCGCCTTCGCGACCGTTTGGTCGGAGACGTCGGTCTTCACGTACCACACGGTCTTGCCGCGGGCCGTGCCGCGATAGAGCGGGAGCGTTACGGTGTTCGCGGCGAGGTCGACGGCGAGCGCCGACGGGAGCACGACGTTCGCGCGCGGGAGCGGCGCGGCGGCGGCGGGGAGCGTCCCGGCCGCGAGGGTCGCGGCGAGGGAGAGGATCGTGAGACGATGCATAGCCTGCTCACGATAGGCCCGGCGCGACGGGCGCGCCGTCAGCCGCCTTACGTTTTCGCGCTTGCGGTCAGCGGCAGGACGACGAAGTGGCCGTCGAGCAAGAGCCGGCCCGCTTTGACGAGGTTCGACATCTCGAGCGAGACGGTTTCGCGGGTACTGCCGATCAGCGAGGCGATTTGCGCGTGCGTGAGCCGGACGTCGACCCGCGTCCCCGACGCCACCGGCACGCCGTGGTCGTCGGCCATGCGCTCGAACAGGCGGACGAGCCGGTCGGGTACCTTCAGCGACGAGATCTCCTCGACGGCGGTGAGCGCGTCGTCGCGCTGCTCCTGCAGATACTTCGCAATGTTGAGTGCGACGAGCGGGTTGCGCGACATGATCCCGTAGAGGTCTTGCATGCGCGACATGCAGAGGTAGGAATCTTCGAGGCACGCCGCCTGCGTCGTGCGCAGCACGTCCGGCGCGAACACGACTTCCTCACCGAAGAGGTCACCCGCGCCGAGCACGGCCATCGTGATGTCTTTGCCATCCTCCGTCGTTCGGCTGATCCGGACTTTGCCGCGCTTGATGAGATAGACCATGCGGGCCTCGTCGCCTTGTTCGAACAGCACCGTGCGCTTGCGGAACGTACGCTGCACGAAGAGCTGCGAGCACCCGCTGACGACGTCGTCGCTGATGCGGTCGAACAACCGATTGCGCTTGAGGTACCACACCGCGTTCTCGAGCATCGTCAGCTCCAATCCAGCACGGTGCGCATGAGGTAGCGCATGTTCAGCGCGGAGCGCGTGTAGGGCCCGCGCAGCAGATCGAGCACGTCGCCGATCGCGGCGACGCGGCGAAGGCCGCGCGCGTCCGGCTCCGGCGGATCCGTCGCGGCCGCGTCGATGAAGACGCCTTGCACGCCGGCGCTGCAGGCCGCGCGCGCGTCGGCTTCGGCCCGGCCCGTCACGTACCACACGCACTCCGCGGGCAGTGCGAAGTCCGCACAGAGCGCGGCGAACGCCGACGGCGCAGGAATACCGTCCGGATGCTCGCCGACGACGACCGGCCCCGCAAACCACACCAGCTCCGCGGTGCGCCGCGCGGCATCGGCCGGCCCCGGCGCGAGGACCGCGAGCGGAACGGCGAGCGCTTCCAGCTCGCGCACGACGCGCAAGGCTCCCGGCCGCGGCGCGATACGCTGCGCCTCGACCGCCCGCAGGGCGTCGAGCCCCGCTTCCTGGGCGAAGCGCAAGGCGACCGGGTCGACGGATTCCGTCGCCGCCGCCAGCGTGTCGTCCAGGGCGAAGGCTACCGCAAGCACCGCGTTCCTCAGCAAGTTCCGGGGCCGGACTGCTACGCGCGAAAAGGACGCTTACCCTGGTACTACGTCACACGATCATGCTTGCGGCGGGGACGGGCTCGGCTTCGCCGGCGAGCGGTGATTTCTCGGTACCGCAATACTCGGCGCACTGCTGCAACAGCTTCGCGACCAGACCCGTCCAGCCGGTTTGGTGACTGGCGCCGATCCCGGCGCCGTTGTCGCCGTGGAAGTATTCGTAGAAGAGGACGTGGTCGCGCCAGTGCGGGTCGTCCTGGAACGTCGCGGTGCCGCCGTACACCGGGCGGCGGCCGTCCTCACCGCGAGTGAAAATCGAGATCAAGCGGTGCGAGATCTCGGTCGCGGCATCCCACAAGCTGCCGTCCGAGCCGTCGGGCAGCCGCATGCGGAAGTCGTCCCCGAAATAGTGGTGGTATTTCTGCAGCGCCTCGACCAGCAGGTAGTTGATCGGAAACCAGACCGGCCCGCGCCAGTTGGAGTTGCCGCCGAACAGCCCGCTCGACGACTCGGCGGGCTCGTACCTCACGCCGTGCGCGACGCCGTCGACGTCCATCGCGAACGGATGGTCAGCATGGTAGCGCGAGATCGCGCGAATCCCGTGATCGCCGAGGAACTCCGCCGGATCGAGCATCTTCTCCAGCACGCGGCGCAGCCGGTCGGGCCAGACGATCGCAAGCATGCGACGCTCCTGTAAACCTTCGGTGCGCATGCAGGCGACCGAGGCTTTGAACTCCGGCCGGTTGTCGATGAACCACTCCAGGCGCTGCGCGAAGTCGGGCAGCGCGGCGAGCATCTCGGGCTCGATGATTTCGACGGCGAGCAGCGGGATCAAGCCGACGAGGCTGCGCAGCCGCATCGGCACCTTCGCATCGCTGGGCAGGTGCAGGACGTCGTAGTAGAAGCCGTCCTCCTCGTGCCACAAGCCGCGCCCGTCGAATTCGTTCATCGCGTACGCGATGCGCAGGAAGTGCTCGAAGAATTTCGAGGCGATGTCTTCGTACGCGCGGTTGTGCTGGGCGAGCTCGAGCGCGATCGCCAGCATGTTGAGCGCGTAGACGCCCATCCAGCTCGTGCCGTCGGATTGGTCGATGTGCCCGCCGGTCGGCAGCGCCGCGCTGCGATCGAAGATCCCGATGTTGTCGAGACCGAGAAAGCCGCCCTGGAAGACGTTGCGGCCGGAGCGGTCCTTGCGGTTGACCCACCAGGTGAAGTTGAGCAGCAGCTTCTGGAAGACGCGTTCGAGGAAAGCGATATCTTTGGTGCCGTTGCGCTTTTCGTCGATCTTGTAGACGCGCAACGCCGCCCACGCGTGAACCGGTGGGTTCACGTCGTCGAACGCCCACTCGTACGCCGGCAGCTGGCCGTTGGGGTGCATGAACCACTCGCGCGTGAGCTGCAGCAGCTGCCGCTTGGCGAAGCCGGCGTCGACGAGCGCGAGGGGAATCACGTGGAACGCGAGATCCCAGGCCGCGAACCACGGGTATTCCCACGTGTCGGGCATCGAGAGTATCTCGTCGCTGTACACGTGCCGCCAGTCGCGATTGCGGCCGAAGCGATGGCCGGACGGCGGTGGAGGACCCGCCGCGTCGCCGTCGAGCCAGTCGCGCACGACGTAGTGATACCACTGTTTCGACCAGAGCATCCCCGCGAACGCCTGGCGCTGAACCGAGCGTCCGTCGTCCGAGAGCGGATATGGCGTCAGCTCGGCGTAGAACGTATCCGTTTCGGCACAACGGCGCGCGAACGTCGCATCGAACTCGACGCCGAACGGATCGGACATCGATTCGCGGTCGTTCAGACGCACGCGAATCGTATGGCAGCCGCCGGGCGGGATCGTGGCGCTCCAGCGCGCGGCGACCTTCGTCCCCGCGCCGGCCGAATTGACCGCGCCGATCTCGCCGCGCACCACGTACGCGTCGATGCCGTCCTTCACGAACGGCGACTCGCTCGGCATGCCGTACAGCCGCTCGCGATTCGTCTCGTTCTCGGTGAAGAGCAGCTCGTCCGGCGCTTGCGCATAGAGCCGGCGTACGCCGAGCATCACGTGCTCGGCAGCGACGGCCGCGATGCCGTCGGAGCGCCGTTCGCGCCGCAGAATCGGTTTCGGCGTGCCCGGTGTCCACGACCACGTGTTGCGAAACCAGAGCGTCGGCAGCAGGTCGAGCCGAGCGGGATCCGGTCCGCGGTTGTGCGCGGTGACCCGCAGCAAGATGTCGTCCGGCGTCGCCTTGGCGTATTCGATTTCGACGTCGAAGTAGCGGCTCTCGTCGAACGCGCCGGTGTCGATCAGTTCGAACTCGGGCTCGCTCCGTCCGCGGCGCGCGTTTTCCTCGACCAAGCGCGCGTACGGAAACGCCGTCTGCGGATACTTGTAGAGCATTCGCATGTAGGCATGCGACGGCACGTTGTCTTGGTAGAAATAGTACTCCTTGACGTCCTCGCCGTGATTGCCTTGCGGTCCGGCGAGGCCGAACAGCCGCTCCTTGAGGATCGGATCGTTGCCGTTCCAGAGCCCGAGCGCAAGACACAGCCGCTGATGGTTGTCGGAGATGCCGCCGATTCCGTCTTCGCCCCAGCGATACGCGCGCGAGCGCGCGTGATCGTGCGGAAGGTCGTCCCAGGCGGCGCCGCCCGCGCTGTAGTCTTCGCGCACCGTACCCCATTGCCGTTCGGCGAGATACGGCCCCCAGTGCGCCCAATGCGCGGCGCGGCCGTCTTGGGCGGCGATGCGCTCGCGCTCCGCGTTCGTCGCCGTCATGGCTGCAGAGAAATCTCGCAGATGACTTTGATCACGTCTTTCCCCTCATTCAAGCCGTGCACCAATTCTTGGTACTGTTCCAGTCCCTTCACGCGGTGGGTGATCAGTCGCGGGGCCCAGTCGCCCCAGGTCGCCTTCGCCAGCGCGTGATCGCATACGCCGCCCTCGAAATACGCGCGGTTCGCGTTCACCGTCCCGACCATGACCTTGTTCCCGAGAACGAAGCCGCAGTTGATGCGGTCGGCCGGTACCTCGGCGGTGCGAGAGCCGCCGGTGACGCTCGAGAGCACCAGCACGCCGTTCTTCCCGAGCACGTCCATCGCGTCGAACGCGAGCGGCGAGAACCCCGTCGCTTCGAAGATGAGGTCGGCCGGAGGCAACGATTGCGACGCCCGTCGGAACGACACGTCGGCCGTCGCGTGATACGTCGCTCCGAGTGCCTCAGCCAGCTCGGCGTTGCGGTTCGGCTGCGCGTCGCGCGCGAAGACGTGGACGTCGAGACCACGCAAGCGCAGCGCCATCGCCGCGAGCAAGCCGATCGTTCCGGCACCGAGCACGAACGCGGTGCGCGGTTGCCAGATCTTCATCCGGCGCTGGATCTTGTACGCCTGCGTGATCCCCTTTTCGACGACGCTGGTCGGCTCGAGCAGCACGCCGACGTCGGCCAGGCCCGGCGGGACGCGGACGATGTATTCCGCATCGTCGACGTAGTACTCGGCGAGAAATCCGTGAGCGAGGTTGATCCCGCGCTCGACGTACCGGTCGTCCGTCGTCATGTCGTACATGCCGATCGCGTCGTACGGGCTCGTCCCCCGCCTGCGCACCGTCGCCACGACATAGTCGCCGGGAATGAGGGCATGCACAGCGGGACCCACCGCCTCGACGACGCCGAAGCTCTCGTGCCCGATGATCAGCCGAACGGCATTGGAACCGTCACGGGCAACAGCGATCGCTTTCATGTCTCGCCTAGTCTACGGCCCGAAGATGAGGCGTACCGTAAGTCGCCTTACGAGTTGCTCAGATGCCGGCGTACCACTCGTAGCCCTGGTCTTCCCAGTAGCCGCCGGTGCCGCCGAACGTGTCGTGCAAGGTGGCGACGAGTTCGATGCGGCTGACCCATTTCGCGCTCTTGTAGCCGAGCTGCGTCGGGATGCGCAAGCGGACGGGCGCACCGTGCGCCGGGTCGAGCGGTTTGTCGTTGAGATCGAGCGCCAGCAGCGTCTGCGGATGTGCGGCCTGGTGCAGGCCGAGCGATTCGTAGTACGACTGCCCGCTCTGATCGCGGTCGAAGCAGTGGAACACGGCGTAGCGCGCGGCCGGTTTGGGCTGCGCCATCGCGACGATCGTCCCGAGCGGGACGCCGCGCCACTTCCCGATCGCGCTCCAGCCTTCGACGCAATCGTGGCGCGTGATCTGCGTGCGGTCGCCCGCTGCACGCAGTTCGGCCAGCGTCAATCTTTGCGGCCGCTCGACCAAGCCGTCGACGACGAGCCGGTAGTCCCGGAACCCGGCCTTGACCAAGCCGACGTATGCGTCGTCGCTCGGCGTGTCGAGGCCGTTCACGCGGAACTCGCGATCGACGTCGGCATCCGTGTACGCTCGCGCCATCCCGTGGGTGCCGATCACGCTTTGGTTGAGCTTCTCGGTCGAGAGCAAGACGTTGCGGAACGGTCCGTTGGTCAGCGAATCCTTGATCGGACCGCAGCCGCCCAGACCGAGCGACGCCAGCGACGACGCGAGGAAGAGCCGCCGTTTCACGGTCCCACCCCGTCGTGTTTCCCCAGCGTGTACCAGCCGGTGATCATCGAGCGCATATTGTTCCACATCCCGGTGGTGAGCACCAGCGTCAGGTGGGTCGCGAAGTAGCCGAGCAGCAGCGCCATCAGCGTGAAGTGCCAGGTGCGCGCGAACTGCCGTCCGCCGAAGACCGCGGTGAGCCACGGGAACGCGGCGTCGACACCGGGCGAGAGCGCCAGCCCGGTGATGATGATCAGCGGAAAGAACACGAACAGGACGACGGTGTACGCGACCTTTTGCAGCGGGTTGTACGTCCCGTGCGGCGGCGGATCGCGCCGCAATCGCAAATAGTACAGCTGCATCGGCAAGAGCTTCGGCAGATCCGACGGACGCGCGATCAGCTCGCGCAGCGTGCCCCGCAGCCCTGCGGAGATCACGTACGCCACGAACGCGACGAACAGCGCCCAGGCGAAGAACAGATGCCAGCGGCGTCCGTCGGCGAGATCTTGCGGACCCGGCAAGGTCGCCCACGCCGGAAACGCGCGCTCGCTCTCCGCACCCATCCCGTCGTTCGTGTAGCCGAAGAGGTGCGTGGTGTTGAACGTCGCGCCGAAGATCGTCGTCGTCCCGACGGGATGACCGTCCGCCATCCCGGCGTTGAACGCGAGTACCCGCTTTTGAGGGTTGCTCTTGTCGGACGCGTCCAGGTACGGCGCGGCGTTGAAGATCTGCAGGCCGCTCATCACCAGCACGAGCATTGCGAGCGCCCACAACCAATGGCTCGTGCGCGCCGTGACCCCGTGCCGGTAGACACGCTCGCCGACCACGATCAAGAGCGCTCGGCGACCAGCGCGCGCACGGTCTGCTCCAGCTGCGCGTCGTACCCTTCGCCGACGTACGTCGCACGCAGCTTGCCGCGGCGGTCGAACACGAGCTGCGTCGGCCACGCTTGGACGCCGTAGGCCTTCCAGATGCTGAAGCGGTCGTCGAAGACCACCGGCCAGGTGACGTCTTGCGCCTTGAGCGCCTCCACGACGTTCGCGTGCACGTGCTCCTCCGGCGTTTCCGGCGCGTGCACGCCGACGATCGCCAGATCCTGCGCGCCGTATGCCGCGCGCAAATGCTGCAGCTCCGGCGTGACGTGCTTGCAGTTGATGCAGCCGTAGGTGAAGACGTCGACGATGGTCACCCGGCCCGCGGTCGCCGGCGGTCCGGGTGCGTTGGCCCACGGCAGCGCACCGAGGACGGGCGCGAGCGAGGTTGCGGCGGCGAGCAGCACGGCTGCGATCATGACAACATCTCCTTGGGAACGACGACCGCGCGGCCGTCCAGGCGCAGCCGGCCGAGGTCGACCAGCTTTGCGATTTCGAGGCTCACCGTCTCGCGCGTACTCCCCACCAGTGATGCAACGTCCGCGTGGGTCAACCGGACGTCGATCCGTAGGCCGCCTTTGACCGGCACCCCGTGTTCGGACGCCAGCTTGTGGTAGAGGTGCTCGATTCGGTCGCCGACTCGTGCGTACGCCAGGTCTTCCATCGTCGACTGCGCATCGTCCAGCCGCTCGCTGAGCACCTTGGCGACGTTGAGCGCGAGCGCCGGGTCGCGCGAGAGCAAGGCGAACAGATCGTCGGCGCGAGACGTGCACAACAGCGCGTCGTCGACGACGACGGCGTGCGTCGTGCGGGCGCGGCGATCGAACAGGCTCTCCTCGCCGAAGAGGTCGCCCGCGCCGAGGATCGCGACCGTGACGTCTTTGCCGTCCGGCGTCTCACGCACGATCCGCACCGTTCCCCGCTTGACGAAATAGATGATCCGGGCGGAATCGCCCGCGTCGAAAACGAGCGTCCCGCGCGGCATCTCGCACATCGTGAAGAGGTGCTCGTGCTGCATGATGCCCTCTTCCGTGGCCTCGCGGAAGAGGCGATTCTGTCGCAAGTACCAGACCTTGTTGACGTCTTCGTCCACCGGACGCTCTTTCCGAAGCGCGGCGAACATTTCGATCGCCGCACCGAGTCCGCTCATGCCGGGATGCTAGCATGCGGGCCGCATCCCGGCTGTAAGGTGTCTTACGCGGTCACTTCCCCACCGGCGCTTCGACGACCCGGACGAAGCCGGTCGGGCGAATCCATTTCGCGAACGCGGCTCGGACCCGTTCCGGGGACGCGGCCAACTGGGCCCGGGCCGAGATCCGGTCCTGGTCGAGCGGCCGGCTTGTCGTCGCATACGCGAGCAGCTGCCCGGCCAAGCCCTCGTACGACTCTTGCCGCACCGGAAGCTCGCCGATGACCAGCGCTTTGGCACGCGTCAGCCGGTCGGCCGTCAGCGGCTTGCGCTGCAGCGCGGTGAGATCGTCGGTGACCAGCCGCTCCGCACGCGCGACGTTCTGCGGATCGGCGCCATAGTTCACGGTGAACGTGCTGCGGTTGCGCCCGCCGCTCACCGCCGAGCGGACCGTATAGACATACCCGTGCACTTCGCGCAGATCGTGGAACAACAGCGAGGCGTAGAAGCCGCCGCTCAGCGCCGTGTTCGCGAGTTGCAGCAGCGGAAAATCGGCGTCCATGTAGCTCATCGGAATCGTCTCGGCGAGCGTCACTGCCGACTGCACGCGCCCGGTCGCCGGAATCATCGCTTGGCCGGGTTTGTTCGGCGGAACCGGCGGCGGGAAGACGTCGGGCGTCGGACCCTCCGCCTTCCATTCGCCGAAGTACTTCTCCACGCCGGCGCGCGCGGCGTCGGCCGTGATGTCGCCGACGACGACGATCGTGGTGAGGTCCGGCCGGTAGGCCCTCGAGTAGTACGTCTTGACGTCGCCGTACGTCACGCTCGAAACGGTGGCCGGCGTCGCGCTGCGCTGCGCCGGATCGCCGGCCGGGTACAGCGCCGCGGCGAGCACCCGAGCGGCTTTGTAGCCGGGGCTCTTCACGCTGCCGGTCAGCGAGCCGACCGTCTGCGACTTGACGATATCGAACGCATTCTGCGGGAAAGCGGGATGGAGTTCGTCGTCGGCGAGCAGCTGCAAGCCGCGATCGAAGTTCTGGGTGAGCACGTCGAGACCGAACGACGACCCCGCACTGACGCTCGCCGCGATCTTGTCGAGCTCGGTCTGATACGCGATACGGTCGTACGTCGTCGTGCCGTACGAGAACAGGCCGCCGACCACGTCGCCGATCCCGTCCTTGCCGGGCGGATCCTGAACGCCCGGATTGTTGAGGATTTGACCGCGCACCACGACCGTGTGCGAGATCGTCGACGGCACAACCACCAGCTTGAGCCCGTTGGGCAGCACCTGTTGGGACGGGTGGATCGTCGCTTCCGGAACCTTCAAATCCGCCAGCACGCGGCGCGCGAACGCCGGCAGCGCGGTGTGCTCGGTCGGGATGACGGTGTTGTCCTCGCCGGCTTTGGCGCCGAATGCCGACCCGGCGGCTTCCTTCGGCGTCGAGATCGCCACGGTCGCGGTGCTGTTGTCGTAATACGTGCGCAGCACGCGGTTGACGTCCTCGACGGTCACCTTTTGCAAGCCGGCGAGATCCTCGTCGGGGGTCCGGTGCTCGACGGCGAGCGTCTGGCTCCAGGTCGACGCGAGCCCCGAGACCGAGTTGAGGGCGAACTGCGCCTGCGCGACCTCGCGCTGCTTGGCGACCTCGACGAGATCCGCCGGCAGACCGCTCTTCTTGTATCCGTCGAGTACGGTCTTCACGTCCGCAACGGCCGTCTCGCCCGTCGTCGTGACCGGTACGGCCGAGCCGACGAGCGTGAGCCCCGCTTCGGGATACGTCTGCGACTGCGCGAACGTCTGCAGCGCCTTGCCGGTCGCCTGCAGCTCGTAGAGCGCGCCGCGCTGGCTGTTGAGCACGTCGTTCAGAATCTGCGAGGCGAAGTAGTCGGGGCTGTTGTAGCCCGGAACGCGATAACCGATGAAAGCGAGCGTCACCGGATCGGAGCTGTTGTCGTGCAGCGTCAGCGGTGTGAGCTTCCCGAGGTGCACCGGTTTGTGCGCGGGCAGCGTCGCCGCGGGGATGTCGCCGAAGAGCGCGCGCACCTTGGCGATCGTCGCCTGCGGGTCGACGTTGCCGGCGATCACGTAGATCGCGTTGTTCGGATGGTACCACTTAGCGTAGAACGCCTTGAGCGCCGGCGCCTGAATCTGATGGAAGCTCGCCACCGTCCCCAAGCCGAAGTCGGCGTAGGGCGTCCCCGCGAACACGTGCTCGATCGTCTTCGCGAAGAGGCGAAAGGTCGAGCTCGAGTAGTCCGACGTGACCTCTTGGACGATCGCGCCGCGCTCCTGATCCCACAGCTTCTGCGAGTCCAGCACGCCCATTGCGCGCGAACGTTCGAGGTTGAGCGCGATGTCGAGATACTGCGAGGGCATCTCGAAGAAGTATTGCGTGATCTCGTTCTGCGTATCGGCGTTGAACGTGCCGCCGGTGATCGCGGTGACGTCGGAGAACTGCGACGCGGTCAGCGCCTTGCTCCCGCGAAAGAGCATGTGCTCCTGCGCGTGCGCGAGCCCCGTGATCGCCTCGTCGTTCGATCCGGCCAGGTAGTTCATCCAGGTCGAGACGACGGGCGCCAGCGTGTCGCGCAGCACGACGACCTGCATACCGTTCGGCAGCGTCGCGCGCGTGACGTCGGTGGTCCCAACGGGCGCTTGCGCCGTCACGGGCGCGATCGGGGAGGCGAGGATCGCGGCGGCCAGCGCGGCCGCGGTGAGAGAACGAAGACCCATGATCGCCTCCGTATTCTTCCGAAGCGGTGCTCCGCCCCGCCCGTTCACCGGGGAGGCGGCGGCGTGCCGTGGAACGCGCTCGCTTCGTGTCCGAACCCGTCCTGCGCGTCGCGCGCGACGGGGGCCGCGCCCGCGTCACGCTGGCCCGCCCCGCCGTCCGCAACGCCTTCAACGCCGAGCTGATCGCGCGCCTCGCCGCAGCCTTCTCCGCCCTCGCCGCCGACCCGAGCGTGCGGCTCGTCGTGCTCGACGGCGAAGGCCCGACCTTTTGCGGCGGGGCCGACGTCAACTGGATGCGCGGCGCGCTCGAGCTCGGCGAAGCCGAGAACCTCCGCGACGCCGAGGCGATGTCGGACATGCTCCGAGCGATCGACCGCTGCCCGAAGCCGGTGATCGCGCGGGTGCACGGCGCCGCGTTGGGCGGGGGCGCCGGATTGTGTGCGGTCTGCGATGCGGTCGTCGCCGCCGACGACACCGTCTTCGGCTTTACCGAGACGAAGCTCGGGATCATTCCGGCGGTGATCTCGCCGTTCACGATCGCGAAGATCGGCGTCTCGCACGCGCGCCGGCTGTTCCTGACCGGTGAGCGCTTCGACGCAGCCCGCGCGCACGCGATCGGTCTCGTGCACGAAGTCGTCCCAGCCGCGGCGCTCGACGACGCCGTCGAGACGATCGCGCGGGAGTGCGAGAGCGCCGGGCCGTCGGCCGTCGCGGCGATCAAGAACCTCATCCCCGCCGTACGGGCCGCATCGTACGACGACTCGCGCGAACTGACCGCTCGGGCAATCGCCAGCGCGCGCACCGGCGCCGAGGGGCAAGAGGGGTTGCGCGCATTTCTCGAACGGCGCCGCGCCGCGTGGATCGCGGAATGATTCGCCGTCTCTTGATCGCCAATCGCGGCGAGATCGCGATCCGCGTCGCGCGCGGTGCGCGCGAGCTGGGCATCTCGCCGGTCGGCGTCTATTCCGATGCGGACGAGCACGCGCTCTTTCGCGGCGCGATGGACGCGTCGCTGCGGATCGGCCCCGGCCCGGCGGCGGAATCGTACCTCGACGGCGAACGCATCGTGGCGGCGGCGAGGACGCTCGGCGCCGACGCGATCCATCCCGGCTACGGGTTCTTGAGCGAACGCGCGCCGTTCGCGCGGCTCGTCGTGGAGAGCGGGCTCATGTTCGTCGGGCCGACGCCCGACGCGATCGCCGCGATGGGTTCGAAGATCGACGCGAAACGGCGGGTTCGCGAATTCGGCGTGCCGGTCGTCCCGGGCTATGACGGCGACGATCAAAGCGACGCGCGACTGCGCTACGAGGCGGCGCGGGTCGGAACGCCGCTGCTGATCAAAGCCAGCGCCGGCGGCGGCGGCCGCGGGATGCGCGTCGTCGACCACCTCGCGCAGTTCGACGAGGCGCTGGCGAGCGCGCGGCGCGAGGCGAAGGCGGCCTTCGGCGACGACACGATGCTGCTCGAGCGGTACTTGCGCCGGCCGCGTCACGTCGAGTTCCAGATCCTCGCCGACGTGCACGGCACGTGCGTCCACCTCGGCGAACGCGAGTGTTCGATCCAGCGGCGGCATCAGAAAGTACTGGAGGAAGCGCCCAGCGTCGCGCTCGATCCGGCGCTGCGCGCGAAGATGGGAAAGGCGGCAGTCGATGCCGCGCGCAGCGTGGGCTACACGAACGCCGGGACTGCCGAGTTCATGCTCGAGGAAGACGGTTCGTTCTTCTTCCTCGAGATGAACGCGCGGCTTCAGGTGGAGCACCCGGTGACCGAATTGGTCTACGGCGTCGATCTCGTGCACGAACAGCTGCGCATCGCGAACGGCGAGCCGTTGCGCTTCACGCAAGAGATGCTGATCCCGCGCGGCTGGGCGATCGAGGCGCGGCTCAACGCGGAAGATCCTGCCCACGAGTTCTTGCCGCAATCGGGGACGATCGCCGCGTTCGAGGTGCCGCCCGCGCCGGGCGTGCGGCTCGACGCCGGCTTCCGCGCCGGCGACGAGGTGCCGGTGTTCTACGATTCGCTGCTCGCGAAGATCATCGTGTGGGGCGCGGATCGCCCGGCTGCGATCGCGCGCATGGCAGAAACGCTGCGCGAGACGAATATCGCGGGGATCGCCACCAACCTGCCGCTGCTGCGTGCGATCGTCGCGGACGACGCCTACCGGGCCGGCGACACGACGACGAGTTTTCTCGACGAGCGCATGCCGCGCTTTCGCCTTGGCGAGAAGCGCGTCGACGACGCGACGAAGCACCGCATCGCGGCGGCGCTGCTCGCGCACGACGACGCCTGGCGGCCGGCGCGGGTCGGCGTCCCGCTCGCTTTCGCGATCGACGGTGAGATCGTGCGCGCCGACGCCTCGTACGCGCGTGCGACCGCCGCGGAGGAAGGCGGTTGGAGACTAACCGGCGGCATCAGCGGCACCATCGAGCCCGACGAACGCGGTGCGACCTTCGAGCCGCTGGGGGGGACCGTGACGGTCGACGGACGCGTCGTGCGCTGGAGCCGTCCGCCCGTACCGAGCGCCGATGCCGAGCACGGAGCGCACGCTGCCGCGTCCGGTGATGTAACGGCGCCGATGCCGGGGAAGATCGTCAGCGTGGCAGTCGAGAGCGGAACCCAGGTCGAGCAGCGCACGCTGCTCATCGTCCTCGAAGCGATGAAGATGGAGCATCGCATCGAAGCGCCGGTCGCCGGCACCGTTCGCGAGGTCCGCGTCAAGCCGGGCGAGCTGGTCAAGTCCAACGACATCCTCGTGAAGATCAGCGCCTCGTAGCCGCGACGTGCGAGTTGTCTTGATTGCCGGCTGGAATGAAGCGGCGAAATACATGCGCACGTTCATCGACGGGCGCAACGGGATCGAAGGGCTGGCGGGACTGGGCTTCGACTGCACCGTGTTCCCGGACGGTCACGACGATCTCCGCTCGCGCGTCGACCGCTTCGCCGGCTTCCTCGACGGGCTGCAGGCCCGCGAACCCGAGGCGTTTCCGATCGCGACGGTCGGCTACAGCGCGGGCGGCTTGGTCAATCGCGGCTTCCTGCGCGCGTACCCGCATCGCGCGCACGAGATCGCCGCGACGGTGCAGGTCGCGACGCCGAACGGCGGCCTGATAACCCGCTACGCCGCGCTGACGATGAAGCTGGCGTTTCTGCCGAACCATGTGTTGGCCGACATGGACGTGGAGTCGGACTACATGTACTGGCTCAACGACTCGGGCGGGAAATGGGTCCAAGACTGGGACAATCCGCGCAAGAAGCGCTGGGTCGTCGACGGCGATCCGTGGATCGCGCCGCCCGGGCATCGTCTGCTGCAAATCGGCGGCCGCATGCCGAAGTATCATTTGCAGAGCGACGGGGTCGTCATGGTCGAGTCGGCGTCGCTCGAAGATCGCATTCCGACCATGTGGATCGAGAACGACCACGCGAACCATCTCAACCTCGGCGCCGTCTTCAACCCGCTCGCCTTCATCGCCCGCGGTTTCAAGAGCGACGACCGGGTCTGGCCGCGGTGCGTCCATCTTACCGCGAAATTCCTTCGATCGGAGCCCATCGAGTGAACTTGGACCGTTTCCCCGCCGTCGCAGCCGCACGCGCGGATGGAGGGGTGCTCGCCGACAACGCGGGCGGGACACAGGTGCCGCGCGAGACCATCGTCGCGATCTCCGAGTATCTCGCGCTCGACAACGCCCAGCAAGGCGGAACGTTCGCGCGCAAGATACGAACGACCGAGATGGTCGCGACGGCGCGCGCCGCGCACGCGGAATTACTCGGCGTACCGCCCGAGCGCGTCTCGTTCGGGGCGAACTCGACCTCGATCGCCTTCGATCTCGCTCGCGCGATCTCGCATACCGTGCGCGCCGGCGATCGGGTCGTCGTCACGGACACCGATCACTACGCCAACGTGATCCCGTGGACGTCGCTCGCCCGCTTCGGCGCGGCGGTCGACGCGATCCCGGTCGACGCCCGCGGCGAACTCGACGAGCGCGCGTTCGCGGCCGCGCTGGCGCGCGAGCCGATCCTCGTCGCGCTGCCGTGGGCGTCGAACGGCACCGGCAACGTGTTCGACGTCGCGCGGCTCGCCGAAGCGGCCAAAGACGCCGGCGCAATGGTCGTGGTCGACGCGGTGCAAGCCGCACCGCACGTTCCGCTCGACATCCCGCCTGCGGTCGATGCGGTCTTCTTCTCGCTCTACAAAGTGTACGGGCCGCATCTCGGCGCGCTCTACGCGCATCCCGAACTGGCCGAGCGGTTCTTCACCGCCGACGATTCCCGGCTGCCGAGCCCCGGCCTCAACTGGTCGATGGAAACCGGGACGCAGAACCACGAAGGGCTGGCGGGCTGGCTGGGGACGATGGCGTACCTGCGCGAAGTGGGCGGCGGAAGCGCGCGCGCCGCGATCGTCCGCATCGCCGCGTTCGAAGACGAGCTCGCGCGCTACGCGCTGGCGCGATTCGCCGAACGTGAGGACACGATCGTGCTCTACGGCCGCCCGGCGAACGAGGCGCGCCTGCCGGTGTTCGCGTTCAACCTGCGGGGCATCGCGCCGGCCGTCGTCGCGTCAGAGCTCGCGGCGAACGGCATCGAAGCCGCACTGGGCGATTACTATACGCCGCGCTTGATGCGCACGCTCGCGCCGGAAACCGGCGGGATCGCGGTCCGCCTCTCGTTCTCGCACTACAACGACATCGCGGACGTCGACCGCTGCTTCGCCGTGCTCGACGCTATCCACACGCCGGTCACTGACCGGTCGTGAACGTTCCGAGTAACGAGGTGTGCGTGCAGGGGTCGCCTGGAAAATTCGCTGAAACGGCGACGCTGTAGGTTGTCCGGCCGCTCAGTGTGGGGACGGACGCCGTCGCATCCGCAGCCGTCCCGCTGATCGCGCCGCCAAGCACCGGCGCTCCGCCCGCGGTTGGCGAGGGCGAGAGCGTCAACGAGCCCGCCAACAGGCGTGCATCGGCGACGGAGAACGAAACGGACCCGACTGCCGTGGAGACGCCGGTCGCCCCGGCGGCAGGCGAGATCAGGTTGCCGGGGATCAGGGGCACGAGCGCCGTGCACACCGCGATCGGCGTCGGGCTCGGCTCTGGGACCCCGGCCGTGCCGCCGCCACAACCCGTGAAGACGCAGAGCGCGAAAACGGCCGCGATGAGAACCTTGACCAGCATGCCGTCACCCCCCCCCTCTGGCAAGTATTAGCTATATCCGCTGCGGAGGATCGTTCGCGTGGGAGGCTCAGGCTCCTGGGAGTTCGTACGAGCCCGCATGCGCATCGCGATCCGTACCGGCAGGCTCTACGACGGATCGGCGGATCCGCCGCGCGCGAACGTCACGCTCCTGATCGAAAACGGCCGCGTCAGCCGAATCGTCGGCGACGCCGAAACCCTCGAGGCGGAGCGCACCTACGAGGCGGCGTGCGTCATTCCCGGGCTCATCAACGCCCACGCGCACCTCGAGCTGAACGGCGAGCCCGACACACAGACGTTTTTTCTCCTCCGCACGCCGACGGAGCGGACGCTCGACGCGGCGCGCAACGCGCGGCTCGCGCTCGAGGCCGGCGTCACGACGCTGCGTGACCTCGGTGGCGCCGAATCGAACGCGATCGCGCTGCGCGATGCGATCGCGCACGGCGACCACCTGGGTCCGACGATCGTGCCGGCCGGCCGCGCGTTGTGCATGACCGGCGGCCACGGGGCGTTCATCGGCCGCGAAACCGACGGGCCGTGGGATGCGCGCAAGGCCGTGCGCGAACAGCGCAAGGCCGGCGCGGGCTGCATCAAGCTGATCGCGACCGGCGGCGTCCTCACCAAAGGAGCGGTCCCGGGCCTCGATCAGCTCAGCGAAGAAGAGATGCGCGCAGCGATCGTCGAGGCGCACACGCACGGTTTCCGTGTTGCCGCGCACGCGATCGGGACGAGCGGCATCAAGAACGCGCTACGCGCGGGCGTCGACTCGATCGAGCACGGGCACCTGCTCGACGACGAAGCGATCGCGCTCTTCAAAGAGCGCGGCACGTACCTCGTGCCGACGCTCGCCGCCGTGACGTGCATCTACGAGCACGCGGCGAGCGGATCGCAGCCGGATTTCGTCGTTCGCAAAGCGACGGAATTGTACGAAAGTGCGGCGACGAACATCGGCAAGGCCTGGCGCGCCGGCGTCACGATCGCCGGCGGCTCCGACGCCGGGACGCCGTACAACCGTCATCAAGACTACGCCTACGAGGTCGAACTGATGTCGACGATGCTCGGCATGAGCGCGCAGCAAGCGCTGACCGCCGCGACCGCGACCGCCGGCGCGCTGCTCGGCGTCGATGCGGGGACGATCGCGCAAGGGTGCACCGCCGATCTCCTGCTCCTCGACCGTGACGTCGGCGCGGACGTCCGCGCGCTGCGCGCGCCGCGCGTGGTGATCAAGGGCGGCGTCGTCGTACACGAGACGCCGTAGCCCGCACGTCTGCGCTAAGGCCTGGGAAACCAGGTAGCCGCGCCCTGCGACTGCTGCGCGACGATGTCCGGGTTCACGACGGTGCCGCAGTCGGTGCGAAACATCACGTGCGCGTCCTCCTCGGCAGCAAAAGCAAGAGCGGCAAGCAGATCGCGAAGATGATCGCCGAGACGCGGAACAGGTAGAGGTAGGAGATAAGGCTCGCGTTCGAGGCGATCATCCCGGCGAGTTGCATCGCCGCCGCGTGGACGCCCCCGCCGTGCACGAGGTTCGACACGCTCACGTTCGAGATCACCGCGCTTGCAGACATCGCGTCCTGTGCCTGGGCGGCGCGCGTCACTTGGAGCACCTGTAGCAGTGCGATGCCGATGTTTCCGCCCAAATACCGCACCAGCGTCGCGATCCCGGTCGCATCGGACATGTTCTCACGTGCGACGCCGGCGAGCGTCGCAACGGTCAAGGGCACGAAGAGGAAGCCGAGTCCGACGCCTTGCAGGATGCGCGGCCACCAGAGATCCCAGTAGCCTGCGGAGGCGGTGAGGTCGCCCATCATCCAAGCACCGATGATGAAGAGAACCAGACCCAGCGCGATCACGGCTCGCGCGTCGAATCGCTTCGTCAGCTCGCCCACCAGGACCATGCTGATCGCTGTCGCGGCGGCGCCCTGGACGAGATACAGTCCTGCGTTGTACGCGCTGAGCGCCAGCGGCCCTTGGAAGAACAGCGGCGTAACGAGGTTCACGCCGTACATCCCGAAGCCGCTCACCACGGTGACGATGCTTCCGGTTGCGAACGACGCGGAGCGAAACACGCGGAGGTTCACGAAAGGATGTGCCGCGCGCCACTGCTGCCAGATGAAGTACGTGAGCGCGACGACCGTCACGATGCTTAGCGTCACGATCGTGCTCGAGTCGAACCAATCTTCTCGCTGGCCGCGCGAGAGCACGTACTGCAGGCTCGTGAGCCCGATCGCCATGGCTCCGAAGCTCAACCAATCGATGTCGTGCGCCGAGCGCTCCTGTTTCGGCGTCGAACCGAGCACGAACCAGGCCATGATCATGCCGAGGACGCAGAGCGGCACCTTGAAGTAGAACAGCATCTGCCAGTTCGAGTTGTCGATGATCCAACCGCCGAGGACGGGGCCGATGGTCGGGCCGACGACCGCGCCGAGGCCGAAGATCGCCATCATCTCGCCGCGCTTCTCGGCCGGCGCGGATTCAAAGAGAATCGCTTGTGCGATCGGCTGCAGCGCGCCGCCGCCCAGACCCTGGATGACGCGCCACAGAATCAACGTGTACACGCTCGTCGCCGTTCCGCAGAGCAATGAGGCGACCGTGAAGAGTCCAAACGCTGCGAGGTAATAGTGCTTGCGCCCGAAGCGCGCGGTCAGCCACCCGTTCAGCGGCATCACGAGCATCATCCCGAGCACATAGCCGGTCGCGACCCACGCGGCTTCGTCGGACGACGCGCCGAGGTTTCCCGAGATGGTCGGCAACGCGACGTTCACGATCGCCATGTCCAAGCCGCCCAGGAAGACGCCGATCATGACGGTCACGACGACGAGCGCGAGCGGAGCCGACGCCGCCCTCACCGCGCCGACGTGACCGTCGAGCTTCGCCGCCATCAGGCCGGGAGCGTGATGTGGTAAGACGGCGTGAACGCGGCGGTTCGTGTCGCCTTGTGGTAAGATGACAAGCTCGGCATATAGTGTTACTATAGGCCCGCGGATTGGTGGACGCAACATGGCCTACGAGGTAACGAAACGCATTAGCGGCGGCGATTACCGTTACCACGTCGAGGGATATCGGGATCCCGAGACGGGGCGACAGCGTACGCGCTGGCAGTATCTCGGGCGTGTCGTCGACGGCCTGACCGTCACGCCGCCCACCCGGCGCGGCGAGCGCGTGACGCCGGACAAAATCATCGCGGCGACTGCTGAGCTCTTGGAGTCCCGAGACGCGTCGCACGTGACCGTTGCGGTCATCGCGAAGCATGCCGGGATCTCCCAAGCGACCTTTTATCGCTATTTCCGCGACCGGAAGGCGGCGTTCACCGCGGCGCTGTCGTACCTGTGCGATCAAACGATCAGCGCCCTGCCGTCACTCGAGGATCATGCGATCGGCACGCGGCGGGAGGAATCGTACCGCATCTTCACCTGGCTCGAATCACTGCATCGTTCGATCTTACGGCAACGGGCGTTTCGCTGGTCGTTCAGCAACGGCGACCGCAGCAAAGCGAAAGCGCAGATCGAGCGCTCAATGCTCAAGGTCGATGGGTACGCCATGCTGGCGGCGTACTTACGGCGTCTCGACGGGGCCGGACTCGCGCACATCGAGGACGCCGACGAGCTTGTGGAAGCCATCCTGGGTGTTTGCCGCGCCGTGATACGCTCGCAGGCAAACGTAGAGGAGCACGAAGAGGAACATCCCGTTGAGCTGCTGGCGGTGTTTCCGGTGATCGAACGTGCAGTGTTCTGCCGACAGAGCCGCGAGACGTCGTCTAAGCCTTGATCCTCACGACCAGAACGCTGCACGCGAACTCCTCTGCACCCTACCGATTCCGTCCTACATCGACTTTGAGGAGATGCTTACTACGTGGCTGTTTGCCACCGACGCCTAACGCAGTGTGGCCAACAAGCTGAGAAGCTCACGGGTGCGGCGCTCGCCGAGCCCCCTTAGGGTTTCGCTTTGGGCTTGGCGCCAGAGCTCGAGTGCCTTTTCGAGGGCGCGACTCCCCTTGGCCGTCATGCGAACCTCCCGTCGGCGCGCGTCGAGGGAACCCGCGCGCATCGTCACGTATCCGCCGACAACGAGCGGACGCAGGTTGCGCGTTGCCGTCGACATGTCCAGGTCCAGTCGTTCGGCGAGCTCCCCGACGCCCCAGCTGGGCTTGGCTGAGATGAAGCTCATCATCGAAAACTGCGAGATCGAGAGGCCCGAGGGAGCCAGCGTCTCGTCGTAGCGGCGGGTGACACGTCGAGTCGCCGCGCGAAGGTTGAGACAGGCGCACTCGAGGGTATCCTCAAGCATCGCTTGAGGATACAACCAAATGCTGCCGGAACGCAACTACTTGACATGGTATCAAGGTAGTTGTATATACACCTATAGCGGCGAACTCAAGCGGGTGTAGCGGACCGAGTACGGGACGCGGCGATCGCGGATCGTCGCCAGACCGATGTTTGCCGTACTGATCGGGTGCGACATCGGCAAGTTTTGAGGAGCAGTTCAGTATGCCGCCGCAAGCCGCTTTCGGAATCAGCATCGTTTTCAGTCTTGTTGCGTGGGGGATCGTCGTCGCACGATACGTCTGGCCGGCACTGGACCGGCAACCCCGTTCCGATGCGCTGCGGCAGCTCCTCATCCTCCACAGTTTCCGCTTCATCGGCTTGGCCTTTATCGTGCCCGGCGTCGTCTCGCCGGATCTGCCGGCCGCTTTCGCACGTCCCGACGCGTATGGAGATATCATTTCCGCGATCCTCGCGTTGCTTGCGCTCGGAACCCTGAAGAACAGAGTCGGTATCACCTTGGTGTGGGTATTCAACCTTTGGGGCAGCGCGGATCTCCTCAATGCGTTCTACGAAGGCAATCGTTTCGGGCTCCAGGCGGGTCAGTTGGGCGCCGCCTACTTCCTTCCGACCCTCGTTGTGCCGCTGCTCCTGATCACGCACGGGCTCATTTTCCGGCTTCTGCTGCAACGTGATGACGTGGTCGCGGCGCGCCACAGTCCCCGTGCAGCCTCATGAGGGCCGAGAGCCCGGGTTCGTGACGCTCGCTCCGAGTTGATGCCGGCAATCACAGCTAACCGGTCCAAAGCGACCGGCGCGGGATGCCGGTCGACGACAACACAGTAGACAAGCGAGCCTGCTGCCTGAACGACAGAGGGGTTACTCGCGTTCATAGGGGTTATTCGTGCGCGATACGGGGCACGCCTCAAGGACGCGATGACAAGCAATGAGGGGCCACCGCAAAAACCTGGCGGATCGCAACCGCAGCGCCTCCCGCAATGGTGGTTCGCCCTCATCGTGCTGCTTGTGGCCTGGAACGTCGTTGCGTTCTTTGCGCAGCCGCGCGGCGGAGCGGTTGCCATTCCGTACACGACGTTCCTGACGCAAGTACGGTCCGGCAACGTCTCACGGGTCGACATCGCGGCCGATCGCATTAGCGGAACCTTCGCAAGGCCGTACACTCCCGCTCCGCAGTCGTCGCCCGGCGCGCAGCAGTCACCGCCGCCGGCGAGCCGTTACACGACGTTTCAGACGACGTTCCCTCAAGCAATCGGCGACGCGGGACTCATGCCGCTGCTCGAGGCGCGGAACGTCATCGTCAACGTGTCGCCCAGCGGACCGTCGTGGCTGAGCGTTTTGCTCGGCTGGCTTCCCGTCTTGCTGCTCTTCGGATTTTTCAGCTGGATGCTGCAGCGGGCCGTCCAAGGTCCGGCGTCCGCCCTGAAGTTCGGCCGTGCGAAGCCCGAGCGCTACACGAGCAATCAACCGAAAGTGACGTTCGAAGACGTCGCCGGCGTCGATGAAGCGAAAGCCGAGTTGCAAGAGGAAGTCGATTTCCTCAAGCACCCAGAGCGGTATCGTGAACTCGGCGCGCGGATCCCGAAAGGCGTGCTGCTGGTCGGGCCGCCGGGAACGGGGAAGACGCTGCTGGCGCGGGCGGTCGCCGGTGAAGCCGGCGTGTCGTTTTTCAGCCTCAACGCCTCCGAGTTCGTCGAGATGTTCGTCGGGGTCGGCGCGAGCCGCGTGCGCGATCTCTTCAGTCAAGCGAAGGAAGCGGCGCCGGCGATCGTGTTCATCGACGAGATCGACGCCGTGGGGCGGCGCCGCGGAGCCGGCGTCGGCGCCGTGAACGACGAGCGCGAGCAGACGCTCAACCAGCTCTTGGGCGAACTCGACGGTTTCGATCCGCGGCTCAACATCATCGTCATAGCAGCGACGAATCGACCGGACGTCCTCGATCCGGCGTTACTGCGCCCGGGACGATTCGACCGGCAGGTGACGATCGAGGTTCCCGATCGCAACGGACGCGAAGCGATATTGCGCATTCACATGCGCAAGTTGCAGCTTTCGAACGACGTCGACGTCACACTGCTCGCTGCGGCGACGATCGGCATGAGTGGTGCCGATCTTGAAAACCTGTGCAACGAAGCCGCGCTCGGCGCGGCGCGCCGCAACCGCTCCAGCGTGACCATGGCCGACTTCGAAGAGGCGCTGGACAGAGTGCGGTTGGGCGCGATGCATCCGCAGCTCGTCGATCCCGGCGACCGCCGCATCGTGGCCTATCATGAATCGGGACATACCGTCGTCGCTTGGCTCACGCCCGGCGCAGATCCCGTGCAGAAAGTCACGATCGTTCCACACGGTCAGGCACTCGGGTTGACCGAGCAATTGCCCGCGCAAGAGCGGCGCAACCTGAGCGAGACCTACTTGAAGTCCCGGCTCACGGTGATGCTCGGCGGACGGACCGCCGAAGAGCTGGTCTTCAGCGAGGTGACGACCGGCGCCGAAAACGATCTCGTCCAGGCGACGAATCTTGCGCGTCAGATGGTCACGACGTGGGGAATGGGGAGCCTCGGTCTCTTGGCGTTCAAGTCGGACGAACAACAGCCGTTTTTGGGTTACGAGCTCGCACAAAACCGCGAATACAGCGAAGCGACGGCGGCCCGCATCGACCAGGACGTGCAACGTCTGCTCGACGAGGCGCATGCGGAAGCACGACGGTGTCTGAGCGGTGCTCGTGCACGGCTCGATCAACTGGTCGAGCTGCTCCTCAAGGACGAGACGGTGAACTCCACGCAGCTGATGCAGATCCTCGGATCACGCCGGGCGGCGAACGCCCCGGTCGACGACGACAAGTAGACTGCAGCGCCGAACGGGAAGACGGAGCACCGTGGATCTCACGGGGCTCCGTCTCGCCATCCTCGGCTCGATCTCGTGGCCGACACCGCCGCCCGGCTACGGCCCCTGGGAGCAAATCGCGTACGGTATCGCCAGCGGCATGGCCGCGCGCGGACTCGACGTCACGCTCTTCGCGACCGGCAACTCCGAGAGTCCGGGGAAGCTCGCCTCCGTCATCCCGGTCGGATTGAACGAGGATCCCGCGCTCAACGGCGACGTCTGCATCGAGCTGCACGTCGCGTCGTGCTTCGCCCGCGCGTCGGAATTCGACCTCATCCACAACAACTTCGACTGGAAACCGCTGCTCTACGCGCTGGCCACGCCGTCACCGCCGGTGCTGACGACCGTGCACGGGTTCTCGTCACCGCCGATCTTGGGTGCCTACTACGCCGGCGCCTCGCGCTCGTTCTACTGTTCGATCAGCGACGCCGATCGCGACCCCGGGCTGTCGTATCTCGCGACGACCTACAACGGCATCGATCCGAACGCGTGGACGTATCGCGATCGGCCCGGTGACTATCTGCTCTTCCTCGCGCGCTTCCACCCGGAGAAGGGCGCGCACCTCGCGATCGCGGCGGCGAAACGTGCCGGTGTGCGCATGAAGATCGCCGGCATCCCGCAGGACGAGGCGTACTTTCAAGAGCAGATCGCGCCGCACATCGACGGCGACGCGGTGCAGTTCCTCGGCCACGTGCAGGGCGCGGCGCGCGACGAACTCGTCGGCGGTGCGCTCGCGCTCGTCCATCTGACGACGCGGCCCGAACGATTCGGCCTCACGCTGATCGAAGCGATGGCGTGCGGAACGCCGGTCCTCGGCGCGCGGATGGGTTCGATCCCCGAGATCGTCGTCGACGGCGTGACGGGCTATCTGTGCGACGGCGTCGAGGACGCCGCGGCGAAGGTTCCGCTGCTGGCCGGACTCTCGCGCGCCGCCTGCCGCGCGCACGTCGAGGCGACGTTCTCGGTCGATCGCATGGTCGACCGGTATCTCGCCGCGTACGCCGACGCGTTGACGCAGCGCGTGCCGCCGCCGCCGACCGACGACCAGCTCCGTTGGCGCGACCACGACTGGTGGGACCGACCGATGGCCTTCACCGACATCCCGCCCAAACCGGCGCACGCGATCGGCTTCGCACTGCGATAAGGGGACAGGCGGGCGCTTCAGCGGAACCCCGCCCGGCCGCGTGCCGATGCCGTAGGACGCGCCGCGATCAGCCGGCCGGTGCCGATCCGTCGATGAAGGGGCGCAGTGCGCCGACGAACTTGTCAGTATTGTGAATGCTGCGCAGCACGACGACGATCGCCGCTGCCGGGAAACCGGATTCAAGCGTGATCGTGTATCCCGAGAACACGTCACGGGTGTCGTCGGCACCCCAGTACAGGAAATTCTGGTCGTCGAAAAACAGCAGCTGGCGCATCAACCCGTTCACGTCTTTCGCTTTGTCGAGGTTGATATATCCCCCGCGATAGCGCGGATAGATCCGAAAGCCGATCGTGTTGTTCTTCGTCACCGAGACGATGATTTCGAGGTTCTGGGAGTTTGCGAGTCCCGTCATGGAGGCGGCGAAGTTGAACGGATTCTTCGTGCTCTGCGTGAAGGTGAGATTGACGTCGGCTCGCCGTCCCGCGATTTCGAGCGTCTGCCGCAAGCGCTCCCGCGTCGCTTCGCGCGCGTCCGCCTGCGCGACCGCCGGGGCAGCTCCGGCGAAGAACAGCACGAGCAGCAGCGCCGACGACACGGCGGCGGCGTACGAAGGGCGAGCGGACATGGCGGTCCTCCCGAGGGCGTGCGTAGCATACTGCAGCGGGCGATTGGCGCAACCCTGCCCTCACCGCACGGCCGCTGCGCGGTCGTCGATCCAGTGCAGGAGGCTGCGTCCGCGTTCGGCTTTTTCGAGCGCGTCGTCGACGGTCTCGCCGAGCACCGTGAAGTGGGCCATCTTGCGGCGCAGCGCCGCGTGCGCCTTGCCGTAGACGTGCAGTTTGAGCAGCGGCTCGCGCAGCAGGTCCTCGATCCCGGCGAGGGTGTCGCCGGCTCCCGCGCCGAGCACATTGACCATCACCGCGGGCAAGAATTGGCGCGGCTCGACCAGCGGCAGCCCGCAGATCGCGCGGACGTGCGCCTCGTACTGCGAGATCGACGTCGCATCGAGCGAGTAGTGCCCGCTGTTGTGGACGCGTGGCGCGATCTCGTTCACCAGCAATTCGTCGCCGGTCTGGAAGAACTCGACGCAGAACGTACCGATGATCTCCAAGCGCTCCGCGATCGTCGTCGCGTACCGCCGCGCGCGCTCCGCGACGGCGGGTGGGATGCGGCCGGGCACGATCGTCGTCGCGAGCACGCCGTGATCGTGCTCGTTCTCCGAGGTCGGAAACGCCACGATCTCGCCCTGCGCGTTGCGCGCCGCGATGATCGAAAGTTCGCGATCGAACGCGATCAGCCGCTCCCAGATCAGCGCGCGACCGCGCGCCTCGGTCCAAGCGCGCTCGGCGTCGTCGCTCGAACGCACGACCCACTGTCCCTTGCCGTCGTAGCCGCCCATCGTCGTCTTCAGGACGCCGGGATAACCGATGACGCGTTCCGCCGCATCGAGTTCGGCGCGCGAACGAACGGGCAGGAAGTCGGCCGTCGGGATCCCGCACTCGCGCACGAACGTCTTCTCGAGGATGCGCTCCTGGGTGATGCGCAGCGCCGCCGCCCCGGGGTGGACGATGCGGCGATCGGCTTCGAGCGCGAGCACCGATTCGAGCGGGATGTTCTCGAACTCGTACGTCACGACGTCGCAGCGCGCGCCGAGCTCGCCGATCGCGCGCAGATCGTCGTACGCCGCGACGATCTGCTCGTCGGCGATCTGCCCCGTCGGCGAATCCGGAAACGGCTCGAGCGTCACGACCCGGTAGCCCATCCGCTTCGCCTCGAGCGTGAGCATCCGTCCGAGCTGCCCGCCGCCGAGGATCCCGATCGTGTGGATCACAGCTCGATCGCCTCGACCTCGGCGGCGATGCGTGCGACGCGCTCGGCAAGCTTGTGCGCAAGCGCCTCGTCGTGCAGCGCGAGGATGCGAGCCGCGTAGAGCGCCGCGTTCGCCGCTCCGCCGATCGCCATCGCTGCGACCGGAACGCCGGCCGGCATCTGCGCGATCGACAGCAGCGAATCGAGTCCTTTGAGCGCCTTCGATTCGACCGGGACGCCGATCACCGGCAGGTTGGTCTTGGTCGCGACCATCCCGGGAAGATGCGCCGCACCGCCCGCGCCGGCGATGATGACTTCGATTCCGCGCCCCTGCGCCTCGCCGGCGTACGCGAACATGAGGTCGGGCGTGCGGTGCGCCGAGACGACGCGCAGCTCGAACGCCACACCCAGCTCGCCGAGCATCGTCGCGGCCGGGCGCATCGTTTCCAAATCGGACGTCGAGCCCATGATGATCCCGACGCGAGGCTGTACGCTCATTGGCCCCAGGGTTCGGGCCGTCCCGGGAGGCGCCCTCGCAAGCGGGGTATCTCTCAGATAATGCGCTTCTCGCTCGGGATCAACTACTGGCCGCGGCGCAGCGCGATGGCGATGTGGCAGCGGTTCGACGCGGGCGAGGTTCGGGAGGACTTCGCGCGCATCGCCGGGCTCGGGCTGGACGCCGTGCGGTTCTTCCTGCGCTGGGCCGACTTTCAACCGGCGCCCGACGCGCTCGATCCGCTGATGCTCGAGCGGCTCGAAACGGTCGCCGATCTCGCGGCCGAGATCGGTCTGCGCATCATGCCGACGCTCTTCTGCGGGCACATGAGCGGGGTGAACTGGCTGCCGTCGTGGTCGCTCGACCCGGCGACGCCGCACGGCCGCTTTCGCACGATCACTGAACGCGGAGAGTCGCCGCACGGCATCGGCGATTTCTACACCGGTCCGCTGCTCGACGCGCAACTGCTCTTCGCGCACGCCGCCGGCGAGCGGCTGCGCGCACATCCGGCCGTGCTCGCGTGGGATCTGGGCAACGAGTTCAGCAACATGCGCGCTCCGGCGAACGACATCGACGCCGCGGAGTGGAGTGGCCGGCTGACCGCCGCGCTGGAGCAGAGCTCGGCCTCGCCGGTCACCGCCGGAACGCACGGGGAAGATCTCACCCAGGATCGCAACATCCGTTTCGCTTCGCTGTGTGCGCCCTACGCGTTTGCGACGATGCACGGCTATCCGGTCTACAGCTGGTTCGCCCGCAACCGGCTCGATCCCGAAGTCGTGCCGTTTCTCGCCGCGCTCACGGCGGCGTTCTCGCACAAACCGGTGCTCTTCAGCGAGTTCGGCAATCCGGCGTGCCCGCCGGGGAAGCTCTCGCCCTTCGACCGCGTCGCGCTGCCGGACGAACCGCCGCAGCCGATGATCTCGCCCGACGATCCGGTTCTCGCGTCGTATGCGTGCCTCGACGAGACCGAGATGGCGGCGTATGCTACGGCCGTGCTCGACCGGCTGCACGCCGACGGACGCCTGGGGGGCTATTGGTGGTGCTGGGCCGACTACGCCGAGGAGTTGCGTGAAGAGCCGCCGTTCGATCGCGCGGTGCACGAACGCTCCTTCGGCATCGTGCGCAGCGACGGCAGCGAGAAGCCGGTCGCCGCGGCGCTGGCCGGGTTCGCGCACGAGCGCCGCAGCGTGCTGGCCGCGCACGAGATGCCGACGATCGCGGACGCCTACTACTTCCGCACGCTGCCGGCCAGCACGAAGACCCTCTACGACGCGTTTTTGGCCTACGTCGAGGAACGCCGAACCGAGGCGCTGTAAGCGACCAGTGTGCGAGAAAATACACTGAAACGCCGCCTCCTCGAAGGCGAGACCGTCCTGGGTTCGTGGTTGACCATCCCCGATGCGCTCTCCGCCGAAGCGATGGCTGCGATCGGCTGGGATTGGCTGCTGATCGACATGGAACATTCGCCGGCCGCGCTGCACGAGGCCGCCGCGATGCTCACCGCGCTGCGGACGACCGACGTGACGCCGATCGTGCGGCCGGCCTGGAACGAGTCCTCGCACATCCAGCGCGTCCTCGACCTGGGCGCCTTCGGGATCGTGGTGCCGGTCGTCAACACTGCCGACGACGCGCGCCGCGTCGTGAACGACGCGCGCTTCCCGCCGCTGGGCGAGCGCAGCCGCGGCGGCGTACGGGCCAACCTCGCCTGGCGCACCGACCCGATGACGTATTTCGAGCGCTCGAACAACGAGATTCTGGTGCTCCCGCAGTGCGAAACCGCACTCGCCGTCACCAACATCGACGCGATCCTCGCGGTCGAGGGAATCGACGGCGTCTTCGTCGGGCCGAACGATCTCGCGGCCTCGATGGGAAAGCACTGGCCGAACGCCTGGCTGCGCGACGACGACTACATGGCGCTGATCCGGCGCATCACCGCCGCGACGCAGCGCGCGAACAAGGTCGCCGGCATCCTGGCCCGCGATGCAGGGATGGCGAAAGAGATGGCCGACCTCGGCTACCGCTTCATCGGCGTCGGCGGCGACGTGAACTTCATGACGGCCGGTGCGAAGAAAAACCTCGACGAGGCGCGCGCCGCGATCGGCCCGTGAGCGTCATCATCGTCACCGGCGCGTCGAGCGGAATCGGCCGAGAGCTCGCGTTGCGCGCCGCGCGCGCCGGGTACGACGTGGTCGGGATCGGCCGCAATCGCATCGCGCTCGACGCGCTCGCCGAGCGAGTGCGCGGCGAGGGCGGCTCGATCGTCGTTGAAGCGATCGACGTCGCGCTGCCGGCGAACGCGCCCGCGATCGTCGCGCTGGCGGCGCGCACGTTCGGGCGGATCGACGTCTTGGTGAACAACGCCGGCCACGTAGCCGTCGGACCGCTCGCGGAGCAGAGCGACGCTGCGCTGCAGGATCAATTCGGCACGCACGTCATCGGCCCGGTCGCGCTGGTGCGCGAAGCGCTGCCGCGGCTGCGCCTCGCCGACGGTCACGTATTCATGGTCGGCAGCGGTGTGGCGCGCGTTCCCGTGCACGGATTAGGAGCATACGCGCCTTCGAAGGCCGCGACGCGCTCGGCCGCCGCCGTCCTGCGGCGCGAACTGAGGCCCGACGGGATCGCCGTGACGTACGTCGACCCCGGCGTCGTCGACACGGCGTTCATGACGCGCGCCGGGATGCGGGGCGCGCCGGCGTCGATGCTCGCATCGCCGGAGGTCGTCGCCCGCAAGATCCTCTTGGCGATCGCGACGCGGCCGCGCGTGCTCAACGCCGTTCCGTGGCAAACCGCGTTTGTCGCGATCGGCGAACTCTTCCCGCGCATCACCGACGCGATCCTCGAACGCAACCCTTCGCTGGTGGGGATTCAGCCGCCCAGCGAGCCTGCGCTAGTCGAGCAGCCGAATACGGTGATCGCGCCCGCCGAGGCGACGCCGCCTGCGCCGGAAGTGCCCGCGCCCGGCATTGAGCCGACGTTCGAGGACGCGCTCGAACCGGTGCGCCGGCGCATGGAACGCGTGAAGCTCAGCGAATCGTTCGTGCGCAGTCTGCTGGAGCGCGAAGCGGTGCTCGATCCGGCCGAGGTCGCGCTGCGTTGGGCCGGAATGCCGAACAAGAACGAGCGCGCGGCGACCGCCGAAGTGCTCGACGCGCTCGCTGACGCGGGCTTTCTCGCCCACGACGGCGAGCGCTATCGCGTGGTGCGCGCGGCGCCGTGAGCGGCGCCGGCGTGCCGGCGACGATGCAGGCTGCGGTGCTCGACCGCGGCACGCAGCGCTTCGAGGTCGTCGAGCGCGCGGTGCCGGTGCAGCAACGCGGCGAGCTGCTGCTGCGCGTGCGCGCGTGCGGCGTCTGCCGGACCGATCTGCACATCGTCGACGGCGATTTGCCGCCGCACCGCGATCCCCTCATCCCCGGGCATCAGATCGTCGGCGACGTCGTCGGCGGCGCGACGACGGATCGGCCGCTCGGGATGCGGGTCGGCGTTTCCTGGATCGCGTCGACCGACGGCACGTGTCCGTTCTGCCGGCGCGGCAGTGAGAATTTGTGCGACACGCTGCGCTTCACCGGCTACGACGTCGACGGCGGCTACGCACAGTACGCGGTCGCGCGCGCCGATTTCACGTACGCGCTCGACGACCGGCTCGACGACGTTCACGCCGCGCCGCTGCTGTGCGCCGGGATCATCGGCTTTCGCTCGCTGCGGGTCGCCGGCATCGAACGCGGCGAACGAGTCGGCCTCTACGGGTTCGGCGCGTCGGCGCATCTGATGGTGGCCGTACTGCGCGCGTGGAACTGCACGGTCTTCGTCGCAACGCGCGGGGAGCGGCATCGCAAATTCGCGGAATCGCTCGGCGTCGACTGGGTCGGTAATGCCACCGATGTCCCTCCGCAGGCGCTCGATCGCGCGGTGACCTTCGCCCCCTCCGGCGACGTCGTCATCGCCGCCCTTTCCTCGCTACGCAAGGGCGGCGTCGTGGCGATCAACGCGATCCACCTCGATCGTATCCCGCGATTCGACTACGACCGACTCCTGTGGGGAGAGCGTCAACTCCGCTCGGTCGCCAACATGACCCGTACCGACGCGCGCGATTTCCTAGCCCTCGCGGCGCAGATCGACCTGCAGCCCCACGCGCGGGCGTTTTCGCTGGAACGCGCCGCCGACGCGCTCGCCGCCATCCGCCGCGACGAGGTCGACGGCGCCGCGGTCGTCGTCCCGTATTAGCGAATGTCTCGGCGAACGGGCGGAGCGAAGCGGGAACCCAGGCGTCCCCTGGCCGAACCTCACATGGTATGATCGGCCGCTTCAAGTCGACCGCCGACCTCCGGTCCGCGGCGCGCGACGCCAGCGAACGTCTCCAGGAACAGCTCGAGCGCGAGCTGCGCGAAAGAAACCTGCCGATCCCGTTCATCCGCCGCGGCAGGCTCTACAAGCGCACGACGGACGGGATTGTCGCCGTCTCGTAAACCACGCCTCGTCGTTGTCGGCGGAACGAACGGTGCCGGGAAGACAACGCTCGTCGACCTCATGCCCGAGCTGACCGTCGGCGAACGCGTTGACCCGGATGCGATCGCGCGCAGGGTTGATGCGGCCGATCCCGCGCACGCATCGCTCGCTTCCGGCCGCGAAGCACTCGCCCGCATTGCCCGCGCTCTCGAAGCCGCACGGGATCTGACCGTGGAAACGACGCTTTCGGGACGTCAGCCGCTGGATCTCATGCAGCGTGCACGCGATCGCGGCTATCACGTGAGCCTCATTTTTGTCGGAACTGCTGATCCGAAGCTCAATATCGAGCGAGTGCGGCGGCGGATATCCGCGGGCGGCCACGCCATTGCCGACGACGACGTGCGGCGGCGGTTTGATCGCAGTCTGGCGAACCTGCCTCGCGCGACCGCGTTGGCCGATGCGGTCGCCGTTTTCGATAACTCGGGCGAGCCAAGACAGCTCCGCGTCGTGTACGATCGCGATGAGGGTCGGGAGCACCTCGTCGCCGACGCCCCGCGGTGGCTGACCGCGCAGGGGACTCTGCCGCGGCCGGAGCTCCCGACGCGTCCCTGAACCTGTCGAGGGGCGCTACGAGACGCGCTACCAGTACACCGTGTCCTTCGCCTTGGTGTCCTTGTATTTTCCGAACACGTCGGGATTGCCGCGGAACTGGTTCTGCAGGTCGTCGATGCGCGCTTGGTCGAGCGGGTGGTCGCGCAGCCAGCTGTTCTGGCCGGGTCCGTACGACTCGGTCATGATCTGGAAGAACCAGATCATGCCCCACGGATTGTATTGATTGGTAGCCGCCATGATGCGCGCGCCTTCTTCGTCGGCTTGCGCTTCGATGTGGCGCGATTGAGCCGCGTCGCTGCCCGCGACCGCGTACTGCGAACCGTAGTCGATTGCGGCGCCGGCGAGCGGGCCGAGCACGACCTGCGCCAGGATCGAGCCGACCTGCGCGACCGTGCTCTTCTTCTGCAGGGCCGCCATGTGCTGCGCGACATGGTGCAGCACCATGTGTCCCGTCTCGTGCGCCAGAACGCCGGCCAGCTCGTCGCGGTTCTTGGCGAGGCGCAGCAGCGGCTCGTTGACGTAGATGTTGCCGCCCGGCACCGAAAAGGCGTTGGCGGAGTCGCCGCGCACGATGTAGTACCGGATCGGGTACGGATAGCGCGTGCGCACCGTCTCGGAAATGACCGAGCCGACCTCGTTCAAGTGCTCGTAGAAGGACGAGTCGAAGAGGAGATCGCCGTCGTCGCGAAGCTGTCCGAAGACCTCGCGGCCGACGGACGGTTCATCGATCGCAGCCATGGCCGGCGTCATCCGGGTCAGCTCGGTCAGGCCTACCGTCGCGATGAGACTACGAATGAACGCGGTACGTTGCACGGTCGACCCCCTTTCGGAAAGGACGCGGTTGAACTCCAAACGATTCTCGGTCCTGGTCGGTTGCGTGAGTTTGGCGCTCTTCCTTTCGGCGGCTTCGCGGGAAGCACGCGCCGCCGCATCGCGCATCGCGCCTCCGCTCGGCGCCCTCGCCGGGCTGCACCAGGATGGGCCCGCCAACCCCGCGGCGCTGCTCCGAATCGCGATCGAGCTCCAGCCGCGCGGCGACCTCGACGGCCTCGCGGCGCGTATGAGCGACCCGATGAATCCGGCCCACCGCATGAGCCTCTCCCGGGACCAATTCGTCGAGCGGTTCGGCCGCGTCGCCGATCTGCGCGCGCTCAACGTGTGGCTGAAGGCGCAGGCCGTCAGCAACGCCGGGACCGCCGGCGCGCTCATCGGCGGCGGCGTGTTCCGGGTCGATCAGGCCGAGCACATCTTCCGGACGCACTGGCAGAAGTGGACCGACGGCACGCGCACGGTCCTCGCGCCGGACGGGCCGCTCACGCTGCCGATCGGCGGCGTCCGCGCGATCAGCGGCGCGGTCGTCGCGACGACGCCGCGTCTCGCCGACACGCGTCCCTCGTTCACGTACTTTCGCGGCGACTGGTACGAGCCGGCACGCTTCCGCTCGATGACCGACGCGATCCCCGACGGCGGTGGCAGTCAGCGGGTGGTGGTGGTCGAGGACGCCTCCGACCGCTTCGATCTCAACGACATCAAACGGTTCTTGGCGCCGGCCGACGCGCCGCCGCCCGGCGCCAGCGCCGCGCGGGTCACCGAACGCAGCTTCGCCTTCAAGTCCGCTTCGAGCGATTGCGGACGCGACGATCGCGGCCAGGAACCGGCCCTCGACGTCGACGCCGTGCTGACGATGGCGCCGCTCGCTGAGACGATCGTGCAGTACGACGACGTCTGTTCGCCCGGCAATGACGGCACGCTCGCGCTCGCCCGCGCGCTCGACCTCGATCCGACGGTGGTCGTCTTCCCGTTCACCGTCGGTCCGGCCGACGGCCCGATCGCCGCGCGTTACGGCCCGACCCCGCTGCCGCAGCTGGAAGCGATCGTGCGCGGAATTCCGCTGGTCGTGCCGGCCGGCGACGACGGCGCGTACGGCTTCCGCGAAGCGGGGATCGAACGCCCGCGCGTCGCGTGGCCGTGCGTCTCGCCGTACGTGATTTGCGCCGGCGGCACGCAGCTCGGCGACCGCGACGGCGTGGCCGACGAGGGTCCGTGGAACGACAACGTCCACGCGAGCGGCGGCGGCCTCTCCACCGAGCCGCGTCCGACGTGGCAAGACGCGCCGAGCGACTTCATCTTCTCGACCCAGTACGTGCACAACCGGATGGTCCCCGACGTCTCGGCCGACGCATCGGGGCACCTGCGGGTGTATTGGCACGGCTATGGCTTGGGCGGCGTCGGCGGCACGAGCGAGAGCGCGGCGCTGGTCGGCGCGGAGCTGGCCGCGATCAACAGTTTGATCGGACCGCAGCGCCGGCTGCTGACCGCCGGCGATCTGTACGCGCTCGCCAAAGCGTCGCCGTCGGCGTTCCGCGACATCTCGCGCGAAAACGACCGCGGCTGGAAAGACAACAACCTGCGTCCGCGCCGGGCGCCGATACCGAAAAATTTCCGCGGCGTGATACCCACCCCGCCGCCGCTCGTCCGCGGCTGCACCGACCAGCAGCCCGACGGCTGCAGCGTGCGGCCCGGCTACAATGCCGTCACCGGCATCGGCTCGCTCAAGGAGAAATCCGCCGTGGACGCACTCCGATGAACGACCGCGTGACGCTGCTCGACGTGACGACGCGCGACGGTCTGCAAGACGAGCCGGTGATCGTCTCCACCGCGAACAAAGCGCGCATCGTCGACGCGCTGGCGGCCGCGGGGATCACCGAGGTCGAAGCGACGTCGTTCGTGCATCCGAAATGGGTGCCGCAGCTGGCCGACGCCGACGCGCTGATCGGTCTGCTGCCGAAATCCGTGCGCTACTCGACGCTCATCATGAACGAACGCGGCTTCGATCGCGCGCTGGCCGCGTTCGACGGCGCGGGGTTCCCGCGCGGCAGCTACGAGCTGGTCTTCGTCGCGTCGGCCAGCCCGCGCCACAACCGCTCGAACAACAACCGTTCGATCCCCGAGACGCTGGGCTACTTCGCCGGTATCGCGGAACGTGCGCGGAGCGAAGGCGTGACGCTGCGCGCGGGCTTGGCGTGCACGTTCGCCTCACCCTGGATCGACGAGACGATCGGGCTCGACACCGTGCGCACGATGGTCGAGCAGTTCTCGACCGGCGGCTGCGGCGTCATCACCCTCGCCGACACGATCGGCAAGGCGGACCCCGATGTCGTGAGCGCGACGATCGCCGCCGTGCAAGGGGTCACCGGCGCCGAACTCTCGCTGCACTTCCACGACCTGCGCGGCAGCGCGCTGCACAACGTCGAGGCCGGCCTTGCCCGCGGCGTGCGCCGCTACGAAGGGGTCCTGGGCGGCATCGGCGGCTGCCCGTTCGCCCCCGAAGCGCCCGGAAACCTCGACCTCGAAGCGCTCGTGCGCTTCGTCGAATCCCGCGGCTTCACCACCGGCACCAACCCCGAACGCCTCGCCGCCGCCAGAACCATCCTCCACGAAGCGATCGCCGCCGGCGAACCGCTAACCGCATTGTCACCCTGACCTTGTCGAAGGGCGAGTGCTATCGCACCACACGAGTGCGCAGTGCTTTCACGCCCAACGATGCGAAGAACAGCAGCGTTGCCAACAGCACGATCGTCGCGCCGCTGGACGCCTGCAGCTGATACGACGCGTACAAACCGCCGACGGCGGAGAAGATCCCGAACCCCGCCGAGAGCAGCATCATCGGAATGAACCGCTTCGTGAGTTGCGCCGCAGCCGCCGCGGGCGTGACGAGCAGCGCCGCGACCAGCACGATTCCGACCAACTGCAGCGACACGATGATCGTCAGCGCGAGCACGACGAGCAGCGCGTCGTCGACGAACCGTTCTTGGATTCCGGCCGCCTGCGCCACGACCCGATCGAACGACGTGTACAGCAGCGGCCGCCAGAGCGCCCCGACCACCACCGCGACGATCACGCCGAGCCCGACGACCAGCGCCAGATCGTTCGGCGAGACGCCCAGAATGTTGCCGAACAGGAAACTCTGCAAGTCGAGCGTCGCGCGGGTCGAGCGCGACATCAAGAAGATGCCCAGCGCGAACGCGCCGGTGAACAACACGCCGATCGCCGTGTCGAGCGAGACGTTCGCCCGCCGGTGCACGAAGCCGATCCCGAGCGCCGTCACGATCGTCGCGATCGCCGCGCCGATCCAAAAACTGCCGCCGCGCAGATACGCGATGACGATCCCGGCGAACGACGCGTGCGCGAGCCCGTCGCCGATGAACGACAGTTTCCGCAGCACGACGTACGTCCCAAGCGTCGAACACAATCCCCCAACCACCAGCGCCGCGAGGAACGCCCGCTGCATGAAGTCGAGCTCGAACGGCGCGAGCAGCACCTGAATCATCGCTTGTGTCCGTGCGTGTGCGTGTGCTCGCGAATGCCGGCGTACGCGCCCGACTCGAGGACGTTCTCCGGCCGGCCGTCGGCGAGGACGCGCCGGTCAACGACCAGCAGCCGGTCGAACCACTCGGGCGCACGGTCGAGATCGTGCGTCGTCATCAGCACCGGCAGCCCGTCGGCGACGAGTCCGCGCACGAGGTGGAGCAGCGCGTCTTCGGTCGCGGCGTCGACGCCGGTCGTCGGCTCGTCGAGGAGCAGCAGCAGCGGCTCCTGCGCGATCGCGCGCGCGACGAAGACGCGTTGCTGCTGACCGCCGGAAAGTTCGCTGATGTGCCGATCGGCGAGCGTCCCCAGGTCGAGCGCGTCGATCGCCCGGGCGACCGCGCGCCGGTCGTGCGCCGAGAAGCGCCGGAACGGGCCGGTTCGCGGATACCGTCCCATGTTGACGACGTCGCGCACGCTGACCGGAAACGTCCAATCGACGTCTTCGATTTGCGGAACGTAGCCGATCGTCCCCGGCGGCAACTTTTGCGGCGCGACCCCTTGCACGCGTACGGTCCCGTCGCTCGGCTTGATCAAGCCAGCGACCGTTTTCAGGAGCGTCGACTTCCCCGACCCGTTCGGCCCGACGACGCCCATAGCCGTCCCGCGCGGCAAATCGAAATCCACCCCGTCGAGCGCAATCACCCGATCGTACCGCACGTGCAGATTGCGCACCTCGACCGCATTCTCGTTCACTTGAGCGCCATCACGATCGCGTCGGTGTCGGTGTCGATCATGCCGATGTACGTGCTGACTCCCGGCGCGCTGCCGAGCGAGTCGTCATAGAGGAAGGCGACGGTGAGGCCGCCGGCGCTTGCCGCGAGCGTGCGCGCGAGCTTGTCGCTGTACTCGTGTTCGGCGAAGACGGCCGGGACGTGCTCGGCGCGGGCGAGCCGCACGAGGTCGGCGACGTGCTGGGGGTTGGGTTCCGCACCGGCGACCGGCTCGATCGCGCCGACGATCTTCAGCCCGAAGCGGCGCGCGTAGTAGTCGAAGGCGTTGTGGAAGACGATCATCGTGCGGCGCGCGGGCGGGATGCGAGCGATCTTCGCGCGCGTGCGGGCGGCGAGCTCATCGAGTTGCCGGTCGTAGGCTGCCGCCGCGGTGCGATATGCATCGGCGTGCGGAGCGTCGGCGTCGGCAAGGGTATCGCGAATCTTGTCGACGTACGCGCGGGCGAACACCGGATCCATCCAGAGATGCGGGTTTCCGTCGCGCACGGGGAGGCCGTCGGTGCAGACGACGATTCGGAGGTGCGGGTTGCCCGCGTTGCGGATCGTCCCCTCGAGCCACAGTTCGAGCCCGGCGCCGTTCTCGACGAGGACGTCCGCGTCGTGCAGCGCCGCGATATCGGCCGGGGTCGGCTGGTAGTCCTCCGGGGAGACTCCGACCGGGACGAGCGAGCGGACCTCCGCGCCCCCGGTCGCGCCGCGCGCCAGCGAGGCAAGCGTCGACGTCGTCGCGACGATCCTCAGCGGCCCGGGCGCCCGCACGTTGCCCGAAGAACACGCCGAAGCGACCACCAGAGCAAGCACCGCGGCCACGGCCCGCACGAAAGACATCCGCCGTCTCTCTCGTCACGACGCTGACGCCTCCCTCTGCCCAACGTCTGGGAGCCGGGGGACGGATCGTCCAACGGGAGCGGCCGGCCCACGCTTTCGGACGAACGCTTTCCAAAAAAGCGGCTGGATGACGGAGGGGTCTTTGACAGCCGGACTCGTAGACTGATAGAATCCCGGACGGCCCGTGGGGGTGTAGCTCAGTTGGTAGAGCACTTGCTTCGCATGTAAGGGGTCAGGAGTTCGAGTCTCCTCACCTCCATAAGGTCCGGAAAGCCCGCTGGTGTTGATCCAGCGGGCCTTTTCGTTCCCCGGCGCGCAGGGACAGCGCTGACGCCCGCGCGGGGTTGACCCCAGCTTGACCCCAATCTCCGCGAAGGCACCATCGATCCGATCTGCAGCAGCACGTTGTGCCGTCGGGAGGACGTGGGCGTAGACGTCCATAGTCATTCTCGTTGTCGCGTGGCCTAAGCGCTCGGCGGCAACCTTGATGTTCCCGCCCTGAGTCAGCAGCACGCTGTTGGCAACATGCCGTAGCGTGTGGAAGGGCACGCCGAGGAGCCCGGCCGCGCGGAGCAACGGCTTGAAGGACCTCCGTATCAGGTTGCTCTTGCGGCGCGGCCCGCCGGAAGCGTCGGGGAACACCCACCCCGACACCGGACTGGACTGCGTCCGGCGTAGGTCATTGAACGCATCGACAGTGATCGCAGGAAGCTCAATGGTGCGCCGGCTCGATGACGTCTTCGGAGGCGCGGCTCGAAGGCAGCCGTCGACGTCAGTCAACGTTTGTTCGACTCGCAGGCGGCAACCCGGTAGATCGACGTTCTCCCATGTCAGCGCCAGGATTTCGCCCTGCCGCATCCCGGTAGTCAGTACGAGAGCGTACAACGCGCAGTCTCGTTGCTGTTCGCGGGCTACCTGCAGCAACCGACGCGCTTCCTCGAGCGATAGATCCGCCGCGGTGTGCGAGGCTCACGAGGTGCTGGTATATCGATGCGCATGCGTTCTTCTCGACGAGCTCAAGCCGGACAGCATATGCAAGAGCAGCGGGGTACGAACTAAACAGCGGTCGGGCTTCCCGCCGCTTGTCTCAGCTCGCGTTAGCTAGCGCCTTCACGGCCTCCGGAGGTAAGTCGCTCGACCGCCTAGTCATGCTGCTTCACTCGCGCAGCGCCGCCGCCTTTTGGCGAGCAATTTTGGCTGGACTCCAGCGCGCGGGCGCTACCCGCGGGATGCGACCCGCGGAAGTCCGCTCGTCGAGGTCATACGGTTCTTCCAGGATCCGAAGAGCGCGGCGTTCTGGTGGATGAACGTCTCCATCCGTGCGATGCGGTCGGAGTTCGACGGATGCTGCTGCACATACGGCTCGAACGTCCCGGCGTCGCCTTGCAGCTTCACCACGCTGCGGAAGTACCAGATGGAGCCGTACGGGTTATAGCCCGCCTTCGCTGCCAACTGCGCGCCGAACTGATCTGCCGCGTACTCCTGCTGCCTACTGTAGTTGAGGAACGTGTACGTGCCCGCGCTCGTCGCGACGTTGTAGGTGTTCTGCGAACCCTTCGAAGACTCGTTCACGAACGCGTGGCCGATCTTGAAGAAGAGATCCTTGCGCTGGTCCTGCGCGCGCTTGGCCATCGTGTGTCCGAGTACGAGGTGCGCCGTTTCGTGGCCAAGGACGTTCGCCAGTTCATCGACGTTGTCGGCCGAGCGCAGCAGCCCTTCGTACACGAACACGTACCCGCCGGGCGCGGAGATCGCATTGAGCTGATTGCCCCGCACCACGAAGAAGCGTTCGATGAACCACTGCCGTCCGCTCGCGCGGGCAACTCGAGCGCCGACCGACTTCAGGATTGGAAGGTACGGCGAGTCATCGACGATCAAGTCGTTCTCGACGTATTGGTCATAGAGCGCCTTGCCGACGGCGAGATCGACTTGATGATCGTCTTGCTTCGGCTTCTCGGCAATGGCGGCGGGTGGAACGAGAGTGAGGGCAAGAAGTGCGACGGCAAACGAGACAATGATGTTTCTCATACGGCGAGCACCCCGAGCGCGAGCAGCGCTGCACCCGCCTCGCGCGCAAGGCTGACGAGTTCGCGCTCTTCTTCCGCGACAAACTCCTGTGGTTCGTAGCGCAGCGGCGGCCCGGAGACGAGCACGCCGCGCAGCTTCCCGCCCAGAACGACGGGTGCTGCGATGACTGCGCCGGGAAAGACCCGGCCGACGCCGCTCTTGACCATCTTGCCCTCCGCGAGCATCGCGACGCAGTGATCGTCCGCCGCGAAGCTGGCATCGAGATTGTCGTCGCGCGGGACGACCGCCGCGAAGCAGCCCTCATCCTTCGGCTTGAAGAACGAGAACGGCAGGGTTCCGCAGTGGATCGCCGTCTTCATCATCAACTGTTCGAGCGCGTGGACCTCGGTGATCGCCGGCAAGTCCTCGATACACCGACGCAGCGCGCGGAGGCGCTTCCCGCGGTCAGGGAAGATCTTCCGCTCGACGATCTCGGAGAGGGTCCGGTCCAGCGGTTTGTAGAGCAGGGTCACCACCACGCCCAGAATGACATCGATCACGGCGTGCGGCACGACGACAATGGCATCGATCGCGTGCCGCACGACCTCATGCTCGGCTCCGAGCGCCGTCGCCGTTTCGTGCGTGAAGAAAAAGTGGAGCGTGTGCTCGATGACTTTCTGCAAGGTGTACCAGACGCCGCTGAGCAGGGTCGCGACGGCGGTGACGACGGCGCCACGGTGAAGGAGGTACTTCACGTCATAAAGCTCGCTTCGTCCGATGGCGACTAAGAGCCCGATGGGGAACGCGACCGTGGACAGTGCATCGATGAGAGCCCCGTCCTTCCCATCGAGTGCTCCGACGACGGGGAGGCTGGGAAACACCCGCGCGATAAAATCGAGCGCCGTGCCGAAGGCGAAGATCATGCAGGCGACGCTCAGCACGACGAACCTCGCGCGTGTTCGTCTCGCAACGTAAAGACCAGCGATTGCGGCGACGATCATGCCGACCCGCATCATGACATCGATGAGGAGATAGGCGTCATACCAGTCCAGTGTGCGCTGCGGACAGATGGTGAAGTCACGGCTCTGCTCGCTGTAGAGGCAACCTTGGAGGAAGGTGATCCCATGTCCCAGACCCGCGATTGCCAACGCGACACCGAGCGGCCACGCGTGGACCCTGACGAAGTTCCGAATCCTGCCGACGTCGCAGCCGGGACCGCCGAACTCGGCGGTGAACCGCGTAAGGAAGACGAGACCGACGGGGAACGCCGTATACTTCAGGATCATCATCGCGTCGCGCAGGGGAGCCCAATGCTCTCCGGGCGCGGCCCAGAACGTGTCGAACGACGTCAGGATCAAGCCCCAGATGAGCAACCACACGTACTCGTGGGCGGAGCGTCGAATGGCGAGATACGCGACGCCGATGACGCCAAGCCGTGCAGCGGCCTCAAGGAGGACGTCCGTACCCTGTGAGAGGTTAACGATGACGTCGAAGACGAGCAGCGCGAGCGAGACTTCGATCAGGACGTACGCGTAGAGCCGCCTTCGCCGCTGTCGGTGCGCGGCACAGCGTCCCGGATTCCGATCCAGGCTGGGCGCAGCGGAGACCTCGGCTTGCACGCGACGTTCCTCGCTGTCGTGCGCGCGGTGTTAGTACCTGGTGACGCGCACGGTAGTTTCCACGACGTGTAGCACGGTGTCAGGGGAGTCCATGCCACAGCCTCTGACGGTCAGTCGACCGTTCCGTATCGGTGACTGTGGCTGGCTTGGATCGGAACGCCCCGCGAGACATCCAGTGCCGTCCACGTCGAAGTGAACCATGCCGACCGCGGGTGAGTTCGCGGTCAACCCGCTTTTGGGGGCTCGCTCCTGTTCTCCACTCCCGAAACCCGCATGGGCTGCGTTCACATCCGGCGCGCCCTTCTCGCCGAAGAGCCGCTGGAAGAAGCCGCGCGGCCGCTGCGCCGGAGCGCTGTTGGCGGCAACGACCGGCGGATTGTTCGAGGGAACGCTGGGCGCGGCGGCGGTGACGGCCGAGCCGGCATAAATGATCTCCGCATTGTCGGCGCGACGATAGATCACGCGGTAGCCGCGTGCATCCGCGTGGAACTTGTTCGCGACGACGTGGAAACCTACGGGCGCCGGATTGGGAAGCGCCGCGTATGAGAGCTTCGCGAGTTTCGCGCGCTCGCACGCTGTCAAACCAAACGCGCCACGCGGACCGCTGTGACAGCCGTTCCCATGGGATTGCGCGAGCGCAGACATCGAGCCCGCTGCAACGGTCATGGCGAAAAGCGCACCGGTAACAAGTGACCGAGCGCCAGTACGTGGAATGCACATCTTGTTAAGGTCTCCAAGCGTTGACCCAGCATACCGCTGAGGCGGAGGCCTTTCAAGGGGAATGCGAGACACACGTCCTCAGTCAAAGGGCCCGCTACGAGGACCTGGACGTCCTCGTGGCCGAGCAGGAACGCGGAAATGTCCACGGCCGAACCCGACACGACCTTTGCTTATTCGGCGTCGCGCTGCATACGACCGCCGATGTGCCAGGCGCTGATCGTACGTCGCGTCTCGCGACTCCATCGCACGCTGCCTTCGAGTGCGCGTGAAGCGATGAGCCAATATACTGAGCGAGATCGTCGATCCCCCGTCGCTCCGTGAAGCTGCACGTCGACATCACGCAGCCTCGGCGGCCACCCAAAAAGCGATCACCTGTGGCGACTTCAAAACCGGCCAGAAGTCGGTCGCCACTTGAAAACCGGCCACCCACGAGGTAGCCGTCGGCTCGGGCATCCCAACGGCATATCAGCCCGCGCTGACGCCAATGAAGGCCACTAGCCGCTCGCGCGGGCGCGACGGGCTCTCCACAGCAGAGAGCCCGTCCGAAACTTCGAATGGTTGGGCGTTGCGTCTACGAGCCTTTGTACCCCGCCGGTTCCATGGGATACGGGAAGAGCGTGCGCGTCGACCCGGCTTGGCCCTCTGCATTGTATTGGGTGACGACGAGCGAGTTTGGCGCAGTTCCGTGCTCGACCCAGTTCGAGATGATGCCGAGCGGATCGTAGAACTGCGGCGAATTCGGTGCGATTGTCGTTGGAGCGCCATGATACATGCCCGGCGTCATAAAAAGGCGGACGAACGGCGCGACGTTGTGCGGTCCGCCGAAGAAGGCGACCACCGCCTTGTAAAAGTTGACGGTCGTTTTTGGCAGAACGAGTTCGTCGGCCCAGCCGGCAGTTATCAGCAGCTTACCGCCATGGGCTTTGAAGCCGCGCAGGTCGGGGTTTGCCCCGTCATAGAGTGGATACAGCTTCGCGATCTTTGAGAGGTCGGTGTCGTAGTTGAACGATCGCGGATTGTAGTCGGGACCGGGGGCGGGATCGATGATGAGGAACCGTAACGAGTTGGCACTGATGATCGGCGAGAACGGGATCGATCCGGGTGTGGTTGGGACGTAGACGCCGATCCAGGCGAGTTCCGAGCCGACCTCTTGACCCGGAAAGATCGGTTGCCCAGCGGAGGTGTGCGCGCCCCGATAGATGTTTTGCAGTGAGACGACTTGCTGCCGGCTCAGACACCATGACGAATTCGCGGAAGTGCCGCACTGGAGCGTCGCCGGCTTGAACGGACACTTTTCCGGATCGTCGATGATGCCGTCCGTCGTGCCGTCGAGCGCGTCACAAGCGGCCAGGACGGCATTGTGAATGTTGGAAACGTCCACGATGCTGAACACCGCGTTCCCACTGTTGTTGTAGAAGAACCAATCGTCCGCCCAATTCCAAGCGAGCGTGGCAAAACCCGGTGTGTTCAGAGTGGGCTGCTGCGCGACGATACCGTCGAAGTCATTCGGAAAACGCTCTGCTTCGATCGTCGCCTGTCCACCGCCACTGGATTCTCCGACGAAATATGAGTGTCTCGGATTCGCGCCGTAGTAGGCGCCGATGATGGCTTTCGCCGACAGCGTGACTTTGTGGACCGCGAGGTAGGCGTAGTTCTCCCTCGCCTTAAAATCGTGCCAGCCCCAAAGCGCGTCCGCGGCCGTGCTCGGATGGCCCATGTCGGTTGACGCGGAAGCGTAGCCTGCCGCGATGCCGCGTAAGGGTCCGCCTAGTCCAATCGCGTCGCCGACCAGCCCTCCGCAATACCCGCCGCAGCCGTCGAAGAAGAAGTTTCCATTCCAACTCGAGCCGACCGGCAATTGCAATTCCCATTTGATGGAATCGTCGGTGTATCCCACCACGTCACAGTACTGCGGGAGACTGCCTGATGCCGGCACGATCTGGGCGCTGATCCCCTGCGCCGGCGCGCCGGGAGTATCGAAGAAGTTCGTCATCGGCAGGGCCGAGCAGTTGCCGGCGACGGTCGTCGGCGGGTATGCGAAGACTTGAGCTTCGACGCGCGTCGCACTCACGATCATGAGAAACGCGAAGCACGGTGGCAACGCTCGTGAGAGATTGAACCCCTGCGCTCGTGAAAACTGAACCCCTCCAAGCAAAGGAGGGGCGACCTCTCGAATGGCTGTTCGTAGTGAATGAACGCCAAGGAGAGGTCGGCCCAGGAGG
>Ga0207416_1000200_pt1 | contig 111325 bp, 105 predicted proteins | sample PaiPotPPM11metaG_FD_184107 | JGI IMG/M metagenome (GOLD analysis project Ga0207416, IMG submission 184107) | Iron sulfur acid spring bacterial and archeal communities from Banff, Canada, to study Microbial Dark Matter (Phase II) - Paint Pots PPM... ... | reverse complement strand
TCGGGCGCGACGTGTGGGTCGGCACGTTCCATTCCATGTGCGTGCGCATTCTGCGCCGCGACGGTTCGCGCATCGGCATCGCGCCCTCGTTTGCGATTATCGACGATACCGACCAGCGCCAGCTCGTCAAAGAGATTCTCGACGATCTCGATTACGACGAACGCCAGATGTCGGTCGGCTCGTGCCTTCACGAGATCAGCAAGGCCAAGAACGCGCTGCTCTGGCCCGAGAAGTACATCGAGACGCAGACGACGGTGCTGGGCGAACGCTACGGCAACGTCTACACCGAGTATCAGCGCCGTCTCGCCGAATCGAACAGCCTCGATTTCGACGATTTGATCGTGCGCACGATCGATCTGCTCGAACGCGATGAAGATGCGCGCAAGAAGTATCAGAATCGCTTCAAATACGTGCTGGTCGACGAGTACCAAGACGTCAATATCGCGCAGTACCGTCTGGTCGCGATCTTCGCCGGCAAGCACAAGAACATCACCGTCGTCGGCGACGACGACCAGTCGATCTACTCGTGGCGCGGCAGCGATTACAAAATGATCCTGCGCTTCGAAACCGACTTCCCGGGCGCGAAGGTCTTCAAGCTCGAGGAAAACTATCGCAGCACGCAGACGATTCTCGATGCGGCGAATGCCTTGGTCGAGAACAACAAGACGCGCGCGCCGAAAAAACTGTTCACCAACCGCATGCAGGGCGAACCGATTACGGTTTACGCCGCTGCGACCGAGCGCGACGAAGCGCGCTACGTTACGGAGAAGGTGAAGGAGCTGGTTCGCGAGGGTTCGGCCTATCGCGATTTCCTGATCCTGTATCGTACCAACGCGCAATCGCGCGTATTCGAAGAGGCGCTGATCGCCGACGGCATACCGTACCGTGTGGTCGGGGGCGTCGGCTTCTATGCCCGCGCTGAAATCAAAGACGTCATCGCCTACCTGCGCTATATCCTGAACCCGTCGGATGCGCTCGCATTCAAGCGTATCGTCAACGTGCCGCGTCGCGGCATCGGGCAGCAGACGCTCGCATCGCTCGTCCAAGCGGCGACCACCTCGAAGGTCTCCGTCGGGGAGGCGATCTTCCATAGCGACTTGCTGCGCACCGCGGTGCCCAAGAAGCTCAAAGAGCTCGAGCGCTTCGCCGAGCTGATCGGCAATTTCCGCGGCCGTGTCGACGACATGGGCGTGGCCGATCTGGTCGTTGCCGTGATGGAAGAATCCGGCTACATTCGCGAACTGCAAGCCGAAGAGACGCACGATGCCCGTGCGCGCTTGGAGAACTTGCAAGAGCTGGTCGGCGTCGCGCGCGATTACGAAGGCAACGATCCGGAAGCGTCGCTTGCCGGGTTCCTCGCCAACATCGCGCTCATCAGCGATCTCGATTCGCTCGATCCCGATTCGTCGTACGTCACCCTGATGACGCTGCACGGCGCGAAGGGCTTGGAGTATCGCCACGTCTTCCTTACCGGTTTGGAAGAGGGCGTCTTCCCGCACACGCGGGCGATGACCGACATGGACGAACTCGAAGAGGAGCGTCGCCTGGCCTACGTCGGCGTCACGCGTGCGATGGATCGTCTGATCCTCACGTACGCCCAGCGTCGCGCGCTGTTCGGCAACACCTACTCGTATCCGAAGTCGCGCTTCCTCGAAGAAATGCCGAACATCGTCGTGCTCGAGAGCGAAAACGTCTCGTTACCGCGCCCGGCGGGTGGCCGCTGGCGCGAGGTCGCGATCCACGAATCGGCGGGCGCCGGCATGGAGATGAATCTGCATAACGGCGATCGCGTGCGCCATCCCAAATGGGGCGAGGGCGTGATCAGCAATCTCGCGGGTGCGGGCGGCGACGGTTTGGTGACGATCGATTTCCCGAACGTCGGCCAGAAGATGCTGATGCTCAAGTACGCTCCGTTGGAAAAACTCTAGGGAGCTTCCCGAGTGGTTCGCGTTGCAGTAGCCGGTGCGCTCGGACGCATGGGTCGCGTGGCTCATGCCGCGTTGCTCGACGCGCCCGGCGTTACGTTTGTAGGGGGCCTGGCGCACGAACGCGTCGAGGCCAAATCGATCGTTGACGATCTGGATGAGTTGGTGCAGCGCTTCTCGCCCGACGTGCTGCTCGATTTGACAACTCATCCCTCGACGGTGGCCATCTCGATGGCGGCTCTGGAATTGGGTGTGCGTCCCGTCATCGGCGCCACGGGATGGACGGCGGAAGAACGCACGGCCTTGGAAACCCTGGCCCTCGATCGCGGGCTCGGCGCGATGTTGGTGCCGAATTTTGCGATTGGGGCGGCGTTGATGGTGCGCTTCGCCGAGATGGCGACGCGCTTCTTTCCCACCGTTGAAATTATCGAGCTTCACCACGATCAGAAAAAAGACGCGCCCTCGGGCACCGCGCGGTTCACCGCCGAGCGCATCGTCGCGCAGGGCCGGGTTGCCCATGTCCCAATTCACAGCGTGCGGTTGCGCGGCTTGGTCGCGCATCAAGAAGTGCTGTTCGGCAATACCGGCGAGGTGCTGACGATTCGCCACGATTCGCTCTCTCGCGAATCGTTCGTGGCGGGCATGTTGGCCGCGTCGCAGTGGGTGATGCGGGCACAAGGGCTCGTCGTCGGCCTCGACGCGATCTTGGACGAGAAGGGATAGCGACATCGTAACGGTAGCGGTGGTCGGCGCAACCGGCGTCGTCGGCGAAACGATTCTGCGCGTCTTGGAAGAGCGGAGCGTTCCTATTGGGGAGCTCGGCGTCTTCGCATCGCGCGCGCGTGCCAACGCGGTGCGCTACGGAGGACGCCTGCTCGATGTGGAACCCGCAACCGACGCGGCCCTGGCGAAATACGACGTCGTGTTCTTTGCGAGCGGCGAGGACGCGAGCGAACGTTTCGTCCCGGCATTGCTCGAACGCGGCGCGGTCGTGATCGACAACAGCTCGACGTATCGTATGGACGAGCGCGCCCCGCTCGTCGTACCGGAAGTGAACGGTGGCGTGGTCGCGCATAGCGACCGTCTGTTCCCGGTAGCGAATTGCACGGCGATCATCCTGTGTATGGCGCTTGCGCCCATCCGCAACGTGGCCGGGCTGCGCGCCGTGCGCGTGGCGACGTATCAGGCCGCGAGCGGTGCCGGGCGCGCCGGGCTCGACGAACTGCTCGCCGACGAGCGCGCCGTGGTCGATGGGCTGGCCGAGCCGCCCGTGCAGGTGTTTCCGCATCATCTCGCGCGTAACGTCGTGCCGCAGATCGGGCAGATCGATGCCGACGGCAACAGCGGCGAGGAGCGTAAAGTCCGCGAAGAGGCGCGCAAGATGTTGGGCTTACCGGAGCTGTTCGTGAGCGCGACGACGGTGCGCGTACCGGTACGCACGGCGCATTCGGAAGCGGTGTTCCTTGAGACCGAGCGCGATACGAGCGTGGCGGAACTTGCGGAAGCGTTCGCTAGCGGCCCGGGCGTGGTTTTTCACGCGCAGGGCATCGTGACGCCGCGCGATGTGGAAGGCAGCGATCTGGTGCATGTGGCGCGACTGCGTCAGGAAGACGAAGGCTCCAAACGCGCTTTTGCGCTGTGGTGCGTCGGCGACCAGCTCCGCAAAGGTGCTGCCACCAACGGCGTGCAGATTCTGCAACTGTTGCTTGCGAGAGGATTCGTGCAAGCGTGACCCACGAGCGACGGGCGGTTCTCAAATTCGGTGGCACGTCGGTTGCCACGCGCGACCAGCGGGAGCTCGCCTTTGCGCGCATTCGCGATGCGCGCGCGGACGGGTTCGCGACGGTTGCGGTAGTCTCGGCGATGGGGCGCGCGCCCTCACCCTATGCGACGGACACGCTGCTCGAAGCGATCGACGGCCGGAGCGGAAGCGCGAATGCCGACATGCTGCTCGCGTGCGGCGAGTTGCTCTCGGCCGCCATTTTTGCCGACGAACTCACCGCCGCGGGCGTTCCCGCCCGGGCGCTTTCTGGCGCGAGCGCCGGCATCGTCACCGATGCGCACTACGGCGATGCGACGATCCTGCGCGTCGATGCGGAGCGCATCGAACGCATGCTCGACGAGGGCATCGTGCCGGTCGTGGCGGGTTTTCAAGGTGCGACCGAAGACGGCGTGCTCACGACGCTCGGACGCGGCGGGACGGATCTTTCGGCGATCGCCATCGGCAATGCGATCGACGCCGAACGAGTCGACATCTACACCGACGTGAGCGGCGCTATGACGGCGGATCCGCGCCGTATCGAACGTGCGCGCACGATCGAGCGCGCATCGCTCGAAGAGATGACCGAGCTGGCCGAACACGGCGCCAAGGTGATGCACCACAAGGCCGCAGACTACGCGCAGCGCACGCAGACGCCCTATACGATCAAAGGCCTAGCGACCGATCGCGGCACGCTCGTGGTGGACGGCGTCGATCATCACCGCCCGGTTACCGGCGTTACCTCCTCGGGCCGGCTCACGTGGGTGCGGATCATCCGCGGCGATATCGAAAACCCGCAGCAACGTATGCAGACGGAGCTCGAGATGTTCCGTCGCATGGCCGACGCGGGCATTTCGATCGATCAAGTCTCCATCAATCAGGCCGGCGTTTCGTTCGTGGTCCAGGGCGATAGCGCGAACGCGGTGCGCACGCTGCTGGGCGATCTGAACCTCGCGGTGCGCGTGCGCGAAGGCTGTTCGAAGATCTCGGTCGTCGGATCGGGGATGCGCGGCACGCCGGGCGTCGTGCTGCAGGTCGTCACCGCCCTCTCGAACGCCGACGTCGAAATCATCCATTGCACCGATAGCAATATCACCATCTCGATTCTCGTCCCGGAGGCCGACGTGCAACGCGCCGAGGCCGCCGTCCACGAACACTTTGCACTCAACGCAGAAGAGGCACGCACATGAAGGCCCTGGGCAGTATCGTCACCGCGATGATTACGCCGTTCGACGACCGCGGCGGCGTCAACCTCGACGAAGCCAAGCGCCTCGCGCGCTGGCTGGTTTCGCGCGGCAACGACGGCTTGGTGATCGGCGGCTCCACCGGCGAGGGCATGACGCTCGACGCCGCCGAGCGCGTCGCGCTGGTTTCCGCCGTCAAAGCCGCGGTCGGCGATAGTGCGATCGTGATCGCGAATGCGGGAACCAACGATACGCGCTCGTCGGTAAGCGGCGCGAAAGAGGCGATGGCGGCCGGAGCGGATGCGCTGCTCGCGGTGGTGCCATACTACAACAAGCCGACGCAGAGCGGCATGATCGCGCACTTCGGCGCGATGGCCGACGCGGTGCCGCTACCGATCGTCATCTACAATATTCCCGGGCGTACGGCGGCCAACATGCTGCCGGAGACGCTCCTGGAGCTGGCGAGCAAGCACCGCAACGTCGTCGGCGTGAAAGAATCCAGCGGCGATCTGAAGCAGATAGCGACGATCGTGCGCGATCGCGCGCCGGGCTTCATCGTGTGGTCGGGCGACGACCATCTCTTTCTGCCGTGCCTCGCGCTTGGCGCCGACGGTATCGTGGGCGTCGCATCGCATCTGTGCTCGCCGCAGTACCGCGAACTGTTCGATGCCTTCCGTGCCGGCGATGCCGCTCGTGCGGCCCAGATTCATGCCGAATTACTTGCCTTGATGGACGGCCTGTTCTTGGTGACCAACCCGATTGCGGTAAAATGGGCGATGCGGCGCGCGGGTTTCAACGTGGGCGAATGTCGCTTGCCGCTCGACGGCATGCCGGCGGGGCTCGCGGAACGGCTCGAACCGATTATCGCACCCTATGTCGCTTGAGATCCTCGGCTGCCGGTTAGACCCGATCGACGCGGATGAGGCGACGGAGCGAATTCTAGGCTTCATGCGCGAGCGCACCGGCGCACAAATCGTTACCCTGGGAACCGAGATGGTCGTGTACGCGCAACGCGACGATGCATTTCGCCGCATCGTGAACGCCTGCGCGCTCTCGCTCTGCGATACGGTCGGCCTGCTGCTGGTCGCGCGTCGCCGCGGCGCGCACCTCGACGGGCGCGTTACCGGCGTCGAGCTCATCGAACACCTCGCCCGCAGGGCAGCCGGCGAAGAATTATCGGTGTATCTGCTCGGCGGCGCGGAAGGCGCGGGGGCCGATGCGGCGGCAGTGCTGGAAGCGCGCTTCCCGGGCCTGCGGATCGCGGGCGTGCGCAACGGCTATTTTGCGCCGGAGGAATCCGAGCGGATTGCGGCCGACATACGCGCGAGCGGCGCCGCGTTGCTGCTGGTCGGGCTGGGTTCGCCGCGACAGGAGCGCTGGTTAGCCGAGTATTTGGCTGCGAGCGGCGCCGGCGCCGGAATCGGCGTGGGCGGCTCGTTCGATGTGATCGGCGGCCGCGCCGAGCGGGCCCCGGTGCTGTGGCGCAGGCTCGGAGTGGAATGGCTCTACCGTTTGGTGAAAGAACCGCACCGTTGGCGGCGTCAAGTAGCGCTGCCCTATTTCGTGTGGCTGGTCGCGCTCGACGCGCTCGGCCTACGACCGAAGAAAGAGAGAACCGTTTCGTGAAGGCGATGATTCTGGCCGGCGGGCTCTCGACGCGGCTCTATCCGCTGACGAAGCAAGTCCCCAAGCCCCTGGTGCCGGTTGCGGGCGTGCCGAACGCCGTGCATTTGATTCGCTATTTGAAGGCCCATGGGTGCGATGAGATCGCGATCAACGTGCACTACCTCGCCGACGCGATTCTCGAAGCGTTGGGCGACGGCTCGAAGTTCGGCGTGCATCTGGAGTATTTACACGAACGCGAACTGATGGGGAGCGCGGGCGCGCTCAAGGCGATGGAACGCTTCTTCGCCGACGAGACGTTCGTCGTGGTGGGATGCGACGATCTCACCGATTTGCCGCTCGACGATCTGCTCGCGTTCCACCGCGAGCGTGCGGCGATTGCGACCATCGGTTTGGTGGAACGCGAAGACGTCTCGCAGTACGGCGTCGTCGTGGTCGACGAGCGCGGCCGCATCACCGGTTTTCAAGAAAAGCCCGAAGCCGGAACCGAGCGTAGCAGGCTCGTGAATACCGGCATCTATGCATTTTCGCCGGAGATTTTCGCGCACATCCCGGCCGATACGTTTTACGATTTCGGCAAACAGGTCTTTCCCGCATTGCAGCAGGCAGCCGCGGCGTTCTATGGCTTCGATGCGCGCGGAGCGTATTGGTGCGATATCGGCACGCCCGGCGAATATCGCCGCGCGAGCTACGATGTCGTGACCGGGCACTTTTCGATACCGCAGACGCGCGCCCACGGGGCCGACCCCACCGCCGTTCTCGCGCCGCTCGCAATCGTTGACGGCGATGTATGGATCGGCGCGGGCGCACGCATCGAAGACGGCGCTCGCATAATCGGCCCGGCGGTGATCGGCAATCGCGTCACGGTCGAACGCAACGCGTTGGTCGTGCGCAGCATCGTGTGGGACGGCGCGACGATTGCCGCCGGCGCATCGCTGACCGATGCGATCGTGGGGCGCGAGTATTTGGTCGCGCCGAACGTCATCCTGGACGGCGACGTGGTCGCGAACGACCCCGTAACGGCATAGCACCCGACTCTCTCCCAATACCGAAAGCCTAGCAGAAGGCTCGGACTCTAGCTATCACCCGCGCTCGTCGTGAAAGACGGGCGTGTTTCGCAGTATCTTCGATGCCGTCTTTCCGCCCCAGTGTGCTTCGTGCACGGCGGTTGGTTCCGGCTTGTGCGAGCGTTGCGTGCCGAGTGGCGGCAGCATCGATCGTTCGCTAGCCTCCCTGCATGTCCGCGCGCTCGGTACGTACGACGGCGCGCTGCGTTCGGCCATTCTTGCGGTGAAGGATGGGCGTCGCGATGTCGCGGCCGCTCTTGGCGCGCGCATGGCAGCCCTGTATGCGCCCGGGCAGCGCTGGGTGCCGGTACCGAGTTCGCGCGCACGCGTGCGGACGCGCGGCATCGACGGCGTGCGCATCATCGCGCGCCGCGCCGCGGGCGACGCGACTTGCATCGCGCTGCGACGAGCCGGAAGCGACGCACAACGCGGCCGCTCGCGCACCGAACGCATCTCGGCGAGCGGACGATTTGCATGCTTGGCGGATGTGCGCGGACTGGACGTTGTGCTCTGCGACGATGTCTGCACGACGGGAAGCACCCTCGAAGACTGCGCCCACGAGTTGCGCGAAGCCGGCGCGCGCGTCATTGCAGCGGTCGTGGTCGCATTGGCGTAGGTTAAGATGGACGTAGAGGAGCGCCTCTGGAAGCAGCACGACTCCCTCGCACAGGCATCGGGTGAAATCGTCGTGCTGCTTGGAAACGCCGACGGCCTACTCTACGGAGTGGTCGCGTTAGCCGTTGCGGCAGGTGGAGTGTTTACGATCATAAGGGGCGATGGGCTGGTTGCGGCGGCCATGGTGCTCCCGATATTCATAACGTTACGAGGAGTACGGAGATCGGTCGCGGCGTCTCGTAGCCGTGGCGAGGTAGAGTTTCTAGTGCGGGGTGGAGGCGAGGCCGCGCTTCAAATGGCGATCAATGCCCTTGGTGAGCATTTCGCTCATAACGAGTGGTCGCTAGCGAGCAAACGGTCAGCTCTCAGACTGGCCTGGAACTCGTGGCTCATCCTGGTCGGGTTGGGCGTAATCCCGCCCCTACTTGTAGTACTGCAAGAAACGATGCTAAAGTGATGTTGTGAAAGCGCAATTGGCGATGAAAGCATATTTCAAGAGGCTATTCGAGGATTTTCTTATAGCCGTTGCGCCGGAAGAGTACGCGTTTAAGCTCGTTCGCGAGCGCATGGAACGTGAAGATTAATTCATGCCGCTGCCAAGCAAATCGAGAAGACGATCTCACCGGGTCGTCTTTTCGCTTAGGTTGGGCGCCGAGTGAGCCTCTGCGGCGGTCTCTGTCGCCTTGACGTAGAAGAGGCGCAGCATGGAGACCCTGAGCGCGCTCGATCGCCTCTTTCTCGAACGCTCCTACGAATTGGCCGCGCGCGGCACCGGCAACACCTCCCCCAATCCGCAGGTGGGGGCGGTGATAGTGCGCGACGGCGCGATTATCGGCGAGGGCTATCACCATCGTGCTGGGCTCGCGCATGCCGAAGTCGTGGCTCTAGCGCAAGCTGAAGATGCGCGCGGTGCGACCGTGTACGTCTCGCTCGAGCCGTGCAATCACATTGGACGCACGCCCGCGTGCTCGCAGGCGTTAGCCGATGCGGGCGTGGCGCGCGTCGTCGTCGGCACGCTCGATCCGAATCCCAAGACCAACGGCGGCGGCGTGGCGACCTTGCGCGCGCGCGGCGTCCAAGTCGACGTTGCGAATGATGCGACGGCGCGCGCGCTGATCGAACGGTTCGCACGCGCGGTCGATCGCGATCGGCCCTATCTGGCACTCAAGATGGCGATGTCGCTCGACGGTTACATCACCTCGCAACCGGGCGTGCAAGAGTGGTTGACGTGCGAGGAGGAACGCCTTTACGTGCGCGAGTTGCGCATCGCCTACGATGCGGTGATGGTCGGCGCGGGGACGGTTCGGGTGGACGACCCGCAATTGACGGTACGGCCGGCGCACCATCGTTTGCGCGATTACGTGCGCGTCGTCGCGTGCGAAAACGATACGGTGTCAGAGACCTCGCGTGCGATCGCGCACGTGGCCGATTACGCGCCGACGCTCGTGCTCGCACCGGCCGGCGCGCGCGGACGCTTCGAGAATCTGCGCAGAGATGCGGACGTGCTGTTCGTCGGCGACGCGACCTCGACGCAACTCGATCTGCCCGCAGCGATGCGCGCGCTCGCGCGACGCGGTATTCAAAGCGTGCTCTGCGAGGGCGGCCCAACCATCGGGGGACGCTTGATCGCCGCGGGATTGGTCGACCGGCTCTATTGGGCGATTGCGCCGGTGTTGCTGCGGACCGATACCGCCGTGCCCGTATTAGCGGGCGCCGATCTTGCATCCTTACGTCAACGCTTGGCGATCGATAGCGTCGAGCGCGTTGGTGACGATGTCGTCATTTCGGGCACGCTTGGCCCCGCACACTCTGGAGGCACGGATGTTTAGTGGACTGATCGCGTATCGTGGAACCGTCGTCGCGATGGATCGGCCGCCCAGCGGCGGTATGAGCTTGGCGGTGCGCTGCGAGGGCGTGGCGAGCGAGAAGCCGGAGCCGAAGGATTCGATTGCGGTGAACGGCACGTGCTTGACGGTAACCCGCATCGACGGCGAGACCGTCTGGTTCGACGTGGTACCCGAAACGATCGCCCGGACGAATCTGGGCGATCGCAGTATCGGCGAGAGCGTAAACCTTGAGTATTCGCTGCGGATGGGCGACCGGATGGGCGGCCACTTCGTGTACGGCCATGTCGACGCACCCGCGCGCGTGATCGGGCGCAGCGCGGAAGGGCAGGGCGAGCGCATGCGCATCGAGCGGCCGCCTGAACTTGCGCCGATGATTGCGCAGAAGGCATTTATTGCCGTCGACGGCATCAGCCTAACCGTGGCGGCGGTCGGCGGCGGGTGGTTCGAGATTGCGCTGATCCCGGAGACTCTGGCGCGCACGACGCTCGGCGCGCGGCCGGTTGGATCGAAGGTGAATATCGAGGTCGATCCGCTCGCCCGCTACGCCTTCGCGGCGGCGCATGCTTTCGCGCAGCCTGGAGGTGCGCGCTAGTGCCGGTGTTTCGCGATATGCTTCCCCCCGGTGCGCGCACGTTTGAATCGCGGCTGCGCGTCCAATGGGCCGATGTCGATATTGCCGGCATCCTGTATTTCGCCGCATACTGGCGCTTCGCGGAGTTGGCCGAGATGGACATGTTCCGCGAGCTCGGGTTTCCATACAATACGGTTTTCGATGAACTGGATTTCTGGTTGCCTCGGGTGAAAGCCGAAGCTCAGTACCATGCTCCGGCGCTGATGGACGATTGGTTGCGCATTCGCACCCACCTGGAGCACGTCGGCGCCTCGAGCGTGCGCTGGAGAAGCGTCGTCTTCAACGAGCGTACCGGCGAAGCGGGCGCGGAATTCGTCCTCACCGCCGCATGTATGGATCGCACCACGAAGAAGAGCAGGCCGCTCCCGGAACCGTTGCGCGAAGCGTTGCTCGGCGCGCTGAACTATTAAGATTGAGAGAACCGTCGCGTGCAAGATAGGGGTCCGCGCGCTACGGAAGCGGTGCGGCGGAAAGCGGTTCTTTTATGAAAACTATTGCAGCGCTCTTTATAGCCGCAGGTATTCTTGCGTTTCCAACCCTCGCGTCGGCCGGCATGTTGAGTTTCGTTTGCCATGACGTTCTTTTGCCGGCTCCCGTTCCGGGCGATAAGGACGGCGATCAAGTGTTCATCTCCAACCTCACGATGGTGCCGGGATATACCGCGCGGTTGCACTCGCATAGCGCCAGAGAGTATCTCGTCGTCGAGCGTGGTACGGCCGCCGTAACCGTAAAGGGGCAGGCCGCAAAGACGGTTCGCGCCGGTTCGGCTATCGTGATTCCCGCCAACGTTCCCCATACGATCGCAAATCTGACCAAGATGGATGGGCTCGAACTGCTCAGTTTTAAGGTCGGTTCGGCCAAGCAGCCGTACACCAACATGGATCAGCGCCCGCGCGTTCCTTGCTCGAAGCCTTAGACGAACGTCACATAAGGGACATCCCTAGAGAGAGCGGTCGCGAGTCGGCGCTCTTTTTCTATGCGGTCGCATTTGCACACATGCCGGCTTCGCGCGCAGGAGGCACACGCGTTCCCTTGCGGCTTCGAGCCTTGACAAGTGTCAAGTCGCTGGCGTAGCGTGGGGCTATGAGCGACTTTGCGGAGCAACTGAATCGGGCTATGGATGGGGCGGGCTTCTCGGCTGCGGCCTTGGCCGAGGCCTCCGGACTGACGGAATCGGCGATTTCCTTGCTGCGAGCCGGGCGTCGGGAGCCGTCGTACAAAACGCTCGCGCGGCTCTCGACGGTGCTCCCGGGCATCGCCCCCCAGCCTGCCGCGCGCAAGAGCCCGTTCGACAGCATCGAGGATGCGATCGCGGATATTCGGGCCGGCAAGATGGTGGTGGTGCTGGACGACGAGGACCGCGAAAACGAAGGCGACCTGGTCATGGCCGCGCAGATGGTCACACCCGAGGCGATCAACTTCATGCGCAAGGAGGCCGGCGGCCTGATTTGCGTGCCGATGCTCGGGCGACGGCTGGAAGAATTACAGATTCCGCCGATGGTGCGCGACAACACCGCCGTGCACGAAACCGCCTTCACCGTCTCGGTCGAGGGCCGCACCGTGACGACCACCGGGATCTCCGCTCACGACCGGGCCGCAACGATCAAAGTGTTGCTCGACCCGAGTGCCAAACCGGCTGATCTGCTGCGCCCCGGCCACACGTTTCCGCTGCGAGCGCGCGATGGCGGAGTGCTGGTACGGGCAGGCCAGACCGAGGCATCGGTCGATCTGGCGCGGCTTGCCGGGCTCGATCCCTCCGGCGTCATTTGTGAGATCATGGCGGACGACGGAACGATGGAGCGCTTGGATGGGTTACGAGTATTTGCTGACAAGCATAACCTGCGGCTCATTACCGTAAAGGATTTGATTGCATATCGCATGCAGAACGAAAAACTCATCAAGCGGATCGCCGAATTCGATCTCCCCACCACGATGGGGAATTGGACCGGCATCGCCTACGAAACGACGATCGACGGCAACACGCACGTCGCGCTCGTGATGGGCGACATCAGCGACGGTAAAGACGTTCTCGTGCGCGTGCACTCCGAATGCTTGACCGGCGACGCCCTGCACTCGATTCGCTGCGACTGCGCGGCCCAGCGCGACGGCGCCATGGCGCTGATCGCCGCCGAAGGGCGCGGCGTGTTTCTGTATCTGCGCCAGGAAGGGCGGGGCATCGGCCTGGCCGACAAGCTCCGCGCGTACGCGCTGCAAGACAAAGGCGCCGATACGGTGGAGGCCAACCTCGCCCTCGGCCTCCCGATCGACAAGCGCGACTATGGCATCGGCTCGCAGATACTCGCCGATCTCGGCCTCAAAGAGCTGCGCTTGATCACCAACAACCCGCGTAAAATCTTCGGCCTCGAGGGCTATGGGCTCAAGATTACCGGGCGTGTGGCGATGGAGACCAAGCCGACGCAGTACAACAAGCGCTACATCGCGACCAAACGCGCCAAGCTCGGCCACATGTTCGGCGATACGGTCGCTTCGTGAAGACCGAAGGCGAACGCGGGGTCCCGCCGGACTGCACGCGCCGCCGCTTCGCAATCGTCGCGGCGCGATTCTATCGCGATCTTACCGACAACCTCATCGACGGCGCACGGCGCGCGCTGCGCGATTGCGGCGTGGCCGATAGCGATATCTTTCGCTACGACGTGCCGGGATGTTTCGAACTGCCGCTCGCGTGCCGAAATCTCATCGATACCGAACGCTTCGACGGCATCGTCGCACTCGGCGTCGTGATTCGCGGCGATACGCCGCACTTCGATTTCGTCGCGGGCGAGTGCGCGCGCGGCATCATGGACGTGCAACTCGCAACCGGCATCCCTATCGGTTTCGGCGTGCTCACCACCGAGAATCTCGCGCAAGCCGAAGAACGCGCGGATCCGGCCCGAGGCGATAAAGGCTACGAAGCCGCGATCGCCGCCGCCGCCCTGGTCGTGCTCCCGCAAGTCATGCCGTCGCCAACGCGCTAGCGAACTAACAGGGTGCTTGCCCATTATCAAAAAGCTATCGGCTGCGTTCAACGTGTCGACGGATTTGTTCGTATAGCGGTGTCTTTCGGAATGTGGCGGACGGGATTGCTGCGCGGGTGCGGCGTAGAGCCGATTTTATGCAGAGCGCAGATGGTGTTGCTGCCGGGGCGATGATGGCCCCGGTGGGGTCGGTGTTGCCGCAGCGAGACGCGTCGATTGATGTCGGCGCGGCGATGGCTGCGGTTCTCCGCGTAGCGGAACTCGTCGAAAGCAGCGTCTCCACGGCGTCCGCGGTGCGAGAGGCGATGACGGCGCTGGGCGCTGCGCTTGCAGGCATGATGGATGTATCGCCGCTCGTTATGGAGACGGCTGCGGCGCGCGCCGTTGAAAACGCGGCGTTTCTGGCCGCGGCGCCGCATCCGCCCAGCGCCGACGATCTCGACAACTATGCCATCTACGACCGATATTTCGGCGTGCAGCGAACGGCCGGGATGAGTGCGCAAACGTTCGTGGCCGGCATGTTGGCCGTTTGGGGGCGCGTATTCCCCGATTGCGCGCAGGCGTTGATCGGGCGCGACGAGATCGGCGCGCTGTTACACGCGTGCGCTGCGATGCTGGCGCTGCGCGGAAACGATGCCTCGGCTGCCGGGCCGCAAAGCCGAAGCCACGTGCGTGCACTCGCCGCTCCGAGCGATCCATTCTCCGGCCTGGACGAACGAGGCCGGGGCTTGCTGCGGTGGCGAACCGGCCACGATCTCTTTGCGCTCTGCTCCATGCATGCGCGCGAAGCGTACGTCGTCGTACAGCAGACGCTCGCGGCCAAACCCGTCGATGCTGTCGATCGCATCGCGCAGGCGTTGACGCAAGCCGGCACGTTCGTGCGGGGCCTGGCGGCGGCGCAATGGTATGCGAGCGAATTTCCGATCGCGTTCTATCTCGACGTGTTGCGGCCGACGATGATCGCGACGGGCGCGCACGGCGGCTTTTCGGGCACGCAAAATGCCGACCATCACCGCATGCAGTGGGAGCGCGAGCGCGCGGTCGAGGCGCTGTTTTCGGCATACGGCACCGACGCCGCGGGGTGGCCGCAACCGGTATACTCCGCACTCATGCTGATGAATGAAATCGAGATCCAAGCCGCGGAGCATCACGTCTTGGTTGCCGCGTCGAAGGTGCGGCTGGATCAGTCGCTCGCGCAGAAAGCGATCGCCGCCGATCGCAGTTCGGCGGTCGCCGTGTTGCGCGAGCAGGTCGATGCGGCCGCGACCGACATTACGGAGCGCTTCAGTTCGCACGCGACCCGGCGTGTCCGCGTATGCGGCATTCACGACGTGCCGGCCGAGCATCCGTTGCAGCTCACGGTCGACGGGAACGACATCGTGCTCTGCCGCGCGTACGGGGCGCTGTGGGCATGCGCGGGAGTCTGCACACACGCCGGCGGCGATTTGGGTGATGGGCACATGGCGGATAACGCCATCGTCTGCCCGCTCCACGGCGCGAAATTCGACCCACGAACGGGGGCCGTGTTGCGCGGGCCTGCGACCGAGCCGATCTGCACCTATACGGTGCTGATCGACGGGGCGGACGTGTTCGTCGAGCTCCCTTAGACGCCGCTCGCTCCTCTTGGTAAGCAAGGCAGGGATCGTTTGGACGAAAGTCGCAAGAGTCGGGCCTGATTTCTCGAGAGCCGTGGAGGTTGAGACTTTGGAAGACAAGACGCTTACCTGCAAAGACTGCGCGAGCCCATTCGTTTTTTCGGTGCGCGAGCAGCAATTTTTTGCCGAGAAAGGCTTCGCGAACGAGCCGCAGCGATGTCGCGACTGCCGCCAAACCCGGCGTGCCACGGGGAGCGACGGCTCGCCGAGCTCACGACCCTCCTTCGAAGCGGTCTGCGCCGACTGTAACCAGGCGACCACGCTGCCGTTCCGTCCACGCGGCGACCGCCCCGTTTACTGCCGCACCTGCTTTACCGCGCGGGTACCGGCCGGGGTGTAAGCGCGCCGTCGCGCGAACAGCGCGAACGATGCAGAACTCGCAGGATGAACTGGTCGCCGTCCGCTGGGATGGCGACGCGGTCGTCTATCTGGACCAACGGCGCCTCCCGCACGACATCGTGTACGAGCGCGCGAGCACCGTCGAGGAGATCGAAGCCGCGATCAAAACGCTCGCGGTGCGCGGGGCGCCGGCGATCGGCGTCTTCGGTGCTTACGGCGTTGCGTTACTGCGACGGACAATCGCCGACGACGACGCGTTCGCACTCGCCGTGCGGCGCATTCGCGATGCGCGCCCGACGGCCGTAAATTTGATGTGGGCGATCGATCGCGTCCTAGAGGCGCCCGATGCACTCGACCACGCGCGCGTCATTCATCGCGAACAGGGCGCGATCGATTCGGCGATCGCGCAAGCCGGGATCGATTTGATTCCGAAGGACGCGAAAATCCTGACGCACTGTAACACCGGGCCGATCGCCACTGCGGGGGGCGGGACGGCGCTGGGCGTCATTATCGCAGCGCACCGCGAAGGGAAACGCCCACACGTGTTCGTGGACGAGACCCGTCCGCTCTTACAAGGATCGCGGCTGACGTATTTCGAGCTGAAACAAGCGGGCGTCGATGCGACGTTGCAGGTCGATAGCGCGGCCGCAATCGCGATGCAGCGCAAGGCGATCGATCTAGTGATCGTCGGCGCGGACCGGATCGCATGCAACGGCGATACAGCGAACAAGATCGGCACCTACGGCTTGGCGATCCTCGCCGCTCACCACGGCATTCCGTTCTACGTCGCGGCGCCACGTTCGACCATCGACTTCTCGATCGCCACCGGCGCGGATATTCCGATCGAGGAACGCGCGGCGGCAGAGGTGACGGGCTTTGGCGGCGCGCTTGCCGCGGCGCAGGATGCACGGGTCTACAATCCGGCATTCGACGTGACGCCCGGGCATTTGATCACCGCGATCGTCACCGAGTACGGCGTGTTGCGCTCGCCGTATCAAGAGGCGATTCCGGCGCTCGCGGGGCGCGCCAGCTTTGCGGCGTTGCTGGATCTGCAGTGAAATTCTACGAGTTCATCGACAAGCAACCCGCGATCGGGAAGCTGGCGATCGTCGAGGGCACCGAGCGCGCCCTGGCCGAGCGCGCCCTCGACGTGCTCCTGGACCGGTTACTGCCGGAAGATCTGCGTTCGCTCAATTTGGAGCGCGTGAGTGCGGCCGAATGGAGCGACGCCGGGCGCGTGCGCGAGGCGGTCCAAGCGATGCCGTTCCTGGCGGATCGGCGCGTCGTCGTCGTCACCGATGCGCAGGCGCTCAAGGCGCAGCCGCGGCGCGATCTCTGGGACGTGGCGCAGGCGGTCCCCGACGGCAACACGCTGATCATCCTCGATTTGCTGGCGCCGCGTTCGCAGCGGCCGCAGCCCTTCGGCGCGCTGGCGGGGCGAGCGGCCTTGCGTATCGATACCACCGCCACGCCCGAGGTCCGCACGCGCTTCATTACCGAGACGCTTGAAGCGCTCGGCGCGACCGCCGAGCCGCGGGTCATCGGCGTGCTGGCGAACGGCGAGGCCGACCTTGCGTCGGTCCGGAACGATCTCCAAAAGCTCGCGCTGGGCGGGAAGAAGATCACCTTTAAGGACCTCGAGCGGGAGTCGCTCTCGAACGAGGACCCCAAGGCCTACAAATACGCGAGCGCCCTGGTCGAAGGGAAGACCGCCGAGGCGTTGGGGATCGCGCACGAGCTCTTCGCCGGCGATCCGCGCGGGGCGGCGATCCCTCTGCTCTCGGCGCTGGCGACCGAGTGCAGCTATCTGTGGGAGATGGCCCGGCCGGGCGGCGAGCTGCCGGCCCGTGCAAAGTGGCGCGAGCGGACGCTGCGGCCGCTCGCTGCCCGGGTCGGCGAGCGGCGAGCGCGTATCGCCTACGAACGCGCGGTGCGCGGCGTGGAAGCTATCGTTACCGGACAGGCCGGGAACGACCCGGAGGATCACCGCACGCTGGTCGAGCGGATCTCGGTGGAGTTGGCCCGGATGGCGCGCCCGGTGCGACCTTAGCCGACGAGGCGGCCCTGCTCGGCGAGGCGAACGAACCGCTGCAACCCATGGATTATCGTACGTATGCATCGCCGTTCTCCTGGAGGTACGGCCGCGCCGAACTTCGCGCGCTGTTCTCTGAAGAAGAACGGCGTCGATTGTGGCGCGCGGTGTGGGTCGCGCTCGCCCAGGCGCAACAGCGTGCGGGACTCGTTTCACAGGCCGAAGTCGACGATTTGCGCGCGCACGCCGGAGAGATCGATATCGAAGCGGCGCTGGAGATCGAACGCGAGATCCATCACGACCTGATGGCCGAGATTCGCGTCTTCGCTTCGCAGGCCAAGATCGGCGGCGGGAAGCTGCATTTAGGCGCGACCTCGATGGACATCGAGGACACGGTGGAAACCTATCGCCTGCGCGTGGCGCTGGCGGCTGTCGGCGAAAGCTTGCGGGCATTGATGGGGAGCCTTGCCGGGCGCGTGCGCGAGTACGGGGACCTGGTCTGCATGGCGTTCACGCACCTGCAGCCGGCCGAACCGACGACGCTGGGCTATCGCCTTGCGGTCTACGCGCAAGATCTGCTGATCGACGATACCAATCTGCGGTTCGTTTTCGACCAACTCACCACCAAGGGGTTGCGCGGAGCCGTCGGGACGGCCGCCTCGTACGAGCACCTGCTCGATCACAACGGCAAGTCGGGCGAGTTCGAAGCGTACGTGCTCGAACGCTTCGGCTTGCAAGCGCGCGACATTGCCACGCAGACGTACACCCGCAAACTCGACTATCTGTTGCTGAGCGCGCTCGCCGGCGTCGGCGCGTCGCTCTCGAAGTTTGCCGCGGATATCCGTATTTTAAGCTCGCCCGAGTTTGGCGAAGTCTTCGAACCGTTCGGAAAATCCCAGGTCGGCAGTTCGGCGATGCCGTTCAAACGCAATCCCATCATGTGCGAGCGCATCGATTCGCTCGCGCGATTGCTCGTCGGGTATAGCGATGTCGCGTGGCAGAACGCCGCCACCAACTATCTCGAGCGGACCCTGGACGACAGCGCGAATCGCCGGACGATCCTTCCCGAAGCGCTGCTATGCACGGACGAAATCATCTCGCTGGCGCGCAAGGTTGTCGATGGGCTGCGGGTGGACGAACGCCGCATCGCCCACAATTTGCGCACGTACGGGCCGTTTGCCGGCACCGAATCGATCATGATGGAGGCGGTGCGCGCGGGTGGCGACCGGCAGGCGTTGCACGAATCGATCCGCAGCGCGGCCATGGAGGCATGGAGCGCGCTTTCGCGCGGCGAGGATAATCCGCTCGCGCAGACGCTCTCGGGCGACGCCACGCTAACGGCATTGGTCGATCCGGCGGAGATCCGCCGCTTGCTCGACCCGATCGGGCACATCGGCACCGCACCGCAGCGCGCGCGAGCGCTCGCCGATCGCATCGATGCTACCGAAGCCTTTCCCAAACAACTCCTCGTCGAAAACGAAGCGTAGAGAAGAGCACCGATATGAATAAAGGCATCGAGATCGCACGCGGCAAGACCAAAGTTCTGTACGAGTTTCCGGGGCAGCCGGATCAGCTCGTGGTCGCACAAACGGATCAAATATCGGCGGGCGACGGCGCCCGGCGCAACGAGATTCCCGGCAAGGGGCGCCTCGCGGCCCAAACCACCGCACGCGTCTTTCGCCTGCTCAACCTGTGCGGTTTACCGACGCATTATCTCAACGGCGGCGAAGACGACGACAACAACGAGATGCTCGTGCGTCGTTGCAACATGGTTCCGCTCGAAGTGGTGGTGCGCGGCGTAGCGGCGGGTTCGTTTGCCAAGCGCAACGCGGGAGTCCAGCGGGGCGCGCTCTTGGCCCCGCGTATCACCGAATTTTTCCTGAAGGACGACGCGAACCACGATCCGATGATCACGCCCGACGAGATCGTGGCGCGCAGCATCGCGACGCCGCAAGAACTCGGTGCGATGACGGAGATGGCGCGGCTGACCTTCGAGATTCTCTCGCACGCCTGGCGCAAACGCGACGTGCTGCTCGTCGATCTCAAAATCGAATTTGGGCGGATGACCGGCGGCGAAGGCATGGGGCAACTGGCGATCGCGGATGTGATCGATAACGACTCGTGGCGCATTTGGCCCCAGGGGCGCGAAGAGTTGATGCTCGATAAACAGATCTATCGCAACCTCCCCACCGTCGACGACGAGGCACTCGCTCGGGTGAAGGCGGCCTACGAACAAGTCGCCGATCTGGTGGGAACCTTCCCGGTGATGCGGCCGGGTATGGCTGCCGTGATCGCCGACGGCGCAGAGAATGTCGAGCACGCGAGCGCGGTCGCTCAAGCGCTCGGGCAGTTGGGCTTACCGACGCTCCGCCACGTTGCGAGCGCTGCAAAGACGCCGGGCTTCGTCCTGCAACTGGTGCAGCAGCTCGAGGCCACGTTCGCGCGGCTGTTTTTTGTGGCGGTCGGCGAAGGCGGCGCGCTGCACGCAATGCTCGATTCGGCATCGTCGTCTCCGGTCTTCGACGGCAGCCAGGACCCCACCGACGTCGCGCTGCAGTGCGCAAAATTGCTGGCGCTCGAAGATACGGTGCTGTACGGACGCACGATCTTGATGCAGGCGAACGCGCGGTCGGCGGTCTTGCATGCCGATGCGCTCATGCAGCAGCAGGGATCGCTGCCCCCCGGAGTCGGGCTTGCCTAAAAGCCTCGCGCTACGCGACGACGAATTGCGCTCGATTGCCGAGCGTCTCGGACGCGAGCCCTCGCAGACCGAGCTGCATGCGTTCGACGCGCAATGGAGCGAGCATTGCAGCTATAAATCGAGCCGGCATCTACTCAAGGCGCTGCCCACCAAAGGCGAAGCGGTCGTGTTGGGGCCGGGCGAGGATTCCGGCATCCTGCATTTAGGCGAATGGAACGGCGAACGCTACGGCATCGTCATCGCGCACGAATCGCACAACCATCCCTCGCAGGTCGTGCCGTTCGAGGGCGCGGCCACGGGTATCGGCGGCATCGTGCGCGACATCGTGTGCATGGGCGCCGAGGTGATCGCCGTTGCCGACCCGCTGCGATTCGGTCGCATCGACGATCCGCTCTCGCATCAAAGGTATGTCGCGCAGGGCGTCGTCGACGGCATCAGCGCCTACGGCAACGCGATCGGCGTTCCGAACATCGCCGGCGACGTGTACTTCGACGAACGCTTCGACGACAATTGCCTCGTGAACGTGGTCGCGATCGGCCTGGTAAAAGAGTCCGAGATCATCCATTCGTTCGCGCCGCCGAACGCCGACGGCTGGGATATCGTGCTGGTCGGAAAGGCGACGGATGCGAGCGGCTTCGGCGGCGCGTCATTCTCATCCGTAACGCTCGACGCAGCGGATGAAGATGCTAACAAGGGTGCGGTGCAAGTTCCGGATCCCTTCTTGAAAAACGTGCTGATGCGCGCGAGCTATCGCGTCTTCGCACTGCTCCGCGAGCGCGGCATTACGGTCGGGTTCAAAGATTTGGGTGCCGGAGGCATCATGGGCTGCTCGGCGGAAATTTGTTCGAGCGGCGGATTTGGGGCCGATATCCAGCTGCGCTCAGTGAACGTCGCCCTCGATGGCTTGCCACCCGAGGTGATCGCCGTGGGCGAAACGCAGGAGCGATTGCTCTGGGTGCTGCCGCCGGAGCTGACGCCCGAGGTGCTGCGCATCTATAACGACGAGTACACGTTGCCGCAGATCGCGCGCAATGCGCGGGCGGCAGCCATCGGTACGGTGACGGCGCGGCAGCAGTACGTGTTGCGCGATGGCGAACGGACGGTCATGGACGTTCCGATCGATTTCTTGACGGGGTCGATCCGCGATGAGTTGCCGTACGAACGGCCAGAAGCGGCCCCGCCGCCGCCCGGCCGCGCGTTCGAGACCGGCGTGCAACTAGATGAATTGCTCGAGCGAGTACTGGCGCACCACGACGTATGTTCGCGCGAACCGCTCTACCGTCGCTACGACGGCGTGGTGCGCGGCCGCACGGTTCTGGCTCGCGGCGAAGCCGATGCGGGCGTGATCGCGCCGGTGCCTGGCGCCCCGTTCGCAATGGCGCTCAGCGTCGATGGGAACCCGCGCATGAGCAAGCTCGATCCGCATCTAGCCGCGCAACACGCGGTGTACGAAGCCGTGCGCAATGTGGTCGCGGTCGGCGGACGCCCGATCGGGTTGACCGATTGCTTGAACTTCGGCAACCCTCGCAAGATCGATCACTATAGCGAACTGGTAGCCGCGATCGACGGCTTGGGCATTGCGTCGCGCGCCTTTGCAACACCGTTCGTCTCGGGCAACGTCAGCCTCTATAACGAATCCAAGAACGGGAACGCGATCCCCGCATCGCCGATCATCGCTTGCGTCGGCGCGGTCGACGATATCGCGCAGATCGTCACGCTGCCGTTCAAACGCTCGGGTTCGGTGCTGTATCTGTTGGGCACTCCGCAACGCGCGCTCGGCGGTTCGGTTCTCATCGACGTACTCGGCGAGAGCGAACCCGGCCTGCCTTCGATCGATTACGACGAGGCGATCGCACATCACGGATTGCTGTTGCGAGCGGCTAAAGCGGGGCTGCTGCGCAGCGCGCACGATATCTCCGACGGCGGTTTGGCGGTCACGCTCTGCGAAATGGCGTTTGGAGCGCTCGGCCGCGGCCGCGCGGCAATCGGCGTACAACTCGACGATCCGTTCCAATGGACGCACGGCGGCGTGGGCGACATCGAGGCCCTATTCGGGGAAGCGGGCGGACACGTGGTTGAAGTGGCGGGCGCCGACATCGAAGCCTTTGAAGCCCTAGCGGACGGCGTCGCGGGCGTGCACGAAATCGGTGTGACCATCGATCGGCCGGTAGTGGCGATCGGTCCGCAGGCGTTCGATCTGCATTGGTTGCATGGTATTTGGTCGCAGTCGCTCGCGCAGGTGTACGTCTAATGGCCCGCCGGATCGCCGTCTTGATCTTTCCCGGTACCAATTCGGAGACCGAGACGCTCGCGCTGCTGCGCGATTGCGGTGGCGAGGCGGAGCTCGTCCATTGGAGCCGCGCGGAGAGCTTGGCCGCATACGATGCATACGTGCTGCCGGGCGGATTTGCATACGAAGACCGCATTCGAGCCGGAGCGATTCCGGCCCACGACCCGATGATGGATTACGTGATCGAGGGTGCCCAACGTGGCAAGCTCGTTCTGGGCATCTGCAACGGCGCGCAGATATTGCTGGAAGCCGGCCTCGTGCCCGGGACCGGCGCCGCTCGCCGGCCAACCGCAGCGTTTACGCATAACGCCTCGCGGAAATTCGTGTGCGCGCACGTCTACGTGAAGCTCGCCACCGCGCCGTCACGCTCGCCGATCACTGCGGCGTTGGCGGAAGGAACGTTGCTCCCCGCATGGGCGGCGCACGGGCAAGGACGCTTGGCTGCAAGCCAGATGCATCTGCGCGAGATCGAACGCGGCGCGCATCTGGCCTTTGTCTACGCTCGCGCCGACGGCTCTATCGATCCCGCGGCGACGCCGAACGGGTCGGCGCTGGGTTGCGCGGGCTTGTTGAACCGCGAGGGGAACGTTCTGGCGATCATGCCGCACCCCGAACGCGATGCTTGGAACTTCAATCACCCCGACCGTCGCGAGGGACGTAACATGCTCGCCGTTTCCGGCGGCGCGCCGCTCTTTGCCAGCTTCGTCGCGGGGGTGCAACGCTCGTGAGCAAACGTACCGTGGCGGTCGGTTTGAAGATTCCCGACAATGAGGCGTATACCGCGCTAACCGCGCTCGAGCGCCTGGGCATACCGTTGGCGCGCGTCGAGCGCTCCGCGATTTACGTCTTTCAAGCCCCCGCGCCGGAGGACGAACTTGCAGCGCGCGTGACGCGTAACGAGAGCGTTTTCAATCCGAACAAACATCGGCTGCGCGTGCTTGACGCCAACGCGCCTCGCAGCGGTGAGGTGTGGATCGAGGAGATCGGGGCTCGCTGGGTGGACGCCGATCGCTACGTCGGCTGGCGCCTATTCGGCGCCGGCGATCGTCCCGTCGATCGTGCAACACTCGCGGCGGCCACCGAGTTACTTCTATGCAATCCCGCGATCGAACGCGCGCATTTTCCGAAGACTGAAGAGGAACGATGAACCGACCCTATACGATTGCGACCCTGGGCTCTCATTCGGCGCTGCAGATCCTCAAGGGCGGCCACGACGAGGGGTTTCGCACGCTCGCTATCGCAAATCGCGACACCGAGCGTCTCTATCGGTCCTTTGCGTTTATCGACGAAGTGATCGGTGTCGACAGCTATTCGGAGTTTCCGGGGTTGGTTAGCGAATTGGAAAAGCGCAAATCGATCGTCGTTCCGCACGGCTCGTTCGTCGCGTATCTCTCGCTCGAAGATCACAAACGGATGACGATCCCTTATTTCGGCAACAAAGCGGTGCTGGATTGGGAGTCGAGTCGTGAATTGCAGCGCGATTGGCTCACCCGCGCGAACATCAAGATGCCGCGGCAGTTCAAGAGCGGAGCCGAGATCGACCGCCCGGTGATCGTGAAGCTGTACGGAGCCGGCGGTGGCATGGGCTATATGTTCATCCGCGATGCTCGCGATTTCGAGAAACGAGCCGGCGACCTCAAAAAAGCGTATACGATCCAAGAATACATCATCGGCGTGCCGCTCTACATCCACTATTTTTATTCGCCGCTCGAAGACAAACTCGAGATCATGTCGATGGACCGGCGCTACGAAACCAACGTCGATTCACTCGGCCGCATTCCGGCCAACGCGCAAGAAGGCATGAACGTCAGTCCTTCATACGTAGTCGTCGGCAATCAGCCGGTGAGCCTGCGCGAATCGATGCTGGCCGAGGCGCTGCGTATGGGCGAGGACCTGGTGCGCGTGTCGAAGGAAATCTGCGGCCCCAAGGGGCTGTTCGGCGCGTTCTGTATCGAGACGATCATCACGCCGGATATCCAGTTTTACGTGATGGAGATTTCGGCACGCATCGTGGCCGGGACGAATCTCTTCATCGACGGCTCGCCGTACTCGTACCTCAACTACTCGGAGCCGATGTCGACCGGTCGGCGGATCGCGCGGGAACTTAAAAACGCACTTTTGACCAATAATCTGCGTTTAGTTCTCGATGATACAAGCGTCTTCTAACTCCATGGCTCGCTGGGTGCGAGCGGTCGCCTTCTGCGCGTTGGCGACCCTGGTTGCATTCGGAGCCTTCGCGCCCGCGCGAGCGGCTCTGGAAGCCGATCCGCAGGTGCTCTACCAGACGATGAAGAGCGCCTACGACAGAGGCGCCGCCGACGGCTGGAACTTCGAATCCCAGGAGCTGTATTTTTCAACGATCGTGAATGCCGGGCGCGCATACTCGTTGCAGCGGCCGAACGATCCGGCGTACGGCGAGCTGGCCGCGCTGACCGTTCAGGTAGGCAGCGGGGTCCATTACAACCCGCTCACCAATCACGACGCGGCGAACTGGTACGTGCGCGAGGCGGCGAACTGGGTGCTGAAAAACGAGAGCGATCCCAAACTCCTGGCCCAGGCGCGGTCGCTCCTCGAGCGCTCGAATGCGGTCGACGACCCGGAGCGGCTCGTGCAGTATGCGGATGAAGACGCGAGCGCGAACGTGGAGAGTTACCCCGGCGATACCACCGCCATGCTGCAGCAAGCGGAAGCCGATTGGCGCGGCTGGATCCTCACGCACGACCCGCAGTGGCGCTCGCTGGCCTTCGAACGCACCGCGCAACCAAACTTTCCGCTCGCGCATCTGCCGACGACCTACGGAAACGACTTGCTGACGGCGGCGCAATCCGCCGCGGCGGGCGTGGCAGGCTATACGGCGGGCGATACCGCGAACGGCAAGACGATTCAGGCACGTCTGAAGAGCATCGGGACGCTGCGCGTGATCGGCAGCGTGACGGCGATGCCCCACAGCAAATATCTCACGACGCTCGCCCCCGCCGACGAATACTTCGGACGCATGGGCTTCTCGATACTCGGCATGCGTAACCAGCTCAAACACATCAACTTCATGCTCGACTACAAGTACGGCAATCGCGAGAGCGGCGAAGCGGTGCTGGTGGCGCACGCCATCGACGACATGCATAAAGTCTATCCGCGGGACCGCGCGATCCCGGAGATGCTGCTCGAAGGCTATACCACGCTCGAACGCATGACCACGCCGGAGGCGCTCGCCGCCGCCGCGCACCTGCGCTCGATTCTCACCGTCGAATACCAAGACACCCCCCAAGCCCGCAAACTCCTAGCCCCGTCCCAATCCCCGGGCTAGGCGCGAGGGCGGGGATTGCGCCGCGCACGGCGCCGCAGATAGTCGCTATCTTGGCCGGTGACGGTAGTACGACGAAAGGGCCGAGCTACGTCGGAGGACTTCGGGCGCCTGAGGGTTAGAGTTAGCTAGAGCCATTCTGGAGGGCTCGCTATGGACGTTGTCGTCGCGGATCGCCTGCAATTTGCATTTACGATCATGTTCCACTACCTGTTCCCGATCGGGACGATGGGACTGGCACCGTTCGTCGCCTGGTACACGATCAAGTCCTTACGCAACAACGATGAGGATGCCGCTCGTGCAGCCCGTTTCTGGACGAAGATCTTCGCGGTGAATTTCGCCATCGGCGTCGTGAGCGGCATACCGATGGAGTTCCAGTTTGGAACCAATTGGGCCGCCTTCTCCCAACGCACGGGCGGCGTGATCGGGCAGCCGCTTGCGATGGAGGGCGTGTACGCGTTCTTCCTCGAGTCGGTATTTTTGGGGATTTTGCTCTACGGCAAGCGCGTCGTGTCGCCCAAGCTTTTCGCCGCTTCGTCGGTGTGCGTGTGGTTTGGCGCGTGGCTTTCCGGCTACTTTATCACGGCCACGGATGCGTGGATGCAGCACCCCGTCGGCTATGCGGTGGCCGCGAATGGGCGAATGGAGATGACGAACCTGTGGGCGGTGCTCTCCTCCGGATATGCGGTGTGGCAATTCTTACACGTGATGTGCGGCGCGATGGTCGCCGGAGGATTCATCGTCGCGGGGATCGGCGCATACTATCTGCTGGCGCGACGCGACGAAAGCCACGGACGCGAGTTCGTGCAGGCGGGTTCTATCGTCGCGCTGATTTTTGCCATGATGACCATTTTCCCGACCGGCGATCGCAACAGTGCCGACGTGACGCGCTACCAGCCGGTCAAACTCGCTGCGATGGAGGGCTTGTTCCAAACTACACACGGCGCGCCGCTTGCGATCATCGGGATGCCGGACGTGCAGCAACGGCGGCTGATCGATCCCATCATCGTCCCGGACGTGCTGAGTTTTCTCGCGTATGGAAACTTCAACGCGAACGTCGATGGCCTTAACGCGTATGCGACCGAGCTGTGGCCGCCCGTGGAACTCACGTACTACGCGTATCACATCATGGTAGGGCTGGGGACGATCTTCGTTGCGCTGGCCGGTATCGCGGTGTTGCTGCTATTGTGGCGCCGGCACATTTTTCGCAGCCGTTGGATGCTGTGGCTGTTGATGCTGGTCATGCCGTTTCCGTATATCGCGAACGAAGCCGGCTGGGTGACGACCGAGGTTGGCCGGCAGCCTTGGATCGTCTACGGTATCATGAAAACCGCGCAAGCGACCTCGGCCAACGTTAATGCCGGAGAAACGCTTTTTACGCTGATCGGGTTTGCCGGAATGTACTTTATTTTGGGCGTGCTGTTCCTAGTACTCGTGCTGCGCGAGATCGGCTTGGGCCCCGCGCACGAGAGCGAAGGCCCCGTCCACAGCATCGCGGGGGTGTCATGAGCGTCGTTGCATTTGTGGTGATCGCGTTCATGCTCACCGCGTACGTGATGCTGGATGGATACGATCTGGGCGTTGCGGCGATAGCACCCTTCGTCGCTAAATCCGATGAAGAGCGCGCGGCCGCTGTGGCCTCGATCGGGCCGTTCTGGAACGGCAACGAAGTCTGGCTGATCGCCGCCGGCGGGGCGCTCTTCGCGCTTTTTCCCCAGGCGTATGCCTCGTCGTTCTCGGGATTCTATCTGCCGCTGATGGTGGTGCTATGGCTCCTGATGTTTCGCGGTATCGCGATGGAACTGCGCGGACACCTGCAGAGCGAGCTCTGGCATTCGTTTTGGGATGCGGCATTTACCGGTTCGAGCGTGTTGTTGATCGTCGTGTTCGGCGTGGCACTGGGGAACTTGGTGCGTGGCTTGCCGCTCGATGCGAACGGCTATTTCCAAGGCACGTTTGCGTATCTCCTCAACCCGTACGCGCTGGTGGTCGGCGTTTTTGCGATCGCGGCATTGAGTCTGCACGGGGCGACGTGGCTGGGTTGGGCGGCACGTGGACCGATCGCGGCGCGCGGGGCGACTCTTGCCCACCGCCTCTGGTGGCCTGTGCTCGCGCTCTACCTGGTGGTCTCGGGCATGACGTTTCTCGTTCGCGGGATGCCCGGGGGCGCGAGCGGATTATTGGTCATGCCGATCGTGTCGCTTGCGGCGCTGGCCGCATGTTGGTTCTTCGCGCGCTCGGGGGCACCGCGCCGAGCGTTCGCGGCATCCTCGGTCTTCGTTGCGAGTTTGGTCGCTACCGCGGCGTGGACGATGTTTCCGTATCTGCTGCCGTCGTATCCGGCGGGCCATGGCGGCCTGTCTATTTACGCGGCGGCTCCATCCCCGGTAGCGCTGATCTCGGCACTCGTCGTGACCATCGTCGGGATAGCGATCGTGATCCTCTATGCGACGTTCGTGCTTGGGAAGATGCTGCCCAAGATGCGGGCGGGGGAGTAGCGGCGGTCGTTCGCGTCTAACCTGCGCGAGGTGAACGAAGACGTAGCCCGCATCCTATCCGCGTACGACCGCAACAACCTCACGCTCTGCTCGATCGGCAGTCATTCGGCGCTCGAGGTGGCGTACGGCGCGCGCGCTCAAGGCTTGCGGAACCTCGTCCTCACCGCCAAGGGGCGCGAGCGAACCTATACCGAGCACTATCGCAGGCGGGAGACGCCCGTGCCGCGCGGTTGCGTGGACGCGACGATCGAACTCGATGCCTTTACCGACATTCTGAACGATGACGTGCAAGAGCGCCTGATCGCGCAGAACGCGATCTTTCTTGCGAATCGCTCGTTCGAAGTCTATCTCCATCAAAAATTCGGATACGACGAAATCGAACGTCGCATGCGTGTGCCGTTCTTCGGCAATCGCTACCTGCTGCGGGCCGAAGAGCGCGACGAAGCGGGCAATCAGTATTCGTTGCTCGAGCGAGCCGGGATCCGTTACCCGTTACAGTTCCGCTCGCCCGATCAGATCGATCGGCTCGTGATGGTGAAAGCACCGCATGCAAAAGTCAGTTTCGAACGCGCGTTCTTTCTGGTATCGTCCCCGCAAGAGTACCGCAAGGTCAGCGGCGAGTTGATCGGGAGCGGTATGCTTACCGAAGCGGGGCTTGCAAACGCAGTGATCGAGGAGTATGCGCTCGGCCCGTCCGTCAATTTGAATTTCTTCTACTCGCCGGTGCTGGGCGAATTGGAACTCTCCGGTACCGATACGCGCCGCCAGACGAATTTGGAAGGCTTCAAGAACGTACCGCCGGCGGTCTTCGACGCATTGCGTAACGTACCGATGCGGCTGGAAGAGGCCGGCCACATCGCGGCGACGCTGACCGAATCGACGCTGGAGAAAGCCTACGACATGGGCGAGCGGTTCGTCGCAGCAGCTCGCGAGGCGCTCGCCCCCGGCGTGATCGGCCCGTTCGCATTACAGTGCATTATCGTGGCCGGGCCGCCGAAGGATTTCGTCTGCTACGACGTCTCGCTGCGCATCCCGGGATCGCCCGGCACGCGCTATACGCCCTATTCAGCCTACCGCTGGGGCCGCGACGTCTCGGTCGGCGAGCGCATAGCGATGGAACTCGTCATGGCGCGCGATTCAGCGCGTCTCGATGAAGTGCTTACGTAGCGGGTTTCGCGCTTAGTACGTAGTGGTTGGGTATTTGAGACGTGCCGGCGTCGTGCACGTGGGTGAAGCCTAAGCGTTCGAGGCGCTCGGTGGCTTCGGCTTTGGTGTGGACGTGGTCGTTGGGGGGACCCACGTCGCGCGTTACGCCCCCGTCCCAATCGACGAAGAGCGCGACGCCGCCGGGCTGCACCAGCGATGCGATACGCCGGACGTCAATATCGCCGATTTCGTGCAAGACGTTGACCGCGAGCGCGCGACCGAACGAATGCGGGGCGAGTTCGGCTGCGTCGTGCGTCGCCTTCAAGGTTTGGATGCCGCGCTCGAGCGCACGCGTACGTACCATCGCGACCATTTCGGGCTGAACGTCGTAGGCGACGACCTGCAGGTCGGGGCGTAGCTCTGCAAGCGGTATCGCATAGCGGCCGGTACCCGCGCCGAAGTCGAGAACGCGCGAACCTTGCGGTGCATCCAGAATCTGCAGAAGCGCGGGCGTGGGCAGCCACGCTTCACGCGCGGGGTCGTCGAGCATTGCCGCACGTTCGTGCGAGAATATCTCCGGTTGCTTTGCTCCGTCGCGATCGCCTTGGGGGTGGTGGTGATGGTGGTCGTGCATGCGACCGCCCTTCGCGGGAATCGATGCGCCGCCTGCGAATGCGCACGCACGGAGGTATCCACGTGGTTTCGATACTCAACGAACGCCCCGGTGCGGTGACGTTCAAAGGCAATCCCATGGCATTGCTCGGACCGGCGCTCAAAGCAGGCGATGCGGCACCGGAGTTCACGCTGACGGCCGGCGATCTCTCGGTCAAGAATCTTCAGGGCGTACTCGACGGTGGAGCGGCGATGCTGATCGTCGTGCCGTCGCTCGATACGAGCGTCTGCTCGCTCGAGTCGAAAAAATTCAACACGCGCATCGGTGAATTACCGGCCGGGGTGAAGGCGTACGTGGTGAGCATGGATCTGCCGTTCGCGCAGGGCCGCTGGTGCGGCGCGCAAGGCGATATTACGCTCGGCATGCTTTCGGATTATCGCGATCACAGCTTCGGGCAGAGCTACGGGCTGCTCATCAAGGAACTCGGCATCCTAGCTCGGGCGACCGTCGTCATTGGGGCGGATAAGAAGATCCGCTACTTCGAGGTGGTGAGCGAGGTCACCAACGAGCCAAACTACGATGCGGCCATCGCCGCAGCCCAAGCAACTGCTAAGTAAACCAAGAATCTTTACGCTCCGCTGACCATTCGATAAGCGTCGCGTGATAGTTTTATCACACGACGTTTATCGCTTTTCGGGGGATGTTGCCGTGGATTCTCATGCGTTCAAACGACACATGGCCGACAGGGCCGCTCGGGCCGAGCGGTTCGGCGTTCAGATCGAGGCCGTAGATCGGGGCTCCGCCTTGGCGATCCTGCGGCCGGCGGCTTCCACCCCTCAGGACCCAGAGGCGTCGCTTTTGGCCTTGGCGCAAACCTCGGCAGCCGCGGCGGTCGACAGCGCGATATCGACGATTCTCGAGCAGGTCGACCGGCGGACGACCCACAGCAGCATTACCTACTTTCGGCCGGCGCGAGGCGCGGTGAGCGCCGTGGCGTTGGTGCAGCGCGAATACTCCGACGCCCTGACGCATGAGATCCGAACCGCGGGGACCACGGAGTGCCGGGTCGACGTCGCCTTAGTCGACGAATGGGGCGAAACGGTCGCGCAGGGCTTCTTTGACGTCGTCGTCGCGCGACGGTCTCCGGCGGCCTAAGGGCGCGTTCCCTAGAAGAAGCCGGGGGCGTGGGGTGGAATGGGGTTGGCCCGATGCCCCCTACGCTATTTATTCTTGATTTTGGCGCGCAGTACAGCCAGCTGATCGCCCGTCGCACGCGCGAACTCGGCGTATATTGCGAAATCGTACCGTTCGATACGCCGTGGGCGAAGCTCGCGGAGCGCGGTCCGATCGCGTTCGTCCTTTCGGGTGGGCCGGAGAGCACGATGGTTGAAGGCGCCCCGGATATCGACGGCGCGATCCTGAGCAGCGGGCTTCCGATATTCGGGATCTGCTATGGCATGCAATTGCTGGCGCGACACTTCGGTGCCGAACTCGTCAAACTCGACCACGCGGAATACGGCCCGGCGATGCTGGACGTCGAGCGCGCCGATTCGCCGCTTTTTGCCGGCGTTCCGGCGCAATCGCGCGTATGGATGTCGCATGGCGACTCCGTGGTCAAGCTTCCGGAAGGGTTCGCGGAGCTGGCTCGTACGCCGCGCTGCAACGTGGCCGCGATGGGCGATGCGCGGCGTAAACTCTACGGCGTGCAATTCCACCCGGAAGTCGTCCATACGCAGTTCGGCACGCAGATGTTGCGGAATTTTCTGCACGACATCGCGGCGCTCTCCGCCGGCTGGAAGATGGAGAATTTCGTCGATGGAGCGATCGCGCAGATTCGCGAGCGCGTCGGCACCGATCGCGTGATCTGCGCGCTTTCGGGCGGCGTCGATTCCGCGGTAGCGGCCACGTTGGTGGCGCGTGCGATCGGCGAGCAACTCACCTGCATCTTCGTCGATCACGGACTCTTGCGCAAAAACGAAGCGCCCGAAGTGACGGCCGCCTTTCGCGACGTGCTGCATCTCAACGTGGTCGTCGTTGATGCGAAAGGACGCTTTCTGAGCAAACTCGCGGGCGTCGAAGACCCGGAGCAGAAGCGCATCATCATCGGCCACGAATTTATTCGCGTCTTCGAAGAAGAAGCGGCGAAGATTCCGGGCGTGAAGTATTTGGTGCAAGGGACGCTCTACCCGGACGTGATCGAATCGAAGACGCCCGATAGCAAAGCCGGGCACAAGATCAAATCGCATCACAACGTCGGCGGTTTGCCCGAACACATGGACTTCGCGCTGATCGAGCCGTTGCGCGCATTGTTTAAAGACGAAGTGCGCGCGCTCGGACGGGTGCTCGGTTTGCCCGAACATATCGTCGCGCGGCAGCCGTTCCCGGGGCCGGGCCTAGCCGTACGCATCATCGGCGATATCACGCCCGAACGGCTCGAAGTGGTGCGCGAAGCGGATGCGATCGTGCGGGCCGAGATCGACGGCGCGACGCTCGAACCGCATCCATGGCAGTACTTCGCCGTGCTTACGCCGGTCAAGAGTGTCGGCGTGATGGGCGACGGCCGTACCTATGCCAATCTTGTCGCGGTGCGCGCGATCACCAGCGAAGACGGCATGACGGCCGACTGGGCGCGCTTGCCGCACGACTTGCTGGAACGCATCTCGACGCGCATCGTCAATGAAGTCCGCGGCGTCAATCGCGTCGCATACGATATCACTTCCAAACCTCCATCCACGGTTGAGTGGGAATAACACCGGTCTAGCCGGTAGAAAATTGAATAGCCATGCGAATACTCATTGTTGGTAACGGCGCGCGCGAGGATGCGCTATCGTGGCGCATCGCGCAATCACCATCGTGCGAGGCGCTCTTTGCGGCGCCCGGGAATGCCGGGACTTCGACGCGCGGCGAGAATTGGAATATCGCTCCGACCGACGGTAAGGCCATCGTGGAACGCTGCATCCAAGAGCGTATCGATCTGGTCGTGCTTGGCCCGGAGACGGCCATCGCCGCCGGCGTGGGCGACCGCTTGCGCGAAGCAAAGATCGCCGTTTTCGGGCCGAGCCGTTCGGGCGGCCGGCTCGAATCGAGCAAGACGTTCGCCAAGCGTTTTATGGAACGGCACGGCGTGCCCACCGCACGTGCCGCGATCGTCCACTCGCTCGACGGTGCGCTCAAAGCGCTTGAGAATTGGAAGGGCGGCGTCGTCATCAAAGCCGACGGGCTCGCCGCCGGAAAGGGCGTGGTCGTCTGCGACGACGTCGCATCGGCGCGCGCGGTGCTCGGCGATTGGTATGGCGGCAATAAGGTGCCGGGCGGCGGTAACGACGTGCTCTTGGAAGCCAAACTCGAAGGGCGCGAAGTCAGCGTCTTTGCGCTTGCCGACGGCCGCGCAATGCTGCCGATCGCCGCGGCCTGCGATTACAAGCGCGCGGGCGACGGGGACACGGGGCCCAACACCGGAGGCATGGGCGCGTATTCGCCGCCGCTCGGTTTTCCCGACGATATGTTCGACCAAGTCCGCGAGCGTATTCTCGCGCCGGTGCTCCGCGGGCTTCTCGCCGAAGGCGAAGAGTATGTGGGTGTTCTCTATTGCGGCATCATGTGGACGAAGAACGGGCCGTTCGTCATCGAGTTCAACGCGCGATTCGGCGACCCGGAGACGCAAGTCTTGATGCCGCGCATCTCGGGCGATTTCGCCGCGCTTCTAAAATCGGCTGCGGACGGCGCGATGGATCTCTCGCTGGCGAGCGTCGGCGGCCAGTCGTGCGTCGGCGTGGTGCTCGCGACCAGCGAATACCCGCGCATCAGCACGCCGATCGCAGGCCTCGACCCGGATATCGCGCTACCGGACGGAAGCCAGGCGTTTTGGGGTTCCACGCAGGCTGCCAACGGCCGCGTGATGGCGGCGGGCGGCCGTGTCCTAACGGTCACGGCGGTAGGGGAGGATCTTCCCGAAGCCCGCGAGCGGGCATACGAAGCGGTCGGCGTCTTGGCCAAACGCCTGGGATCCAAGGACCTGACCTATCGCACCGACATCGGGCATTAGCGGCGAACGACAGGGGTAACCCCCTCCCCCGGGGTATGGATAGCGCATGACCGACCATCGTACGGCCGTCGTTGCTCTGGATCCCGATGTCAAAGCCGATCTCGTGCGTCGCCTAAAAACTGCACGCGGGCATCTCGATGCGATCGTAGGCATGGTCGATCAGGACGCGTACTGCTTAGAGGTGCTGCGGCAACTCTCCGCCGTTCGGTCCGCGCTCGATCGGGTCGGACGGATCGAACTGCGCCATCATCTGCAACATTGCTTCGTAGAAGCGATGCGGACCGGCGATGAGGAACCTGCGGTTCTCGAGCTGATGGAGACGCTCGAATACGATAAGAACGTCGTTTGAGCAAGCCCGACCAATGCTGATCACGTTCGAATCGCGCAACAACACCTACGCCATGAAGCTCGGGCGCTTTACCCTGTCGCAGAGCGCGTTCATGATCGCTGCGGCGACGCTGATCGGCTTGGGAGGCGGGTTCGGCGCGATCGCCTTTCGCTGGATGATCGCGGCTGCCGGAGCCTTGGCTTTTGGAGAGATCGGGCCGTTTCTACACGCGCACATCGGGCCGGTCGGCATCGTCGTGCAGTTGGCGATCGGCGGGACGATCGCAGCATTCGTGGCCGCACGCTTCGCGCCGGAGGCGCGCGGACACGGCGTCCCGGAAGTGATGGAAGCGGTGGCGCTACGCGGCGGCGTGATGCGTCCCCGGATCATTGCTATCAAATCGATCGCATCGGCAGCCTCGATTGGATTCGGCGGCAGTTGCGGGCGCGAGGGACCGATCGTGCAGATTGGTTCGACATTGGGGTCGGTTCTCGGTCAAATCGTACGCGCGCCCGCGCCGATCGTGCGCACCTTGGTCGCATGCGGCGCCGCGGCTGGCATTTCAGCGACCTTCAACGCGCCGATCGGCGGCGTGTTCTTCGCGTCCGAGGTGATTCTCGGCGAATTCGCGCCGCGTTCGTTTGCTGCGATCGTGGTTGCATCGGTCGTGTCGGCCGTCATCGGGCGCGCGTTTTTGGGCAATCATCCGTCGTTTAGCGCCGCTGCATTCGTGCTGGTATCGCCGTGGGAATTGGTTTTCTACGCGATTCTCGGTTTGATTGCCGCGATGTGGGCGACCGGGTTCGTCAACGTGTTGTACTTCGTCGAGGATGCGTTCGATCGCATCCACCTGCCGCAGTGGAGCAAGGGCGCGATCGGGTTCGCCGGAGTCGGGGCGATCGGCATCTGGTTCCCGCAGGTCTTCGGGGTGGGATACGATAGCATCCAACAGGTATTCTACGAACACGTGCCGGCGCTCCACGCCTTTACATTAGCGGCGCTCAAACCGATCGCGACGTCGTTGACGCTGGGATCGGGCGGGTCCGGCGGAGTCTTCGCGCCCTCGCTCTTCACCGGAGCGTTTCTGGGCGACGGGTTCGGCCGGGTCATCCATCAGACATTTCCGTCGTGGACGGGCCCGGCCGCTGCATACGGCTTGGTCGGGATGGCCGCGGTCTTTTCCGCGGCTGCCGAGGCACCGATCACCGCAATTATGATCGTGTTCGAGATGTCGAGCGACTACACGATCATTCTGCCGTTGATGGTTGCGTTTGTGATCGCGACGCTGCTGGGCCGGCGGTTGCTCGGCTCGACGGTATACGAACGCAAACTGATTCGTCGCGGCATCAATTGGCAGCGGGTGCGTAATCCTCGATTTTTTGCGAAGGTTCCGGTATCGAGCGTCGTGCGAGCGGCGCCCGTCGTAGGCCAGGTGGATGAACCGATTCGGGCGCTGCTCGATCGCGATGCCGATCCGGGCGAACTCGCGATGCCGGTCTGCGACGGCGAGCGCTTCGTCGGGATCGTCACGACCACCGGCATCGCGCAGGCGATTGCGTCTGGGCACGGCGATATGCCCGTGCGTTCGATCTTGCAGCGCGATGTCGAATCGCTGGTGGCATCGGATACGCTCGAACGCGCGGCCACACTGATGGCCGACATGGAGACTCCGCTGCTCCCGATTCTAGGCGACGAGGGCGCAAAACTCATCGGCATCGTCACGCGCCGCGATCTGTTGTTGGCCTATCGTAGTTTCGTTGACGTGTGACGCCTAGATCAGCGAGAGTTGCAACGGTGCTTGCGAAACGATGCGCGGTACGGTGCGCGCCGGGAAACGCGCCAGCAGCGCGCTCACGCGTTCGCTGACTTCATCGGAGATCGCACGCGGGGCGTACTTGCCGCGATAGAGATCGGCGTATTCGGCGAGAAGCTCGGGCCGATGTTCGCGCAGATAGCTGAAGAAGGCCTCGCGCGTGACTTCGTGCAGGTAGAGCGTGTTGTGCCAGACGCGTTGCGCCCCGGCTTCTCGGGCTGCTGATATCACCGCTTCGAGCGATGCTGGAGCATCGGTGATTCGCGGCAAGACCGGCGCTAGCGCGACGTTCACAGGGATGCCCGCATCGGCCAGCATGCGCACCGCGCGCAAGCGCTGCTTGGGCGGCGCGACGGTGGGTTCGATCTCTCGCGAGAGGCGCTCGTCAAGCGTCGCGATGCTGATAGATACGCTAACGCCGGCGCGCCCCGCCATCGATTGGAGCACGTCGATATCGCGCACGACCAGCGGCGAACGGGTGATGATGGCGGCGGACGTTTCGTAATCGCGTAGCGCTTCGAGGACGCCTCGGGTCAGGCGATAGCGGCCTTCGAGCGGTTGGTAGGGGTCGGTCACCGTCCCAATCGCGACTTGCTCGTGCTTCCAACTGCGTTTAGCCAGTTCGCGCCGGGCGAGGGCGGGGGCGTTGGTCTTCACGTAGAGCCGGCTGCCCCAGGAGCTCTCGCCGTCCTCTTCTAGATACGTATGCGTGCGACGGGCGTAGCAAAAACGGCACTGATGAAAGCACCCGCGGTACGGGTTAATCGACCAAGCGAACGGCATGCCCTTGACCGCATTGACGATCGATTTGGCTTCCTGCTCGATAACGGTGACGCCGCGCATCTTGGGAGCATACATCGAACAGGTGTTCGGTGCAAGGGCTCGGCCGCCGCGAGTGTAACTTCGAGCCGCAACGGAGGTTATGAAGAACTACGATGGCTTATCAGATGCAACAACCGGTCGCCCGCGCGGCTACCCAACCGCTTCTAGCCCAGGTCTTGGGCATCACTGCCGTCGGCCTGTGCGTTACGGCGCTCTCCGTGATCGTCTTTCCGACCGTGCCGTTCGGGATAGGGCTGTTCGCACTGATCGGCGGGCTGGTTCTGCTCTTCGTCATGTCGGCGGTGCAAAGCAACCCGGGGCTCGCCCTGCTGCTGTTTTATGTTTTTGCGTTTCTCGAAGGGGTCGGCATCTCGCCGACCATCGAGCACTACCTGAATCTCGCCGGTGGACCGAGCATCGTGTTCAACGCGGCGCTCACGACCGGTCTCGGCATGTTCGCGCTGGCCGCGATCGTCTACGCGACCGGCCTGGATTTACGGCGCTTCCAGGGCATATTCATGATCGCGCTGCTCGGCCTGGTGGTGGTGGGCATTGTCGGCATCTTCCTACATTTCGTTTCGCCGACGGTGTACTCGTGGATCACGCTGGTGATCTTTACGGGCTTCGTGTTGATCGATTTTGCCCGGATTCGCGCCGGCGGAGACGGCGTTTCGCCCGTCATGATGGCCGTAAGCATCTACCTGGATATCATCAATATTTTTCTCGCGCTGCTCCAGATATTCGGGGGGAGACGCTCGAACGACTAAAGGCAGGCCGGAAGAGGCTGCCACCTGTTAGAATCAGAGCTACAGCATGTGCGGGATATCGGGAGTCTATGCGCCGGGCCGTGAGGCCGCGCGTCTTGCCTACTTTGCGTTGTACGCGCTACAGCACCGCGGGCAAGAGTCGGCCGGCATCGCTGCCGCCGACGGCGGGACGATTCGCTCGCATAAAGAGATGGGCCTGATCGGCGCGATCTTCGACGAGGAGAGCCTCGGGGCTCTCTCGGGACATGTCGCCGTCGGCCATACCCGGTACTCGACGACCGGCTCCTCGATGGTCGTCAACGCGCAGCCGCTGCTCGAGCGAACTGAGATCGGCGATTTCGCGTTCGTGCACAACGGCAACCTCACCAACACCGACGATTTGCGCGAGTCGCTCGCACCGACCACCACCTTGCTCGCCAGCTCCGACTCCGAAGTGATGGCCAAGGTTTTAGTCGAGGCGCCGGGATCGATGCTCGAGCGCATCCAACACGTTCTCGGCGTTGCGCAAGGCGCGTATTCTGTCGTCCTCATTACCAAAGATGAGTTGTATGCGTTTCGCGACCCGTGGGGCGTGCGTCCGCTCTGCCTCGGAACGTACGGAGACGGCGGCTACGTCGTCGCATCGGAATCGTGCGCGCTTGCCACGGTCGGCGCGCAGTACGTGCGCGAGATCGAAGCGGGCGAAGTGATTCGCATCACCGCGAACGGGATGGAATCGCATCGCGGCCCCAACCAGACGGCCAAACCGGCGCTGTGCATGTTCGAATACATCTATTTCGCGCGGCCGGACTCGACGCTGAACGGTCGCTCGATTTACATGGCGCGCTACGCGATGGGCCGGCAACTTGCCAAGGAGCATCCGGTAGAAGCGGATGTGGTGATGGCCGTGCCGGATTCGGCCGTCCCCGGCGGTATCGGTTACGCGGCGGAGGCCGATCTGCCGTACGTCGAAGGCCTCATCAAAAACCGCTACATCGGAAGAACGTTTATCAGTCCGGACCAGAAGATGCGCTCGCGAGGCGTGCAGTTGAAGTTCAACCCCGTCGTGGAGAACCTGCGCGGACAACGCGTAATCGTGGTGGACGATTCGATCGTGCGCGGCACGACAACGCCCCGCATCGTAGCGCTGCTGCGCGAATCGGGTGCGAAAGAAGTGCATCTGCGCATCACCTCGCCGCCGATCAAACACCCCTGTTACCTCGGCGTTGACATGGCGACGTACGACGAGCTGATCGCCGCGAATTATACGATCGAACAGATTCGGGAGAAGACGGGCGCCGATTCGCTCGGTTACCTCAGCTTGCCCGGGCTCGTGGCTTCGACCGGGCGCGAGCACGGCGAGATGTGCCTGGGCTGCTTAACCGGCACCTATCCGAATGCGCCGGCCGCGCATGAAACCCGCGAACTCGTTGGTTGATTACCCTCTATAGAGAGCCGTTGGTGCTCACCGACGGCGGCATCGAGACGCGCATCATCTATGAGTTTCATCGCTCGTTGCGCGACTTTTGCTCTTTCGAATTGCTGGACGACGCGCAGGGCCGCGGGGTCCTCACGCAGATCTATCGCAGCTATGCGGAGGTCGCCGCACGATTCGATCTGCCGATCCAGCTCGGCACGCCGACGTGGCGCGCGAGCCAAAACTGGACTAGCGACGTTACGCGATACAATCGCGAAGCCGTCGCGCTCATTCGCGACGTGATCGCCCAAACCGGCGCACGTGCGATCGTGGCGGGCGTGATCGGCCCGGCGACCGATGGCTACGATTCCACCGATGCGCTCGGAGCCGTCGAAGCGGAAGCATACCATCGCGAGCAGGCGGCGGCGCTGGCGGATGCAGGCGTCGATATTTTGTACGCGGCGACGTTTCCGAGTTGCGATGCGTTGCTCGGCGCCTGCGCGGCAATGGCGCAGACGCGGCTGCCGTTCGCGGTCGCACCGATGATACGCCCCGATGGAACGATGATGGACGGTACGCCGTTGGCAACCGCTATCGAACGCCTCGATGCCGATCCAAGCCGGCGGCCGTGGCACTATATGCTGGGCTGCATCTACCCGACCAACGCCGCCACGGCGCTCGCCGCACTCTTTCGCGCCGCGCCCGATCTCGCGCATCGCGTTGTAGGGTTGAAGGCTAACGGCTCGCCGTTGCCGCCGCAAGAACTCGAAGACGGCGCACGGTTGGAACAGGCCGAGCCGCAGGTATTCGCACGCGATCTATGGGCGTGCGCGCACGAGTTTGGGCTGACGGTTTTGGGCGGCTGTTGCGGGACGGATGCGCGCCATATCGAGGAGATCGCCGAGCAGGCTTCGCAGCGAGTCTAACGCCGGCGCGTTCGCGCGGCCGTTACGATTCCGGCGGAAACGCGGCCGATCGGACGTCTTCCGCATACGATTGCAACGCGGCGACGGCGGCCTGGCCGAGTTCTCCAAAACGCTTCGCGAAGCTCGGCGACTTCGGGTACATGCCCAGCGCGTCGTGCAAGACGAGCACTTGCGAATCGCAATGCGGGCCGGCGCCGATGCCGATGGTGATGATGCGCAATGTTTCCGTAATCTCGCGGGCGATTTCGGGATCGACGACCTCGAGCACGATCGCGTACGCGCCTGCATCTTGTACGGCAAGCGCGTCCTCGAGCAGTCGTTCGCGATTGGTTCGCACCTTGTATCCTGGGCCCAAGCCCGCGGTTTGCGGCGTAACGCCGATGTGTCCGATGACCGGGATACCCGCCGCGGTGATCGCGCGAATGCGCTGCGATTCATGCTTCCCGCCCTCGAGTTTAACGGAGCATGCGCCGCCCTCTTTCACCAGACGAATGGCGCTGCGCAGCGCATCCTCGTCACTAACCTGATACGAACCGAAGGGCATATCGCCGACAATGTGCGCTCGCGACGTTCCGCGAACGGCTGCCGCAGTATGATGCAACATCTGCTCGAGCGTTACCGGCGTGGTTTCGTCGTACCCAAGGACGACGTTCCCGAGCGAATCCCCGACCAAGATGAAATCGATACCGGCCTCTTCGGCGAAGCGCGCAAACGGCGCATCGTAGGCGGTGATCATCGGAAACGGCGCTTTGCCCTTGCGCCGCAGGATCGCACCCGCCGTAATCCGGCGGAGAGCGGGGCCCTTAGCGGGCTCGTATGGGCGGTCTTCGCCTTTGGCGGCATTCGGCTGTGACATGGCCTAAAAGGCTTCTGCGCAAGGGTGCCGTCGTCCGTTTCGAGCGTCTCAAATCGGGTATAGGTCTTGGCATGAAGAACGCACTTGATTCCGCGATCGACCAAGCCAAGAAGACCGTAGCCGATGTCCGCGATGGCGCCGATGAAGCGATGCATCGCTCCGCAGCCGACGCCGAAAAGACGCGTCGCGATGTTGCAGGGAACAGCTTGACGCCCAAGGAGAAGCTGGTTTCCGCGGCCAGCGAGATCCAACACCGTACGCAGGCCGAAATGGATCGCGCTAAACGCGAATTGCGCTAACGCCGTTATAGGGGCGGGCGAGGATGGGGCGCGAGGCATTGCGAAGGCTTCGTCAATGAAGCAGCTATTCGCGATTCTCTGCGTCGCCCTCGCCCTTTCGGCATGCGGTGGTGGCGTCGGTGGTGGAAGTTCGACGCCGCCATCCGTGACATCGGTACTCATCATTACGACCAAGAGCGGCGCACCGGTCGCGAACCAATCGGTCGTGCTCTCGACCGGCGTTTCCGGGAATTTACCGAACGTCACGCCGACCGGCGTGATCGCGACGCAAACGACAAACGCGAGCGGTCAAACGATGTTTAGCAGCTTGACGCCGGGTGCAACGTACTGTTGGACCTGGACGTATCAACCGTCCCCGTCGCAACTCCAGCAGCAATCGACATGCACCGGGGGCTGGGGCGGCGTCGGGAGCATTACGCTGGCGCTATAAGCCCGCGACGGGCATCAGCGTGCCTCGCGTTGATGCAGCGTGACGGGTGTTGCATTCGCTATCGTGCATCATCGCCATGCGGCAGTACGACGTTTGATTTTCCTAGAGCATGCGGAGGTTGCGCCCCTCACCGTTGCGAACGCGGCGCCGAGGTCTTTGATCGCAAGGCGAATACCGTTTCATCGTACGCTTACCGCCAGTTCGTCAAGGATCAGGTTCCAGCCGTGCGCGTGGCGATCGCGGGAATCGAGGTTGGCGAGCAACTCGTGCGTCAATATGAACTCGGTCTTTCCGTCGCGTTCCAAAAACTCGAGCGTGAGCAGCGTGTCGCGCTCCTCGCGCGGATCGTCTTCTTCCCAGCGCCAGGTCATCACTAACCGTTGCGGCGGCCGAACCTCGCGGTAGATGCCGCCGACCGGCATGCGGCTTCCATCGGGCGAGATCATCACGATGCGATAGCTTCCGCCCGGGCGCACGTCCATCGCAATTTCGACGGCGCGCACGTCGCCGGGGCCTAGAAAACGCGCGGCAAGTTCGGGATCCGTCCAGGCGGCGTAGACGCGTTCGCGTGGGGCGTCGTAGATCCGACGGATCACCAGCGCGGGTATGACGGCAGTTGATTCGGTCATCGTTTCTTCCTTTTATGAGATGAGTGTGCAAGCACGGTTTCGAGACGGTCGAGCGCGGCGTTCCAGAAGGTGCGTTGGCGATCCAGCCAGGCCGAGGCGGCGGTGATGCCTTCAGGTGAGAGCCGACAGCGGTGCAGACGCCCGTCGATCCGGCGCTCGAGCAACCCGGATTCCTCGAGTACGCGAACGTGCCGCGAGATCGCCGGCTGCGAGATCGGGAATGCCGACGCAATCTCGCCGACGCTTAGCGGGCCGCGAGCGAGCCGCTCGACGATGCGTCGACGGGTTGGGTCGGAAAGGGCACCGAAAATCGCATCCAGCCGCTGTTCGTTAACCATCATGTTATATAACAATATCGTTAAATATATGCGCCGTCAAGGGGCGGAAGAACAAAGCGGCCCCGGTTCGAATAACCGGAGCCGCTTTGCACGCGTGGACGGACCGTGATGCCTCGCTACACGGAGGCTTTCGCGGCGCCGTTGGCATGAACGACGGGAGCGCCCGCGAGCGTTTCGACGAGCGAGACAAAGGCGCGCACCGGCGTGCCGGTAGGCCCCTTGGCTTGCCATGCGGACTCATTATCGAGATAGGCGGTGCCTGCGATATCGAGATGCAGCCACGGCGTCTTTTCATCGACGAACGCTTTGAGGAATGCGCCCGCGGTAAGCGTACCTGCCGGGCGGCCGCCGGTGTTTTTCAGATCGGCGATGTCGCTCTTCATTGCCGAGGTGTAGTCGTCGTAGAGCGGCATCGGCCAGTAGCGTTCGCCGGTCGGTTTCGAGAGCGCAACGAACTGATCGATGAACGCGTCATTGTTGCCGACGACCGCACTTGCAGCGTGGCCAAGCGCGATGACGCAGGCGCCCGTCAGCGTTGCGGTATCGACGATCTTGGTTGCACCGAGTTTCTGCGCGTAACAAAGCGCATCGCAGAGGATCAGGCGGCCTTCGGCGTCGGTGTTGATGACTTCGATCGTCTTGCCGTTCATCGCGGTGACGATGTCGCCGGGTTTGGTTGCTTTGCCGCCCGGCATATTTTCCGTTGCGGGGACGATCGCCACGACGTTGAGCTTCGGCTTGAGCTTGCCGATAGCGTACATCGCCGCGATGGTGCCCGCGCCGCCGGACATATCGTATTTCATCTCTTCCATGCGATCCGGTGGTTTGAGCGAGATGCCGCCGGTATCGAAGGTGATGCCCTTGCCGACCAGCGCGAGCAGCTCTTTGCTCGACGGGTCGCCCTTGTACGTCATAACGATGAACTTCGGTGGCTGTGCGCTGCCCTGTGCGACCGAGAGAAACGAGCCCATTTTCTCGGCGCGAGCGCGCGCTTCGTCGAGCACGTCGATCTCGACGCCGACTTCCTTCGCAATCTTGGTGGCTTCATCCGCAAGATGCGTCGGGGTCATGTCGTTCGCCGGCGTTAACGCGAAGCGGCGCGCGAGGTTGACGGCGTCACCGACGATGGTTCCGCGGTTCGCACCGGTTTCAACCGCAGCCGGATCGAGGCCGTCCGAGAGTAGCGTCGTGGACGTGACGGCCATGCGCTTATCTGGCTTCTCTTGATAGGTCGTGGTTTCGAACGAGCCCGAGATCGCACCCTCGGCGGCGAACGACGCGCAGGCGACGGCGCTTTTGGCGGCTTGCGGCGGCAGCGTCAACGCGATCTCGGCGACGTTGCGGCGCCCAAGATAGCGAACGGCTGCGCCCGCATAGCGTGCGAGCATATACGGTTCGAACTTGGCCGATTCGCCCAGGCCTACGACGAGCACGCGTTGGAACGGTTGGCCTTTGGCATGAATGAGCGCGAGTTCGCAGAGCTTGCCTTTGATTTCGCCCGACGCCAGCACGTCGCCGATGGCGCCGCCGAGCGCGGTATCGATGGCCTTGGCCGGCCCGGTGAGTTCTCCATCGGAGAAGACCGGGACGACGAGTGCTCCGGTGCGCACGGTGCCCGGCGCATCTTGAGCGGTACGGATTTGCATGGTCAGCCTTTCGCTTGGGTGAACTAGAGCGCCACGAAGATGGCGAAGAACGTCTTCGAGGATTGTTCGTGCGCGGCGCCTGGACGGCCCTGCGCGGGAGGCATAGTGAGCGACCAAAGTCGGAACTTGGATGCATACGCGAAGGCGGGCGTCGATATCGCCGCGGGCAACGAGGCCGTTGCCCGGTATAAGGGCGTCCTGGGCGCGTGGCGCCATCCCGACCAGATGGACGCGATCGGCGGGTTTGGCGGCGTCATGCGCATGCCCGGGGGCGGCGATCGCGCCTTGGTCGCGTCGGCCGACGGCGTCGGGACGAAGATTCTCATTGCGGCCGAACTGGAGCGCTACGACGGCGTCGGCCGCGACCTGGTGAATCACTGCGTCAACGATATCTTGGTGGTGAACGCCACGCCGCTGTTTTTCCTCGATTATCTCGCGGTCGGAAAACTCGACCCGGCGGTCGCCGCCGCGGTGGTGGCGGGGTGCGCCGGCGCGTGCCGCGCCCACATGTGCGCGCTATTAGGCGGAGAGACGGCGGAGATGCCGGGCCTCTATGCGCCGGGGCATTTCGATCTGGCCGGAACGATCGTCGGCACCGTAGAGATCGCGGCACTCCCGAAACCGGAAACGGTGGAAGCCGGCGATGCGATCGTCGCGCTGCCGGCGGTGGGATTACATACCAACGGCTACTCGCTCGCTCGCAGATTCATTGCCCGCGAAGAGTGGGGCTTGCCGTTCGACGGCACGACCTACGGCGACGCGCTGTTGGCCGAGCATCCCTCGTATTACGACGCGGTGCGCGCGATCCAAGCGGTCGCGCACGTGAAGACGATGTCGCACATCACCGGCGGCGGCCTGCTCGAGAACGTGCCGCGCACCCTGCCGAGTAACGTGAAAGCGATCTTCGAGCAGACGCGCTGGAGCGTACCGCCGATCATGCACGAGTTGGTGAAACGAGCCGAACTTTCGCACGAGGAGCGTTATCGTACCCTCAACATGGGCGTCGGCTACACGCTGGTCGTCCCGATCGCCGATGCGGCGAAGGCCGTGGCGGCCGCACCGGGTGCGTTCGTCGCCGGGTGGATCGAAGCGCGGCGTGGCGACGAGCCGTCCGTGGTCGTGCACGAAGCGCGCGGATAGCCGTCCTTGCGCGCGATGGTAAACTTGATCGTCGATCTGGACGAGCGCTTCAACGAGCACGCGCGGGCGCGCGCCGTTACGACGATCGCCGGCGCGGGCTGCACGTTCGAGGAAGAACGGCGGGGTGCCGCGGATGCAACGCTCGCCTGGATCGATGAAGCGTTCGGCGGGGCATGGAGCGGCGAAGCCCATGCGGGGAGCAACGTGGTTGCGCTGCGCGCCGAACGCACGGTGGGCTTCGCAACGTATGCACCCGAGCATCTAGGCTATCGTTGGCTGCGGTGCGTCGCAACGGAACCTGGGGTCGGCATTTTCGGGCCATTCGGCGTCGATGCGAGCGAACGCGGTGGGCCGCTCGGTGGGGCATTGTTGGATGCCGCGTTATGCGGCTTGCGCGCGCGTGGATATCGGCGCGCGCTGATTCCGGCCGTCGGCGACGAGCGCTTGCAACGTTATTATGCGGAGCGCGTACGAGCACGGGTCGCCGAACGCTTCACGCTTCGCGACGAGGGCGCCGAACGCGTTCGCACGGTCGTGATGGCATCCGGAAACGGAACGAATTTTCAGTCGGTGCTCGAGCTCGCGCGGGCGGGCACGCTGCCGCTCGAGATCGCGTCGCTGGTGTGTAATAAGCCTAATGCGTTTGCCGTCGAGCGCGCGCGCGTAGCGAAGATTCCGGCACGGGTGGCGGCATGGGATCGCGCGAACGAATCCCGCGAAGCGTACGACGCGCGTTTGCTCGACACGATCGCGAGCGAACGCCCGCAGTTGCTCCTGCTGCTCGGATGGATGCACCTGCTTTCGCCCGCATTTCTGGAAACGTTTCCGGACGCGATCAACGTACACCCCGCGTATCTCCCTTTCGAAGCGACCCGCGACGAAGTGGGGCTTGCCGATGGTTCGGTGATCCCGGCGTTTCGCGGCGCGCACGCGGTACGCGACGCCATTGCGGCGGGGAGCGCATGGAGCGGCGTGAGCGTGCATATGGTCACCGCACAGGCCGATCGCGGACCGATTTTGGTGCGTAAGCCGCTGTACATCGAAGGCTTACCGGAAGCCCAAGTGTTGGAACGCTTGCATACGTTGGAGCACGACCTCGTGCCGCGCGGTATCATGCGCTGGATCTACGAACGGTAAGGAGAGACGGAATACATGCCCATAACCAAACTCGACCCGAAGACCGCGCTTGTGGCGATCGATTTACAGCGCGGGATCGTTGCCATGCCGACGCAGCCCGACCCGGCCGCCGTCGTAGCCAAAGCCGCTCTGCTTGCGGCGGCGTTTCGCGCCGCCGAATTACCGGTAGTACTGGTTCACGTCACGTTTGCGCCGGACGGCAGCGATGCCGTGAAGACACGCACCGACGTGCCGTCGTCGGGCGTGAAACCGACGGCGGAATTCGCAGAGTTCGTCGATGAGTTGGCTGTAGCACCGACCGATATTCTGGTGACCAAGCGCCAGTGGGGAGCCTTTTACGGGACGGATCTCGATTTGCAACTGCGCCGTCGCGGCGTTACCGGGATCGTGCTCTGCGGTATTTCTACCAGCATCGGCGTCGAATCGACGGCTCGCAACGCATGGGAGCATGGCTATAATATCGCCTTCGCCGCGGACGCGATGGCCGACATGCGCCCCGAGGCACACCAGAACTCGGTCGAACGCATCTTCCCACGTATCGGCGAGGTGGGCACCACCGCCGATATCCTCGCAAAACTCGATGAGCAGCGGTCTATAACCTGAGCCCGCATGCCGTTCGCAAGCGAGGTTCGCGGGGCAGGGCGATGGAGGCAGGGCTACCGCCTGGGTCGAAAATTCGCGGCACATTCGATAGTCGAAAGGGTGTTTCGTGTCGACGCTTTCCAGGATGTCGTCCCTCGTTACCACCGCAGGGCGACTCTTTAGCGGCTTACGGGAGCGAAACATAGCCGACGCGCGCCCGTAGTATAGGCATGCGTTTTGGCATTGCGGTATGGGCCTCGCTGCTACTGCTCGTGGCGTCGCAGCAGCCGGCTCTTGCGGCGTATGCGCCGTCGCTCGCGCTCCCCATGTTAGCCCGCGAGCCATCCATGGACGGCCGGATCGATGCATCGTGGAAGGGGGCCGCACCCCTACGGCTCGGCTACGACTTCACCAATCATCGGCATGCGGCGCAACCCACCAGCGTCTACGTTGCCCAAGATCCCACCGGCCTCGATGTCGCTTTCGTCTCGACGCAACGGCAAAGGGTTAAGGCTGCGACCCTTACGAACGGCGCGGCGGTGCTCAACGACGATAACGTCGGCGTCTTCATCTCTCCGCAGGGTACGCAGGGCTTCAGCTATGCGTTCTACGCGAATGCGAAGGGCGCACGCGCGCAGACATCCTCCGAAAATACGGCATATACGCCGTCCTGGACCGCTGCCGGCGATATCGCACCGCCCGGATACACGGTCACCATGCACATCCCGTTTGCGATCGTACGTTCCAACGACTCGCAGCATTGGAGCGTGCAGTTCGTGCGGTTCAATCTCGCCTCGGACAGCTACGACGTCTGGTCTCATAGCGCGCTCGCAACATCGACGAGCGACGCGACGTTCTTCGGCACGCTCACGGGTGTCGGCGCGCACGTCGCGAAGGGTACGACCGCGCCCAAGCGCCCCGCAGCACGCTTTCAACCGTACGCGCTCGGCGTTGCGCGCTCGTCGGCTGCGGGCGGCGCTACGTCGCAAATAGGCCTCGACATGGCGGTGCCCGTCACCGCCACCGCATCGTTCGTCGGATCTTTTCACCCCGACTATTCGAACGTTGAAACGGATCAGCAGACCATATCGCCCACGGCATTTCCGCGCCAATACCAAGAGGTGCGCCCGTTTTTCACGCAAGTGGGAAATGCATTTAATGCGACGTTTGGATGTACGAACTGTCCCGAGTCGATCTACACGCCGTCGATCCCTACTTTTCGCGAAGGATACGGCCTGGAGGGCACGCAGGGACCGCTGACCTTCTCCGGATTCGACGCAGTCGGATCGCAACGCACCGATGCTGCCGGTGCGATCGACTTTTCGCACGCTACCGATCGGAACGACGTTTCCCTGGACGCGCAACGCATCTCGGTAAACACCCCTGGGTTTACCGACTCGACCACATCGCTCAATGCCGGCTACCTCGACCAGCGTAGTCACCTGTTTCTCTATGCGAACTACGCGCGCGAAGCCGGGACGCTCGTGAGCGACCCGGCGCAAGCGCGCTACAGCGAGATCGGCACGGGGTACAAAGACGCGAACACGGTCTTCGTGGCCGCCCGTCAATACGTCGGGGCGCAGTACAGCCCGGCCGACGGATACGTCGAGCAGAGCGATATCGGCGGTTATATCGCCTACGCGCAACACACGCTGCACTTTTCCCGAAACTCCCCGCTGCAAGACATCTCGTTCAGCGCAAACGATAGTCGATACGTCAACCATCTTTCGCAGCCGGCACAGAGCAACGCCGGATACCAGGTAAACTTCGATTTGAAAGACCTCTGGACGCTGCACGTCTACCAGCAATCCACCTTCGTACTGACTTCGGCGGGCCAGTATCTCCCGTTCTCGGACGGCAACGGGGCCTTCATAGGATACAACCAAAACTCGAACTTCCCGATCGGTCTCGGTTATAGCACCGGTGCCTATTACCACGGGCGTGCGGCGAGTTGGCAATTCACCGATACGCTGCCGCTGCGTCGCAAGGTGAGCCTCTCGCTCAACCTCAACGAGAACATCTACGCCTCCCAGGATGCAGCCGAACCGTCGTTCCGGCAATGGCTCAATAGCGCGAGCGTCAACTGGCAATTTTCGCCGGACGCATCGCTCGCGGTCGGGGCGCGGCGCATCAACGGCGTGAGCCTGCCGTATGCGTTCGCACCGCCGGTCTTCACCCCGGTCTTCGCCGACAACGTCAGCGCCGCGTTCCACTACCTGCACGGACATGACGAGTTCTATCTCGTCTACGGCGACCCGAACGCCCTGATCACCACGCCGGCGGTCTACTTCAAGTGGATTTTCTACGCCGGCGCGGAGAAGGGCACCTAACCGATCGCCGCGTGTAACTGGGCCGATAGGGCGTGCGGTTCGGCGAGGAACGCGTCGTGACCGTGCCGGCTGTCGAGCTCGGTATAGCGTGCGGGGTAGCCGCGCCGCGCGAGGCGGGCGGCGGCGTCGCGAACGTCCTGTGGGCGGAAGAGCCAGTCGGATGATATGCCGACGAACGTGATCCGCGGGAACGCCGATGTCTCGGCCGCATGGCCGTTGGTGCCATGTGGCGACGAATCGTCGAGCCGTACGTCGAAACTGTCCATGGCATGCGTAAGGGTGGCGTAGCTTGCGGCGTCCATGCGCGATGTGAAGCGGTCGGCTTGCAGTTCGAGATAGCCTTCGATATCGAAACGCGAGGGGTCGTTGCGGTCCGGCTTGCGTCCGTGGCGCTCGTTGAGCAGTGCTTCGGATTTATACGTGAGCATCGCTAGCTTGCGCGCGATGCGTAAGCCTCGAACGGGATCGAGCGCTAGAGATTCGCGTTGAATGGCGTTGAGAGCGATGCCCATGGCGGAGTGGTGATCGTGTGCGCCCACGACGATCGCGTGCTCCACGCGTTCGGGTGCGTCGATCGCCCATTGCAAGGCTTGCATGCCGCCGAGGGAACCGCCGATGACGACGGCGAGGTGCTCGATGCCGAGTTGCGACAAGGTCGCTCGCTGTGCCCGGACGATGTCGCGAACGGTGATGCGCGGAAAATCGGCGCGGTTGCCCGGGCCGGTCGAGCCGTAGCAACTGCCGAGGGCGTTGATGCCGACGACGCACCATCGTTTCGGATCGTACAGGGCTCCCTCGCCGACGATCCCGGGCCACCAATCGGCGGCGCGGCTGGAGCCGGTGAGCGCGTGGGGGGCCAGGACGACGTTCGATACGCCGGCGTTGGGCGTACCGTAGATCGTCACGCGCTGCTCGACGGACGGAAGCGTGGTTCCGCCGTCGAGTTGAAGCGAGCCGATAGCGATCGTGCGTTCGTCGATCGACGTAGCGCCGGAGGAAGTGGTCACGCGAGGGCTTGTTCGAGGTCCGCGATGATGTCCCGGCTATCTTCGATGCCGACCGAGAGGCGAATAGTGGATTCCTCGACACCGCTCGCGCGCTGCTCGCTCGGCGAGAGCTGTTGATGCGTCGTGCTGGCCGGATGGATCACCAGGGACTTGGCATCGCCGACGTTCGCCAGCAGCGAGAAGAGCTTGAGCCTATCGATGACGCGCTTGGCATCGGTTGCATTGCCCTTGACGCGGAACGTGAGAATCGCGCTCGCGCCTTTCGGCAAATATTGCCGTGCGCGCTCGTAGGCGGTGTCGCCTTTGAGGCCGGGATACGAAACCGATTCGACACGCGGATGCGCCGCCAAAAATTCGGCTACCGCGAGCGCGTTGCGGCTGTGGCGTTCGACGCGGATGCCGAGCGTCTCCAGGCCTTGCAGCAACAGCCACGCATTGAACGGCGAGATCGCGGCACCGATGTCGCGGAGCAATTGCACGCGCGCTTTGAGGATATATGCGATGTTGCCGAAGGCTTGCCAATACTGCAGCCCATGATACGACGGATCCGGTTCGGTGAATTCCGGAAAGCGGCCGCTTGCGGCCCAATCGAACGTGCCGCCGTCGACGATGACCCCGCCGATCGCGGTGCCGTGGCCGCCGATGAACTTGGTCGCCGAGTGCACGACGATATCGGCGCCGAAGTCGATCGGTCGCAGCAGGTACGGCGTGGCCAGCGTATTATCGACGATGAGCGGCAGGCCGTGACGGTGCGCGAGATCCGCGTACGTTTCGATATCGAGTACGTCGATCTTCGGGTTGCCGATGGTCTCCGCGAAGATCGCCTTGGTGTTGGGCTTGATCGCGGCTTCGACCGCGAACGGATCGTTGAAATCGACTAGGCTCGTCTCGATGCCGAAGCGTTTGAGCGTGTGCGCAAATACATTATACGTTCCACCGTACAGCGAGGTAGAGCTGATCATGTGATCGCCGACTTTGGCGAGGTTGAGAATCGCATAAACGACCGCAGCTTGGCCGCTCGCGACCGCGAGAGCCGCCGCGCCGCCTTCGAGCGCGGCGATACGTTGCTCGAGCACGTCGGTGGTGGGATTGTTGATACGGGTGTAGATGTTGCCGAACTCTTCGAGCGCGAAGAGCTTGGTCGCGTGCTCGGTTGAATCGAAGAGATACGAGGTGGTTTGATAGATCGGCACCGCGCGCGCTTTGGTGGACGGATCGCCCGAATGGCCGCCGTGGATCGCGATGGTGTCGAAGTGCTGCGGGGCCGCAGCGTTCTCTAGGGTCGTACTCATGGAAGTGCATCCTCTCCCGGCCATGCGAACGCAAGCGAGGCTTGCGAGGCCGGAGCTTCTAGGAGTGATTCATCCCAACGCGCGTAGCGCGGGAGTTCTGAATGGCGCGGCAGGCGCTCGAAGAGCGGGGCCACGTCGATGGCGGGCGCGAAATCGCGCGCGCTCGTGCGGTGCAATAAATCGTGGCGCTCCCCGACGGCGCGCAGCGTGCCGACGAGATCGCCCAGGATCGCCGAAGCGGTGGCGGGACCGCCCGCGCCCGCACCGCGCAGCACGAGTTCGCCCGCATCGCGCGAAACGATGCGCACGATGTTCTCCGGCCCGCGCAGATTGGCGAACGCATGATCCTCGCGCACGAGCACCGGCGCGACCTCGGCATGCACGCCGCCGGCGACGCGCACCGCGGCTGCGACCAGTCGCAGCCGATAGCCGAGCATCTTGGCACGGGCGATATCGCGTTTGACGATGCCGGCAATGCCGGTGCGGCGGATGCGCGGCGAGATGACCGCCAGGCCGAACGCGAGTTGTACGAGGAGGGCGAGCTTGTGCGCGGCGTCGACACCATCGACGTCGTTGGCCGGATCGGCCTCGGCGTAGCCGGCCGCTTGCGCGGCGCCCAACGCTTCGTCGTAGCTCGCGCCCTCTTCCATCGCGCAGAGAATATACGTGCAGGTTCCGTTGACGACGCCGCACAGCGAGCGAACCTCGTCTCCCGCGAGCGCATCCGCAAGGGTGCGTACGATCGGAATGGCGCCGCACGCGGCGGCTTCGTAGCGCAGGGCGACGCCGCGCAGCGCGGCGAGCGCGTGTAAACGGGGGCCTTGCGTGGCGATGAGATCCTTGTTGGCGCTAATCACGTGGCGACCGCGATCGAGGGCGCGTTCGACGAAGTCGGCAGCGTCGGCGGTACCGCCGATGCACTCGATCACGAGATCGACGTGCGGATCTTCGACCAGGGCGCGCGCGTCGCGGGTGAAGAGCCGCGTCTCGACGCCGGCGGGGCGCAGCTTATCCTCGTCGCGAATTGCGATGCCGCGCAGGTGGAAACGGACGCCGCTGCGCCGCTCGATCGCATCGCGCTCGCGCACGAGCCGCTCGGCAACGCTGCTGCCGACCGTTCCGCACCCGAGTAGGCCGATGCCTACGCTCAATTCCATTCCTCTTTGCCTCCTGATGAGATGGGAAAGCGAGGAAAAAACACAACGCCCCTCGCCTGGTCGGCGAGGGGCGTTGTGAGAAGCTTTCGGTTGTTGGTGTTGCTTACCGTTCGCTACGCACGACGATCCCCGCCGCATGCTTCTTGCATGCCGCACATGGGACAAATCATGGTGGTCGGGCGGGTAAACATTGGAGCGACCTTACCACGGGTGAAAACATCGCGTCAAGCCCCGGGGCCGTATGCGAGGCCCCGCACGCCGAGCGCGAGAGGCAGCGTCTGTACGGCCACGCCCGCGGCCTCGAAGCAGCCGGCGATACGGGCGGCGATGCCTTCCCAGGCGGCGCCACGGCGCAGCATCGCGATGACGCTCGGGCCCGCGCCCGAGAGCGCGACGCCGAGCAGCGAGCGCGAGCGGATATCGAGCGCTTGCGCGAGCCCGGGGATATGCGGGGCGCGGTACGGTTGATGGACGCGATCGCGCATCGCCTCGCGGAGCGCGCCCCATTCGCCCGACGCAAGCGCCGCGCCGAGCAGGGCCGCGCGCTGAGCGGTGAAGACGACGTCGCAGCGATCGTAGCGCTCGGGCAACAGCGCGCGCGCCTGCTCGGTGGAGAGCGCGCAGTCGGGCACAAGAAGCACCGCGCGCAGCGCGCCCATCGTGCGTACGCGCACGAACGACCGCGCATCGCCGGACGCGGCGATGACGGCCCCTCCGAAGACGGCAGGCAGAGCGTTGTCCGGGTGCCCTTCGATCGCACACACGTGCTGCGCGATATCGTTGCGCGAGAGTTCGATCCCGGCGGCGCGCGCGGCGATCGCGATACCGAGTACCGCCGCCGCGGCGCTCGAACCCAGGCCCTTACCCAGCGGAATTGCGTTGTTGACGATGATGCGCGCGCGCGGCAGCTCCGGGCTGACGCGCAGCATGGCGGCGAGCATCGCATCGCGATAGCCGTCGTGCGTGGGCGCGTTCGGCCCCGCAACGAAATCGAGCGTAAACCGGCGTGCCGGTGCCGCTTGCGCGCGAACGCGCAGACCGAGCGCGAGGCCGACCGCGTCGAAACCGGGCCCGAGGTTCGCGCTCGTCGCGGGGACGCTTAGCGAAAATGCGTCAAACCGTGGCATGCTGCACCGCACCGACATCCTTGAGCACGTGCCCGGTGAGAACGGCGACGACGTCGGCGTCGGGCGCGACCCGGCCTTGCTCGCGCAGGAGGCGCAACCCCGCAAGCGATGCCGCGGAAGCGGGCTCACAACCGATCCCTTCGCGACCGATCTGGGCCTTTGCCGCGAAGATCGCCTCGTCGCTTGCGACCAATTCGATGCCGTCGCTTTCGCGTAACTCTCGCGATGCTTTCTCTCGCGACTGCGGATTGCCGACGGCGATGGCGGTGGCGCGTGTCCGGGTGCCGGCATCGGCGCGAACGAGTGCCAGGCGCGGCAGACGATCGATCAAACGCAATTCCAGCGCTTCGCGAAAGCCGCGCCCTATAGCGCTGATATTGCCGAGATTCCCTCCCGGAAGGACGACCCAATCGGGGACGTGCCACCCGCGCTGCTCGAGGATGGAGAAGGCAGCGCACTTTTGGCCTTCGAGGCGGAACGGGTTGGTGGAGTTGACGATCTGCAACGCGCCGTCGGCTATGCGATCGAGCTGCGCGAAAGCGTCGTCGAACGATCCCTCCACCTCGACGATGCGCGCGCCGTATTCGAGCATTTGCGCGAGTTTGGCCTGCGTTACGCGGCCGCGTGGCACGAGCGCATGGGCCTCCAGTCCGGCGCGCGCCGCGTAAGCGGCCATCGACGAGGCGGTGTTGCCGGTACTCGCGGCGACGACGCCGCGCATCCCGGCTGCCTTGGCGGCTGAGACGGCGACGGTCATGCCGAGGTCCTTGAACGAACCGGTCGGGTTCATGCCCAGATGCAGGTACGCGAGGCGATCGACGCCCGCGTACGAAGCGCCGCTCGGCGCATCGTAGAGTGGCATATTGCCTTCGGCGAGCGAGACGATCGACGCCGGGTCGACCGGCGGCAAGAGTTCGCGATAGCGCCACACGCCGCTCGCAAAGAGCGGCTCGTACGAGCCGCGCCGTTCGCGCAGGATGCGTTTGTATCCGAGGGGGTCGAGTCGTCGTTCCATCGTCGTGCTCCGGCTAGAAAATGCAAAGAGCCCCGCGCCATTCGGCGCGGGGCTCGTACGAGTGCTTACCTTGCTCTGCTCTTACGTCAACCCAACACCGAACCGCCCACCAGTCGTGGTGGTGGTAGTCGTCGTGGTCGTCGTCGTCACGGAGGACGCAAACAGCATCATGGTGCCACTGAGATTACCAGCTTGGCCGCCAATGGTCAAGCGGTGTGATTCGATCTTAACTGGGGGCCCGGTTCGATGCGCGTTCATACCGACGTTTCGAGCAAGGTGAAGTGCCGCTCTTGAAGTGCGTGGATCGCCCACACGCCGGCAGGCACGACCATCGCGTTGGTCGCTAAGTTAGCCGTTAATTTCGCATACGCTGCGCTCGGCGTCGTATGCAGCGTCTTTGCCGCGGACGTTGCGAAGCTGCGCATCGCGTTGTTGCAAATATACGTCCGCAGCCCGCAGTCGGCGACCAGCGATTCGAGCGACCAGTCGTGCGGTTCTCTCGCGTGCAGATAGGGGTTGCCGCCCCCGCGGCGTGCCGCTGCGAATGCGGCTCGAACGGCGGGAGGGTAGGACGCCATCGCCGGAAGGAAGAGCTCGTTCCAGGCCGCGTCGTTGAATCCGAGCGCAATCGAAACGCCGTGGTAGAGCACGGCGGCCGGCAGAATCCGATCGTAGCCGACATCTAAGAAGTCGCGATAGGCGTCGAGCGTGTTCCGGATCGCGACGAAGATCGTTCCGCCATCGAGCGGTGCCGCGCTGAAGAGGTGCCGATGCGCTGCCGCTTTCGAAAGCGTCGCGTCGAACGCGGCTACGTCGAAATGGAGCTTTGGCAGTACCTCGTGGAGATCGGCTGCGGGTTGCGGAGCCGGTGCGGCGGCGGCGATCTGCGGCGCGAGCGCCGCTAGCGATGCGACCGCTAGAAAGTCTTTACGCGTGTGCATGGGGTGCCTCCGATCGGATCGACATTTGGAGAAGTTCCAGCCTGCCCGGCTTTTCGCGCACGAGGAGCAGTATCCCGACGAAGACCGCCCCCCACGCAATGGCCTTCGGTACGAGCACGCGCGGTCCCGATGCGATCAAGAGTGCATGTGCTCGCAAGAATGCAGCCCAGCCCGCCGCAGAGATCGCGTGCGAGCCGACCGTGACATGATCGAAGGTCGCGCCCGCATGCAGCGGAAGCATGCGTAAGGCGAGCAGCGCCATAGCGCAGCCAGCTGCCGTTCCAAGCGTCGCCGCGGCGCTATGCAGCAACGGGCGACGCACGGCAAAGAACGCGAAGAGGGCGATCGTTACGACCGAGGCAGCCCCCAGCACACGATCTCCGACGCAGGCATACCAGGGTACTGCGACGACTGCCGCGAGCCAAAGCCAACGCGCACCGGCCCCCGTTGCCCCCAGCGCCGCCAGCGGCGCGACGAGTGCGACGCAGAATTCGATATCGTGCAGAAACGGCGTTGCGAGCAGCGCGATGCTTACCGGAATCGTGACGCACAACGCGGCATCGCCGGTACGCTTCCATGCGCGTCCCGCAGCGGCCAGCCCGAGCGCGATTGCGACGACGTAGAGCACCGTTGCGATCGGCAATGCGAGGCTTGACGGGAGGCCGCCTTGATGCAACAGCCACGACATTCCGTATTGATCCGCCGCGAGCAGTTCGGCGTGCGCCATTGCCGGCAGGAGGACGCGAGCGTATTCGACGCCGGCCGATACGCCGAGGACGGCGAAATGGAGAGCCGTCAGGACTGCGAGGCCGATGCCCAGCAACCATCGCGCGCGCGGCGCGAAGACCGCGAGGCTCACCACAACGGGCAAACCGACGTGCGGCTCGATCATCGCCAGGAGCGCGGGTAGTGCGGCCCAGCGCTGCCGGTCGCTGCGCAGCAGGAACGCCGTGGCAGCAACGCATGCGAGCAGTATGCCACCGATCTGTCCCGGGCGAACATTCAGCAGCCCCACCGGCACGACGCAGAGCGCTAACACGGCGAGCGGGTGCAATCCGGAGAGTTTCGTCAGCAAAACGACCGCGCTCCCGAACGCCGCACACAGGAGTAATAGCCAGAGCAGCTTCGCCGTCGCAAACGGGAGCCGCGAGAGGAGCGCAAACATCGGTAGGGCATAACCGGGCGATGCGGCCGGCTCGGCGTAGCCTTCGAGGTAGCCGGGCTCCCAGACGCTTCGTTCGCACGTTCGCAGCGGCTCTACGCGATAGGGGTCGGCGCGAGCGGTAACGGCTTGGCCGGCACAGTAGAAAATGCCGAAATCGGTGGCCGGATACGGCCGCAGCGCAAAGGCCGCGAACAACGCGATCGCGCTCAGAAAACCCACCGCAATCGTTGCGGCTCCGTTACGCCGCAGCACGAACGCCTCCCTTACCGACAGCCATCGCGAGGCCGATGCACAGGATCGGCAGTAACGGCACCAAAATGACGCGCATCGCGTCACCGACGATCGGATCGACGAGTGCCGTTAGAAGCGAGGAGAGCATCGCGCCGGCGCACAGGGCGCCGTCCGCATCCATCCGGCGCCGCCAAAGCGCAGGAACGGCAACGACGGGAGCGAGCAGCGCAAGGGCTGCGCCGGCGAACGTCACTAGGACCGCAACGACGCGCGCCGCATACCATACCAAAAACGGTCCGTGATTGAGGTAGTGGCTGCCGGCACGCAGCTCTTGCATGATGCCGATCATGCTGGGGCCACCGGACCGCGTCCCGAGGAAGACGAGCAAGACACAGAGTGCGAATGCAATCGCGCCGAGTTTGATCGCGGGCGCCACGAATCGAGCATTGTGTCGTATTAGGCCCGCCGACAGTAATACCGCGGCGCAAGCGAAAGGGATATAGGCGATCGGACGCGTTAGCGACATCAAGGTCGCGAACGCTGCGTATCCGAGCAGCCACGGTACCCGTGCGGTCGTCGCGTAACGAAGCATCGACCATAACGTTCCGAACCAAAAGAACGTGGCCAGCATGTCGGTGAGCGCTCCGCTCGCGAGCAACTGCACTTCCGGGACCAGGGCAAAGCCGGCAGCCAAAAGCGCCGCCGCTTCCGGTCCGGTATATTCCAGCAGCAACAGAAAGAGCAGCAGGACGCATCCAACGAGGGATGCCTGCGATACGAGCAGCAGCGCTTGCATGCCGTAGCGAGGCCAGAGCCAAGACGCGATCCGTGGATAGAGCAGTCGCGGGGCGAAGAGCTGCCAATACTGCGGATATGCCGTCTTCAGATACGGAGCTGTTTCGCTATCGGTTGCGGGAGGCTTGTCGGCATAGAAGCGCTGCGACACGCGCCGCGCCTGCGCGTAAGGGACCCCGGTATCCATCTGCATCATGATCGCATACGTATATCCGTCGAAGGACCAATTCGGCTTGGTCTGCGTGAGGCGGCCAACGAAGATCGAGGTAAGAAGAAGGAGCAGCACGCCGTACGCGATGCTGCGCCGCACGACGCTCACACTACCTCGCCGATCGAAAGACCGGCATCCCTGGTCGCCGGGCCCGCAGCTTGCAGTACGCGCGCCGCGTGGTCGATCATGGTGCCGACGCGATAACGGTGTTGATACATCGCTATGAAGCGTGAAACGGTTTCAATTTTGCGATCCGCCGGCACCGTCATTCCCGGGAAGAAGCGCAACTCGTCCAAGCCGTCGTCGCCTCCCATGAAGTCGAGGGGATGGAGCAGGAGCGACGGCTCGACTCCGGCGATCCGGCACAAGCTCAATGAGGAGGCGAAGTACGCATCGGCTAGGCGCGGCGAGACGGCGTCGAGATACAGCAGATAGCTGCAATGGATGGGCGTCCGGAGAACGGGCATGGTCGTGACCGGAATCTCGACGATCGCTCCGCGTGACGTGCGAATCAGGTGAGCGGCGTTGCGCTTGAAACCATCGGAGAAATGGCCGAACAGCGAATGGCGCTCTTGCCGTTCTTCGGGCGAAAGATCCGCGTGGCGAAAGTAGTACCATCGGGAGAGCGGCCCGATAAATGTCGGCAGGTGCGATGCGTCGTAGACGTACCGGCTATCCGCTAAGGCCTCCAGTAACGTCGGCGACGTTGCGAAACCGGGTCCGCGAAATCCACGAGGTTCGCGGCCCGAGGCATCGGCAATCGCGGCGTGGGCCCGGTCGAGCTCGGTGCGCACCGCGCGATACTCGGCCTGCGCGATCCACGGCTCGTGATCGAACGAATGATTCCCGATCTCGTGCCCGGCCCGAGCAATCGAGGCGAGGCTCTCGCGATTCTTCTCGAGTGCCGCGTCCTGTCCGACGACGAACACCGTGATGGTGAGATCGCGCCGTGCGAGAAATTCCAGCACGCGCGGTACGACGCGGTCGAGATACGAAGGGAACGTCTGCCAACTGGTACCGCCGTGTATCTTGAGATACGACCACGCGTTGTCCAGGTCGAGCGAGAGGCTAGCATACGGCTTCATAGCGCGCCTCCTCTCGGCCGGCGGGGCATCCGGCAACCGCCTCCGCGGCCTGCATCGCTATGCCGATCGTCTCGTTGACGTTGAGCGTCCCGCTCAGAATTTGGCTCGAGTTCGCAAGAAAGAGGCCTGGAACCGAGGTCCGCATGGGGAGAACGCGCTGCGCCGAGCCGACTTCGGGTAGAGCGAACACGTACGGGGCTCGAGAGATGCGTAGCGCTCGAACGTGCGATGGATCGAACGTTCGATGCATGCGTTGGAGACCGAGTACGAACGACTCCTGAATCGATGCATCGTTCATGAGATAGAACGGCGACCGAGCGTCGACGTAGCGCGGAAGGTAGACGAGCGAATGTCCGCCGAGCTTTTCACGGTCGACGAGCGCCGTCATCTCGATAACGCCGGTAAACGGTATGCTCGAATCAGCGATGTTGGTAATGTACGCGTTGCCGAGCGGACGATCGAGCAGGAGCGATGCACACACGATACCGTGGTATCGTATCGATCGTAATCGCAGCAGCTCGTCCGGGGCGAGCGCATCGCAGATACGCGCGGCGATCGGGGTCGGCGCCGTCACGACGACATGGTCGTATAGCTCTGAAGCGGAATTTAACGCAATCGCCAAGCCGGCGCCCGACCGGCGGATCGCCGTCACATCCACGCCGGTCTCGATACGAACGCCGACATCGGCAAGACGCTTGGCGAGGCGATCGACGATCGTCGCGTAGCCGCCTTCAACGTAGCCGAACTCTTCGCGCTTTTGGGAATTCTTTCTCGCTCCGAACAGTCGCTTGATCGTTGCATGTATGAAGGATGCGGAGGCCTGAGCGTAGGCGTCCCCGAGCTTCGCTCGGAGGAGCGGCTGCCACAAGCGCTCGTAGAGCGTTGCGCCGAACACCTTGCGAAGCCACTGCTCTGCCGTGATGGTGTCGAGATATTCGAGATCGCGTTCCCGCGTTGCCTTCATCACGCCCAGGCCCAGACGCACTTTGTCCATCGGTCCGACGGCCGGAAAGGCCACGAAGTCAGCGAGGGTTGAAAACGGATGAATCCGGCCATCGATAAAAAATGCGCTTCCGACGCTTTTCCAACGTAATGCCGATGTAAGGCCGAGTTCGTCGAGCAACGCCAGCAGATGCAAGTCGGAACGGAGGATAACGTGATAGTGGCGGTCCCATGTGGTGCCGCCGATCTCCCAAGGCGCGGCAAGGCCGCCGACGCTGGGGGAGCGTTCGAAAATGGTGACCGAGCGACCCTCGCGAGCCAAACGCAGGGCCAGCGTCATGCCGAGCATCCCGCCACCGACGATTGCGACGCGCTGCGACATCAGCATTCGACGACCGTGCCGCGACGAATCGCGTAATTGCGCGCGCACGACGTACAGGTGACGCCGGCGTTGCAGTCTGCCGGTTCCTGGCCGAAGCGGCAGAGAACTTCGCCGCAACGGCATACGACCCCGACCGACCGCGCCGGGCTGCCGAGAACGAGGTGAAAGTCCGGGACGCTCTTGGTGACGAGCGATCCCATGCCGACCATCGCAAACCGTCCGATCGTCAAGTCGTTGCCGATCGTGCACCCGGCGCCGATCGTCGCACCATCGCGCACCAACGTCGGGAGCGTGGCCTCGTCGGGGTCGCTGGATCGCAACGCCCGAAGATCCGCCGTGGTTGCGCGTGGAAAGCGATCGTTGGTAAACACCGTTCCCGCGCTGATCATCACGCCGTCCTCAAGTGTCACGGCGGTACACACATAGACCATCGCATTGAGTTTGCAACGGTTACCGATGCGCACGTCGTAGGCGATGTAGGTGTTCTCCCCGACGATGCACTCTTCGCCTAGGGTCGTGCCGTGCCGGATGTGAACGCCGTTCCAAATTGCCGTACCATCTCCGAGCCGCACGCCCTCCTCGATGATGGCGGTGGGATGAACGCGAGCGCCCGGTAGCGTTGCGGCGCTCATCGTGCCACCGCCGCACGCCGCGCTCCCACCCGGCGCGGTGAGGACCCGACGGCAACCCACGAATCGCAGGCCAACGACGCGTACGCGGATTCCACGGCCTCAACCGACGCAATCGCGTCGGCGGGCGAAACTTCGACCGGTTCGAGGCCGCGGATCGCCTGCGCGAAATTACGCTGCAGCTTTGAGAAGGAGTCGAGTTTCTTATAGCCCTCGCCGATCGCGCGCCACTCACGATCCGATGTGAGCCGCATGCGGCTCTGAGACCAGCCGATCTCGAGCGTTGCCTTCGAGCCGTGAATGCGCAAGAAGTGCCCGAGAGCTTTGTCGATGCTCCACGAAAGATCGCTGGTGGCCAATGCCCCGCTCCGAGTGCGGACCGCGAGGGTCGCCGTGTCCTCGACGGCGAGGTTTTGGTAGCGTCGCAGTTCTTGCGCGCGTACTTCGTGGACCGGCCCCAAGAGATAGCGAAACATGTCGAGGGCGTGCGTGCCGTTGTCTACGATCACGCCGCCACCCGAAATGTCGGGGTTGCTGTTCCACCTGGAGCCCATGTCGAGCGATGACGTAAAGGCGTTCTCGACCAGCAAAATCTCGCCGAGTTGCCCGTCGCTTACGAGTTGTCGAGCGGTTCTGATGTCGTCGACAAACCGGAACTTCGAGGCCATGCTGAGGATGACGCCACGATCGTATGCGGCGGAAAACATAGCGCGCGCCGAGGTTGCGTCGAGCGCTAGCGGTTTCTCGCAGAGCACGTGTAGGCCCCGGGAAGCGGCAAACTCCGCGATCAAACGATGCGAGTTCGGCGGGGTCGCCACGATGATGCCGTCGAGTTCCTCCGTCGCTATCAAGGTGGGAACCGAATGATACGCGCGCGTCCCATATCGCGTTTCGAACTCCGCAGCCGCAGCCGCGCGCTCGTCGCAAACCGCGACGATGTCGAGGCAGTCGGACGTTTTCGCGGCTTCGACGTGGGTAGCACCGATCGCCCCCGCGCCGACGAGTGCCAACCTGACGCGATCGCTCTTAGGCACCTCGCACCGCGAGTTCCTGTGCGGTGCTCGCAACCGCATCGGCTACATAACGCACGTGCTCCTGGGTATAACGCTCGTTGATGGGCAGGACCAGAACGTGCGCGAGCCCTTCGATCGTTCCCGGGAAGCGCTCGATACGGTAGTCCACCGCCTCCGGGCGAGCGATCGAAAACGGAAATTCGCTCTTTCCGAAGGTGCGGCGCTTCTGGAAGACCTCGCACATGAAGGACGGCTTCTGGATGTATCGCGGTGCCGAAGTTACGTTGGAGTCGCGAAGGAGCTTTGCGAATGCGGGCGGCCCGCCGGGATAGACCTTCTCGTCGATGCGAATCGCGTATTTCCAGTAGGTATGAACGCCCCGTGCCGGCACGATGGGGGTCCCGATTCCGGGCACGAGCCGAAGGAGTCCGGTCAGTTCTGCCGCACGCTCGCGGCGTACCGCGATGTTATGATCGAGCTTCTGCATTTGGGCATACGCCACGGCCCCTTGCAACTCGGATAAACGATAATTGAGCGCCAGGAAATAATGGTCGGGATTGGGATCCCCGTAGCCCCACGCTTTGTTGATGAAGAGGTACATACGCCGCGCGACGGCGTCGTCGTCGGTTACGACGATGCCGCCCTCACCGCACGTGATGTGCTTGCCCTGTTGGAGGCTGAAGCAGCCGATCGTTCCAAACGTGCCGACGTGACGCCCGGCATAGGTCGTCCCATAGGCCTGCGCGCAGTCTTCGATGAGCGGGATGCCGCGTTCTTGCGCGAGCGCGACGATGGCGTCCATCTCGCAAGGGTTCCCGAAGAGATGCGTGACGACGATAGCGCGCGTGCGTTCCGATATGGCCGCCTCGATCGTGCCGGCGGTTACGTTGCACGTGAGCGGGTCGACATCGGCGAAGACGGGGATCGCCGCCTGGTACACGATTGGGGACAACGCCCCCATATCGGTGATGGAAGTGGTGATGACTTCGTCGCCCGGTTCTAAATCGAGGGCGGCGATGGCGACGTGTACTGCCGCGCTTCCGGACGCGCACGCAAACGCATGTTTCGCTCCGATTCTGCGGGCGAAATCTTTCTCCAGACGCGCTACGAAGGTTCCCTTCGTGCTCGTCAACGTGCCCGACGCGAGAACCTGATCGAGGGCTTCGCGTTCTTCGGGCCCAAACGATCTGCCGGAGGCATCCTGATCGTTCGGTAACGCGAGGGATGTGATTCCTGGGATAATTGTATGCATTAAGTTCTCCGTAAGCGTGACGTGGTTGAGCGACGTTTGAATGCGAAGTCGCCGAGTTGAGCCGTTAGGATGAGCAGGCTGCCATATTGGACCACAAGGGTTATTGCGGTGACGAGCGCGAGCGCTCGCGGTGACGTTCGGGCCAGGAGCGCGACGCCGACAACCGCAGGAAGCAATCCGGGAATGAGGCCCGGGATCGCGACGAGCAAGAACGGCCGAGCCTTGATCCCGGCCTGGAACACGCGCACGATATGGCGCGCAATGCGCATCGGACGCATCCGTTGCGCGCGGCCGGCCGGCTGTGCGGACCAATCGAGTATCGCCGGAACTTCGACGACGTTTGCCCCATTTTTAAGCGCGGCGAAAAGCAGTCCGAAGGTTCCCTCATGACGAGTTCCGGGTGGGTACAGGCTGCGCAGAACATCGGCTCTATACGCGCGTACCATGCAGGTTAGTGTGGCGATGCGTCCGCGAACGGCCAGAGAAAGATACCGGTTAGCGTTCCGGCTCAAGAACGATCTCAGCCACGGGACGCCGATCGAACGGCCGCCTCGTGCATATGCCGAGGCGATGGCGACGGCAGCCCGATTGCTTTCAAGTGCGTCGACAAGCGCGCCGATCGTGCTTGGTGCGTAGGTGAGGTCGGCATCGAATGCGACGATCGTCTCCCCCGACGCCGCAGCGAACCCGGTTGCGAGCGCGGCATCGAGCCCTCGATTAACGGGGTGTGTGACGATCACCAAGGAAGAGCAGGTTTGCCGCGCACGAAGCAAGACATCGTGCGTCCCGTCGTCGCTGCCGTCGTCAACGGCGAGAATTTCGTACGGACGTTGCCCGCCGCAGAAAGCAGCGAGGTATTCGTCGATCGACGTGATGTGTGCGTCGAGATGCTCCGCCTCGTTATAGATCGGAACGACAACGCTCAAGCGATTCCCCACTGCATGATTGTAATCAACCGGCATTTCGGGCGCGTTGGCACATCGGGGCAAAAAGCGCGAGAAGAGTGCCCAGGCCGAGCAGGGCATTTCGGCATCATACGAGGGAGAGGTGACTTTAGGCCCCACCCGGGCGGAGCCGGTTACATCTAGGGCGCCGCTACGTAGTCCGGTAGTATCGCTGTGTGGAAACCGATGCGATCGTCGTACGCGAGGTCGGAAAAGCCTTTGCCGGCAAACGCAGCAACATTATAAAATCGGCGACTTTTACCGTGGAACGCTCGACCGTGTTCGGAATCGTCGGGGCGAACGGCGCGGGGAAAACGACCCTTCTTAAGATGTTGGCAACCCTAACGATACCCAGCCACGGCGAAATACTGATCGACGGTATCGACGCACGCCGCGAGCCGCAGCGCGTCCGCCGGCTCATCGGCGTGGCGCTTGCGGACGATCGATCCTTTTACTATCGTTTGAGCGGCCGGCAGAACCTGGAGTTTTTCGGTAACCTGGCTGGATTGCGAGGGCGCGCCCTGGCAGCCCGCATCGATACCGTGGTCGATCGGGTCGACCTAGCGGAGAGCATCGATCGTCATTATGCGACCTATTCGACCGGGATGCGACACCGTCTGGTGATGGCGCGTGCGCTGCTCGGCGACGCCCCGATTCTCATCCTCGACGAGCCGACCCGCGCGGTAGATCCCACGCACGCGATGGAGATGCGCAGCTTGGTACGCGATGAGCTCTGCCATGCTGCGGGAAAAACGATCGTCATCGCAACGAACTCCCTTGAAGAGGCGTGGAGCACGTGCGACCGTATCGGCGTCATCCGCGACGGGCGTATCCAAGGGGGCGAGACGCCGGAGGCTCTGCAGGCGGCGATCGCATCGGCATCTCGCGTCCGCATTCGCTTAACGTCCTACGACGCGCGGTTGTTGACGGCATTGGCGGGGTGCGACGGGGTCCTCGAGTGTCGAAGTTCGGCAAAGGACGCCGCCGACGCCGAGCTCGAGGTAACGCTCGCCCAAGGGGCCGGTCTCAACCCCATTTTACGCACACTCGTAGAAGCCGGCGTCGGCGTGCGCAGCGTAGAATCGCTCTCGCAATCGCGAGGCGCCGCGTTCTCGGCCATGACCCGTAGCGAGCGCTCATGAGCCGCTGTTGGGCTTTTTTCGTCCGCGATATCCGCCTGACGATTGCCTATCCGCTCAACTTCGCGATGCAATGGGTAAGCATCGTCATCGCGGTGTTCAGCACGTGGTGTATCTCGAAATTGGTCCCGAACTCGATGTCGCTCGGGCTCCGCGGTAGCGGGTCGTACTTCGAATACGCCGTCGTCAACTTGGCTTTTTTTTCCGTAATGCAGACGTCGATGCAGAGTGTCGAGCGAGCGATCCGTAACGACCAAGTGTTGGGAACGCTTGAGGCGATCCTCACCTCGGTGACGAGCGGCGCGACGCTGATATTCTCATCGATGGCGTGGCCGCTCGTCTTTACGGTCCTTCAAGTTGCGTGGTATCTGCTGCTCGGGACCTTGCTTTTTGGCCTCAATATCGGGCATGCGAACGTTTCCGTCGCGCTCGTATGTTTGGCGCTGATCGTTACGTCGACGTTACCGTTGGGCATTCTCAGCGCGGCGGCGACGCTGCGTTACAAACAAATTGGCCCGGCTAATTTCTTCGTCGGCGGGGCATCGTCGTTGCTCAGCGGCGTACTCTTCCCGACGACCCTCCTTCCAAAACCGCTGCAATGGGTTTCGTGGCTCCTCCCGATCACCCACGGGCTCCAAGCCGTGCGGGCCGCCTTGGCCGGTGCCACAATGGTAAGCCTGCGTTTCGATATCATCTGGCTGGCATTGGCAAGTGCGATATTGATTCCGCTTTCACTCGCCGTGTTCGTACGCGCGCTCGAGCGCGAGCGCCGGAACGGCTCGCTGGCGCATTACTAGAGGAGGCACTTTCTATGGCCGGTCCACAGGCCGTATCGACGTTAGACGTGCGCGACGTGCGGGATGAAACCGTCGTGCACGATACGGGGTCCCAGCGAATTCACGTTCTCAATCGGAGCGCCGCAGCCGTCCTGCGTCTGTGCGATGGCCGACATTCAGCGGAAGCGATCGCACGCGAACTCGTCGACGGAGACGCCGCACTTCTGCTGCGGGCTCGGAGCGATGTGGAGCGGATACTGCGTACCTTTGCTTCGCTGCGACTGATCGAGACTTAAGCGGCACGAAACGGCGGCAGCAGCAGCGCGAAGGCCGCGACTACGGGCGCAAGCGCCAACCGCACGAGGATGCGCGCGGCGCTGCCGACCCGTCCCACGTACCGGGTCGGCGAAGTGCCGGTCCCAAAGGCGAGCGCGCAGCGGGCATCGGCGGCGTCACCCGCCGCAAGTGCGATCAGCGCGTCGATGGCCGCACTACGCTCGCGCAGCCAGGTGGGGAGATCTTCGCGCCGTTCGATCCATTCACCATAGACCTGCTCGAGCGGACGGTTCGAGCAGGGAAGCCCGGCCAAGCGGGCTGCGTAGCGCGCGAGGGCGCGGACGCGGAACGAACGCGTCGGCAGGCGATCGATAAGCCCGGGTTCGCGAGCGAGCGCGTGCGCGCAGAGCACGGTGTCCCGGAAGCTGAAGTCGCCGGCTTGGTGGAGCGACAAGTGCAGCAGGGTGGCGACATCGTCGAAACGCAGCCGCTCGCCGTCGCGCAGGACATGAGATGCCAACGTGTCCGCATTGTGGCGCTCCGCAAGGAGCGTCGAGGGTGCGAGGGCCACGTGCAATTCGACAGCGATATTGTCCGTGCTCGCGTACGGGACCGCATGATGGTGCGAGCGGTAGTCGTTGACTCCTCCGCGCTCGACGTATCCGCACACGCGCAATGTTTCGCACGCGCGAGCGAGATCCGCCGCGCGCACGAGGATATCCACGTCGCTGGACGGGTGCGTGCGGGCCAGCTCTGGTTCGTAGAGCGACCGATGCGCCCCCTTCAGTGGAACGGCTTCGATGCCGGCGCTTGCGAGTTCGCCAAGCACGGTCCGCACGCGATCGCCGATGCGCCGGGCCTGAAAGTCGGCTACGATGCAGATCGGCTCGCGGTCGCCGGTGCCGGATACCAGTTGCATAGCTTCGGCGATAAACGGTCGCAGGCGCCGCCGCCGCGCTTCGTCGAGAACGAGCGGGCCGTCGCGTCGCAGCGCGCGTTGTAGGCCGTCGCGATCTTTCGCAAGGGCTGCGTGCGCGGCAGCGGCGAGTGCGGCGAAGCGTCGCGGGCGACGCGCCGGCAGCGCGCGCGAGGCGGCGCGCCAGAGAGCGCGAGGAACTCGCGTCCAGACGAGCGCGCGCCCGATCAGCGGCGATCCCCGCCAATACAGAGCAGGGGCGTCGAGTTCGGGCCCCGCAAAGACGCGCGTAACGCGTCCCAGCACGTTCTCGGGGGGGATGCTTTCCAATCGTTCGGGCTGCGCGTCGCCAGCCGTGACGAGGTGGCCGGAACGTACGGAGACGAGGCGATGGGCCACCAGGCGCCTACCGTCGTCGAATACGAGTACGTCGCCGATGCACGTGCGTTCCAGCGGACCGACTTCAAGCACCATCGGCTGGTGAAGCGTTGGAAGCATACTCCGCCCGGTCATGCGCACGCGTATGCGTTGACTCATGCCGCTGCCGCGTTTCGCCCGACGGCCTGCGCGATCGCGCTCACCGTTTCGTTCGGATCGCCGACGACCAATTTGTAGCACGCAAGCGAACGCAGAAGAAGGAGTACCTCGGCTACCCGTTCCAATGGCGGGCTCGCGCTCTTCGCATAGCGTGCCGCCACCGGAAGCAGCGCGGCCGGTGCGAGGGGCTCGATCGAGGGATGCTCGGCTCGTCCGTCGAGCAGAAAAATCGCGCGTAACGGCACTTTTTCGCCGGCGGGGACTCCGCCGAAGAGACGATCGAAGCGAACGTTCGTCCAGCCGCCTTCACGGATACGGAGCTCGTCGCGTAGCGTTGCCGGCACCGCTCGAAGACGGTTCAGTACCGCGATTCCACCGGGCCGCAACGAGAGACAACGCGGGAACGGGCGTACGCTGCCGTTTGAGACGATGCAGAACTCATCCGAATAGACCTGGAATCCCGAGAGCGCGCACGCTACGGCGGTGGTGGTCTTACCGGTGTTCGAATCGCCGACGATGGCGAACGCCCCGTTCCCGGACCGGATGGCCGCTGCATGCAGCGCGAGCGTGCCGGCCATACGCGTAAATGCGCTTGTGGTTGCCACCGCGTCGGCCAGGAAGGCCACGTCTTCGGGCCCGATTTTGCCGTGTCGCCACGCATAGATCGCACCGGGAGTAACCCTGAAGAGCTGCGTTCCGTCCCGGTCCCGGACGACGTCGAGCTCGAACGATACCTCCTGCTCGGAGGTAACCATATGATGGTAGCGATGCGCGAAATACTTGGCCGCGCGCGCGTCCTCAAATGAGACGCGCAGGCGCATGCCGGCTCCGAAATCGAGGTGCAATGACTCCATCGGAGACGACGTGACGACGGCCGCTTCAAGGCGGATGAGCCTTCCGGCGTCGACCATCATAGCGCGTCAAGGAGTTCGACGATGGTATCGGCCGCCGCTCGCGGTGAGTCGATTCGCAGGCGATATACGGAAACGTTCATCAGGTCGGTGAGGACCTGCATCGTCGCGGCCGGCGTAGAACGCTCCAGATAAAAGCACGACGACATCGAGCAAACGTACCGGGCAGTCGAGAGCTGGACGAGCCCGCCGGCTTGCCCGCGCTCGAGGTGCACGATGGCGCGCGGATGGACCGGCGGCGAGAATGCCGACTCTCCGAACAGAGCTCGAGCGCCTACGTGATATACCAGACGCATACCGTCGGTCGCCGGAAACCCGAAGCGCCTGCATCGCTCTTCGAGCGTCGGATCCGAGAGCAAGGGGAACGACCCGGAGCGGATCATGAGCGCTCGTTCCAACGGGAGTAGTCGCTCCTGAGTGCGGTCGTAAATCGTCGTTTCGTCACCGAGCAAGGCGTATCCGCGAGACGCAAGCTCGAGAGCAAGCGTCGTTTTCCCCACCCCGCTTGCGCCGGCCAGCAGCAGCCCGTTGCCGCGGTAGCCGATGCCGGCCGAGTAGATGCCGAGATAGCGTTTGCTCCTTCGAAGCCCCTCGGCAATGCGAGCATTGCTTTGGCGAAATAGCGCGTCGACCGCGTTCTGAGTGGATGTATTCATATGACGGCATCGAGCGAACCGAGTTGCCACCCTCGCGGCAACTCGCATTCGCCCATGGCTAGCCTCAGTGTGAGAACTGACAGCTTCCCGAACCGACAACCTCGAGTAAGAGGTCGCCGGCTTCATAGGTCACGAGAACCTCAGGCGATTCGTACATTAGATCCTCCTTCAGTGTCGCGAACTGACCGAATTCGGTCCTCTCGAGACTACGCTACCCGCGGTCGTACGCATAGTAGCCAATGCCCTAATCCCACCGGTGTCCAAAGTCGCGAGGAAAGCCGTGCCGGATGCGCGGAAAGCACCGCATGCAACTCAAGCGACTTGTGCGAATTCGCATCGCCGCGATAGCGATCGTCACGCTCGCCGTCATTCTATTTGCTTCTTTGAACGATGACGTCTATCAAGCGACGTCCCCTTCGTGGATTCCGCATCACGTCATCGTGCGGAAGCTCTTAAGCATCGTCGCCTTCTCTTTGGGCGGCTACGTTGCGGCAATCGTCTTCGGACGGCGACGGCCGATTCTCCGCGCCGCGATGGCGATCGCGCTGTTGAGCGCGCTTATCGAAGTATTGCAGCGAATCGATGGGTCTACCGAAACGCTACTTTGGAATGCGTTCGACGTGCTCTGCGGCGCGATCGGGGGCTTCATCGGCGGTGTTGTGGCCTCGTGGACCGCTATTCGCCGTCCCGATACTGAGTATTAATCCTTAACGCGCGAGCGTAAAACGACTCTGCTGCTCGCGACGCCGGTACATTACAATATTGGCATCGAACCTGCCGCGCTGTGGAGGGGCCCATTCTGCGTTCGTCGTCAGCCACTATCACGTCGCTTATGCTGGAGAACGCCCTTCCTGCGCAGACGCGACCGCGCGGTCACGACCTCTCACGTTGGTGGGTCGTCGCCCTGGTCATCGAAGATCTCTCGATGTTCGTGATGTCGGTATACTTCGCGACGGCACTCGTCTTTCACAGCTGGGACGGCTTGTTCGTAAAACCCAACGAAGTACTTTCGACCGGGATATTCGTCGTGCTGTGGCTGACGATGTTTGCTCGACTCGGTCTCTACCGGCGGTCGTTTGCCCTATCGGCGCGGGACGAACTCTACTACACCATTGCCGCACTCGCTCTGGGTGCTCTCCCGCAACTCGTCGTCTTTACGGTGTGGCCGTCGATCTCGACCTCGCGCTTCGTCCTCATCATCGCGTTACTGCTGGCGATCGTGCTGGTTGGAGGCGTCCGCACGCTCGAGCACTTACGGCGCTCCGGCGCCTTACGCCGGCGGCCCAAGCGGGTGGCGGTTGTCGGCAACGCTCGGTTCGTCTCCGACATGGAAGCCTTCGTCGCTCGCAGAGGCGATGCCGAACGATTTTCCTTCGTTGTAGCGGACGTCGCCGCGAGCATGAATGCGCATTGGTACGATCGAGCCGTAGCGGGCGGCTGTCAACGCATGATCCTCTCAGAGTCGATTCCCGAGACGGTGCTTTCGCAGGTGATGCAGCGGGCCGCTCAGACACATGTCGAACTTGCCTTCGCGTCCCATAATCTGCGGATTCAGGGGCACATGTTCGGTGTCGAGCGCGACGGGGAGCAGGTGTTTCTGGTTCCCCAGCCGCTACCGGCATGCACGCCGACAGCGAAGTTAATCAAACGCCTCTTCGACATAGCGGCGGCATCGCTTGCGCTCGTCCTGTTCGCGCCGATTATGTTGGTCGCTGCGGTTGCGATTTACCTCGAAACGGGCCGTCCGATCGTGTATCGGCAAACGCGCGTAGGCCGTTCCGGCGCGCCTTTCGAGATGTATAAATTTCGAACGATGCGCAGCGATGCCGAGGCAAAGACCGGTGCCGTGTACGCAAGCCTCGGCGATCGGCGTATCACGGCTATCGGCCGGAGGCTAAGGCGCCTGAGCCTCGATGAAACGTTACAACTGATCAACGTCATCAAAGGCGACATGTCGCTGGTTGGGCCACGGCCGGAGCGCCCTGAATTTGTCGAGCGGTTTCGCGCGATCATACCGCGATACGACGACCGCCATCTGGTTCGTCCGGGCATTACCGGATGGGCGCAAACGAGCCTTCCGCGCATTCTCGATGCGTCGCACGCAGCGGAGAAGCTCGCATACGATCTGTGCTACATCGAAAACTGGAGCATCCTTCTCGACGTATCGATCTTGGTCAAGACGGTCTTCGAGTTTCTCTTCCACCGAACGGTATAGGCCGTGAGGCACCGGTACATCCTCGACCTAATGCCACAGAGCGGCGATACCCGACGCCTCTGCCGCGTCCGGCCCGCATCGCGTAAACTTTAAACATGAAGCTGGCCGTCGTCTCCGTACACTATCCGTACGGTCGAAACGAAACCTATCTTGAGCACGAGTTGATGGCGTTGGCGACGATCGTCGGCCCGGTGGCGGTATATCCGCTTTGCGCTTCCGGACGAAACACTCGAAGGCTTCCGGCCGGCGTGGCACTGCGCTCGCTCTCGCGGGGCGTCAAATTGTATTGCGGAGCGATTCTGTTCGCGCTGCGACACGCCGCCAGCGTCCGCGCAATTCTTGCAGACCTCTTGCGTTCGCAATCGCCGGTGCTCACGAAGCTCAAGAATCTAGGCATCCTCGCGCGGGCAATCGATCTTGGTCGGAGACTGCGAGCGGACGGGGTGGAACACGTCCATGGTTATTGGCTCTCGACCCCGGCTACGGCTGCGTATGTAGCATCACGCATCGCGAATATTCCGTGGAGTGCGACGGCACATCGCTGGGACATCTACGAACGCAATGCATTGGACCTTAAGTTTGCCGGCGCCGCATTTATCCGAACGATATCGCAGCGTGGCCGTAGAGACCTCAACGGCTATCGTCAAGCCGGCGCCCCGATCGTGTGCGTGCCGATCGGCATACCGATTCCCCCGTTCGTCTCGCGCGACTTCGGCCCGGTCGAACGATTACAACTGCTCTGCCCGGCGGCACTGGTGCCGATTAAGGGGCACGAAACGCTCCTGGAATCGCTTGCTCTGTGCGCGCGCAAGGGGATATCGGTGCGCTGTACTCTTGCGGGCGATGGCCCCGAGCGCCCCCGACTCGAGCGACTCGCGCGGTCGTTGGGTCTAGGCGACTCGGTTGTCTTTGCCGGGCACGTCGAACAACGAGCGTTGCACGCAGCCCTTGAAAAGGGAGCTTTCCATGCGGTCGTACTCGCCAGCCACGAGCATCCGCGAGGCCTGATGGAAGGCGTGCCTGCGGCGCTTGTAGAGGCGATGGCACGCGCCGTTCCCGTCATCGCAACGAACTCCGGAAGCGTGGGAGAGCTCATCGATGCTACCACGGGCCGGCTTGTCGCGCCGGGAAACCCTGCGGAACTCGCCGAGGCCATCGTACATCTCCAGCGCGACTTTGCGAGCGCAAAAAAGCGTGCCGCGCAAGGCTTTGCCCGCGTTGCATCGAGCCACGACGCGTATCGGCAGATGAGCGTCCTGGCCGGTCTCCTGGCTTCCCCATCCTCCGACGTTGAAAGGATAATCGCGTGAACATCTCGGTCCTAGGTCTGGGCTATATAGGGCTTCCTACGGCGGCAATGCTGGCCCAAGCGGGGCATGTCGTGTACGGCTACGACGTCAACGGAGCGCTGCTGGAAGAGTTGCGTGCAGGGCGCGTCTCGATCGGAGAGCCCGAGGTGCGCGCGCTCACACAAGCCGCCATAGAGACCGGCTATCTGCTCGTGAGCGATGTGGTTCCGCGGGCCGATGCATACATCGTCTGCGTGCCTACGCCGACGGTTGGGAATCGGCCCGATCTTCGATGCGTTGAAGACGCAGCCGCGAGAATTGCGGCCGTCGCGCCGCGCGGCAGTATGATCGTCCTCGAGTCGACGGTGCCGCCGAGAACCACCGAACGCATCTTTGAAGCCGCTTTTGCATCGGCCGGAAAGTCGATCGACGAGATGTGCGTCGCGCACTGCCCCGAACGTGTGTTGCCCGGAGCAATCGTTCACGAACTTCGCTATAACGCCCGCATCGTCGGCGGACGCCGGCCGGAAGATGCGCGCGCGGTGCGAAAACTGTACGAAACGTTTTGTAAAGGCGACATTACCGAAACAGACTGCGTGACCGCGGAGCTTTCGAAGGTCGTTGAAAACACCTATCGCGACGTCAACATCGCCTTCGCGAACGAATTGGCGCTGCTCGCGGAAGAACTTGGCGTGGATGTGTGGGAGACGATCGCTCTGGCGAACATGCATCCGCGGGTCAATATCTTGGCCCCCGGGCCCGGGGTGGGCGGGCATTGCATCCCGGTCGATCCGCATTTTCTCTCCAACGCAAATCCGTTCGTAACCGAACTGATTCAAACCGCTCGGCGCGTCAACCATCGCATGCCGTATCGCATCGCACATCGCGTCTGCGAATTTCTTCCGGGCAATGCGTTTGGTAAGCGAGTGGCCATATTCGGCGCCGCGTACAAGCGAGATGTCGACGATGCCCGCGAGAGCCCGGCGCTCGACATCTTTGCGCTGCTACGCGAGCGCGGAATTGAGACCACCATCTACGATCCGCTGGTTCGTTCGTGTGGGGTTCCTCTGGCCGCAACCGTGCAAGAGGCTCTTCGTGAAGCCGACGTGCTGGTGATCGCAACGGATCACTCGCAGTTCGCGTCCCTCGAACCGGCCGAGGTTATGGCGCTCATGCGCGGCCGCGCAATCGTCGACGCTCGACGGATGCTCGATGCAGATCGGTGGCGTCGTGCCGGGTTCGACCTGTACGTGTTGGGCGAGAAGCCCCCGGCGGCTGCCGCTCGAGCCGCGGTCGCGTGAAGCGCGCCGATCCGACGATGTCGCATACGCGTTGGACTAACGTGCTCGCACCAGATCTCGCGTGCGAAGAGCGGCAGACCATCCGGCTGGTCGACGCGCTTCCGCCAAATCGTCTGCGGCAGCTGGCGCTGGGCTTTCCCCTGGACTGGTCGCACCGGCGTTACTGGAGAGCCCCATCATCGGTGCCATATCGCGGCGCATACTACGTCGAATGGTTCGGCGATAGCGGGACGTACGGAGAAGACTGGGACGGCAAGCCGCGTGACGACGAGGGCGTTTTGCTGACGAACGGCGTGGTGCCGACCTATCACCCCATCCGCATCGCGCAGTTTGCACTGCATTGCTACGGACGCTGGTTCGAGCGTCGAGACCGCGTCGCACGCGAGTCTTTTCTCGCGCAAGCGCGATGGTTGCAGCACAACCAGCGTCGCATCGGCCTCGTCGGCGGATGCTACCCCTTTCCGTTCCCATGGCCGAAGTATAGAGCCCCTTCAGGGTGGCTTTCGGCCATGGCGCAGGGTGAAGCAATCTCGGTGCTCTTGCGGGCTCATGGGCTCGCGCCCGGCGCGGGATTCGATGCGGCGGCTCGCGCGGCCGCTCGGCCGTTCGATAGCGCGATCGAACGTGGCGGCGTCGTCTTTAAGGACGGCCAAGACGTCTTTCTCGAGGAGTGTGCGGTTCTACCGGCGCCGCATATTTTGAATGGCTGCATCTTCGCGTTGTGGGGCATCTGGGAGTTGGAGCAGTTCGATCCGCAGTCGCGACGCCGAGAACTCATCGACGCGGTTCTGCAGACGATCCTGCGTTGGATCGGGGCTTTCGACACGCGCTGGTGGAGCCGGTATAGCCTGCAGCGGTCGGCCGGCGGCAGAGATCACCTCGCCACCCTCAAGTATCATGCATTTCATATCGCGCAACTCCGCGTGCTTGCCGAGATGACCGGCGACGCCCGTTTTGCACGTATCGCCGAGCGTTGGGAAGCGTACGTCTCCCATATCGCCTCGCGCGCACGCGTGCTCCTCGAAACGGCCCTATCGCTTCCGGAGCGCTTTGGTGCCGGCTGAACGCGTCCGAATCGTCATCTTGATTCTTGCCGGGGTCGCGTGTTCGTGTTTCGTGTGGCGTTTTGCGATGCACGGGAAATGGATCGAATCGGCGATCGTGTTCCTTGGGCCGGCCCTGGTCTGGCTGGCGCTTGCGCGCCCCGTCCTCTTCCCGTATGCGCTGTTCGCGCTGCTGGTCCCGTTCGATAACCTTTTGGGAATCGGCAGCTCGGGAACGGTCACGCGTCTGCTGGGCCTGGCCAGCGGCGCCTGCTTTCTGTTCACTATCGTTCGCACGCGACGGATTATCGCTCCCGGCGCCACGATCGGCTGGATTGCGGCGATGCTCCTGTACGGAGCGATAACGCTGGTCTGGAGCATCGACCCGACGACGGGGAATCTCGATTGGAGAACGCTATTCGAATTGGGCGCGCTCTACACGATCGCATCGCTCGTCCCGATCCGAGGGCGCGACCTGCGGGTTATCGTGGCCGCCATCATTTTCGGAGGCGTCCTCGCCGGACTGTACGGGATCTACACATTCCACGGCGAGCGCGCTGCGTTGCTCTCTGCCGACGTCACCGGGAGATTATGGTTTTCTTTCGGCGGGCACCGCATGGACGTCAATCTTTTTGCGGACTCGTTGATTCTTCCGGTAGCGCTCTCGATGTGGGCATGGCTGAACGCGCGGTGGGGGGCCTACAAGCTTGCCGTGAGTGGCGGGCTGATCGTGATGCTCTACGCAATATCGTTAACGGCTTCACGCGAGTCGTTCCTCGCGATCGGCGCGGTGGTCGCCGTCTTCGGTTGGCGTTCCCGGTGGGGCGCTCGCGTCGTTCCCGTCCTCGTCGGCCTGGCGCTTTTCGGCTTGCTGAGCCCGACGGTGCGCGAGCGCTTCTCCGACGCGATATCGACCGGAGGAGCAGGACGCTCGGCAATCTGGCACGCCGGTCTCAAAGCCTTCGAGCTACATCCCGTTTTCGGGTGGGGCTTTGGAAGCTTTGCGGATGCTTACAATCGCGTGTATTTGCAGGTCTTCCAGCATTACGACGCGGGATGGACCCGTGCATCGCACAATCTCTTCGTACACTACGGCGTAGAAGGCGGAATCTGCGCGATCGGCTTAGTGTTGACGGTCTGGATCTCGCAGTGGAGACAGGCTCGCGACCTGCGCGCGATCTCGTCGCTAGCCGATCTCTCGAACGCGCTCTGCGCGGCTCTCGCCGGGCTCTTTATCGCCGCGATGTTCATCGATCTGTTCGCCACGAAAACGCTGTGGTTAGCGTTTGCCCTCGTCGCCCAAGCGCGCTCCGCTGCAATCGCTGCGCAGCAAGGGGAGACAGACATCCCCACATTGCCGCGCGCTCGTTGGCCGGCCGCCGCCACTGCCGCGCTACTCGTCGCGATCGCTCTTCCGATGGTTACGCGCGCGGACGCGATACCGGCCCACGTTCGCACCTATCTGTACTACACCGCGGCGAACACGAATACGGCGCTCCCGGCGCGCTTCATGGCGCAGTACGCGACGTTTATTGAAACCGCAGGAGGCCATCCCGGCCGCGTGCGCGCTTTCAGAGCGGCCGGCGGGAGGTACGCGCTTTCGTATGCCGACCCCACGTTCGTTCCGTACTGCGAACCGGCGTTCGCGCCGCCGGCAGGGCGTTGCGCCGGGCCGATCGGCAACGATCCCGCGCTGACGGAGAGCGCCTGGCTCCACACGGTCGACGGGGTGCGCTTGCACCGGCCGGACGCCTACACGGGCGAGTATCAAGAGATTCTCAATCCTCTTTCACCCGAGGTTGCGCGCGCCGTCCACCGGTACACGAAGAGACTTTCGGAGGCCGGCGTCAACGCCGCATTTTTCGACGAAACCGGCAGCGAGCTCGATGGCGACTTTATCTCGTTTGGGGGACAAGCAGCCGAAATCCCGACCCGTAACGCATGGTTTTTGGGAGAGCGCGCGATCGTTTCGGCATCGTCGCTCCCGGTCATTCTCAACGGCTCCGGACCGGACTGGGGGCCGGCGTACGGCGGTGCGATCTTGACGCTTCCAAACGTACTCGGGGTGAACTTCGAAGGGTGTTTCAGCAACGGAGCCATCGGACTGATGAACGTTCGGCACGGCTACTGGGGCCGAATGGAGAGCGCGTTGCTCGCCGACGCGCGTCTTCGCAAGTATGTCGTATGCATGATGAGCGGCCCCTTCGACCCCGCTCAGCGCGTCTATACGCTCGCCTCTTGGTGGCTGACGTACGACGCGCGATGGTCCGTCGCCGCTCCGGTTACGCGCGCGGCGGACGGCTATGCGGTATATCCCGAATACGATATCGTGCCCATGGACCCCGATCGGTCGGCGCACACGACCGTTGCGCAATTCCAAACCGGCGGAGTCTACGTCCGAACGTTCGCGCGTTGCTACGATCGTGGCGCCCCCATCGGTGCTTGCGCGGCCGTCGTAAATCCCGATCTAGTGCCGCATGCGATGCCGCACTCATTGCGCACGTTTATGCGCGCGATGTCCTTAGAGAACCGTAGCGTCTACACCGGTGGCGCGGTACGGTGGCAACCGCGTTCTTCAAATACGATCGGCCCCACCAGCGGCGAGATCTTACGCCGGTGAAGGTAGCCGTACTTTCACACTTCTGCGCACCGGAGCCGTGCGCGGCGAGCCATCGTATCTCGGCGCTCTGCGCGGCCTTGCTGGAGTGCGGCCACGACGTAACGGTGATAACCGGTTTCACGACGTTTCCTGCAGGAAAGCTCGACGCAGGCGATCGTTACGTGCTGCATCGGGTCGAACATCGGGACGGACTGCGGATCGTCCGTCTTCTTACGTTAGATCCGGCGCGCGCGCCCGGCGGACGGCTTGCCGGCTGGGTGGCGAGCGCCATCGCATCGTCGATGTATCTGTTGCTCACGCGCGAGCGATTTGACGGTATCGTGGTGACGGTCCCGCCGATTACCTTGGCGCTGCCGGCGCTGATCGGCCGGCTGCGCCATCGATGCATGCTGGTAACCGACGTACGCGACGTCTTCCCGGACATTGCGGTTGCTATGGGCGAATGGCGCGAAGGCTCGTTGGTGGAGCGCGCTGTCGGGGGGCTCGCGCGCGCCTTGTACCGGGCCTCGCGCGTTGTGGTTGCGGTAACGCAGACCGCACTCGAGCAAATCATCGTGCGTGGGGTCGATCGTTCGCGTCTCGTCTTGGCCCCGAACGGTTTTGACGACGCTTCTATCTACGATGGCTGCCGCTCGCGGCGAGGGCAGTTCCGCGCGGTGTTTGCCGGAAACCTCGGGATCGCGACCGGCATCGACATCGTACTGGATGCCGCCGGCCTCTTACGGAACGAAGCGATCGAATTTACGATCGTCGGTGACGGTGCCGATGCTGCGCGGGTGCGCAGCCGGATCGAGGCCGAGCGGCTTGAAAACGTATCCATGACGGGCTCGCTGCCGCGGGCGGATGCGATGCGCGAACTGGCGGAAGCCAGCGTGGCAATCGTGCCGCTGCGTGCCGGGCTGATCGATACGATACCCTCGAAAATGTTCGATGCGTTCGCTCTCGCGCTTCCGGTCGTGGTCTGCGCCGAGGGCGAGGCCGCCTCGTTGGCTAGCAGCAGCGGGGGAGCCGTCGTCGTTCGCCCGGGTGACGGGCGGCAATTGGCGACGGCGTTGCAACAACTCGCTGCAGATCCCAGCCGGCGAGAAGCTATGGGCCGGCTCGGCCGGGCCTACGTGCGGGAGAGGTTCGAGCGGCGCAAGATCATGCGTGAGCTTTGCGCGCGCTTCGCTCTGTAATCGACGCAAGCACGTCATCGTAGAGACGTCGATAGGCCATGACCGTGGCACCGATCCTATAGCGCTCGTTAGCTAGCTGCAATCCGCGCTCGACGAGTTGGTCGCGGCGGATGGGATCGGTCAGGACGCCGAAGAGCGCGCGCTCGACGTCGGCCGGCGCCCACCCGGCGGCGATCGCTCCGGCCCCGAGCAAGACGTCATCGGCACCGTTCCACGGCGTGCTGACGACGGGCACCCCGGCGAAGAGCGCTTCGAGCGCCGCGATCGGCATCGCTTCGTTGGTCGACGTGACGAGCAGTGCGTCGGCAGCGGCCAGCAGTTCGCGTACGTTGGGCTGGAAGCCGAGAAACGCTACGCTCGCGCGCAAGCCCAGGGAGTCGCGCTCGCGTTCGAGCGCAACGCGATCGTAACCGTCGCCGAGAAAGACGAGCCGAGCCCGTGGAAGCGAGGTCGCGAGCCCCAAAAATACGCGTAGTGCCAGGCGCTGGTTCTTGACCGCTTCGAAGCGACCGACGTGAAAGACCACGAGATCGTCGGGCGATAGGCCGAGCCGGCTGCGAACGCGCGCGCGGTCGGATGCGCTTGCCGGCGGCTCGGGGCAGATGCCGTTCGGGATGATTGCGAGTTGCTCGGGCCGCAGGGGCTCCGCCTGCAATAACGCCGTGGCTTGGGTTTGCGTGAAGACCGCAACGCGGTTCGTAAGCGGATGAAGGATCCGGTTCCCTAATCGCGCGACGGCCCCGAAGCGATAGTCACTATTATGCTCCGTATGAACGATCGCCTGAACCCCGGCCGCAATCGCGGCGGCGCGACCCCAGTACTTTCCGTTGTGGACGTGCGTGTGGACCAGGTCCGGGCGAAAATCCCGGATCGTCCCGATCATGCGCGGTAAGAAGGTCAGGTGTCCGGCCCCGCGTCTGCGCACCGGAAGTTCGATCAGATCCGGCCGAGAAGGGAGCGGGCTGTCGTACATCGTTAGCACAGCGGCCCGTATGCCCGTGCTTCCTTGCGCGAGCGCGAGTTCGCGCACGAAATTCTCCGCGCCATAGGTCCCGAGTCGCGAGACGACGTGCAGCACGCGCAAGGCGCTAGGTGAATCCATATGCTTGAATGATCCTATTGGCCCATGTGGCGAGCGAATGCGCGTGACGTACGGGCACCGAGAGCGCGACGCGCGGGCTCCCGAGCTCAGCAAAGAGTGCGTCGGCGAACGCTCGTGGATTTTGAGCGCGGGCTCGAACGGTCGCACGATCTTGCGACGAGAAGCGTTCGAATGCATCGATCTGCGAAACGACGGCGGGCAATCCGCTGCCGCGAGCCTCCAAGAGGGCTAACGGTAGGCCTTCCGTCCGGCTCGGCATGGCAAGCAAATCGGCCGCCCACATAGCGGGGCGTACGTCCTGGAGCGTACCGGCATCGATAACGCGTACGTGTCGCGGAAATAGCCCGGTTACCGCGGCGGGGGACGCGACGCAGAGCACCGTCACGGGTTCGGGGCGTTCGCGCAATGCGGCGGCCAAGAAATCGGCACCCTTGACGTGCCCGTCGCGCCCAAAAAAAAGAATTGCGCGCTCGTTTTCGCCGATCCCAAAGAGGCGTCGAGCGTCCCGGCGTTCCCACTCGTCCGGCTCGCGGAAATAATCAAAGTCAACACCGTTAGCAACGACGCTGATTTTCCCCGGCGCGATGCCGGCGGCCACCAGGGATGCGCAGAGCGCGGCGGAGACCGCAAACACTCCATCGGTTCTTCGCGCCAGCCCCGCAAACTTCATAGTACGCGCAGCGCGCCTGAGCGCCGAGCGCGGGGACTCCAATTTCGAATGGATATGCCAGAAAACTTTCGACTCACGAGCTAGCGCCGCCAGCGTTGCGGGAACGGTATAGCCGCTGAAATGGGCGTGTATGACGGCGGGTTTGTACAACCGTATACTGTGAATAACTTGTGAATAAGAACTCGTGCCGATCGTAACGATGCCGCGGTCGGCGAGCCGCCGCGACCACGGCTTCGAAAACGCGTGGAGTGGAAGTGCGACGACGGAGCGCACTCGGTGGTCGTCCTGCAGCCTCAATGCCAGCGCTTCGATGCCCGCGATGAAGCTGCCCGGCTTCTCCGATGGATAGTCCAACGCGTGTAAAACGGTGATTGCAGTCATCGAGTCCGATCGTATCCCCAGGCTGTGTATATGAAAATCCCCACTCTCATTAGGATAAGAGCTTTCACCGTGGCTTACGATGAAGGCTGTTTTCGTAAATAAAACATCGTCACCAAAAGACCCACAACGACCAAGACTAGTATGGCACTTACCGGGCTCGCCGCAAATGGGCCTTTCGGCGATTCCCATACGCCGGGCGATCTTTTAGCGAATCGCGATGAGAACGCGATCGCAGCATGTTCGTGCAAACATAACCCAAATATATTAGTGCACGGGCGTTTGCCGGTTTGTGATTGGGTCGAATGGGCTGCTACGAATTAGTATTTGGTACAAAGTCGTAACAATCTGCCCCAAATAGGGAATGTTCTTTGATCCGGTTTCGGATAACCTCACTTCTGTGGGATGCGTTCGTTGCGGAATACCATCGACGAACGTTCTTCCAGAGCCGGTGTCCTTTCCAGCTTTAGATGGAGATTGCGTTCGAAGTGCTTTTGAACCAAGGAATAGTTCGACTTTATGTCGTCGAGGGACAAGCGCTGTTCGGCAAAGCGCTCTGTCAGATTTTTTCCTTCGACCCGAATTTTCAGGTTGTGGGTGACTCCAACGCGTTAACGGTAGAAAAAATCGCGCTGGCAAAACCTGACGTCGTCATCCTCGATCTCGACGGCCTTGCCGGCGATGTAACGAGCATCGTAATGAGATGCCGTGAGGCCGCACCCGAGGCAAAGATCTGCGTACTTTCGATGCGCATCGAACCCGAGTTGGTCAATCGATGCATCGTTGCGTCGGCGGAAGGCTTCATCGTAAAAGACATCATGCCGAACGAGCTGCTCAACGCCGTAAAAATGGTCGTCGCCGGAACAACCTATATCGATCCGCGCGCGGCGGGGTCGTTGCTTAGGATGCGGTCGTGCGGACGCGGTCGTCCCGACATCGGCGAACTTTCAAAGCGGGAGTTGGATATCGTGCGTTTGGTGGCCGAAGGACTCTCGAATAAAGAAATTAGCGTCCGACTTAGCGTTTCGGAGAAAACGGTAAAAAATCATATGGGACGGATTTTTTCAAAATTAAATATCAATGCACGTTCGCAAGCGGCCGTGTATGCCATAAAGAACGGGCTGGTGTAGAGAATATGGACAAAGACGCACCGAACTATGCAGGCGGCTTCTTTTCATTCTTTCGCGGTCGTAGACGGCGCCGGATCGATCCGTTACCCGACGAAATTCAGACGTTTTTCGCAGACGACGCGATTGGCGAAATAGAGCAGCCGAAGGCGGCCGAGGCCGCGCCGGAGCCGGCACCGCAAGACGCTACCGGCGTCGAGACCGGCGTCGAGCCGAGAGCCGAAGCGCAGGGCGAACCGGTGTTGCACGCGACGTCGGTCGATATCGAGCCGAACGCCGATATGCGCTTGCTCGAATTGCAACGGAACGCGCTAGCGCTCAGGGACGAGACTCCCGTTGCCGAGAAAGCCGCAGAACCGTCGCAACCCGAGCCGCCGAAGCCGGCCGCAACCAGCGAGACCTCCGCAGGTGGGCTTGACTATGCGTACCACGATCCGCTGACGCTGATTCCCAATCGTCGTGCGCTCGAGGAGCGGCTTAGCGATGCGCTCGCTCTGGCGCGCCGGTACGACTCGAGCGTCGGCCTGGTCTTTATCGATGTCGATAACTTCAAGCAGGTCAACGACACGCGCGGGCATATGATCGGCGATGCGGTCTTAATGGAAATCGCAAGGCGCATGAAGCAGGCGGTGCGGCACGGCGAGATTGTGGGCCGCTTCGGCGGGGACGAGTTTGCGGCCGTATATCCCACCATTACATCCAGCCAGGAGCTTGCGGATGCCGCAAATCGGATGCTCCAAGTCTTCGCGCAGCCGGTTATCATCAGCGGGATGAGCTTCGGACTGAGCGCGAGCATCGGCGTAGTGATGGCTCCGGCCGACGGCGAGACGGCGAAGGAACTCTTCGAACACGTCGACGCGGCGATGTACCGTGCCAAGAGCCTCGGGAAGTCCGGAGTGTGCTGGTACAGTCTCGAGATCGACGACGAATTGCGTACCCGCGAGGAGTTTTTGATGCGGCTCAACGAGCCCTCAATCTTCGGCGAACTCTTTCTGGCGTTTCAACCGATGTACGATGTTGCGACCGATGAAATCGTCGCGGCGGAGGCTCTGCTACGCTGGCAACACCCGCGTCGCGGGTTGCTGAATGCGCAGCAGATTATCGATGTCGTCGGCGTTCTTCCCGCGCCTATCGAGAAGTGGGTGATTGCGAAAGCGATCGCGCACGCCGCGGAGTGGGCGCTGGCAGGGGCTCCCCTTCGCGTGAGCGTGAACGTGAGCGATTTCGGCCCGCAGGCATCGCTATCATTGCTCGAAGCGCTGGAGGCCGGTAAGATCGACCCGTCTTGGTTCAACGTCGAAATCGCGGAACAGCATTTCGCGCGCGAGCGGGAGCAAGTATTGACGTTCGCGAAAAGCTGTGCGAACGCGAAGATCGGGGTTTCGCTCGATAAATTCTCAGGGGGCGTGAGCATCGCTGAATTGCGCCAACTACCTATCGGGTCGTTGAAGTTATCCGCTGCATTGACACACGAAATTAGAACGGACGAGAAAGCTCGCTCGATCGTGGCGGCCACGGCACATCTGGCTCAATCGTTCGGCTTCGATGTGATCGGGACCGGGATAGAGCGTGCGGATGAGTACGCAAGGCTGCGATCGATGGGCGTGCGCATCATCCAGGGCTATGCAAAGGGCCTGCCGGCGGCCGCCTTGGACTTTAGCGCGTGGCTTCTGTCAGCAACCGCGGACGTCCCGAGTCACTGCGCATAACGTCGATGCCGCCGCTGACCGCGAGGACGAGTTCGACGCGGCCGTGCGTGCCGGTCTTCGACATCGCCGACTTGATATGCTGAATAACGGTCGAGCCTGCAATCCCAAGCGAGGCGGCGATTTCGGACGTGGCCGTCCCTCGCACCAGAAGTTCGACTACCTCTTGCTCGCGCTTCGTCAGGCCGAACTTACCCAGATCCACGCTCGGCCGTCGCCCTCGCCGGAACGACGTGACGGAAACGGCTGCGCAGGGCTCCGCCGCGGGGCCGGACATCGGCGTCATGTGAACGATGTGGAAGCCGGTCGGCGAAAGAAAGATGTGCTCTGATTTTGGATCGCGGATCCGCAGTTCGCGCACGATTTCATCGATCTCGGGCGGCAGCGCCGGCGTCGGGACGTTGATGCTCGTGAGGATCACATCGCCCTTCTGATTGAGGATGTACAGAGGTGCGGCCCGCCGTCTGCTCAGGCTGCTGAGGTCGATTTCGCTGGGTAGCTCTCCCCGCCCGGAAAGCCGCACGGGGATATCATCGGCAAGACGCTGTCTCACGAATGCTCTCCCTTCCTATCACTATGGCGATCGTACACTATGGTGATCGTGCGCCGTTCGAGTTCGGATGTATCCATAAGCGCTTAGGTCCGCCCCATCCGTTGGACAGACAAGCAACGATGCCTCAAAAGAGTGCAATCGGCGTAGTGCTTACCTAATGCTTCTTCGGACGGCGGCGTACGCATAGCTACCACCTTTATCGAAAGTTTACAGAAGGTCTCCCTAGGATCGTTGACTTGGGGCACTAACGAGGGGGGCTTGCTTGGTGCACCATCCACCGTGTGCCCCCGAATGGTGATGCAGGCAATCGGTGTTGCGAGACATCCTACAAATAGTAGGGATTCGCAATGAGCCTGGGCCCAACGGCGCTCTGCCCGTTCCCCAAACTCGGGTCGCGGAGTCGTCCCCGAGCGTCTAACCTTAACCGTAACGATGTCTGGGGGATTCATGATTCGTTTCTTTGCGTGCGTCTTGATCGGGGCACTATCCACGCTCTACCTTCCAGTTGCAGCGCGAGCGGAAAGCGCACCGATCGTACTCGAAGTTCTCGGCCGCGCACCGGTATTGGGCCAGCTACGGTCAACCGCGGAGCTGCGCGAGAAGGTCCGCTCGGATAGCTCGGTCTTCTTGCAGGCTGCGGCGCTCATCGGCCTCACGAACGTGCAGACCGATAGGCTGATGCACGATATCGACGCGGGTAATATGCGGTATGTCGTCATACCCCGTCATCTCGAGCGCACGACGTGGGCGGCCGACGGCCAGGCGCACGTGCTGAATAACGTCATCATCCCGGCCAACACCCACGGTTGGGAAATCGACATTCGCGACGGGCGAACCCTCTCCGAAGTTTTTATCCCGGCTGCGTGCGGAAATCTCTCGATCAATCATCGGCGCCTGCCTCCGCCCCATCGGGACGTCGTACCAACGCCGCGGCCGGCACCTTTGGTGACCCCTCCTCCGAGCCCGATCGTTACTCCGCAACCCTTGCCGCCGGTGCCGCCGCCGCCGCCCGAGACGATCGTGCGGGTTCAACGCCAAAGCATCTTGCCGTGGCTCGTCGCCGGCCTTGCGCTCTTCATAGCAGGTCACAATACGACGAACACGACGACGATCATCAACAACATACCGTCGACTCCGCCGCCATGTTGGCCGTAAGTCGCCGAGCATCGGCCGGGGAGAAAGAGACCCCGGTCCGAGCCTCAATTATACTCTGCGCGATGGGGCATAGCAGACCTACTGCGCGAGCGTATGCGAGTGTAGGATAAGGACATGAATGTACGCGCCAAGGCCGTTCTGCTCGCAGGCCTCCTCGTTTTCTCCGCCGTCCGTACCGCGCATGCCGCCGTTGCAACTGCTACTGCGACTGCGGCCGCCTATCACATTCACGCGGGCGACACGCTCGCGGTCAGCGTCGCCGAAGATCCGACGTTCGCTACGACGGGCAAGGTGCTCGACGATGGCACGCTGGGCTTGCCCCTTATCGGCCGAGTTGCGCTACGCGGCCTTCCGATCGACGAAGCGCAGCAGCGATTGGCATATATGTTGAGCGAGTACGTCCGCAATCCGCAAGTAACGATCGATGTCGTCAAAGTGGGCATCGATTCCGTTCTGGTGCTCGGCAACGTCAAGACCCCGGGGAAGTACGCATTGCGTGCCGGGTCGCGCTTTACCGATGCAATTGCCGCCGCTGGAGGACTTGGGCCGGTAGATGGCCCTCTGCCCGATGCTCGGCTGGGTAATCCGACCGGTTCCGTGCGTTATGTATCCTTGCAAGACGTTCTGCGGCGGGGCGATATGCAGAGCGACCTCCCGGTCACGAACGGCGACGTGATCTACGTCCCATCCCCGATCGATATTCGGGTCACCGTTTTGGGCGCGGTCGATCGGCCCGGCGAGTTGGCTTTGCATTACGGCGATCCGATAACTGCCGCGATCGCATTGGCCGGCGCCGGCGCCAATGCGCAGGCCGACTTGAGCCATGTCTATCTAACACGCATGCTGCCGAACGACGTCAAACACACGTACGAAATCAATCTGTATCAAGCGTTGCAAGGCAATAACGAAAAATTTGACGTGCCGCTTCAGCAAGGCGATATCGTGTACGTCCCACAGGAGAAAAAAGCCGGCGGCGTACTGTGGGGATCCTTACTCATTCTGCGCCGCATTCTGCTGGGATACTGAATACGATGGTCGAAGTTTCGAATTTCAACTACGAGCCTCGCGCGACGACGCGCCGGTATGAGGCCGGCGATCTCGGGCGCATATTGCACCGGCGTCGTCGCGCCATGATTGTAACGTTTGGAGCGATCGTAGCGATTACGCTCCTCGTCACGATATTTACGCCGAGGTCCTACGTAACGACGGTGAAAGTCATTACCGGCAATCCCGCCGGGCCCGCGATGCACTCATCGTCGGACACCTCGAGCGACCTGCCGATACTCAATGCCTTGTTGACCGCGGCCGTGAGCCAAAACACGCAGACGTATGCCGCGCTCTTTCAGCAGATCCCGGTCGCGCAGCAGGTCGTCGATTCGCTCCATCTCCCTATATCTGCGGCGGGTTTGCTTTCGCACATCAGCGTAACGCCGGAAACCAACACGTCGCTGCTGGATCTCTCTGTGAGCTGGAGCGACCCCGCGGGTTCGGCCGACATCGCGAACGCTTTCGCACAAGCAGTTATGGACCGGGAGCGCCAGTTGGTGGGTGCTCAGGCAAAATCCGCCATGGCATTTTTGACCAAAGAACTGGTAAAGGAGCGCGCCAGCGTCCGCACGTCCGCAGGGCGTTTGGCGGCGTTTGAGGCCGCGCACACCTTGGCCGACGTCAACACGCAGACGCAGGGTCTTCTGACGCAAGTCGCGGCCGTCGATACGAAAATAAGCGAGACGAAGCTTGCCGGGCGGCAGGCCGAAGCGCAGTTAGCGGCCGCGCAGAGTCAGCTGGCATCGGTTTCGGCTACGGTACCCGGCGCACGCCAGTTCACGCAATTCCCTGGAACGCAGGCCCTGCAGACGCAATTGGCACAAGTGCAGGAGCAGGTTCGGGACGACTTGCAGCGCCTCACCTCAAAACATCCGGCCGTCATAGCGCTCAAGGGGCAAGCGAAAGCGCTCAAGCAACAAATCGCCTCGCAACAGGGCCAGGAACTTGCCGGCACGACATACGTTCCGAACCCCGTCTATCAACAATTGCAGCAAGAGATCGCGCAACAGCTGATTCTCGTGCAGTCGGCTCACGCGAGCCTGACGGATTTGCAGCATCAGCAGCAAGCACTCGCGCCGCAGGTGCGCGCCTTGCCGCTCGAAACGATGCAATACGCCGAACTGAGCCGCGCGGCAACGTCATCCGTGGCCGTTCTCACCGCGCTTCAGCAGCGTTACGACGATGCGAAGATCGCGGCCTCAACCTCCCTGAGCGATGTGATGGTTACGCAGCCGGCGAGTGCCACGCTCTACGTCGTGCGCCCCGATACGGCATTGGGCACGCTCTTGGGGCTGATCGTCGCGATTATCGCGAGCCTTACCGTCGCATTCGTCTCCGATGCCATCGATCGCCGGGTCAAGGATCCGACCGAGGTGGAGCGCGTGGTCGGCTTGCCGCTAGTTGCGGATATCCCCGACGTCGTCGGCGGCGATACGAACGCGATGCGGCAGATAGCGGCGTCGTCGTTCTTACGGCTCGCTTCGACCCTCCATTTCGCACACGATCGTCCCGGAATCATCGCCATTACGAGCTCTGGAAGATCGGAGGGCAAATCCACCGTCGCGCTCAACCTCGGGCTCGCGTTTGCCGAACTCGGCGCTCGAACGATCGTCATCGACGCGGGGCACATTGCTTACGAGCATGCCGCACAGCGTTATGCGCACGGAAAGCGAGGTTTTTTCGACACCCTCCGCGACCCGTCGGTAACCCTCGAATACGTCGAATCCACTAGAAGCCCCCTGCTCGATGTGATGGCGCCGGGGCAGATTTCGGGGACCATGCTACAACATTTGAGCGGAAGCGGGGTCGCCTCAACGATGGAGGTTCTTCGCAAACGATATACCTATGTGATCGTCGACGCCCCCGCGCTTTCGTGCGGCGTCCAGACGGATCTCATCCTACGCCACGCGGATCAGACGCTGCTGGTTCTCCGGGACGGGGTTTCCGATCTCACGGTAGCTCGACGCATGGTCGGGGAGACGAAGGCCGTCGGGGTGGCGTCATTCTACGGTGCCGTCCTCAACGGAACGCCCACCATCGACTGGGATCTGCGGCGGCATGCCGACAAAGTTCGCGCATCTTTGAGGGTGGCGTTGAATGATGTTGCCCCGCAAAGCGCCGGCGCCCAGGGAGCTAAATAGGCGCCGAGTGCGAGCATTATTAATCGAACCACAGCGCATCTTCGTCCCGGCGCTGTGGGATATACTGGAGCGCGGCGGCCTAGAGGTCAAACACGCGATTCCCGAACCGGATCTACGCTCGCTGGTAGAAGTGCAGCCGCAGTTCATATTTTTCGACATCGATTTCATCTACGGCGAACCCATGCAAATAATTCAGATGATTCGAATGTCGCTGCCGCTGGCGGCGATCTGCCTCTACACGTCGACGGAAAGGCCGCTTCGATGGCATGCGGCCTGGTGCAGAGCGGTCGGGCAAACGACCGGCATTACCGGGATCATCTCCAAATCTGCACCGGAGGAAGAAATGCTCGAGGCGCTCGGCACGTTGATCCGCAATGGTACCTATGCCGACTGGCGTACGATTCCGTGGATCCGCGACGCGGGCTGGGACCCTTCGCTACCGCGATAGATAGCTCGCAAGCGATCGATCCTTTTAAGCTCCGCTTCAATCCTCGCCCGACGAAAGAAGATGCATCACTATGCCGACCGCAGCTCGCACATGCTAATCCCGTTCGCCCCGCGTCCCTGCGGTCTCCCTGGATGAAGGCACCACAGGATAGCTTTAGCGCGGGACTGTGCTCGCTTCCACTCCCGGTTTTTGTCTACGACGCTAAAACGCTCGCGATTCTTGATGTGAGCGACGCTGCGGTAGAACGATACGGCTACACGCCTGAGGAGTTCTCGTCCATGTCGCTGCACGACGTGAGGCCGCCGGCGGAACGAAAACGGAAGCGTCGGGGCGTTGCGCTCTCGAAAGGTCGCGGTGCGGTGGATGGACCGGTGCAACATCACACTGCCCATGGCGAGGCGCTTTTCGTAGAGACGATCGCTACGGAAGTAACGTATGCCGGGCACCGTGCCCGGGCCCTGATCGTTCTGGACGTGAGCGAACGCTTGCGGATGGAGAGGCGTCTGCAGGAATCAGAGCGTGCTCTGCGTGAGGCCGAGGCGCGCCTGAACGACCTCGCAGGCCAAGAGGCCGTATCGCGATCAACGAGCCGGACGGCGATGGAGCGATGCATCGGTGACCTGTTGGCGGAGCGCACGGACGACGTATTTGTGCTGTTCGTCCTTCTCGACGGCCTCGATATCGTCGCGAACACGATCGGCTATTCGGCGAGCGATCGGCTCGTAGAGCAAGCGGAAGGCTTATTGCGCGATCTAGTGGACGAACATATGATCGTTGGCGAGTGGCAGCACGGACGGTTCGTCGTGAGCGGATATGCCAGTACGTACGATCTTAGCGACCTCGTCGCTCGCGTGGAAAGCGCGCTGCGCAAACCGATGCAGCATCATTATCGTAACATGCATGTCGGAATTCGCATCGGTGTAGCCTCGGCCGCGGCCGGGAGCCAAGCCGAGGATCTCATTCGCCAGGCCTCGCTGGCGGCGCACCACGCGCTAGGCCACGGACGCGGCGTCAGCCATTTTGAACCGAGTATGGAATCCGGGTTGCGTTCGCGGCTCGCGCTGGAGCACGCACTTCATCTCGGCATCGAAGGCGGGGAGCTGCGCTTTTACGTCCAGCCGATCGTCGACGCGCAAACGGAGCACATCATATCGGCGGAGGTGCTTCTTCGCTGGAATACCCCCGTTCACGGCTTACTGAGCCCGGCATCGTTTATCGAGATGGCTGAAAAAACCGGCTTGATCATTCCGATAGGTGCGTACGTCCTAAACGCGACCTGCGCGCTTGCCAAGGAATGCGAACGCCTGCACATAGACGTACCGATCGCGATGAACGTTTCCGCAAAGCAACTTACCGACAAAACATTTTTCGCCGACGTGCAGAACATGATAGCGCATCACGCGGTTCGGCCTTCCCAGCTGATTTTCGAGCTCACCGAAAGCGCATTGATGTCGGACGTTCGCGCGACATCGAAAATGTTGAGCGATCTGCGCGATACGGGGCTGCGTATTGCTATCGATGACTTTGGAACGGGCTACAGTTCGCTGAGCCGGCTAAAACACATCGATTTCGATATACTCAAGATCGATTGTTCGTTTGTTCAAGACTATTCACGGAACGCGATGGACAGGGCGATCGTGGATAGCGCAACGTCGTTGGGCAAAAATGCGGGCCTGGAGGTCGTAGCAGAAGGAGTGGAAACGGTCGAACAGGCCTCCGCCCTGCGCGAAGCCGGGGTAACGGCTATGCAAGGATTTTATTTCGCTCGTCCGATGCCGCCCGCAGAGTTTCTTCGGAGTTTCGATGCCGCGCGCGTTTCGCCTAAAGGCAACGCGGCGAAGCACTGGGGAACGCTCTAGCAGAGTATGGCGGCGAGGCGCTGGAGCGCTTCGCGAGCGTACGCGCGCTGGGCGCCAAGGGGCGCGTCACGTTCCATCGCCCCTAGACGCGCGGTCAGTACCGCACGTTCCGAGCATGCATCCTGGATCGCCGGCGTCGCGCCTCGCGGAGTGACCCATATGGCGGCTCCTGGCTTCGCGAGGTACGGAAATGGTGTTGGTGATGCTGGAGGTGCGAGGTTCGGCGGCGGGACGATGAGCGGCCGCGTGTTGATGCGATACTCAAGGGTCGATATCTGCATCTCGATTTCACGCCGCTGCGGAGGGGTGATCGAGGGATTGTTGAGATCGTTCTGCAGTTGCATGATCTGCTGACGGTCGAGCATAGATTGCGGCAGCGTCTGCGCCGACGCACGCTGCCCGAACAATCCCAGGCAGAGCATCGTGAAAATCGCGAAGACCCGCGAGGGCCGCGGTTGGTTCACCATGGTGATAATAGTGATCCCTTTTCCCTGCCCAGAGTTGCGGCGGGTGTCGTCTGCTCCGCTTTCTGTCGCGGTGATCCAGGAGCCGACGCGGAGCGTGTACTCGGCAAATGCGCTTCACTCACGACGCCCTGCGTCGAAGGACGGACACCATCCGGATGCTCATCCCCCTACGCGCCGCGGGCGCGCTTTCGGCGTTTCTTCTCATCACGGCGATCGTTCAAGGTCAGCCGGCTCGCGGTATGGCGGCCACGGTCACCGTGCAGGCCACCGATCGCGACACCTTTGTCCCGGCTACGATAACGGTCCACGTCGGGGATACACTCCGATGGATCAATGCGTCGCAGCAGATTCATACGATCACCGACGACGTCCGGCGGGCGGCGTACGCTGGGGACGCGCTCTTGCCGGCGGGTGCGGCGCCATTTCATTCGGGGTACCTCAAGCCGGGCGCAGTCTTCGAGCATACCTTTAGCGTGGCCGGAGCGTACCATTATTTCTGCATCCCTCACGAGGGATTAGGCATGCTGGGGAGCGTGGTCGTGCTTCCGGCGGGATCTTCAACGGGTGTCGCTCCTGCGGCGTCGCCGCGAGCCACCGACGCAACCGCAACTTCAACGGCTGAGCAGGTGGTCGCTGATCCCGTTGCCTTCCCTTCACCCGTGTTCGTCACGTTGCAGCGGACCGGCGCGATCGAGGCCTTTCCGCAACAGATCGTGTGGGGCGGCTTTCCGCAGGCGCACTACATTTCAAGCGGTCCGGGCGGGGGCGTGCTCCTCATTGGGGGCTTTCAAAATGGGATGGCTTATCTTGCCGACGGCAAAAACGGGGCCAGACTTGCCGCGTTCTCGCTTGGCGGATTGATTCAAGGCGTCAAAATCGATCCGCAGGGGCACTACGGGCTCGTCGTCGACGCCGGGCTGAGCCGTGTAGCAGTCATCGACCTGAAGGCACGCAAGCTCGTGCGCATGATCCCGGTGGGAAAGACGCCGCACAACGTGACGTTTGCCCCGAACGGCTCCAGGGCATACGTGACGATTCAGGGCGGGCGGGCGATCGATGTGATCGACATGGGAACCTTGGCCGTTAAGCGGGTCATCGAACTACCTAACGTTAATGGCCCGCATAACATCGATCTGGCACCCGATTTTAAAACGGCTTGGGTTCGCAGTTACGGTCAGCCCGATCGGGCCGGGGAGGCAGTCGAGGTCAACCTTCGGAGCGGCCGGATCCTACATGACAGCACGGTCGGGCTCTATCACGGGGGTATCGATATCCGTCCGTTGGGATCGTATGTTTTTACCAGCAACATTGGCGCGAACGATGTCGATGTTCTGAATCCGCAGAGTGGATTGGTGACCGACTCAATAAAGGTTGGGCCTGGGCCGCACGGCATAAGGGAGAGTGCCGACGGCAAGTGGCTCTATGTTGCTACCACGAAGGCGAATACGCTGGTTGTCATCGATACGAAAACACTCTCGATCGTCCAAACCATACCCCTAAAGGGCATCAATCCTTTCTGGATTGCGGTTGTTGGGAACGAGTAGGCTGCGATGGACTACGGTATGGGCCGGCGAACTAGAACGCATGAACCCGGCGCTGAGCCAACCTTCGGATGAAGCGCTGCTGCTGGCCATGGTAAGAGGACAAGAGGACGCTTTCGACATTGTGTATTCGCGATATGCGCGGGTAGTAATGTCGGTCGCCTATCGCGTCGTCCACGATGCCGACGCAGCGGCGGAAATTACGCAGACGACGTTTATGCGATTGTGGGAACGGGCCCCGCGCATCGAATCCCGGCCAGGATATTTGCGACCGTGGCTTTTAACGGTCGCGAGGAATGCCGGAATCGATTGGCTGCGACTCCATAAGCGCGAGCTTTCGGTACGGGAACGAACCGTAGCAGATGCGCGCGACCAGCAGGTCGATGTCGAAGAAGCGGCTATCCTGAGCGAGCAGCATGCGAGCGCGCGGGATCTTTTGCAGACGCTCAGCGACGAGCAACGTCAGATCGTGGAGCTCGCGTTTTTCGGCGGCCTCACTCAAGCGCAGATCGCTCAAACCACGGGGGTCCCGCTTGGAACCGTCAAATCGCGCCTACGCCTAGCCATGAAACACCTACGCGCGCAACTGTCCGCAGATGCCGGAGAGTATCAATGAACGACCGACCCACAGTTCACGACGATCTGGAAGCCTATGTTTTGGGAGCTCTCGATCCTCTCGAGCGTATAGAATTTGCGCGACATCTCGACATCTGCGGAGCCTGCCGGTCGGAGGTCGAGAGCTACGCTGGTGTGATGGATTCCTTGAGCCGGCTGGAGCAGCCAGCGCCGCCACCGCGTCCTGGCATGCCTCCGATTCCGCTACAACGTTACGGGTCGATCGCGCGGCGGTACGGAGCGATCGCTGCGGTGTTTGTCTTCGTCATTCTAGGGGCGTGGGCAGTCCCGTCCGTTAACGGGTACGTTCATGCTGAGCGAGCTTACTCTGCCATAACACTGATGCTCGCGAGCAACGCGCAAGAGGTGGCGCTCACGGGTGAGGGCGCGACGGGGCGGGCAATCGTCGGGGACCGGCGGCGATTGACTGGATTCGTGGCGACCGGATTGCCGCCGGCGGCACCGGGCCTCGTATATCGCGTGTACGTCCATGCCGACGGACGACGTATGTCGCCCGGTACGCTTGAACCTACGTCGAACGGTCTTGAGATATTAGTCGTACGTGGAGATATGCTCCGCGGCGCAAACCTGATTCGTATCATGCGCGAACCACTCCATCGGGGCGACGCGAGCGCGGCGCGTCGGATGATGCTCCAAGGATACACATAAGCCTCGGCTATCGGTCGATACGCGTGAGGGCGATGTTCTCGTCGCGAGGCCGCTCTATGATGTGAGCACAGAACGTTGCTACATCAGGAGTACATCATGTTTATCCCGCTCGCTCTCCCGACCCTTATCGGATTCGCTCAGCCGCTTCCGGTGCACGTGTCTACCTGCGATATCTCAACACCGAGCTTCATTCCGAGCGGTGCCGCTACCGGCACCACGATGGTGGGCGACTATAGCCTGCACGTGCGCTTTGACGACATCGCCCCGCAAGCGATCGCCCAAGTGACGTTCGCCCTCAATGACGGCACCCGAGTTGTCGACGCTGGAACGTTTAGCCGGAATATCACGATCGATCACGTTTTGGCGTTGGCGCCGACGCCAGCGCAATCGTGTACCGTGAGCTCGGTTCGATTTGCGGATGGAACCACGTGGAACACCACCGCCTTTCAATCGATATGAAAATTGCTTTGAAGTGATCCGTCCACCGCACCTACGCGTATATTGTACAACAACACAATCAACTTCAAGGAGTACCTCGATGATTATCCCTCTCGCACTCGCTACGACACTCGCCTTCGCCGGATCCGATCCCGTCTCTGTCGCAACTTGCGATGTCTCAAGCCCAACGCTGCTGCAGATGGGCGCGGACACCAACACGATGGATTACAGCGGATACACGCTTCACGTAAAATTTGCAGACATCGCTTCGGAGACCCTTTCGAAAGTCACGTTCGCGCTTAACGATGGGACGCGCGTGAGCGACGTGGGCACATTCAGCCCCAACGCGACGATCGATCATTCGTTCAACATCGCACCGACAGTAGCGCGGAGCTGTTCGGTGAGCTCCGTTCGCTTCACGAATGGCCAGGATTGGAATGCGCAATAAGGACGGCCGTCGGCTTAGCGTAGTCAAGCGGCGGATCCGCGGATACGGGTGAAGAAGGCGTCGGGAGCGCGCTTTGGAGAGGCGCTCCTAAATGCGGGCGTAGGTCGCGAAGCGAAGTGCGCCGGATCGCTCGATTATGTCTAGCCGTCGTTATGCGAGCCCAGCGCGCATGAGGAAGGAAAAGAAGTGCGAGCGCTACGAGAACGAATGGGCGTGTATATGCAATTGACGATGATCTCCGCTGGGCTCATGCTGATCTTTAGGCTGATCGGAATCTGGTTTCCATCGCTGGCGAATTGGCAGAATGACGCGCGGTGGTCGATGGCGGCGTTTTTTGTGATAGCCGGGATTACGCACTTCGGGCCGGCCCGATCCGAGTTTGCAGCGATGGTCCCCCCGTGGGTGCCGGTCAACGCTTCGCTCGTCATCGCGATCACGGGTGTTTTGGAGATTGCGGGTGGGATCGGGCTTCTGCTTCCGGCGACGTCTCGGCTTGCGGGAATCTGTCTGCTCGTGTTTCTGGTGGCGGTTTTTCCGGCCAATGTGAACGCGGCCGAGCATCATTTGCGCATTTTCGGCCAACCGCACCCACCGCTTATCCCGCGGTTGCTCGACCAGATCGTCCTTTTCGCGCTGGTCGCTTGGGGCGCGGTACTGTAGTAACATAGCGAGGAACATAGCGCGGAGATCTACGTTGACGTGACGCCCTGCGCGAGCGTGATGAGATCGGCGTCTCGAACGACGCGTCGCCGCTCGGCGAATGCGGCGAAAGCGCGGGCGAAGTGCGCTCGCGAGAGATCGTCAAACTCTAGGCCGAGTTGCGCGGCCCGGTGAAAGAGCGCGTTGCGTCCCGAATTTCGTCCGAGCGGGAGTTCGGTCGAGCCGCCGATGCTGCGCGGGTCGATGATCTCGTAGGTGCTGCGCTCCTTGATGATTCCGTCCTGATGGATACCGGATTCGTGCGCGAAAGCGTTGGCACCCACGATAGCTTTATTTTTTTGAACCCGCATGCCGGTCGCGCGCGCTACGGCTTGCGAAAGCGCGCGAATCGCACCGAGCTCGAAGCCGATCTCGCACGCGAAAGCATCGGGCCGGGTACGCACCGCGACGACGATCTCTTCCAGCGCGCAATTTCCGGCGCGCTCGCCGATGCCGTTGATCGTGCATTCTACCTGATTCGCTCCGGCCGCAATCGCGGCTAGGGCGTTCGCGGTGGCCATGCCGAGGTCGTCGTGGGTATGGACGCTCAGGGTTGCCTTCTCGATCCCGTCGACGTTGTCGATGAGATAGCCGACCAGCGCGCTCATGGCGGCCGGGGTTGCAAACCCGACGGTGTCCGGCACGTTGATCGTTCGCGCGCCTGCGGCGATTGCGACCGAAAAGATGCGAGCCAAAAAAGACGGGTCCGAACGCGTGGCGTCCTCGGCGGAGAACTCGACGTCGTCGCATCGTCCGCGCGCATGGCGCACCCCATCGGCGACGCATTCGAGGGCCTGCTCGAGCGTAATTCGTAACTTGTGCTGCAGATGAATCGGCGAGGTGGCGAGAAAGGTGTGAATCCGCGGTGCGTGCGCATCGCGGAGCGCGTCGGCCGCCGCATCGATGTCGCGTACGTTGCAGCGCGCGAGCGCGGCCACGCGGACCGAGCGAACGAGCCGGGCAATCTGCTCGACGCTGTGCGTGACGAGCGGAGAGGCCGCAGGGAAGCCCGCCTCGATCGTGTCGACTCCCGCCGCCGCGAGCATGCGAGCGATCCGTAGTCGTGCGGCCGGCGTCATTGCCGCGCCTGGTGATTGTTCGCCGTCGCGCAGCGTGGTGTCGAGGATCTCGATGGCTCTCATGGTCTATCTCCCGAGTAAGTACAGAGAAAAGCGAAAAAAAAGCCCCTCGCTCGATGCGAGGGGCTCGTGCACTGCGTGCGAGCGTCGATCGGCTAGGTTGGAAGCAGCGTGCCGCTAAGGCTAAGCCACTGCTCGTGCAGGGGATCCTCGCCGCGCACCGCTGCGGCGTACGCGTTCGCAAGCGCGTCGGTAAGCGGGCGCGCATCCGATAGACGGCGACGGTCGATCTGGGAAACCGAGGTCACCTCCGCGGCCGTACCGGTGAGGAAAACCTCGTCGGCTTCGAGCAGATCGCGCACCGCGATCGGTCCGATTTCGACTTCGATCCCGCGATCGCGAGCTAACTCGATCACGGTCGCGCGCGTGATGCCGTCGAGCACGTCGGCCGATGCGTCGTTGGTGCGGACGCGCCCGTTGCGGACCACGAAGATATTCTCGCCGGTTCCTTCGGCCACTTCGCCGCGATCGTTCAACAGAATCGCTTCGTCGAAGCCGCGTTCGATCGCGTCGTGGAGGGCGAGTATGGAATTCATGTAGTGGCCGCATGCCTTGACCGCCGCAGGCATCGAACGCGAAGGCGTTTTTTGCCAGGGCGAGATGCAGACTCGCACGCTCGGCCCCATCAGCGAGCCGCTCAGCGGTTTGAGCGCGACGAGCACGTGCGTCGGGCAATGGTAGCGCGGCGCAAGCGAAATGCCTTTCTCACCGAAGAAGGCCAGGGGCCGAATATATCCCTGCGTGAACGCGTTGGCTCCAAGCGTAGCAAACATCGCGCGCTCGAGTTCTTGCGTCGAGTAGGGGATCTGCAGCCCATAGACTTCGGCCGACCGGTGGAAGCGCTCCAGGTGATCTTGCGCTCGGAAGATCGCTGTACCGTGCGGCGTTTCGTACGCGCGAATGCCTTCGAAGACGCCGGAACCGTAGTGCAATGCATGCGTGAATGGGCGCACCGCGATGTCGTCGCCGTCGTGCAGCGTGCCGTCGTACCACATAACGCTCATGCGCCGGCACCTGCGGTGGTGACGGCGCCGTCGGAGGCGGAGCCGACGAGTGCCCGATATTTCGCGAAGACCCCGGTGGTGTAGTGCGACGCGGGAGCATTCCACGCCGCGCGCCGCGCGGCGAGTTCCGTCTCGGGTACTTCAACGCGCAATTCGCGCGAGGCGACGTCGATGACGACGGTGTCGCCGTTACGGAGCAACGCGATCGGGCCGCCGACCGCAGCTTCAGGCGCGACGTGTCCGATCATGAGCCCGTGCGTTCCCCCGCTAAAGCGTCCGTCGGTGATGAGGGCGACGTTCTCTCCGAGCCCGGCGCCGAAGATCGCAGCGGTTACGCCGAGCATCTCGCGCATTCCCGGGCCGCCCTTCGGCCCTTCGTAGGCGATGGCGATCACGTCGTTGGCGACGATCGCGCCGTCGAGGACGGCTTGCATCGCATCCTCTTCACGCGTGAAAACGCGCGCCGGCCCGCGATGGAGCAATCGTTCGTTTCCCGCGATCTTGACGACCGCACCGTCGGGCGCGAGATTCCCCTTCAGGATGGCGAGGCCGCCGTGCGGTTTGAATGGACGTTCCGCCGTAGCGACGACGCGTTGGCCCGGCGTTTCGGATGCGGTCGCGACCGCTTCGCGAAGGGTTGGGCCGCCGAGCGTGCGGGCATCGCCGTGCAGCAAGCCCCCGTCCAATAGACGGCGAGCAATCAACGTGGAACCCCCGGCAGCGTCCACGTCGAGCGCGAGATAGGTGCCGCCCGGTCGCAGATCCGCGACGATCGGCGTGCGCGCGCTGATCTCATCGAAATCGTCGATCGTGAGCGGAACGCCGGCCTCGCGCGCGATGGCGAGCAAGTGTAAAACGCTGTTGGTGGACCCGCCGGTGCCTGCCGCCGCGGCGATCGCGTTTTCAAAGGCATCGCGCGTGAGAAGGTCTCGCGGGCACACATTGCGAGCCAGCAACTCCATGGCGAGCTCGCCGGCGCGATACGCCCAATCGCGGCGGCGCGGATCTGTTGCGCCCGGCGACGAGCTACCGATCGGCGAGAGGCCCAAATACTCCAGCGTCGTGGCCATCGTGTTGGCCGTATACTGTCCGCCGCATGCCCCCGGGCCAGGGCACGCGCGATCTTCAATCGCCTTGAGTCGCGTCGCATCGATGGTGCCGCATGCGTGCGCGCCGATCGCCTCGTAGACGTCGACGATGGTGATCTCTTTGCCGTCGAGCCGTCCGGCGGCGGTCGAACCGCCGTACAACAGCACCGAAGGAATATTGAGTCGCGCGAGCGCCATCGCTGAGCCGGGCAGCGTCTTGTCGCATCCTGCGAGCGCCACGATCGCATCGAATTGATAGCCGCGCGCGCAGAGCTCGATCGAGTCGGCAATTACTTCGCGGCTCACGAGCGAGGCCTTCATCCCTTCGGTGCCCATCGTGATGCCGTCGCTGATCGCAATGGTGTTGAACTCCATCGGCGTCCCGCCGGCGGCACGCACGCCCTCCTTCACGGCTTCGGCGAGTTCGCGCAAGTGAATGCCGCACGGCATCGTCTCGATCCAGGTATTGGCAATACCGACCAACGGTTTTCCGAGGTCCTCATCGGTGAACCCGACGGCCTTGAACATGGCGCGCGCACCCGCTCGCGAGGCACCCTGGGTGAGCGCGCTGGAACGCGCGTTGAGCGCGGTGTTACGATCCGTCATCAGCAGACCCGGAACTTGAGCTCGTCGTCTTGCACGAGCTCCTCGGTAGGGTCCAGCCACGGCATCAGCGAGCGCAATTCCGCGCCGACGCCTTCGATTTCGTGGGCGCGCGCCTTTTCCGCATATGCGTTGAAGCGCGGCTTTCCGGCAGCGTGCTCCTGGACCCACTCGCGCGCGAAGCTGCCGTCTTGGATGTCGCGTAAGATCGCCCGCATCGCCTCTTTGGTTTCGGACGTCACGACGCGCGAACCGCGACTGTAATCGCCGAAGCGCGCGGTATTGCTAATTCTCTTGCGCATGCCTTCGATGCCGCCGGCATACATCAAGTCCACGATCAGCTTCATCTCGTGCAAGCACTCGAAGTACGCCATCTCCGGCGCGTAACCGGCCTCGACCAGCGTTTCAAAGCCGGTGCTGACCAGAGCCGAAAGGCCGCCGCACAGCACGGCTTGCTCGCCGAACAGATCGGTTTCGGTTTCTTCTTTGAAGGTCGTTTCAAGAATGCCGGCACGTCCGCCGCCGATGGCGCTTGCGTATGCGAGCGCAATCTCGCGTGCGTCGCCGGATGGGTCCTGCGATACGGCGATCAGGCACGGCACTCCGCGACCCGCTTCATACTCGCTGCGTACCAGTGGGCCGGGCGCCTTGGGAGCGACCATGAATACGTTGCTCGTGCGAGATGGGACGATGGTGCCGAAGTGGACGGAAAAACCGTGCGCGAACCCGAGGTACGCGCCATCGCGCAGATGCTCGGCGATCGATCGGAAATAGAGCGCGGGCTGCTCCTCGTCGGGGACGAGCATCATCACCACGTCCGCTTCGCCGACCGCTTGCTCGACCGATGCGGTGCGCATCCCGTCGCGTCGCGCGCGTTCGTTCGATGAGGAGTATTCGCGGAGCCCGACCGTAACGTCAACTCCCGAGTCTCGAAGATTCAGGGCGTGAGCGCGCCCTTGACTGCCGTAGCCGATCACGGCCACGCGCTTTCTTTGGATCGCGGCATGCCTGGCATCGCGGTCGTACAGGGCTTTCATCAGAAGATCTCCTCATGTTCGGTAGTGAGTTTGCGAATTTGTAAGGTCAGGCGCCGTAGAGCGTCGACCGGGCCGCTCAATTCGATGGTCGCAGCGTAGCGTTCGCCTTCGCGACGAGCGCTCAGATTGGTATACGAGCAGCCGAAACGGTGCGTCAGGTTGATGATGCGCGCTAGGAGGCGCCCATCGACGGTGTCGATCGAATGCGTCACGTCGGCATCGCTTCGATCAGGTGCTCGACGCCGGTTCCCGATGGAATCATGGGAAAGACGTTTTCATGCGGGAAGCACTCCGCGTGGAGCAGCATCGCGCCGGGAGCGCGCACGAATCGCTCCATCACGATCGCGAGCGGATCGCCCTCGCTCAAGCGAAAAGCCGGCATACCGTACGCAGCGGCAATCGCACAGAAGTCGGGATTGTCCCAGAGACTCGTTGCGGAGTAGCGCTCGCCGTAGAAGAGCTGCTGCCATTGGCGCACCATGCCGAGGTTGCGATTATCGACGAGCAGGATCTTCACAGGCAGATTGTAGCGGCGAATCGTCGCAAGTTCCGGGAGCGACATTTGAAAGCCGCCGTCGCCGACGATCGCATAGACGGGTCGTCCGGGATGGGCGAAGGCCGCGCCGATCGCCGCCGGTAGGCCGAATCCCATCGTGCCGAGGCCGCCTGAAGTGACGAAAGCGTCGGTATCGCATGGCCGGACGCGTTGCGCGGCCCACATTTGATGCTGGCCCACGTCGGTCGCCACGATCGCGTTGCGCGGGACGGCCGCGAAGAATGCGTCGAGCGCATCGGTTGCGAGCAGTCCGTTGGGCGATGGGTCGCGCGGTAACGGGCCACCGAGGGCTGCGGCTCGCCTGCGCCACGCCGCAAACGAGGGCACCGGCCCGCGTCGCAACGCCGCGGTGAGCGCGCCGAACGTCTGCTTTAAATCGCCGTGGAGCGTGATGTGCGGCGTGACGATCTTGCCGAACTCGCTCGCATCGATGTCGGCGTGCACAATCGTCTTCGCCTGCGGTGCGAACGTTGCGGGATTGCCCGTGACGCGGTCGTCGAAGCGCATGCCCAGCGCGACGATGACGTCGGCTTGTGCTACGGCGCGATTCGCGGCGGTCCACCCATGCATGCCGAGCATCCCGAGAAAGGATGCGTCGGCGGGCTCGGCGCAGCCGAGGCCGTGAAGCGTTGCGACGTGCGGGGCGCCCAGAAGTGCCATAAACTCGCGGTATTCTGCGGTGGCGCGCGACCATCGCGCGCCGCCGCCGACGATGATGACGGGGCGCTGCGCTCTCATAAGGGCGTCGATCGTCTCATCGATCGAACGCGCACTAGCCTGCGGGTGGGGCGCGGCGGCGAGGATCTCGGGCGCAGGCGCGTCTTCGGAGCGGAACGCCTTGAGGACGTCGGAGGGGATATCGACGAGCACGGGGCCCGGCCGCGGCCCGCGGGCGAGGCGGAACGCGCGCAGCAGCGCGTTCTCCAGTTCGTCAACCGATCGGACGACGACGTTGCGTTTGGTGACGCAATGGGTGATCGAAGCGATGTCGATCTCCTGGAAGGCGTCGGTGCCCATCAACGTGCTCTTGACCTGGCCGGTGATCGCGACGACGGGCACGTTGTCGAGCATCGCGTCGGCGATTCCCGTTACGAGGTTCGTTGCTCCCGGGCCCGAGGTGGCAACGCAGACGCCGACCTTGCCGGTCGTGCGCGCATAGGCGCTCGCGGCGAACGCGGCCGCCGCTTCGTGACGCACGAGAACGTGCCGCACGCGATGCCCAAAGAGGGCGTCGTGCAGGGGCATGATCGCGCCCCCCGGATATCCGAAAACGGTTTCTATCCCTTCGCTTTCGAGAATATCCACGACCAGATCGGCTCCGGTACGTCTTCGTTCCATAGTGGTCTCCAAAAAAAGAAGAGCCCCCGCCGGATCGGCGGGGGCTCTTCTGCACTTGAGTTTCGTTTTCTACGCAGTAGCCAACCCATACCGATCCATTGCGGAGCGGCTAATAAGGACGACGACGACGAGAACGAGATTGTGGGCGAACATTTCCGGTACCATACCACCGCGTACCATGCCCGTCAACCCTTGCGGCGAATATTGCGGCGAATATTAACGCGAAATCGACGCAGGCTTCGTTGATCCGTCAGTTTCGGTGGGGCGCCTTGTTCTAGTTAGAATTCGAACCCGGACTCCACGACCAATCGAAACTGATTGCGTAGCGAGCCGGTAGCGCCAAACGCACTACCCGGTGCGGCGGACCGAACAGAAACGTCTGATAAATCGCCGCGCAATAGGAAGTGCTTGAAGCGGTACGTCGGTGACACCGTAAACGACCACGCTCCGCTCCCCGGACCGTACCCGACGAGATCTGCGTTCGGACTTTGGTCACCGGTTCCACTTTGGTTCGCAATGTCTTCAATTCGTCCGGTGAGCGACCACGTCGGATTGAATGCGTACGTCGCGGCGAGTACTAGACCGTATGCGCTCTCGTTGCTTGTGTAGCCGAGTGCGCTGCTCTGCGGCGATTGAACGAAGAGCAGGTAGGGAGCGAACGTCCAGTTTCCGCGGGTCGCCGTATACATAAAATTGTAGAGTCGTTTATTGGCGATCGTAGCGGTCGGGTTGCTCGGCGCACTGGCATTAGGGATGACGACTACCGCTTGGTACGTCGTATTCGCATTGGCGGCCAACGTCATCGAGCCTTCGACGCCAAGATAGCGTCCGGAGTAAAACCCGTCGTTCAACTCAAGAGCGCCTGTGTACTTTCCCTCGGTCGTGGTGAAGCGGACCCCACGGCTTACCGCGGTCTCCATATTCCAAACAAGGCCGCGCTGAATGTTCGAATTGAGGTATGTATAGGTGTATTCTTGACCGATGAGCGTTGCGAGCTTCCCTATCGATAAACTGGTATGATCGTTCGGATTCAAGCTTACATAGAGAGAGGGAACTGGGCCATAAACGTTGGTGTTGACGTTTGTCTCCAGTGTCTTGTTTCCAGATAGACCAACGACCGGGATGCTGTACATTCCGACGCTCGCGCCGTAGCGAAAGAAGCCGGTGTTGCGTGTAACGTTCACGGACGCGTTGCTGATGTTGAAGCGGGAGGCTTGATCGCTACCACCGGCGTTCCCAATGTTTCCCGTAGCATTCACGTTGCTCGTGAACGTTTGAGTAGCGAGGAACTCTTCAGTATAGCTCATGGTTGGCACGGGCGGTGCGGCCGCCGAGGGCGTAGCTGAAGCCGTCGGCGACGGCGCGGGGGATGATTGGGACTGTGCTAACGCTGCGACCGGGACAAAGCACAGCATAGGAATGGCGACAATGCAGCACATCCTCATATGCGGAACCGCTATAAGCGAACGCCGCCGCCGACGTAATAGACCCTGTAGTCCACGCCCCCCGGTCATGCGCGCGACTCCGCAGGCGTGCCCGAGGTCCCGAAGCCCGGGATGGGGTCGACGCCGTGGATTGCGAGATCGCCGGCTTCCATATGATCTTCGGTCGCGCGCAGCGGCACGACGAGAGAGATCAGTTTGAGCAACACGTACGTACCGACGATATTGAGCACGATGATGAAGGCCGCCGCTTCAGCTTGATGCACGAACTGCGCGAAGTTTCCGTAGTACCAGCCAGTGACGGAAACATCTGACGAGCCCTTGACCGCTTTGTTAGCAAAGTACTCGAGCATCTTCGGATCGGCCACTATACCGGCCATGAGGCCGCCCACCAGGCCGGCGACGCCGTGCGTGTGCAGCACGGAGAACGTATCGTCGACTTTTTTCATCACGGACCAACGGCTGAGATAATTGAGCGTGAGCCATGGAATGATCGTCGCCACTCCGATGGCAATGGCGCCGTAGCCATTGACGAAACCGGCAGCCGGCGTGATCGCGACCAGACCGGCGATCATACCGTTGATCATCGAGACCGCATTCGGCTTGCCCGTCATGAACATGTCGGCAACGAGCCAGACTAAGAGCGCCGTCGCCGTCGCGATGTTGGTATTGAGCACGGCAGCTCCGGCGTCCGAGTTCGCAAAGAACGGATCGCCGCCGTTGAAGCCGTTCCATCCGAGCCACAGGATGCCGGCGCCGGCAAACGCCATGATGAGATTGTTCGGCTGAAAATCACGCTGGTCGGCGAGCAGACGAGGCCCAACCACGGCAGCCGCGACGAATCCCGAAACGCCGGCAGCCAAATGAATGACGTAACCTCCCGAATAGTCGACGGCACCGAGTTGCGCGAGCCATCCGCCGCCCCACATTGAAAACGCGCCGATCGAGTATACGATCACGCTCCATACGGGAACGAAGATCATCCACGCCTTGAAGTTCATGCGCCCCAGCACCGAGCCGGCAATCAAGATCGGTGTGATCGCCGCAAAGACGAATTGAAAGAAGACCATCACCGCGCCGGAGAAATGCAGTTCGGGCATACCGCCTGCGGCGAGCGGTATCGTTGCTTGCGCGAGCTCCGACGTGGCCGAGAGCGCCGGTCCGGGCATGCCGAGGAAGGCAGAGAGAATGCCGGGCCCGAGCTTTATCGGGTTGCCGAAGCTCATGTTGTAACCCACGAGCGACCACACGATCAACACCGAGGCGAACGCATAGAAAACCATCAGCGCGGAGTTCAGCGCCCATTTCTTCTTGACCAGACCGGCATAGAGAATCGCGAGTCCCGGAATGCTCTGCAACCCGACGAACGTGGCGGCAGTCAATTGCCACGCCGTATCGCCGGAGTTCAACCATTTGGGTGCTTCGAGATATGGGTTGAGATCAGCAAGTAAAACCATAAAAGCCCCTCGCCTGGATTGGTGTAGGTGTGCGGACCATCATAGGCGGTTGGTGGGACTCTACGCATTGTCCAATGCGTAGAGCGAACAGGGCTTTCATTAACGTATTGGATAAAACGCACCGGATAACGCCGGCATCGGCGGCGTCGGCAAGCAGCTACGGCGGCATCGTCCAGGATCCGGCGTTCCATAGGACGCTGCTCACCGAGCCGGTTGGGCCGTGGATGCGGCTGGAGAATGCATCGATCTCGCGGCGTTGATAGAGCAAGACCATCGGCAGCGCGCGCGATAGACGTTCTTGGATGCGGGCGTAAAGCGCGAGGCGGCGAGCGGGATCGTAGGTGGTGCGCGCGGCTTTCATCAGCGCATCGAGTGCCGGATCGCAATAGCGTGGCTTGTTGTAGCCGTCCGGCGGAATGTTGGCGCAGCCGAACTGGTCGGTGACGTCGGGATCGTCGCCGTTGACGAACGGATAGAGCGCCATTTGGAACTTGCCGCCGTAGATGTGGCCGCCGCTCTGGGCGGGAGCGGCGAACTGCATCACCTCGTATGCTTTGAGCGAGAGGTCTACCCCGATGGCGCGCTCCGCCTGCTGTATGGCGCTGCCGATGATTTCATCGCCCGGCGTATCGGCTTGGATCAGCATGAGAACGGCGAGCCGCTTGCCGTTTTTGGTGCGGATGCCGCCGCTGCCCGTACGCCATCCGGCGGAGCGCATCAGCGCGCGGGCCGCTGCCGGATCGTACGGCGCGGTAAGCGGCGCGCGGGGATCGTAGGCCCATTCGAAGAGTCCGCGTCCGGCGTCGGTCGCATCGACCGCGCCGCGATACGCCTTCGCGATGAGCGAGGGGATATCGATCGCCTGCGTCAGGGCGCGTCGCACGCGCGGATCGCCGGTGATCGGATCTTGCGTGTTGTAGATGAGCGAGCCGACGGCATTGACCGGCGTGCGCAGAAGGCGCATCTGCGGAATCGCGGCGATCAACGGCACGTTGCCCATGTCGAGGTCGTTGAAGAGGCCGTTCGCTTCGCCCGTGTGGAGCTGGTTCACCGCGGTAGCGGAATCGGAGACGAAGCGAATCGTAACATGTTTGATGGAGGGCATGCCGCGGAAGTAGTTGGGATTCGCCGTGAGCTCTATGCGGTCGCCATGGTACCAATGGGCAACGACGTACGGGCCGCCGCCGATGGGAGCGTCGTCGAAGGCGATGTGGTTAAAGTTCGGTTTTGACGCGAGCAGGTGCGCGGGCAAAATTGGATAGCCCTGCGGCGCGAGGACGAGCGTAATGAGCGGCGCGAACGGCTCGCGCAGATGCAATACCAGCGTGGTGGCGTTCGGGGCGTCCGCGCGGGCGATGCGATCGTAGCCGTAGCGGCTCTGCACGTTGTTGGCGGGGTTGAGGATCGCATCGATCGAGTAAACGCAATCCCGCGCGGTGAGTGGGGTGCCGTCGGCAAAGCGCACGCCAGCGCGCAGATGATAGGTGATGGTTTTACCGTCGCTGCTGATGCCGCCGTTTGCGAGCGTCGGCACGGTCGTGGCGATGTCGCCGACCAGCCGCCCCCGATCGTTGAACTTCACGAGGTAGTTGAAGAGCAGAAGTCCGAGTTCGGTCGAAGATGCGCCGTTTTCGAGCGCGGCGTTGAGCGACATGGGCTCGCGCTGTTGGTCGATGATCAGCGTATTGATGAGCGTCGGCGGGCGCGCGCACGAGGCCAGGAAAAGAAGCGCAAGCGCTACGGCAAGCAAGGGGCGTGTATGCAATGAACGATGCTTTCCGGCGGGTACGTCCGATCGACGCAGGTAGGTCCGGCACGTTCCGAGTTCGCCGCTACGGTTCCCCTGCGCGGGCCGCTCGATGCGGAAAGAATGTCCTGGGTTACCGCGCCGGCCGGCGTTTTGCGCGTTCCCGTAAAGATCGTCGTAGCTACCTCGATTTGCTACTCGAGCCAACCGATGACGTACGTGAACCCTTCAACATAAAAGGAGCGATAGCTACCGTGAACGTCCCTAACGTCAACGCGTCGCCGGCAATCCCGCCCGCAAAAGCGGTACCGACCCTCGTCGCTTCGCAACTCGAAGCGCAAAAGGAAGCCCAAACGGGGATTCAAGACGGCGACGAGCCATTGGTTGGAAACACCCTGAATAAACTCGCCTAGGCTCCTAGAGCGAAGCCGACCCGAATTGGGCGTCGCCAGCGGGCGACGCCCAATTCCATAGTCGCTCGATTAGATACCCACAAAGTTCCCCATCATGTCGAATGAAATGCGGAGCACTGTCGGCAGCGCGAGGCTGCGCGTGCGCAGCGCGACCAGACCCAGGGCAAACGCCATTGGGAAATTCTCCGCGATAACGTGTGCAACAATCAGGATCGCGTTACCGTGCTCCTGCCGGCTGACCGCGCCATAGTGAAGAAGCGAGAAGATGACGGCCTGAGCGAAAAGCGCCCACGGCGTCCGCATACACGCGCGAAGATGCGAGAGCATCATCCCGCAGATTAGGAATTCCTCGCTGAATCCGTTGCTGAAGAAGTTGCGAACGACGAGCGTAGCGAGAAAGCCGACGCTAAGGGTGCCACGGTAAAGAGCCAGAGCGATGAAAACCGCCGGCAACGCGAGGCACGGAAGAGCGGCTCTCCACGTGTATGGCGCCGAGCGCGTTAACCCCACCTCGTCGCGATGCATGCCAAAGGCGAATAGCAGAGTTCCGGGCAGCACGGCATATAGCGTGAAGTTGAATAGCGGTTGCCCGAACGTGGGCCCGAAGAAGGTGTTGTAGCCGCGCAATACCCCGGCAGGCCACGGCAAGCGGACGTATCCGCCGTACCACACCGAGTACACCATGAAGACGGCGAAGAGAGTTGCCAGGACGATGCCGTAGCGAAGCCACAAGCGTGCTCCGGTCGCGGAAGCTACGAGCGTGGACTGCTCGGCGGCCCTATCCTCGGGAACGGTCGCTGCGACAACGAGCCATAGCAGTAGCACGTAGCCCAGCATCGCGGAACCGATCCACGAACGGTTTGGATCCCAGACGAGCATGAGGAGTTCCGCGAGAATCCATGTGATTGCGCCGGCGATCGTGCTGCATTTCACGCTAGGGGCTATAACCGTCGATTTCGCCCTGAACCTCGGTTCCCGGTGGAACGGTAAACGCCGGCAAGATGAAGTGCAGCACGTTATCGCTCGTGGTGCCGGCGATCGGGCCGACATACGGATCGCTGCGCGCGATCGTGAGGGTGTATCGCAGTGTCGGATCGAGTCTGAAAGGGCACCGCACGTCGAGTCTCGAGCTTGCGCCGAAGGGAACCGCGCGGCTCCGGGATTCAATCGTGAAAAAGTAGACGGAGTCGGCTCCCGGTGTGGGCGGCTTCTCGGCCGCATTCGGAGCGCGACCTCGCAGTATCGTGTCGGCCGGTATGGTGCCGATGGCATGCGTGGAAAGTCGAAGCGTCGCGAGATATCCATCTTGTGACGCGCTTATCGCGCTCGCATCGCTCGACGGGGCGACGCCTGCCGTTACCGTCATCACGAGTGCGAGGATCGAGGCTGCTTTCATGAGCCTTCCTACGTTTCTGCGTGCGTCGCTGTGACGGCCGATCAGTCGTGGAGGATGACGTTCAGGAGCGAGGTATGCACGCGGATGACGCCGTTGTATTCGATAAAGCCGAGCTTGCGGAATTTGTTGAGGAAGAAACTGACGCGAGAACGCGTCGTGCCGATCATCTCGGCGAGCGTCTCTTGGCTGATATTGGGAATCACTTCCTCGGGGCGCGATTCTTTCCCGAAGTTGGCGAGCAAGAGCAGGACGCGGGCAAGGCGCTTCTCGCTCGAATTGAAGAGCTGATCCACCAAATCTTCTTCGATGCGAATATTGCGCGTGAGAAGATGCGCGATGAATGTCTCCGAGAACTCCGGTTCGGCGTGCAGAACGTTCACCATCACGGTTTTTGCGACCCGAACGATGGAGCAATCCGTTAGCGCTAGTGCCGTTGCCATGCGGACCGCTTGGCCCGCTAGGCATCCCTCGCCGAAGAAAAAGCCTTCGTTCAGGATTGCAATAACGGCCTCTTTGCCGCGCGGGGATACGACCGCAAGTTTTACTTCACCGCGCTGTATGTAAAAAACCGCGTCCGCCGGGTCTCCCTGGGCGAAAATGCTGCTGTTTTTACGATACTTCTGGATCGAGCGTCCTTCGCCCACGGCACCGAGAAAGATTTTGGAATCGAAGGGCCGTTCTTGGTTGACGATCATGGATGGGCGCCTTTCGAGGGCCGACGGTATATAGCTTCTACGCGCGCTTTTGCGTATTCCCGCAAGCGAGGCGCGCCACACGCACGAAGACGGTCCAGAGATCGCTGGGCCGTCTTCGCTAGGCGGGCCGGAAAGGCGGCCCTTGGTCCGTATGGGTGACCGATTATTACCCGCCGGGATTGGTGATAAGCGAACCGGCGATGATCGGTATGGAGACGGCGCCGTCTCCCAGCGTCGGGCCGCCCGCCAACGATCGGCCGGTGAAGCTTGTGGCGTTGATCGTGACCCATGAAAACGCGAGTACGTTTTCATGGAACGTCTGGCCCCCAAGTTGCCGAACTGCCGACCTGCCAATAGATGTTGCAAGCTCTGGCGCCATTGGCTGAAGATCACGTTGCCGCTGACCCCCGCCGTTGCCGCGTTTTCCGGCGGCGACGGGGGTCACAGCGCACCCTAAACTGCTTGCGATACGGAGTTGGCCGTCCCCGGCCCTAATTGCCGCCCGGGTTTGTGATGAGTGAGCCGAGCGTGACGGGGACAGTTACAGCACCAATGCTGGCCAATGCTCGGCCGGTGAACGTTGTGGCGTATATCGCGACCGATTGGTTAGCGAGTAC